>Ga0209591_10004347_pt1 | contig 16089 bp, 10 predicted proteins | sample MAT01_FD_187207 | JGI IMG/M metagenome (GOLD analysis project Ga0209591, IMG submission 187207) | Freshwater microbial communities from Lake Fryxell liftoff mats and glacier meltwater in Antarctica - MAT-01 (SPAdes) (version 2) | ecosystem: Environmental > Aquatic > Freshwater > Ice > Liftoff... | reverse complement strand
GGGGCAGTGGCAGGGGCAGGGGCAGTGGCAGTGGCAGTGGCAGGGGCAGGGGCAGGGGCAGGGGCAGTGGCAGTGGCAGTGGCAGGGGCAGTGGCAGGGGCAGGGGCAGTGGCAGTGGCAGTGGCAGGGGCAGGGGCAGTGGCAGTGGCAGCGGCAGGGGCAGTGGCAGTGGCAGCGGCAGGACTAGGTATTTACGTTGCTTGGCGTGCCTTGGCTGGGGATGAGAAACACGCATGGATTCGCACCGTTGCTATTGCCTTTGCCACTACAGGTGGCACTAGCTTTCGTAATGCCGATTTAACTAATGCCAATTTCACTGAAGCAATGCTTAAAAGCACAGATTTCAGAAAAGCTAATTTGACTCGCACTTGCTTCCGCAAAACAGAAAAACTCGATCGCGCGCGAGTCGGTAATTCGATATTAGTTGATACCCGCGTCCGAGAATTACTCGTAACTGGTAACGGCTACAAAAAATCCTATGTCGGTGCGGATCTCAAAGGAGCAAACCTGACAGGCGTTAATCTCAACGAGGCTAATCTCAAGCAGGCTAACCTCAGCGAAGCAACTTTGCATCAAGCTAATTTGCAATTCGCCAACCTCACTAAAACTCAAGCCTTGGCAACAGATTTTACAGCAGCTTATTTTACAGGTGCTTGTTTGGAAGCTTGGAATATTGACTCTACTAATACAAAGCTCGATCGCGTTGACTGTCGGTTTGTTTATTTTTTGGAAAACGCTAAACCGGGAACTGACGATCGCGAACGCCGTCCTCACCACATCAGTAAATTTTTTGAACCGGGGGATTTCGAGAAACTCTATAAAAAAATTATGACAACCGTGCAAATCCTGCTCAAAGATGGGATTAACCCCGAAGCTTTTACCGCAGCTTTTCAGAAGTTGATGCAAGATTTTCCAGACATTACATCGGATTCAATTCAAGCTATAGAGAAAAAAGGAAACGATGTTTTACTGACTCTCAAAGTTTCCGAAGAAACTGATAAGGGCAAACTTGAGCAAACTTGGGACGAAGTTTATCAAGCAAGGCTAGAAGCTCAAAGGCAAGCCGAGCAATTAAAAAGCAAAGATGAAATTATTGCAATAGAAAGACTTCACTACCGTGTCTTTCAAGACTTTGTGAGAGGAGTGTTTAGTAAAAGTTTTGATAAAAGTATTGAGCGAAATGAACTTTTAAAGTTGACTAGGCAATCTGTTAATGTTAAAATTAACAATAAATTACAATCTACATCCGAAAATAAATCTATGACTGACAGCAGCAACAAAAACAACATCAATGCTAGAGACGTTATTGGATCAACATTGAATAGCAAGATTAGCGGTATCGTTACTAACACGATTAACCAGCTACCAGCTTCTCCTCCAAGTGACAAGCCGGGAATCAAAGAATTGTTGACTGAGTTACAAACTGCGATCGAGGCTGAAACTAATTTATCTGATGATGATAAAGCTGAAGCATTGGAACAGGTAAAAGCTTTGGCAGAAGTAGGGCAAAATCCCCAAGAAAGCACAATGCAAAAGGCGGGGAAAAGGGCAATGAAGATTCTGAAAGGAACTATTGCTGATTTACCGAGTGTGGCGACGTTGGTTGAAGCTTGCAGTAAATTGTTGCCCGCGATTGGCACTCTATTATTGTTACCCTAAAATTCAAGATCAAATAAGCTGAATCACACAAGACTTACGCACTTCAACCAAAGAAACCGGGTTTTTCGCAAATCTGCGCAGTGTAACGCGTCTTCTCGCAAAAACCCGGTTTCTGACCACTCGTGCGCACTTCGATGCCGAGAAACCGGGTTTTTTCGCAAATCTGCGCGCTGTAACGCATCTTCTCGCAAAAACCCGGTTTCTGACCACCCCGTGCGTCCAGGACTAAACTACTCAATCAGAATGATAACGCCGCTTACCCTTCAGATTTTCGTGGTGGTGTACCATCAGTCGTTAGCGCAGCCCTCGAAGAGGATCGCACTTTACGACGAATCAGCACACTCATCACCTGCCCAGCATTTGCCGCGCGCTGTACGGGACTCCAATCACCAACTTCAGCAAATCCCAATCGGTACAAAGTGAGTATCGTTTCCCTGACCCCCTGGGGCGAACCCACAAGCGTTACCAGCAGCACATCCTGTTCCGATAATGCTGCTGAGTCGGAATTTGGGCAATCCTCTTCAAGGGCTCCGCTAACAGATTCGTTTTCGTCGGGCACGAATTCCTGTGACATATTATGTTCTCCTGACTTTGGGTTTTCCAAGGAAACCCAAAAATCCAGCCGCCCCGCAGTTCAACAGATAGCAGGGCGGCCACAGAGAATGTTAGGATACTCCGAGCCTCCAGACTGCTACTACCAGTTTGGCGGTTATGCTGCTCATTGCTGTTGGTAGCAGCTTTGGGCAGTGCAACTAGATTTTTGGGCGACACGGGCTGCCTCCTCTACAAGCAAAGCAACCTCTCACTTAAAAGCGTAGCCGCTTGAGGGGGCCGCCGTCAATCTATTTTGGATTTTGGATTTTGGATTTTTGATTGACACGCCGGATCTTATTGAACCGCGAAGACGCAGTACGCGAAGCGGTGCGTAAGCACTAGGGCGCGAAGGAAGAATCAGGAAGAAAGGGAGCAAGTAAATTGTTGCTGGTGATCGCAAATCTCTTATTTTTACCCAAAAAATCCAATATCAACCCCCCGTCAACGTTTTAAACACCCACCCAAAAAGCATCACACTCAAGAAAATTACACCACCAACAATCAACATCAAACCCAACAGCAAAGCCGCCACAAATAACCAGTCGGCTTTTTTCCCAGGTTCAGGGGAACCTAAATGAGCATCCAGCAATTCTATATTTTTGACATTAGCTTTCCAAGCAACATCCAACAAATCTCCGGCCACCGGTACTGTACCAGCAACTGTATCAAATACGATATTAGCTGCCATTTTTACTAAAGTCTCTTGAGGCACTCCCATTTGAGCGGATTTGAAGACTACATAACCTGCAAAGGTTGAACCGATCACATCACCTCCGCCCGGTATCAATCCTAATATCGGATCGAGTCCGATGCGGTATTTTGTGCCGGGAATCGGAATTGCATTGTCGAGTAAATGGCTGATCCGGCGGAGTCGGCGCAAGGATGCCGCCTGAGATTTGTTGGAAGTATTTGTGGATGAATTTTGTATAGGAGAACGAGACATTTTGATTACTCCTGATTGCAATATTAATATTGATTCCGGCTAAAATACCGCCTTTATATCATGTGCGGTGGTATGGGCGGGGGCGGGTTTATGAGATTGTCGATTATGGGCAATTATTGGTGGTGAACCCGCCCCTACAAAATTTAACATCAAATAAGTCCGAATACAGATAAACCCGGCTTTTATTCAAAACCGGGTTTTCTGTTTCTAGCTCAAGGCTATTAGTTTACCCTACTATTTGTTGCCTTCGGTGAAGTCAGCATCAATCACGTCATCGCCGCCACCAGTCGGGCCGCCGTCTCCAGGGCCGCCAGGGCCGCCAGGGCCGCCAGTCGAGCCGTCTGCTTGTTGGTACAGGCTGCTGCTGACAGCGTAGAATGCTTGCTGCAACTCTGTTGTCAAGGTTTTGATCCGATCGTCATCTTCACTCTCGATCGCCTCGCGCAAGTCTTTGATCAGTCCTTCAACCTTAGTCTTGTCATCAGCAGGAACTTTATCACCCAATTCTGCCAACTGCTTCTCGATTTGATAGGCTAAAGAATCAGCTTGGTTTTTGCGATCGATCTTTTCGCGACGTTCCTTATCAGCAGCCGCATTCGATTCGGCTTCCCGAACCATGCGATCGACTTCATTGCTAGGCAAAGTAGAAGCACCAGTAATGCTAATAGATTGCTCCTTACCAGTACCTTTATCCTTAGCAGCTACATTCAAAATACCGTTAGCATCGATATCAAATGTAACTTCAATTTGAGGCACGCCACGAGGGGCTGGTGGAACTCCATCCAAACGGAATGTTCCCAAATCTTTGTTATCATTCGCCATTTCTCGTTCGCCTTGCAAAACGTGAATTTCCACGTTTGTTTGGCCGTCTACCGCAGTCGAGAAAGTTTCCGACTTCTTAGTAGGAATAGTGGTGTTGCGGGGAATGATTTTGGTCATCACGCCGCCCAAGGTTTCTACGCCGAGAGATAGCGGAGTAACGTCGAGCAACAGAATGTTTTTGACTTCGCCTGCTAGCACGCCAGCTTGAATTGCTGCACCGACTGCTACCACTTCATCCGGGTTTACCGTTTGGTTGGGGTCTTTGCCGAGGATTTTTTTGACGAGTTCTTGCACGGCTGGAATGCGTGTAGAACCACCAACTAAAACAACTTCATTAATTGCAGATTTGTCTAATTTGGCATCGCGAATCGCATTTTCTACGGGAATGCGAGAACGATCGATCAAATCCGAGCAGAGTTCTTCAAACTTGGCCCGCGTCAAAGTCGTGTCCAAGTGTTTTGGCCCGTCTTGAGTCGCAGTAATAAACGGCAAGTTGATTTCGGCTTGGGTAACGCTCGACAGTTCAATCTTGGCTTTTTCGGCTGCTTCTGTCAGACGTTGCAGTGCTTGTTTGTCTTTGCGGAGGTCAATTCCTTCCGCTCTTTGGAAGTCTCCGGCGATGAAATCAACAATTTTTTTGTCGAAGTCGTCACCGCCGAGATGAGTGTCTCCAGAAGTTGACAATACTTCAAATACGCCGTCGCCAACTTCCAGAATAGATACGTCGAAAGTACCGCCACCTAAGTCAAATACGAGGATGGTTTCGTTGCTCTTTTTATCTAAGCCGTAAGCTAAAGCTGCTGCTGTAGGTTCGTTAATAATCCGCAGCACTTCAATGCCGGCAATTTTTCCAGCGTCTTTAGTAGCTTGGCGCTGGGAGTCGTTGAAGTAGGCGGGAACTGTGATCACCGCTTGGGTGACAGTTTCGCCGAGGTATTTGCTGGCGTCTTCTACGAGTTTGCGGAGGACTTGCGCGGAAATTTCTTCAGGAGCAAATTGCTTGCCACGGGCGGGACAGTCGAGTTTGAGACTGTTGCCGACTTTCAGGACTTTGTATGAAACTTCGGTGGTTTCGTGGGTTACTTCGTCAACCCGGCGCCCGATAAACCGTTTTACTGAGTAAAAGGTGTTTTCGGCGTTCATCACGGCTTGACGCTTGGCGATTTGTCCGACTAGCTGGTCGCCATTTTTGGCATATGCTACTACGGAAGGTGTGGTGCGACCCCCTTCGGCGTTGGCTATGACGGTGGGTTTGCCGCCTTCCATAACTGCGACGCAGGAGTTTGTCGTACCTAAGTCAATTCCAACTACTTTTCCCATAGGGGTGTTCCGGCTCCAATGACTACAAAATTTTGATTTTCTATCTGTGCGATAGTCTGGTTATTCAGGACTGCGATTTCACCTGGGGGTGTACGGATAGTGAGTCCAGCTTTAATACAGTCTTCGATAGGGTGCTTATCTCTATACTGCGGGCGGTTAGACCTTGGGATGAAGGCGTGTTTACCGAACCTGTTAGGGACGGTTGCATTCGTCGGGCCCGTAACGCTACAGTTGTTGACTGCTTTTCTTTACTCTTCCTAATGTACGGGGTTTGATCGATCGCGGTATTGTGGCAAACCGTATATTTTGTGTTGTATTTGCCGTCTTGTGTGTATAAATTTGGGAAAGGCTGGTGCGGGCGATCGATCTTTTGGATGCCAAATAAAAGTAAAATTTATCAATTAGTGTCATGAGTTAGACAGCTACCTATTTGCGGCTTGTTTAATTGTACTCATCAGAATAAACAGTGAAAAAGGAGTATCTTGATACTCCAAGAAACCACATTTTTTGTAAAATTCTTGAGCTTGTTGGTCTATAGCATCTACTCTGACGGCATAAATTCCCATATCTTGGGATAAATTCAGGGCATTCTCAAAGGCATGGCGCAGTAACCGCTTCCCCAAGCCTCTACCTTGCATGGAGCGATCGACTGCAAGTTTCCCAACCAGCATAGCAGGAGGGGGATAGTTGGGGAGATTTTCTCGCAAGTTAGCTGGTAGCTGGGTGCGGTCAAGCAAATTAGCACTGCAAGCATAATAGCCTGCTATTGTATAGTTATCTTCACCTCCTACTAAAGCTACAAAAGTTCTAGCAGTACCGAGCCGATCGTTCTGCTTTGCATAGCGTTTGAGATAGGCATCTAATTCTGTATTTCCCGAATTAAATGAGTCTTTTCTAAGACTGCTCGTACTTCGGTTTATATCTTCTAGACGGCTAATAGTCCAATTCACTCGCTTTATTGTTTTGTTTAATAATCGGCAAATAATGCTAGCAATCCTTCAGACGGTGCTGGCGGGTTTTCCATGACTGACAGTAAAAAGGCTCGATCGCGATCGGACAGTGCTGGAGGTGTATTATTATAAGCTGCTGGGCCGTTGATCGTAGCATCTGCTTCGGCAATAAATTCGTCGAGGACAAATAGGTACGCCCACCAATAGAGTCTGGTTTCGGTACTGGTTTCGGTTTTGACGAGCGATCGCATTTTGCTATTCCTCCCGCTACAGATTGTTTTACTACTATTATTTTAAGCCAAAAAGCACAGCGACAGGTTTCGACCTGCCGCTATAAAAAACCAGTTCGTCTTCGCCTACTGACTAATGACTGCTGACTAATGACTACTGTCAACTGTCAACTGACCAATCAGCAAAGCTGCGGGAAAGTAACCTAGAGCATCACCAATTGCCAGAGTATCGTTACTTTTTACCACCTGATCTGTAATTGCATCTTTCCAAACCGACGGCATTTGCTCCGACAATTCCAGATGAGTATCTTCCCAGACTTGTTTGCCGATCGGCATTTCTTCCGGTTTGACAACTCCCGTCAAAAACCGGGGAGCAATGACAATAACTGTAGTATCTTCAAAACTTCTGGCAAAAGCAACCACATTATCTTTAAACGTGCCGACTACTTCCAAAGGTTGATAGTCGCCTAATTTAAAAACTTCCAAGTATTTTTTTCTGGCTTCTAGCAATCTTGCTGTCAAAAACAGCTTAATTCTAGCATCTTCCCGCGTCGCAATCAAATCTTCCACCAGTTGCAAAATATCCGTCTGAGCTTGCTGTTTAATTTGCCGCAACACCTCGATTCTGCGATCGAAATCAACGGGACGGCGATTGTCCGGATCGACGTGGCTTAAATCCCAGAATTCCGTGCCTTGATAAATGTCTGGAACTCCGGGCGCCGTGATTTTTAGCAGCGTTTGAGATAGAGAATTGAAAATTCCGTAATCAGCTACTTTTTTCCAGAAAGGCGTAAATTTATTGAGGAATTGATTTTGTTCCGAAGGTTCGAGAACGCTATCGATAAAGGTCATAAATCCAGTTTCGTAGTCGTTGTCAGGTCTCAGCCAAGCTGTATATACTTTGGCTTCGCGGACGGCTTTGATTGCATAGTCTTTTAGGCGATCGACATAATCAGTGTTTTCAATTCCCTCAAACGGAAAACTCCCGATCAGAGTTTGGTACAAGAAGTATTCGTCATTGGTATCGGGAACCATTCGATTCACAAAGTTAACTTTCTTAGAAGAGTTTAGCTCTCTCCAAGACCTGACTTGCTGTTCCCATTCCTCGGGAATTTCTGACAAAACGTTAATTCTGGCTCGTACATCTTCGCCGCGTTTGGTATCGTGGGTAGCTGTAGCATTCATTTTGTGCGGCCAAGCTGCTTGCTGCTGCTTGTTGAACTCGTGAAAATCCGCCAGCGAAACGCCAAACTGACTGGGGTTTCCTCCGACTTCGTTGAGGGATAAAAGTCGATAGTAGACGTATAACAGCGTATCTTCAATGCCTTTAGCCATCAAAGGCCCTGTCAACTGCTGGAGTTTCATTACAAAGTGGCGGCGCTGCTCTTTTTGTTCGGCTGTTATAGTTTCTTCTTCTTCGAGCAACAGCACCGTTTCGATAAATTTAAGTTCTTTGAGGAGTCGCGGCACTTGTTCTTTGGCGTGGGCGATCGCATATTTGACGTAAGTGCGATCGGACTCTCGCAAACCATCTTGATTGATGTAAGTTCGGTAAACTGGAAAAATTGTCAAAACCGCAGCCAGCGCTTTTTCCAAACCCGGCCGAGTAAAATCGTTTCCCTGTCTCGATTGACCGGAGATATTCTTCAACAGTTGAGCCAGATTGTCAACATCTCCCGCCAAATTCTTCTCAACAATCAGCCCTTTTTTATCTAAAAATAACTGTTCGTAGGGAACTGTCAAGCGAGTAAATCTCTGATATATTTCGCTAAATTGCTGTTCGCGATCGCACCGACAAAAAACGCCGTTTACATAATTCAAAAAATCGTAGCCACTCGTTCCCTCAATCGGCCAATATGACGGCAAATCTTCTTCGTGTTCCAGGATTTTTTCCACAGTAATGTAAATGTCCCCGGTTCTCTCCCGGAGCCGTTTCAAATATTCTGTCGGATCGTAAAGTCCGTCGATGTGATCGATTCTCAATCCGGTAAACTTTTCCTGATCCACCATGTCGAATATCAGAGCGTGGTTTTTGTGAAAAACTTTAATCTCTTCTACTTTTACCGACATTAGTTCGTTGACAGTAAAAAACCTTCGATAGTTAATTTCTTCGGCGCCTACTTTCCAGAAAGCCAGACGGTAAAACTGCTCGGAAAGTAACTCGTCCAGCAAATTAAAGCTTTCGGCATTGCCATTTTCTCCGTTAAAAAAATTGATATTTTCCTCGATAAATTCCTGCACAATCGGATTTTGATTGTAGAGTTCCCACAGCAGTCCTTTGACAAAAGCTATCTGATCGTATCGAGCTTTACCTTTAGTTTCTGAAGGTGTATTTTTAATCAGATAAAGAATTCCCAGAAACTTGATAAAATCTGGATGGCGTCTGCCCAATTCCCTGCCTAAATGCCCCAGATTATGACTGATAAAATTAGCGTAAGATTCAATTTTTACGGGTAATTTTAAGTCATAGTAATTGATTGTCAGCCCAATTTCGCTGTATTTGAGTTGAATCTCGCCACTTTCCAGACACTCTCCATAAAAATTGCCCAGCAGCGGAGCCAGCACTCGACCCCTGAGATGTTCATAAGCATGATTCCATTCAATATCGAAGTAATCGAAATAGTCGGAATCCGGGCCATGTTCCAATACATCTAACAGCAACAAATTTTGAGTGTCGTAAGCCATGTGATTCGGAACAATATCTTGCAGCCATCCCATGTTCCGCTTCTTGATTTCGTCCGTGAGCGCTTCAAAGTTTTCTGAGGTTCCTAATTCGGGATTGAGCTGATTTGAGTCAACAACATCATATCCGTGACTGCTGCCTTTTCTGGCTTTAAATATTGGTGAGGCGTAAAGGTCGCTAATTCCTAATTCTTCCAGATAACTAAGGATTTGTTTGGCCGCTTCAAAGTTAAAACCTGCATGAAATTGAATCCGATAAGTTGTTGTGGGAATTCTCAGCACTGTTAATTTTACTCCTAATTGATTAGTTGGTCTGGTTTTTTGTTTAAAGTTAGAGATAGTAGGTTTAGTTGAGCGGTAGTGTATTGGTGTCAACTTAAGACTAAAACCATTGAAACATCTCGCTTTTAGCTGAATTTCTATCCCCCTCGCATCCCCCGAAAGCAAGGGGGACTTTGAGAAGTCTCTTGTCCCTCCCTGGTTGAAGGGGGACTTTGAGGAGTCTCTTGTCCCCCCCTTATTAAGGGGGGTTAGGGGGGATCGCGAAGACTAGGAGATCAAACACTAGACTGATACTAAATTTGAGCTGGTTGTTGACACTAATAAGCAGCGAAACCGAACCTACTATTTTTGCATTAATTCGTAGAGTGTGAAACTCTGCGGTTTAACGGTCAATTCTTGCTCTGAAGTTATCTTTTCTGGCAAGGTTGAACCTGCACCCATCCATTTTACCTCAGCAGAGTCTAAAATTTTGTTCCAGTTACCTTCAGGAACTGTGGCAGTGAAAGCTACCTCTTGTTTGTTGAAGTTTAGAATGCAGAATATCTGACTTTCATCTGTCCAGCGACGTAGAAATAAGATTTTTTCTGCTTCGATGCTGGACACTTCTAGGTTGGTTTTATCCAGTTTTTTCAGGGCGGGGATAGTGCGCCGCAGTTGAATCAAATGTTGGTGCCATTCCCAGAGAATTTTGTGTTTGCCTTCTGTTTGTTTTTCCCAGTTTAATTTGCACTTTTGGAAACTGTCTGGACTTTGGGGGTCTTGAAATTCGCCTCTACCTTCAAAACTTTTAAATTCTTCCTGTTTGTCCTTACGGATAGCTTCAATTAAGTTTTCGTCCGAGTGGGAAACGAAGTAGAAAAATGGTGCTTCTTCTCCGTATTCTTCTCCCATAAATAGGAAGGGAATATAGGGAGAGATTAAGACAGTGCCGGCTGCGAGTTTCAATCCTTCAAAGTCAACTATTTTGGATAGTCTGTCTCCCAAAATGCGGTTGCCGATTTGGTCGTGGGTTTGCGAGAATACCACAAATTTTTCTCCCGGTTCATCCTTGACGGAATTGCCGTGTTTTCGCTTTCTGTGGGGGGCGTATTGGCCGGAGTAAACAAAGCTTTCTTTGAAGGCTTTTTCGAGATGTTCGCACTTGCCGAAGTCTTGGTAGTATCGGTCATTTTCTCCGGTGAGCAAGGCGTGTAGTGCGTGGTGAAAATCGTCGCACCACTGGGCATCTAGCCCGAATCCCCCCTGTTCTTTAGGACGTATAGTGCGGACATCATTTAAGTCACTTTCGGCTATTAAGTAAAGTTGCCGTCCTAGTTCTTGAGAAATATCGGCTGTGGCATCGGATAGTTCTTGTAAAAAAGGTCTTGCACCTACTTCAAAAATTGCTTGAATTGCATCTAATCTCAGGGCGTCAATGTGATAGTCTCGAAACCAGTAGAGGGCGTTTTCAATAAAGTAGTTGCGTACGCCGTCGCTGTAGGCGTCGTCGAAGTTGAGGGGGTCTCCCCAAATCGAGCCGTATTTTGATGTAAAGTAGGGGCCGAATTGACTGAGGTAGTTGCCTTCGGGGCCGAGGTGGTTGTAAACTACATCGAGAATTACTGAAATACCGTGTTCGTGGCAGGCATCGATTAGTTTTTTGAAGCCTTCGGGGCCGCCGTAGGAGTTCTGAACGGCGTAGGGATATACGCCGTCGTAGCCCCAGTTTCGCTCGCCGGGAAATTGGGCGACTGGCATTATTTCTATGGCGTTTATTCCCAGTTTTTTTAGTTGGTTTAGCTGGGATATTATTGCTTCAAATGTTCCTGGTTGGGTGAATGTACCGACGTGTAATTCGTAGATTACCATTTCTGGTAATGGTACGCCTTGCCAATCTGTATCTGTCCAGGTAAAGGCGCTTTCATCTATTACTTGCGAAGGGCCATGCACGCCTTGGGGCTGATATTTTGAGGCGGGGTCTGGCCAGTCGCCTTTTGCGTCTATTTGATATGTGTAAAGGCTTCCAGGTGGGATGTCTGTAGCTGTGGTTTGCCAATAACCTGCGGCGGATTGTTGCATGGGAATCAGGCGTTTGTCTGGGGAAGCAAGTTGGACTGCTACTTGGTTGAGGGTGGGGCCCCAAACGGTAAACTCACATTGCTTTTTGCCTAGATAATTTGCTCCTATCTTCACTTTGAATTGTTCTCCTGATAAAATAGGTTTGCGGTGTGACTGAAAATGCTATTTTGGCAGTGGGTCTGTTGAGTGCCGATCGCCAAACCAGCAAGAATGAAAAATTAATATCATTTAAAAAAGTAACGGACAACTAACTTTAGACAGATCAACGGTTAGAATTGTCGCCAAGAGGGAAAATTAGCGGTTGGCTCGATCTCAATTAAAGCATGAATCTGCGATCGCCCGTTAGCGAAGCCCTCGGAGAGGATCGCCAATCTTGCAGCTATTCGATCGCGCAATTAGTAGCCTGCAAGGGTTAGCATTTATTAGTCATCGCAAGAATTGCCTATTTTGAACAGGCTAGGAGGTCTTGTTCCACAATAAATATGGTCGATGTCTATATACTTTCTAAAATCTATCCAAGGGTAGATCGCAATTAATCACGAGTGTGCATTTATGGTTCTTGATTTTGGACGGGAAATCTGCTGCAATCTAGACTCGGCGGAGTCTCGCGAGTGGTTGGTCACGAACGGGATCGGCGGTTACGCTAGCGGGACGATCGCCAATCTACTCACCCGCCGCTATCACGGGCTGCTGGTTGCCGCCCTCAAACCACCACTGGGACGGACTTTGATGCTCGCCAAGCTGGACGAGACGGCCGTGTATGCCGATCGCGCCTATCCGCTTTATACAAACCGCTGGGCTGATAGTACGATCGAACCTCACGGCTACAAATACGTCGAAAGCTTTCACCTCGAAGGTACGACGCCTGTTTGGAGATTTGCTCTCGCTGATGCCATCCTCGAAAAGCGGATTTGGATGCAACAAGGTGCTAACACAACGTATATTCAATATCGGTTGCACCGCGCCTCAAAACCGATCGCCCTCGCAGTCAAAGCCCTAGTCAACTACCGCGACTACCATCACCAAACCAGGGCGGGCGACTGGCCAATGAGCCTAGAAACCTTAGACAGAGGGGTTTGCGTGACTGCTTTCGAGAAAGCTGCACCTCTCTACCTGCTGACAGATGCCGAACCAGAGTCCAAATTTCGAGTTGCTACGCCTTTATACAATTGGCACTACGGATTTGACCTCGCAGCCGAAAGACGGCGCGGATTGGACTGCTGCGAAGATCACCTACACGCGGCGACTTTCCATTTTGCGATCGAACCGGGACAATCTCTCACTTTGATAGCCAGCACGGACAAAAATCCCCAGTTAAACGGCGATGCAGCTTTAGAAGCCCGCCGCACTTATGACCAAGAAGTGCTGGAAAAATGGTCAAAAGCGGACGAATCTCCCGATTGGATAAATCACTTAGTGCTAGCCGCCGACCAATTTATCGTCAGCCGCCCGCTACCGGAAGAACCGGAGGGCAAAACGATTATCGCCGGATATCCCTGGTTCAGCGACTGGGGGCGGGATACGATGATTGCGCTGCCCGGTCTCACAATCTGTACCGGGCGATCGGAGATTGCGCGATCGATTTTGCGAACTTTTGCGCGGTATGTCGATCGGGGGATGTTGCCAAACCGCTTTCCGGATGCGGGCGGCGCACCGGAATATAACACCGCAGACGCGACGCTGTGGTACTTTGAGGCAATTCGCGCTTATATCGATGCCACGGGCGATGACCAACTTTTGAGCGAACTCTGGCCGACATTATGTGAGATTATTGATTGGCACATCAAGGGTACTCGGTATAATATCCGCGTCGATCCCGACGACGGTTTAGTCTACGCGGGGGAATCGGGGGTGCAGCTAACTTGGATGGACGCGAAAGTGGGCGATTGGGTGGTGACTCCCCGCACTGGTAAGCCGATCGAACTCAGCGCGCTTTGGTACAATGCTATACAAGCAATGGTCAGTTTTGCTCGAAAATTGGGCAAATCTCACTATGAATATCAACAATTAGCCGATCGGACAGCAGCCGGATTCACCCGCTTCTGGAACAGCGATACAGGCTTTTGTTACGACGTTCTCGACGGCCCGGACGGACACGACTGCTCTCTCCGACCAAATCAGATATTTGCGGTGTCGTTGCCCTTAGATTTGTCTCCCAAGTCCTTATCAGCAGATGAATTGCGGGTTAACGAAACCCACCGATATACACCATTACTCACGCCCGATCGCCGTCGGGGTGTGGTAGACGCCTGCGATCAGCAACTTCTCACTTCTGTCGGGCTGCGCAGTCTCTCGCCTGAAGACGCAGAATATCTCGGCAAATATGGAGGCGACCAATTGCAGCGCGATCGGGCATATCACCAGGGCACAGTTTGGGGTTGGCTAATTGGGCCCTTTGTTTTAGCTCACTTAGATGTATACAAAGACCCAGTACAAGCTCGCGAATTCCTCGAACCAATGGCACATAATATATTGGCCGGCGGAGTTGGCAGTTTGGGCGAAATTTTTGAGGGCGACGCGCCCCACTCGCCCCGGGGCTGCATTGCACAAGCTTGGACAGTGGCCCAGGTGCTCCGGGCTTGGTTGGCAATTCACAGGACGGACGGTTAAATTGGCAATATTATCTGTCATTTCTGAGACTTCTATTGTTGAATGGCGGTGCGACAATAGTTGTTAATAAGTCAGCCAATCCACAAAAATATTGGTTTAATCGGAGGTTTATGGCATTATTATTAGCGGGTGACATTGGCGGAACTAAGACAATTTTGCGCTTAGTGGAAAGGACTGTTAACGGTGAAATGAATGCACTTTACGAGTTGCGCTATCCCAGCGGGGAGTTTCCCGATTTAGTGCCAATAGTTCAGCATTTTTTGACAGAAGCTGCTATTGAGTTGAATTTTGCACCAGAGCCTGAAAAAGCTTGTTTTGCGATCGCAGGCCCGGTGGTTAACAATACTGCAAAACTGACTAACTTGCCTTGGGTGCTAGATGCGAAACGTCTGGAACAAGAATTAGGCATATCCCGCGTCAGTTTAATTAATGATTTTGTAGCAGTTGGCTATGGTGTTTGCGGTTTGGATGCGGAGGATTTGCACACTTTGCAAGTGGGAAAACCGCGACAACACGATCCAATCGCTGTGATTGGTGCGGGTACTGGTTTGGGAAATTGTTTTGCAATTCCTGAAGCAAATGGAGTGAAAGTTTTTTCTTCCGAAGGGGGACACGGTGACTTTGCACCGCGATCGGAATTGGAGTTTCAATTGCTGAAATATTTGTTAGCAAAACACGACATTGCCCGAATATCGATCGAGCGAGTAGTTTCAGGACAAGGGATTGTGTCAATTTACCAGTTTTTGCGAGACAGAAAATTTGCTGCTGAATCAGCGGAAGTAGCGGAAATCATCAAAAAATGGGAGTCAGAAATTGGTAAAAGCGAGAAGACTGTCGATCCGGGGGCGACAATTGCCAAAGCAGCTATGGAAAAGTGCGATCGGCTTTCCGAACAAACAATGCAAATGTTTGTAGAAGCTTACGGCGCTGTGGCGGGAAATATGGCTGTGTCACTTTTACCTTACGGCGGTTTGTACATAGCAGGTGGCATTGCTGCTAAAATTTTGCCACTGATTCAAGAAGGCAGTTTTATGCGCGCTTTCACCCACAAAGGGCGGATGGATTCGCTATTAGAAATGATACCAGTTCGATTGGTTTTGAACGATCATGTAGGGTTAATTGGAGCCGCAGTTTGTGCGGCCAGTTTGTAGGAAATTGTAAATATTTGTAGCACAGGCTAGGAGGGCCTGTGCCACAAATGGAGCTTATCTCATCTTCAAAATCTTCTCTACCGCACCTTCAGATATCGGCATCACCGATAACCGATTACCTTTTCTGACAACCAAAATCTCATCAGCACTAAACTTTTGTTTCAGTTCATCCAAAGATATTAATTTAGCGAATTGCTCAACAAACTCGACTTTCACAGTTTGCCAGCGAGGTGCATCAAACGCTGATTTAGCATCATAATATTCGCTATTTAGATCGAACTGAGTCGGATCGGCAACATGAGTTTCAACGACACGCATCAATCCGACAATTCCCGGTACTTTAGTATTGGAATGGTAGAAAAAAACTAAATCTCCCAGACTCATTTGTCTCATAAAATTGCGGGCTTGATAATTGCGAACACCATCCCAAATGGAAGTTTTATCAAATTTTAAGCTTGCAATACTGTAAACATCCGGTTCCGACTTCATCAGCCAATAATTCATCTAGTTGGGAATGGGGAATAGGGAATGGATAATTAGAAGCAACAACTAACAACTAAGTAAGGTGCGCACTGTGCACCCTACTTTACCATTTTAGTATCAACGGTTTGATTCCCCTACTCTTTAACTGTCAACTGTCAACTGTCAACTGTCAACTGCTATAAAATATCTTTCCGCTTCTGCAACCACAGGGTCAACATCAAATAAACCCAAATATGCACGCACAAAATTGCCCAATTTAAACTCAAATTCTCCCAGGTTGCATCGTAAACAGCAGTAGCCTCAAA
>Ga0209591_10004346_pt1 | contig 16097 bp, 13 predicted proteins | sample MAT01_FD_187207 | JGI IMG/M metagenome (GOLD analysis project Ga0209591, IMG submission 187207) | Freshwater microbial communities from Lake Fryxell liftoff mats and glacier meltwater in Antarctica - MAT-01 (SPAdes) (version 2) | ecosystem: Environmental > Aquatic > Freshwater > Ice > Liftoff... | reverse complement strand
GGCGCTGCTGGCCAGCCTGCGGCGCGAAGTGAGTGTGGTTCATCCGATGACCGGTCGCGCCGAGAAGCTGGTTCTGACGCGCGATGGCCTGCTGAACCTGGCCCGCCTGCCGATGTATGTGCCGGTATTGGCCTCTGCCTTGCCTCAGGCCCTGGGCGAGGCAGTCGGCGGCCGTTTCGAGCCGCTGCTGGGCCTGGGCACTGCTTTCATGGGCGGCGGCGGGCGTGCCATGCGCATGTCCGAGGGCATGCATTTTTCGGTGGTTTGCGCAGAAGACGTACCGCGCCTGGCCCAGGCTGCCGATATACCGGGCACCGACTTCGGCAACAGCTTCGCGCAGCAGTACCGCAGCGTTTGCGAAGGCTGGCCTCGCGGCGATGTGCCAGCGGCCTTCTACACCGTGCCGCCGGCGCAGGCCGCCACGCTCGTGCTCTCGGGCGGCGCCGACCCCGTGACACCGCCGCGCCACGGCGAACGCGTGACGAAACAGCTGGGCGCGAAGGCGCGCCATGTGGTGGTGCCGCAGGCCGGGCACGGCGTGATGGGCCTGTTCTGCATGCGCGACGTGCTGTTCCGTTTCATCGACGCAGAAACCGACGCGGCCGCGTTGAAGGTCGACACCTCGTGTGCCGAGCAGATTCCTCGCCCCACCTTCTACCAGCTGCCGTTTGCGGGGGACGCGAAATGATCCAGATCGAACAGTTGCGCAAACGTTTCACCCAGGGCAGCGGGCGCCAGAAGCGCACCGTGCAGGCGGTGGACGGCGTCGACTTCCTGGCCACCAACGGGCGCATCACCGGCCTGCTGGGCCCCAACGGCGCGGGCAAGACCACCACCTTGCGCATTGCCGCAGCGCTGATCGAACCCGACAGCGGCCATGTGCGCGTGGACGGCATCGACGTGGCGAAACAACCGTCCGCCGCGCTGGCGCGCATGGGCGTGCTGAGCGATGCGCGCGGCTTGTACCCGCGGCTGACGGCGCGCGAGAACATCGTCTACTACGGCCGCCTGCACGGCATGACGGCTGCCGCTGCTGCTGCGCGTGCCGATGTGCTGGCCAAGACGTTGGACATGCAGGCGCTGCTGGACCGCCGCACCGAAGGCTTCAGCCAGGGTGAACGCATGAAAACAGCGCTGGCCCGCGCGCTGGTGCACAACCCGCCCAACATCGTGCTGGACGAACCCACCAACGGCCTGGACGTGCTGGCCACGCGTGCGTTGCGCGACACGCTGCGCCGCCTGCGCGACGACGAAGGCAAATGCATCGTGTTCTCCACGCACATCATGCAGGAGGTAGAGCGCCTGTGCGACCACGTGGTGGTGGTGGCGCAAGGCCGCACCGTGGCTGCAGGCACCGTGGCAGAACTTTCGGCCGCCACGCAGCAGACCGACTTCGAGGAGACCTTCGTGAAGCTGGCCTTCCCGGCCACGTTCAGCAGCGGCGTGCCAGCTGCCGGAGCCACCGCATGATCGCCGCCGCATGGGTGGTGTTTCTGAAGGAGTTACGCGATGCGCTGCGCGACCGGCGCACGCTGACGATGGTGCTGATCAGCTCGGTGGCCATCGGCCCGCTGGTGCTGGTGGTCATCTCGCAGCTGGTGGCGAGCATCGAAAAGCGGAACGAGGCGCGCGAGGTCTATGCGGTGGGCATCGAATACGTGCCCGGGCTGAAGAACTTTCTCGAACGCCAGACCTTCACCGTCAAGGCCGCGCCGGCCGATTGGGAACAGCGGCTGCGCGACAGCAAACTGGGTTACCCCGTGGTGGTGGTGCCGGCTGACTATGCCGCAGCGGCTGCGCGCGGCGAGGTGCCGGTGGTGGAACTGGTGTCGAGCGCCACCGACCAGCGCGCCGAGGGTGGCAGCGGTGCCGTGATGCGCCTGCTGCGGGCCTACAACCAGGAGCAGGCGAGCCTGCGCCTGGCGATGCGCGGCGTGGCGCCCATGGCACTGGAAACTTTGCGGGTGGACGAGCGCGACCTCGCGGACCCCGCTTCACGCGCCGCGCAGCTGGCCTTCATGGTGCCGTTTTTCGTGCTGATGGCGGTGTTGTACGGCGCGCTGAACGCGGCGCTGGACACCACGGCTGGCGAACGTGAACGCGGCTCGCTGGAGCCGCTGCTGATGAACCCGGCTTCGCGCCTGGCGCTGGTGCTGGGCAAGTGGGGGGCCGTGGCCACCGTGGGCATGCTGATTGCGGTGCTGTCTTGCCTGAGCTTTCTGCCGGCACAGCTGTTGCTGCGCAGCGAGGCGCTGTCGGCCATGTTCCGCTTCGGGCCGGGCGAGGCGGTCTGGTTCATTGCGCTGCTGTTGCCGCTGGCGGGCGCGCTCGCCGCGATGCTGATGGCCATCGCGATTCGCTGCAAAACCTTCAAGGAAGCGCAGGCGAACGCCACGGTGCTGGTGCTGGTGATATCGATGCTGCCGCTGGTGCTGGTGCTGAACCAGGACGGCGCGGCGCCATGGCACCTGTGGGTGCCAGCGCTGGCCCAGACCACGCTGATGGGCCGCGTGCTGAAAGGAGAGGTGCCGCCGATGGCCGACCTGCTGCCGCCAGTGCTGGTGTGCGCCGTGCTGACGGTGGTGGCGGTACTGTACGTTTCGCGCGTGCTGCGCAGCGCGGCGCTGAAGTAGGGCGCCTTGCGCTGAAGTAAGGCGAATCTCATGAAAGTACGGCGGGCATCGGTGCCCGTCGTGCTTCAGGTGAGAAGGTGATGAGGCACAGCGCGAGCAGGATGCAAACGCGGTCTGAGCCGGACAGGTCCCTGGAAATCAGGGCCTTCTGTTTCGGGCGTGTGGACGTTGATGGGTTGCGGTCTGGTGCAGTGTCCGCGTCGCGTCGCGCCATGAAGCGTCACTTTGCCGAGCCGGGGTCAGGCCGGGGTCGTCTGCGATTCCAGCTGTGCCAGCCAGGCGAAGGCGTGCCTGCGATGGCTGCCGCACATCTCTGGCGCCGGCTTCAGCGAAGTGCACACCGCAGGCCGCTCAGAGTGACCGAAGAGGCGGCATTGCTGGGCTTCATCCAGTTGCACGCAGCGGGTGCCCGCTGGCTTGCCTGCCCGCATGCCCGGGATGGCAGTGGTGATCGAAGGCGCGGTGCAGCACGCGCCGCAGTCGGGGCGGCAGTCCATGCCGGCGATGCTAGCGGCGGGCTCGTAAAATCAAGATTCCAGATAAGTTTTGCGATGAGTTGTCCGATGGGCTGTCCGATGGGTTTCCCGATTGGTTTTTGCGAAAAGCGGCCGTCTGGCCGTCCAGGCCGCCCTTCGTCGTGTGTCGTTGTAGAGGTCTGCCATGCTGCACCCGCAAGAATTTGATGTCATCGTGGTCGGTGGCGGCCACGCCGGCACTGAAGCCGCGCTGGCCGCTGCCCGCATGGGCTGCCGAACATTGCTATTGACGCACAGCATCGAGACCTTGGGGCAGATGAGCTGCAACCCGAGCATCGGTGGCATCGGCAAGGGCCACCTGGTCAGGGAAATCGATGCGCTGGGTGGGGCGATGGCCGCAGCCACCGACGAGGCGGGTATTCAGTTTCGCATCCTGAACGGCAGCAAGGGCCCGGCGGTGCGCGCCACACGTGCCCAGGCCGACCGCGTGCTCTACCGCGCGGCCATCCGCCAGCGGCTGGAAAACCAACTCGGGCTGTGGCTCTTTCAGCAGGCGGTCGACGACCTTATTCTCGAAAGCGACCGCGTGGTGGGCGCGGTGACGCAGATCGGCCTGCGCTTCCGTGCGCGTGCGGTGGTGCTGACGGCGGGCACCTTTCTCGATGGGCGCATTCACGTGGGCCTGCAGAACTACAGCGCTGGCCGCGCTGGAGACCCACCGTCGGTGAGCTTGGCCGCGCGGCTGAGGGAGCTGAAGCTGGCGCAAGGCCGGCTGAAGACAGGCACACCGCCGCGAATCGACGGGCGCAGCATCGATTTTTCGAAGCTGCAGGAACAGCCGGGTGACTCGGACCCGGTGCCGGTGTTCAGCTTCATGGGCACGGCCGAGCAGCATCCGCGCCAGGTGCCTTGCTGGATCACGCACACCAACGAGCGCACACACGAAATCATCAAGAGCGGCTTCGACCGCAGCCCGATGTTTACCGGCGTCATCGAAGGCGTGGGCCCGCGCTATTGCCCCAGCATTGAAGACAAGGTCAGCCGCTTTGCCGACAAGACCAGCCACCAGATCTTTCTGGAGCCCGAGGGCCTGACCACGCACGAGTTCTACCCCAACGGCATCAGCACTTCCTTGCCGTTCGATGTGCAGTTGGCTGCGGTGCGGTCGATGGTGGGCATGGAGAACGCTCACATACTGCGTCCGGGCTATGCCATCGAATACGACTTTTTCGACCCACGTGAGCTGAAGCCGAGTTTCGAGACCCGGGCGCTGAAGGGTTTGTTCTTCGCCGGCCAGATCAACGGCACCACAGGCTACGAAGAGGCCGCAGCCCAAGGCTTGTTCGCTGGCGTCAATGCTGCGCTGCAGGTGCAGGGCAAAGAAGCCTGGTTGCCTCGTCGCGACCAGGCCTATCTTGGCGTGCTGGTGGACGACCTGACCAGCAAGGGCGTCACCGAGCCCTACCGCATGTTCACGAGCCGCGCTGAGTACCGCCTGCAGTTGCGTGAAGACAATGCCGATCTGCGCTTGACGGCGGTTGGGCGCGAACTGGGTCTCGTGGACGACGCGCGTTGGGCTGCCTTCGAGACCAAGCGGGAACGGCTGGAGCAAGAGGCGCAGCGCCTGCGCTCCACCTGGGTGCGCCCGGCCACTGTGCCGGCGGCCGATGCTGAGCGCCTGGTGGGCAAGGCGCTTGAGCACGAGTACCCGCTGGAAGAGCTGCTGCGCCGGCCTGGGGTCGGTTTCGACGCGGTGTGTGCCCTTGCTGCCGTGGGTGGCACGTCCGACAGCCACCGTGTTTCACGTGAAACATTGCGGGCGGCCTGGGGTGCGCGTGAGGCCGATGCCGTCATCGAGCAGACTGAGATCGGCATCAAGTACGCCGGCTACATCGACAAGCAAAACGATGAGGTCGAGCGCGCTGCGACGCTAGAGAACCTGAAGCTGCCCGAGCATCTTGACTACACCAGCGTCAGTGCGCTGTCGGTCGAAGTGCGACAAACACTGTCTCGCCACCGGCCGATGACATTGGGCCAGGCCTCACGCATTTCTGGCGTGACGCCGGCCGCCATCTCGCTGCTGCTGGTGCATTTGAAGAAGAACCGAGCTGTCGGGCTCGGCCAGACGCCTGCTGGTTCTCAGCCCGCGTGAGCGACGCAGTGCAAGACGCCATTGCCGCACTGTGCAGGCAATGCGGTTTGGCCGCCAGCGACGCACAGGTGAAGGCGCTTGCCGACTACCTGGCGCTGCTGCAGCGCTGGAACACCACCTACAACCTGACGGCGGTGCGCGACCCGCAATCGATGCTGACCCAGCACCTGGCTGACTGTTTAGCCATCATCCCGCCGCTGCAGCGCCATGCCGAAGCAGGCCGCTTGTTGGATGTAGGCAGCGGCGGTGGGCTGCCAGGTGTGGTGATTGCCACCATGCTGCCGGGCTGGCAGGTGACCTGTGCCGATTCAGTCGGCAAGAAGATGGCTTTTGTGCGGCAGGTGGCCGGAACCTTGCCGTTGCCCAATCTGCATGCAGTGCACACCCGCGTCGAGCAGCTCAAGTTGCCGCCCTTTGACGTGATCACTTCCCGAGCTTTCGCTTCGCTAGCGGACTTCACGCGGCTGACTCGCCCGCATTTGGCGCACGGCGGCGTGTGGATGGCCATGAAGGGCAGGGCGCACGACGAAGAAGTCCACGAGCTGCCCAACGATTTGGAGCTGTTTCACGTGGAACAACTTGTTGTTCCCGGGCTGGATGCTCACCGATGTCTGGTCTGGATGCGTCCTGCAGTCCCAATCGAAATCCAGGCCCGAATCTAGGCTACGCTTCCCGCCACCCAGAACAAGAAGATTTCTGCATGCTCGGCATCGGCGACTTTGGCGCTTACTGCGCCGCCATCCTGCTTTTCCTCGCCTTGCCCGGCCCGGGCACGTTTGCGTTGCTCACCTCCACCGCCAAGGGCGGGGTGCGGGGTGGCGCGGCGGCCACCTTGGGCCTGATTGCGGGAGACCAGGTGCTGCTGTGGCTGGCTGTGGCGGGTGTGGCTGCGCTGCTGGCCGCGAACCCGATGGTCTTTCAGGGCGTGCAGTACCTGGGTGCGGCCTACCTCGTGTGGCTGGGCTTGAAGTTGATCTTTGCCAAGCCCGGTGAAGCGCCTGCTATCCGCATCGAGCCCCACCACTATGCGCGGCAGGCGTTCCTCATCACGCTGATGAATCCCAAGGCCATCGTCTTCTACATGGCCTTCTTCCCGCTGTTCATCGACCCCGCACAGCACCGCGGCGCCATCACCTTCGCCGCCATGGCCGCCACCATCGCCGTCATCAGCGCCTTCTACTGCCTGATCTTGGTTGTCGTCTCTGCTGCCATCGGTGCGCGGCTGAAGGCTCACGCCGGGGTTGGCCGGGTGCTGGAGCGCCTGGCCGGCATCTTTCTCGTCGGCTTCGGCATTCGCCTGGGTACGCAATGACAGTCGCTGTGACAGGCGTCGTGAAAGCCGCCCCGAAAAACCCGCGCATCTTTTGCGTCGCTAACCAGAAGGGCGGCGTCGGCAAGACCACGACCACGGTGAACCTGGCCGCCGGCCTGGCGCAGATCGGCCAGCGTGTGCTTGTCGTCGATCTCGACCCCCAAGGCAACGCCACCATGGGTTCCGGCATCGACAAGCGAGCGCTGCAGCTCAGCGTCTACGACGTGCTGTTGGAAGAGGCCGGCATTGCTGAAGCACGCCAGCCCAGCCCCAAGGGTGGCTACATGGTGCTGGGTGCCAACCGCGAATTGGCTGGGGCCGAGGTGGAACTGGTGCAGCTGGAGCGGCGCGAACAGCGCCTGAAACTGGCGCTGTCGGCCGTGGCTGCCGATCATGACTTCGTGCTCATCGACTGCCCGCCCAGCCTGAGCTTGCTGACGCTGAACGGCCTGTGCGCTGCGCACGGCGTGGTCGTGCCCATGCAGTGCGAATACTTTGCGCTGGAAGGCTTGTCGGACCTCGTCAACACCATCAAGCAGGTGCACGCCAACCTCAACCCCCAGTTGCAGATCATCGGCCTGCTGCGCGTGATGTTCGACCCGCGCATCACACTGCAGCAGCAGGTGAGTGAACAACTCAAGGCGCATTTCGGCGACAAGGTCTTCGACACCGTCATTCCGCGCAATGTGCGCCTGGCCGAAGCGCCCAGCTATGGCGAGCCGGGGGTCACCTTCGACCCTGCCAGCAAGGGCGCGGTCGCTTTCGTCGAATTCGCGAAAGAGATGGTCAAGCGGCTCGGTTGACTTCGGCAGCCTGCCAGGCTACATCCCCAGCCCCAGCCCCAGCCCCAGCCCCTCGTCGATGCCCAGGTGCACGTTCATGGCTTGTACCGCTGCACCGCTGGCGCCCTTGCCCAGGTTGTCCAGGCGCGCCATCAGCACCGCCTGGGTGTCGCTGGCGAAGACGAAGATGTCGACACGGTTGGTGTCGTTGCATCCTTGCACGTCGAAGAAGCCATTTTCCAGCGTCGCCGCGTCGCGCAGCGGCATCACACGAATGAAACGCTCGCCGGCGTAGTGCGCTTCAAAGGCGCTTTGCAGAGCTTCGGCCGTCTGGCCCAAGTCGGCCAGCGACAGCGGCACGCTCACCGACAGCCCCTTGTAGAAGTTGGCGACGATGGGCTGGAAGACGGGCGGCTGTTTCAACCCGGTGTGCGCCGCCATCTCTGGCAAATGCTTGTGCGTCAGCGTCAGGCCGTACGGGCGAGGCGATGTGAGCGCCGGCTCCGTCGGCAAGGCTTGATATTGCTCGATCATCTTCTTGCCGCCGCCCGAGTAGCCGGTGATGGACGTGGCCGCCACCACAGTACTCGTCGGCACCAGGCCGGCATCCACCAGCGGCCGCAGCAGCAGGATGAAAGCGCTGGCGTGGCAGCCGGGGTTGGCAATGCGCTTGCTGCTGCGGATGGCTTCGCGTTGCCGCGGTGCCAGTTCGGGCAGGCCGTAGGCCCAGCCGGGCACGGTGCGGTGGGCGGTGCTGGCGTCGATGAGGCAGGTGTCGGGGTTGTCGACCATCGCCGCAGCTTCGCGCGAGGCGGCGTCGGGCAAGCACAGAAAGGCCACGTCGGCGGCGTTCAGCAGGCGCGCGCGCTCGGTGTTGTCCTTGCGCTTGTCAGCGGCGATGCGCAGCACTTCGATGTCTGGCCGCGCAGCCAGGTATTCGTGGATGCGCAGGCCGGTGGTGCCTTCCTGGCCGTCGACGAAGACTTTGGTGGTCATGCTGAACCTCTCGCACACAATGCCGCTGCCATGCAGCAAGGATACAGGCCATGAATGACGCGCCCCGCGTGCTGCTGCTGCCGGGTTGGCTCGATTCCGGCCCTGCGCACTGGCAAACGCGATGGGAAATTCAGCACGGCTTCGAGCGGGTGCAGCAGTCAGACTGGCAGTGGCCGCGCCGTGGCGACTGGATGGCGCGGCTGGAAGAAGTGCTGCTCGCCGAGCGCGGTGCTGATGGCGTGCAGCCGCAGCGCCGCGCGGTGCTGGTGGCGCACAGCCTGGGTTGCCACCTGGTGGCCGCCTGGGCGGCACACAGCCGGCACACGGGGCTGGTCATGGGCGCCTTGCTCGTGGCGCCGCCCGACACCGAGCGGCACGACATGCCGCCGCAGCTGCACAACTGGCGGCCCGTGGTGCGCCAGCGTCTGCCCTGGGCCGCCACTGTGCTGTTCAGCGAAGACGACCCCTACTGCGCGCCCGACTGCGCGCGCAGCCTGGCTGCCGACTGGGGCGCCACGGCGCACAGCGTGGGCGCAGCCGGCCACATCAACGGCGAATCGGGCCTGGGCGATTGGCCCGCCGGCCTCGTGCGCCTGCAGGCGCGCGGTGTCGGCACTGCGTGAAGAGCGACAGCGGCGGCGCCATTCTGGCCGCCAGCTTCTGCGCCACCGCGATCAGCCGGCAGCCACCTGAAGGCCCTGCATGACAATCCGCCGATGGTGACCAAAAAACACAAGGGCCTGGGCATGGGCCTGGAGGCCCTGCTCGGCCCCAGAGTGGCCGAGACCTCGGCAGATGCCGCCTTGCCGACCAGCCTGCTGTTGAGCCGTTTGCGTGCCGGCAGGTACCAGCCACGAACGCGCATGGACGAAGGCTCGCTCTACGAGTTGGCCGAAAGCATCAAGAGCCAGGGCGTGATGCAGCCCATCCTGGTGCGTCCGTTGGCTGAAGCCGGGCTGTACGAGATCATCGCCGGCGAACGCCGCTTCCGCGCCGCCAAGCTGGCCGGGTTGGATGCGGTGCCGGTGCTCGTGAAGGCCGTGCCCGACGAAGCCGCTGCGGTAATGGCGCTGATCGAAAACATTCAGCGTGAAGACCTGAACCCGTTGGAAGAGGCGCAGGGCTTGCAGCGCTTGGTGACCGAGTTCCAGCTCACACATGAACAGGCAGCGCAGGCGGTGGGCCGTTCACGCAGCGCCGCCAGCAACCTGCTGCGCTTGCTGCAGCTGGCCGAGCCGGTGCAGCAAATGCTGCTGGCCGGCGACCTGGACATGGGCCATGCCCGCGCCTTGCTCGCACTGCCGGCGGCCGAGCAGGTGATGGCCGGCCACGAGATCAGCGCCAAGAAGCTGAGCGTGCGCGAGGCCGAACGCCTGGTGGCGCGCCACGCGCCGGGCCGCGAGGGGCGCAGCGCACGCGCCAAACCTCCCAAGCCGCGCGACCTGCTGCGGCTGGAAGAGCGGTTGGCCGACTTGCTGACGGCCAGTGTCGAAATTCGCGTACTGAAGCGCACCGCGCGTGGCGAGCAGGGCGAAATTGCCATCGGCTTCGGCTCGCTGGAAGAGCTGAACGGCTTGCTGGAAAAGCTGGGCGCCGGCGAGCCTTGAGCGCTTGTTAAGCGTTTGGCCTGCCGCTGGCCTGTCGCTGTCCTGTTGCTCTTTCAAGCCGCCAGCGCAGCGCGCCTTTGCTGCAGCGCCAGCCACACCACCGCAGCCATCACAGCAGCAATGGGCAGCAGCGAACCCAGGTTCAGCCATGTCCAGCCCTGGGTGGTGACGAGTGCGCCCGAGGCGAAGGAGCTCAGCGCCATGGTCCAGAACACCGTGGTGTCCATCAGGCCCTGGGCGCGGTTTTTCTCTTCGGGCCGGTAGGCCTGCGTCAGCAGCGTGCTGCCCCCGGTGTAGAGGAAGTTCCAGCCCACGCCCAGCGCGAACAGTGCCACCAGAAACTGCATCACGTCCACCCCCGACAGCGCCACCGCCACGCACACCAGATTCAACACCCCGCCGATGAACATGATGGGCAGGGCACCGAATCGCTTGATGAGATGGCCGGTGAAGAAGCTCGGCACGAACATGCCCAGCACATGCCATTCGAGCACCAGCGCCGCGCTGCTGAAGGGGTGCTGGTGTTGCTGCATCGCAATGGGCGTGGCGGCCATCAGCAGGTTCATCACGCCGTAGCCTAGCGCCGCGCCGATGACGGCCACCGCAAACACCGGCTGGCGCAGCAACTCGCTCGTGGGCCGGCCCATGGCTGCGCCGGGCAACGGCGGCACGTGGGCCGGAAAGCGGATGAAGCTCAGCACCACCAGCGCGACAGCTGCCACGCCCACCAGCGACAGGTAGGCACCGGCAAACGGCAGCGGCAGCAAGCCGCGCGTGGCACTGGCCAGGTTGGGCCCGATGAAGGCGCCGGCAATGCCACCGGCCAGCACCATCGACAAGGCGCGTTCCTTGAACGCCGGCGCCACCAGTTCGGCCCCTGCGAAGCGGTAGAGCGCGCCATTGGCGCTGTAGAAGCCTGCCACCAGCGTCGATGCCATCAGCAACCAGAAGCTCTGCATCGACACCGCCAGCGCACAGCCCGCCGCCGACACCATGGCCACCAGCAGCCCGGCCTGGAATGAGCGCTTGCGCCCCACGCGCGCCTGCAAACGCGAAACCGGCATCGCCGACAGCGCCGCGCCCACCACATAGCCCGTCACCGGCAAAGTGGCCATCCAGCCCAGCGGCGCCAGAGACAGCCCCACCAGCCCGTTGATGGCAATGAAGGTGACGTTATTGACGAGGAAAAGCGCCTGACAGACCGTCAGCAGCCAAAGGTTCCGGTTCATCGCAGGTAGCTCGAGCACGCCGTGCAGGAGGGCCCGGCTGTTGCACCATGCTACTGCCCGGAACCTTTGGCGGGCGTGCCAGCTCCATTGCGGTGCATGTGCTCGCGCACGTCAGCCGGCTGGGCTCTTGCTGCGTTGATCAACTGGGCGCAGCCGAAGCCATCCGAATCGAGGGGGCTGCGGGGCATGCGTCTTGCGACGCCCAGTGAGTCGGCTGCGCAAAGGCCTGTCAGCGTGAATTGGCATCGGAAAGGGCCTGTTCTTTCCGCGCAGGCCGGGCGCAGAATGATCCAAGCTGACTTCACACGGAAGTGCGGCGACTGAAAGCGCCGGTGACAAGGAAAGCTCTGATGGAGCCTGGGCCCGTACAGCCGGGACTTCATCAGAACTTCCCAGGCGCGGCCGGAGATGGGTGGGTCCATCTCGCTGCGCCTGCGAACACCGGAGGCCGCATGGACGTGATCAGCAATTTCGCAGCTCGCTACGAGCGCACACGCGAAGAAGAACTCTCGCTCGAAGACTACCTGGGCGAGTGCAAGCGCAACACGCTTGCCTATGCCACTGCAGCCGAACGCATGCTCAGGGCCATCGGTGAGCCGACCACGGTGGACACGCGCAACGACCCGCGCCTGAGCCGCTTGTTCGCCAACAAGGTGATCAAGGTCTACCCGGCCTTTGCCGAGTTCTACGGCATGGAAGACGCCATCGAGCAGGTAGTGAGCTACTTCCGCCACGCCGCGCAGGGGCTGGAAGAAAAGAAGCAGATCCTCTACCTGCTGGGCCCGGTGGGCGGCGGCAAGAGCAGCATCGCCGAGCGGCTGAAGCAGCTGATGCAGGAAGTGCCCTTTTACGCCATCAAGGGCAGCCCGGTGAACGAAAGCCCGCTGGGTTTGTTCGACGCCGTCGAGGACGGACCCATCCTGGAGAGCGAATACGGCATCCCGCAGCGCTACCTCAACCGCATCTTGAGCCCCTGGGCGGTGAAGCGGCTGGAAGAGTTCGGTGGCGACATCCGCAAGTTCAAGGTCGTCAAGCGCCATCCCAGCATCCTCAAGCAGGTGGGCATCAGCAAGACCGAGCCGGGCGACGAGAACAACCAGGACATCTCGTCGCTGGTGGGCAAGGTCGATATCCGCAAACTGGAAAGCTTCAGCCAGGACGACCCCGACGCCTACAGCTACAGCGGCGGCCTGTGCCTGGCCAACCAGGGCCTGCTGGAGTTCGTGGAAATGTTCAAGGCACCCATCAAGGTGCTGCACCCGCTGCTGACGGCCACACAAGAAGGCAACTTCAAGGGCACGGAAGGCTTCGGCGCCATTCCCTTCGACGGCGTGGTGCTGGCGCATAGCAACGAAAGTGAGTGGAAGACTTTCCGCAACAACAAGAACAACGAAGCCTTCCTCGACCGCATCTACATCGTGAAGGTGCCCTACTGCCTGCGCGTCAGCGAAGAGGTCAAGATCTACGAGAAGCTCTTGAAGAACAGCAGCCTGGCCAAGGCCACCTGCGCGCCGGGCACGCTGAAGATGATGAGCCAGTTCGCAATGCTGACAAGGCTGAAGGAGCCCGAGAACTCGTCGCTGTATTCCAAGATGCTGGTCTACGACGGCGAGAACCTGAAGGACACCGACCCGCGCGCCAAGAGCTACCAGGAGTACCGCGACTACGCCGGCGTCGACGAAGGCATGAGCGGTATTTCCACGCGCTTCGCCTACAAGATCATCAGCAAGGTCTTCAACTTCGACAGCACCGAGATTGCCGCCAACCCGGTGCACCTGATGTATGTGCTGGAACAGCAGATCGAGCGTGAGCAGTTTCCGAAAGAGACCGAAGACAAGTTCGTCGGCTACATCAAGGAACTGCTGGCACCGCGCTATGCCGAGTTCATCGGCAAGGAGATTCAGACCGCGTATCTCGAGAGCTATTCCGAGTACGGCCAGAACATCTTCGACCGCTACGTGACCTACGCCGACTACTGGATACAGGACCACGAATACCGCGACACCGACACCGGCGAAGTCTTCGACCGAGGCTCGCTCAACGGCGAGCTTGAGAAGATCGAAAAGCCCGCCGGCATTGCCAACCCCAAGGACTTCCGCAACGAGATCGTCAATTTCGTGCTGCGCGCGCGCGCCGGCAACCAGGGCAAGAACCCGGTCTGGACGAGCTACGAAAAGCTGCGCACCGTGATCGAGAAAAAGATGTTCAGCAACACCGAAGAGTTGCTGCCCGTCATCAGCTTCAACGCCAAGGCCAGCGCCGACGAGGCCAAGAAGCACGAAGACTTCGTGACGCGCATGGTCGCCAAGGGCTACACGCAGAAGCAGGTGAGATTGCTTTGCGAGTGGTACCTCCGCGTCAGAAAGAGCAGCTGAAGTGATGGAGCCCCCAAGCTCGCTAGCGCTCGCTACCCCCCGAGGGGGCCGTCCGCCAGCGGCCCGGCAAAGCCGGTTCCGCGGCGGGAAGCTGGGTCGCGTCTTCGAGGCCGTGCATGCAACAAATCATTGATCGTCGGCTGGCGGGCAAGAACAAGTCGATCGGCAACCGCGAGCGTTTCCTGCGTCGACACAAGGAACAGATCCGCGAAGCGGTGAAGCGTGCGATCGACGGGCGCAGCATCAGCGACGTCCAGCGCGGCGAGGACATCCACATTCCGAAGAAAGACCTGACAGAGCCCGTCTTCGGCCACGGCCAGGGTGGCCTGCGTGAGCAGGTGCACCCGGGCAACAAGGAGTTCGTGCAGGGCGACCGCATCGAACGCCCCAAGGGTGGCGGCGGGGGTGGTGGGTCGGGCAAGGGCCCGGCCAGCGACAGCGGCGAAGGTGACGACGACTTCGTCTTTGCGCTTTCCAAGGAAGAGTTCATGCAGGTCTTCTTCGAGGGCCTGGCGTTGCCGCACCTGGTGCGCACGCAACTGGCCGATGTGCCCGAGTGGAAGAGCCAGCGCGCCGGGTACAGCAACGACGGCACGCCCAACAACCTGCACGTGGTGCGCAGCATGCGCGGCGCTTTAGGCCGGCGCATCGCGCTGGGCAATGGCCCGCGGCGTGAACTGCAGGCGATGGAAGAGCGTCTGGCCAAGGTGCAGGCAGAGATGCAGCCGGGCGCACCCGACGACAACGCCGTGGCCGAGGCCGCCATCCAGGCCTTGGTGGAAGAGATTCGCGTGCTGCGTTTGCGTGTCGAACGCATTCCCTACCTCGACCCCATCGACCTGCGCTACCGCAGCCGCATCAAGGTGCCGGTGCCGACCAGCAAGGCGGTGATGTTCTGCCTGATGGACGTGAGCGGCAGCATGGACGAAGGCCGCAAAGAACTGAGCAAGCGCTTTTTCATCCTGCTGTATCTGTTCTTGACGCGGCATTACGAGAAGATCGACCTCGTCTTCATTCGCCACCACACGCAGGCGCAAGAGGTGGACGAGCAGAACTTCTTCCACGCGCGTGAAACCGGCGGCACCGTGGTCAGCAGCGCGCTCGTGCTGATGGAAGAAATCATCAAGGCGCGTTACGACCCGGCGCTGTGGAACATCTACGGCGCGCAGGCCAGCGACGGCGACAACTGGCACCACGACAGCGGCCGCTGTCGCGAAATTCTCAACGAGAAGATCTTGCCGCTGGTGCGCTACTTCGCCTATGTGCAAGTGGCCGCTGAAGAGCAGAACCTGTGGGACGAGTACACGCACTTGCAGGAAGCGCACCGCCACTTCGCGATGCGCAAGGCGGTGGAAGCCGACCAGATTTACCCGGTGTTCCGTGATCTCTTCAAGAAAGAGGGAGCGAAAGCCGCATGAAGGACGCCGCATGACGTACTCCGCATCAAAGCTGCCGCATGAAAGCTGTCGCATGAAGGTCGCCGCATGAAGACCAAGCCCCTGGCCCTGGACCAGCCGCTGCCGCCGCCCACGCGCCCTGCAGAACACCTGCCTGCGCCCAGCGACTGGAGCTTCGAGCTCGTCGACCAGTACCACCGCGCCATCAAGGCCACGGCTGAACGTTTCGGGCTGGACACCTACCCGAACCAGCTGGAAATCATCACCGCCGAGCAGATGATGGACGCCTACGCCAGCGTGGGCATGCCGGTGAACTACCGCCACTGGAGTTACGGCAAGGAGTTCATCGCAACAGAGAAGAACTACAAGCGCGGCCACATGGGCCTGGCGTATGAGATCGTCATCAACAGCAACCCCTGCATCAGCTACCTGATGGAAGAAAACACGCTGGCGATGCAGGCCCTGGTCATCGCGCATGCGGCCTATGGCCACAACAGCTTCTTCAAGGGCAACTATCTCTTTCGCATGTGGACCGACGCGGCGTCGATCATCGACTACCTCGTCTACGCGAAAAACTACGTGGCGGCCTGCGAAGAGAAGCACGGCCTGGAGGCGGTGGAGAGCTTCCTCGACAGCTGCCACGCGCTGCAGAACCACGGTGTCGACCGTTACCGCCGGCCCAGCCGCAAGACCCTGGCGCAGGAGCTCAGCGAACGCATCGACCGCGAGGCCTACGCGCAGCTTCAGGTCAACGACCTCTGGCGCACGTTGCCGCGCGCGGCGGCCAAAGAAGGTGCCGTGCCCGAGGCCAAGCGCTTTCCTGACGAGCCGCAGGAGAACTTGCTGTACTTCATCGAGAAGAACGCGCCGCTGCTGGAACCCTGGCAGCGCGAGGTCGTGCGCATCGTGCGCAAGGTGGCGCAGTACTTCTACCCGCAGCGCCAGACGCAGGTGATGAACGAAGGCTGGGCCACCTTCTGGCACCACAAGCTGCTCAACACCCTGTACGACGACGGTTTCCTCACCGACGGCGTGATGATTGAGTGGCTGACCTCGCACACCAATGTCATCTACCAGCCCCCGGTGGGCCACCGCGCCTACAGCGGCATCAACCCCTATGCGCTGGGCTTTGCGATGT
>Ga0209591_10004341_pt1 | contig 16107 bp, 10 predicted proteins | sample MAT01_FD_187207 | JGI IMG/M metagenome (GOLD analysis project Ga0209591, IMG submission 187207) | Freshwater microbial communities from Lake Fryxell liftoff mats and glacier meltwater in Antarctica - MAT-01 (SPAdes) (version 2) | ecosystem: Environmental > Aquatic > Freshwater > Ice > Liftoff... | reverse complement strand
GGTCGATTGGTAGGAAAGTAGTGGGAAGGCAACGAGGTTCTTTACAAATACGCGGAACAGGTTGGCGAATTTTTAGTTTGACTGACTTTCTAATTGTTTGTAGTGATCAATTATTTTGAGAAGATGTTCAATATTAGAAATATCTAGCTTGCTCGTAACAATGTATTCTTTCACCTTTGGAAAATAACTATGCATAATTTTCGACAGTAATTTTTCGTCTAAGTCAATGTCTGGATTTTTGATGTAGGTAACCCTTCCAAAAAAGTAAAATTTATTTTTAGCTTTTTTAGGTGTCTCTTTTGTTTCAATTTTAGTAACTCTAATGGCGGGAAATATTTTTTCCTTCAAATCATAAAAGAATAATGTGACCTCCTGGCCTAATTCATATTTCTTTTGATAATTTGGCCCACGTTTCTTAGCTTTTCCGATCATATGAAGGGCATCTGTTTTGCATAATAAGTTAAAGGCTTCTGTTTTTTTTACAACCTCAAAAAATTCAAATATTGTTTTCTCTTCAGATATTGAGGAGTAGAATTTTATCTTATCTTCTTTGGTAAATGATTCTATTATGGGATAATTCATAGAAACAAAACTTCGCATTAACTGATTTTCTGTATCGAAAAATTCGAAACCCTTGGCTTCGTTCGGCCTTAGATTTTCTGGCTCACCACCCTCTAATTTGAATGCAAGCAATTGTGTTTTATCGTTAAACAGAAGTGATCCTGAGATTTTTGAGCTATCACCCCACAATTGGATACTGCCATCATTCCATTGCGCTTGTTCTTTTATTAGATCGGCTTCAACTTTAGCCAAGACCTTTTTCTTTTGTCCTTGCGCGTGGAAAATGGAAAGCAAACAAATAAGAATGAATGTGCAACGCATCGTTCAATAAATTAACTTTGTAAAATTAATGAACTTCTTCAATCATCAATCTATCTTCTTCACCGCTCTGGGCTACCCCATGAGTTATCTTGAATTTTTTGGGACATTATCGGGCGCGTTGGCTGTTTTTCTTTCCGCGAAAGCGAACGTGTGGAGTTGGCCACTGGGAATAATCAATGTAGTACTTTTCTTTTTTTTGTTTTATCAAGTCCAACTGTACCCAGACATGTTCCTACAGATTTTCTTTTTTATTACTAATCTGATGGGCTGGTGGCGTTGGACAAATCCAAAAAAAGAGGAGGAGAATAAAGAACATGGATTGAAAATTAGCAGGATTCCTGCAAAATCCTGGCTGATCTTTTTTCTAATCGGTTTAGCAGGAACAACAGTGGCTGGTCTGTTTGCCAAAAATCTCAGCCTATTTTTCCCAATTCTTTTCAGCAAGCCAAGCGCTTTCCCGTATGCCGATTCGTTTGTGACGGTAATGAGCATCATTGCTACATACCTCATGGTGCAGAAAAAAATGGAATGCTGGCTCGTGTGGATAGCCGTTGACGTGGTCGCTTCCTATTTATATTTCTCCAAAGACATAAAATTTGTGGGGGTCGAATACGTGTTGTTTTGCTTTATTGCGGCCTTTGGTTTTTGGAATTGGAGAAATGAATATAAATCATATTCTGTAGTATGACCAATGGTGTAGGGCTAATATGTTTCTACGGCCCCGAGAGCACGGGCAAATCAGTAATGGCGCAAAAAATGGCAGCCTATTATCAAACGGAGTTTGTTCCCGAAGTAGCCCGTGAAATAGTTTCTTCAAATGACTTTTCAGTAGAAGAAATTATAGAAATAGGTAAAGCTCAAAATGCTCGTGTGCTTGAAAAGTCCAAAATAGCCAATCAACTTTTGTTTTGTGATACAGATTTGATCACTACTCAAATTTATTGTCGGCACTATTTAAAGCAAGTTCCACCGATTTTGTTTGATTTGGAACGCGAAGTAACATTTGACCTTTATTTTTTGTTTAACACGGATGTGCCGTGGGTAGCGGATGGCATGCGTGATTTGGGAAGTGCTCGAAAGGAGATGTTTCAAACGTTTAAGTTCGAACTCGACACACGCCTTATACCTTACCACCTTGTTCAGGGAGATTGGAATACAAGGGAGAAATTTATTGTTTCGAAAATTGATCAAAGGCTATTAAATTCTTTTAAGCGGTAAATTTAGTTCGGCAATTTTTTCCTACTTTTGGCCGCGTTATGAAAAAAGCAATCACTTCCGTACGAAAAGGGCTAACCTCTATTGCCTATGGTTTCATTTTTTCTCAAACGATTTTCTTTGCTATTATAGTGACCCACATCGACAACCACTCTTTTTTGTTAGTCAATTGTATGGAGACAATGTTGCAAGATGAAGATGGCGCTCCGTTAAAGTCAAATGAGCTTCGGTTAAGGAGTTCATCTTCTAAAAAAACAACAAATCCCCATCGGTGGGTTCAATTTTTTGCGAAAGCGAACAACACCTCAAATTTGGAACAAATACCTCAATTAAGATCGTTTTTGTTCTCTCATCTTTTTGCCGATCATGCCTATTCGGTGCTGTATTGTAGTTTTCGCATTTGAGAGGCTGGTAGCCAGACCAGTATTTTAATTTTCTTTAGGAATAATTAGAAATGGCTGGCAAGCCAGTGAACTACTTTTAAAAATAATAAATAATTAAATTTTGTGATAGACAAACTGATCGTATTCAGCGTACGCAATAAACTTTTTATCGGCCTTATAATATTGGCCCTGATGGCCGGGGGAGGTTATTCCATTTCTAAACTTCCCATCGATGCCGTCCCAGATGTTACTGGTAATCAAGTAGACGTGATTACCAACAGCCCCAGTTTGGCAGCCTTAGAAATTGAGCGATTCATTACCGCTCCCTTAGAAATGGCCATGTCCAATATCCCTGGCCTTGTGGAAATGCGTTCCGTTTCAAAATTTGGATTGTCGGTGGTAAAATTGGTTTTTGATGATGACACCGATGTGTATTGGGCACGCCAGCAAGTGTTTGAGCGTTTGGAAATGGTAAAGGCAGAGATTCCCCAAGAGCTCGGCAAGACATACATGGGACCTGCATCAACCGGGCTGGGTGAAGTATTTCAGTACGTCATTCGTCCGAAAAATCCCAAGGATAAATCATTTTCACTAATGGAGATTCGCACCCTGCAGGATTGGACGATCCGGAGACAACTGCTCGGACTAAAGGGAATTGCAGAGGTAAGTGGTTTTGGTGGTTACAAGAAAGAATATCAGACAACGCTTAACCCGGATCGGATGCGCGCGCTGGGGGTTACTATTGATGAACTTTTTGAAGCCCTCAGCACAGGAAATAGCAACACCGGGGGAGCGTACATCGAAAAAGACAACAAGGCCTTCACTATCCGTGGTATCGGCCTTGCATCCTCATTAGAAGAGATTGGCAATACCGTTATCAAAGTAAAAAACCGCATTCCCATTTTAGTCAAAGATGTGGCGGATGTAAACTTCGGACACGGTATTCGGTATGGCGCTATCACCGTAGACGGAGAAGGTGAGGCCGTGGGTGGCATCATCATGATGGTGAAGGGTGAAAACGGAAGCGCGGTGATCAAACGTATTAAAGACCGCATGAAAATCATTCAAGCGCGATTGCCCGAAGGATTGGTAATTGAGCCGTTTATTGATCGCTCTAAAATAGTCTCGAAAGCAATGACTACCGTTGGCACCAACTTAGTGGAGGGCGCATTGATTGTTGTGCTGGTGATTTTGATTTTTTTAGGGAACTGGCGAGCAAGTTTGTTAGCGGCTTCCGTCATTCCGCTTTCCATGCTTTTTGCATTTATTCTCATGCGCCAATTTGGGGTCGTAGGCAATTTGATGAGCTTGGGTGCCATCGATTTCGGGTTGCTAGTGGATCCCTCAATTATTGTGGTGGAGTCGGTTGTTTTTTACCTCGCCTACAATATAGGTAAGCACCCAGCAGGAGAGGCCATGTCTCAATTGGAGAAGGAGGAGATTGTAATAAAGGGCGCGCAAGCTTCAAAAAAGCCCGTAGTTTTTGGTGGGCTAATTATTCTGATTGTTTATTTCCCTATCCTAACACTGACGGGCATCGAAGGAAAAATGTTTGGGCCCATGGCGAAGACGGTGAGCTTCGCCATTCTCGGTGCGATTATTTTAGCATTGACCTATGTGCCTATGATGGCCACGATTATTTTGCAGCCACCAAAGTCGGCTGATCACCACGGTCCTTCCGAAGTAATTGTACAGTTTCTGTATAATCTTTACGAACCGATCATTCGGTGGGGCCTAAGAGCACGTCAGGTAATTGTGTTCATTGCTGTCGGCATTCTAATTTCAGGCTATATAGCATTTAAATTTATCGGAGGAGAGTTTATTCCTAAACTGGCAGAGGGAGATTTGGTGATAGAAACAAACCTACCCGTGGGCACTTCGATGACCGAGTCCATCAACCTGAGCGGGAAAATTCAAAGAATGTTGTTGGCCGCCTACCCGGATGAGATTGAACGAGTAGTTTCGAAAATAGGAACCTCCGAAGTGCCTGTCGATCCCATGCCAATGGAGGCGCAAGAAATTGTGGTAGTGCTTACCGATAAAAAGCAATGGAAGAAAGCCAACGACCAGGAAGAACTGGTGGTGCAGATTGCTGAATTATTAAAACAATATCCGGGTATTGTAAACTCTATCCAACAACCTATTGAAAACCGGGTGAACGAGTTGATGAGTGGCGCACGCACCGATGTGGTGGTGAAACTCTTCGGCTCAAGCCTCGACACGATGGTGGTAAAGGGAAATCAAATCATCAAATTGATTAAAGGTGTGGAGGGGGCTGCCGATGTGCAAGAGAATAAAATCTTTGGATTGCCTCAGATAAATATTAAATATGACAGGAGAGCAATGGCCACGTATGGGGTTACGGTCACTCAAATCAATCGAGCCATTCAAACTGCTTTTGCTGGAGCGAATGCGGGCATCGTGTATGAAAATGATAAACGTTTTGACTTGGCTCTACGATTGGGCGGGGACGATCGCGCTAAAGCCGAGAACATCGGAAACCTGCTCATCAGCGATAAAGATGAGAATCCGATTCCGCTAAAAGAGTTGGCAGACATTAGCGAGGAGATCGGTCCGTCTGAAATAGGGCACGAAAATTTGCAACGCAGAATGAATATCGGATTTAACGTGCGTGGCCGCGATTTGGAATCGGTGGTGAACGATGCCATGAAGGTCGTCAACGAGAAAGTTATTTTGCCCGCGGGCTATACGGTTGATTTTGGCGGGGAATTTGAAAACTTTCGAAGAGCCAAAGCAAGGCTTGCCATAGTTGTGCCACTGTCGTTGCTCATCATTTTCGGTTTGTTGTTTGCTACTTTCGGAAACGTGAAAGACAGCTTGTTAATTTATTCAGTGGTTCCTCTTTCTGCGGTAGGTGGTGTATTTTCACTCTTGTTGCGCGGGATGAATTTTAGTATCTCTGCGGGGGTCGGATTCATTGCACTGTTTGGTATAGCGGTGTTAAATGGTATTCTTATCATCAGCCGATTTAATGAACTTGAGAAGGAGGGAGTGACCGATGTCCATCAACGGGTGTTACAAGGATTACGGGAAAGATTCAGACCTGTATTAATGACTTCAGCAGTAGCTGCCCTTGGCTTTTTGCCAATGGCACTTTCCACCAGTGCCGGAGCGGAAGTTCAAAAGCCGCTGGCTACCGTAGTGATTGGCGGCCTCTTTACCGCAACGGTTTTAACGCTTGTGATTTTGCCGGTCATCTACACCTATTTTGTAAATAGGCCCAAAGAAAGTTCGGGCAAGTGGACTACTATCGCTCCGTTGATTGTGTTGTTTCTTTTAATTTCACAATTGGCATCGGGGCAACAGCAGCCAACGCTAATTTCGTTGGATAGTTCCGTATCGATGGCTAAAAAGCAAAATCCGGAAATGTTGCTTTCGCAACAACGGATCGATCAGCAAGTTTCCCTTAAGCCCGCCAGCTTTAGTTTGAAAACGCCCGATTTGGTATTCGAGGCGCCAACGGGCAATGACCTTCGGCCAGGCTTACTTCAGACAATCGACTATCCGGGAGTTTACACGGCACAAGGAAAGGCGCAGCGAAGTAAAATTGCGATGACCGAAGTAGAGCGTTCTATTTCAACAAATAATTTAGTGTATCGCGTTCGCCTTGCCTACAACCAATTACAGTTCTTACTTTCGCGAACACGGTTGTTACAAAGCCAGGATTCTGTATTTGATGATTTGCTAAAAGTAAATGAAATCCGGTATCGCGTTGGCCAAATTTCTTCTCTTGAAAAACTCAATGGTATTTCCCAGTACAGGCGAATTCAATATGCTTTAAAAGTTTCACGCTCAGAGTTGCGCAATGCCAAGTATCAATTCAATCTGTTGTTGGGTAGGCCAAACGATACCACCTACATACCGAGCACCGCCTTGCGCAAAAGCGATTATTTTTTTGAGGCAATCACAGTTGACACCGCCTACACTGCCAAAAATCCCTTACTGAACTTTAGTTTTCAGCAAGAAGGTTATAATCGAAACTTGCTGAAGGTGGAACGAAGGAAAAGAATTCCGGGTGCCGTGGTTGGATTTTTAAATCAGGGATCTCCTGAAACGCCCATTTTTCCGAGATTGAGATTGGGCATTACGCTGCCTATTTGGCAATGGACATACCAAGCCAATATCAATGCGGCAAAAAAAGGAATTGAGATTGCTCAAACTCAGAAAAAAATAACAGCTTATCAACTCAGCACTGAGTACGCGAAAGCCCAAGCAGATTATCGGCAATTCAGAGACAACGTTTCGTACTTTGAAACAACCGGACTACTTGAAGCATCAGAAATTTTGCGAAATGCCCGCGAGAGTTTTCGATTGGGCAGTATTAACTACTACCAGTATTTGCAAAACCTTGAGCTATCTTATACGCTGCGCCAAAATTATTTAGAGACTTTACGAAACTATAATCAATCCACCATCAACTTAATTTATCTCAAAGGAGATTATTGATGACTTATTCAAACTGAAATTATGATACCGACCAATCAATCTATTTTGACAATTGCATTATTTAGTTTGCTGGCATCTTGTTCTGGAAAAAAACCAGCGGAGGCAACAAAACCAGTAGATGAGAATTCCACCTTTGTAACCATTAGTGACAGTTCCCTTTCATTGATGGATGTCACGTTGGTAAACCCTGAACAAAAAGTAGTTGAATCTAATATTTACCTAGCCGGAAAGGTAATGTCCATGCCAAATTTTAGAGCTTCTGTAAGCACCGACATTGCAGGTAAAATTGAGCGCATCTTTATTCGCGAAGGTTCGTATGTGAAGAAAGGAACGCCTCTGATGTCGCTGCGCAGCATGGACGTCATCGAATTGCAAAATCAGTATTTTGAGGCCAAGGCGCAAATGGACTTTCTGGCGTTAGAGTACAAAAGACAGGAGGAACTAAACAGAAATAATATTGGCGCATTGGTAGATTTTCAAACAACCGATGCACGCTATAAAGCCAGCAGCAGCAAAGTGAATGCGCTAATGGCGAAGTTGCGATTGTTAGGATTTTCAAAAGAGTTTATTAACAGTACAGAGGTAGCCACCACCGTAACGATCAACGCACCTATTGACGGATACGTTTTTAAACTGCCCGTGCAGGTGGGTATGTTGGCCAATACTGATGTAGTGATGGCAGAGATTGTGGACAACAAAGAATTAATGGCCGATGTATTTGTGTACGATAAGGACCTCGACAATATTTCTGAGGGGCAGGATGTAGAGATCGATTTTGTTACGCATTCGTATCCCTCCATTATCGGAACCATCGCACACATTTCGCGGGCGATAGACCCACAGACAAAAGCTGTTACGGTCCATGTCAAATTTTCGGCACCTGCAGGTAAAATGATCCTGCCCGAAATGAGCGTGCGCTGCGTGGTAGTAAAACGTGAAAGTTTAATACCGCAGTTAACGGTTCCTCATTCGGCCATATTAAACGAAGAAGATCACTCTTTTATTTATTTGACATTTGACAGCGAAAAGAAGGGTGACGTTAATACGCTACACAAATACAGAGTAACGGTGGGTAACCAAAATGAAAAAGTCGCTCAAGTTAAATTTTCAAATCAGCCAGCGGGCGATTTCAAACTGGTTTCTAAAAACGTAGCGATTATCGAAAACGAGCGTAAGAAAAGATCAGGAGCTGTTCTTGAGTAGCGATTTTCCTATCGCGTGTCCTCTCACGGCATAGAACAAGATATAAGCATAACAAGGGGCAACAATCCAAAAGAATGCGCTCGGAGGACCTAGCGCGGGAACAATACGAGCATACACTTGAGGCAGAATCGCACCGCCAGCTATGCCCATTATCAATAGCGCTGAACCAAACTTCGTGAATTTACCGAGCCCTTCGATGGCAAGAGGAAAAATGGCCGGCCACATTAGTGCGTTGGCGAAGCCAAGTAGTGCAATAAAAACAATGGAAGTATAGCCCGTGCTGAAGTAGACACCTACACTTAACAGAATTCCGGCTACAGCCGATAGCGCCAATGCATTTTGTTGTTTAATGTATTTGGGAATTGCAATAATTCCTAAAATGTAACCTACCACCATCGACCATAGTGTATAGGAAGTAAAAATCTTGGTTTCATCTAAGCCAATGCCAATTGCTTTCCCGTACGTGCCAATGACATCACCCGCCATTACTTCTACGCCCACATACAAAAACAAACAAAGCATGCCCAGCATCAGATAGGGAAATTGAAATACGCTTGTTCGTGTAGATTCATTTTCTTTTCCGCTGACACCATCCGTTTCAATTTCCGGCAAGGGTGAAAAACGGATCATCATCGCAAGAACGATCAACACTGCGGTCATAATTCCGTAGGGCATGATCACGCGATGAGAGAGTTCTTGCAGCAGAATTGCTTTGATCTCGGCATCGCTGGTAGCAATCACCTGCATTTCAATTTGCTCTGCACCCTTTAGCACAATCGCGCCTAGCACTAATGGACTCAAAGCCCCCGCAATTTTATTACAAATGCCCATGATGCTGATTCGCTGCGCAGCACTTTCTATCGGGCCGATGACGGAGATGTACGGATTAGCTGCAGTTTGTAAAAGGGCTAGTCCCATTCCTTGTATAAATAATCCCGTAAGGAAAAGCGGAAAGCTTCTTTGCAATGCCGCAGGGATAAACAGCAACGCTCCCAGCGCCATCACGGCTAGCCCCCACGACATTCCATTTTTAAAACCCGTTTTATTTAAGATGAAAGAAGAAGGGATCGCCAAGAAGAAATAGGCCATGTAAAAGGCAAATGTTACCAATAGCGCTTCGGCATCAGTCTTTAGATCACATGCCAATTTCAAAAAAGGGATGAGCGTGCCGTTGAGCCACGTAACAAAGCCAAAAATAAAATACAAAACACCGATGATGGCGATGGATAAAACGTAATTCTTATTTGAGCTCATGGTCTGAAAGTGTGGTGGTAAAGCTTTATTTTTGAAGTTAAGATGGCAATTTATTTTTAGTTTCGATGTGTTAAAGTAGTGTTTATGGCAGCAAAAGGAAAAAAGAGTTTACTGGTAATGGCCGCGGGCATGGGCAGCCGCTATGGCGGGATCAAACAGATTGACGGTTTTGGCCCCAATGGCGAAACCATCATGGACTACTCTTTATTTGACGCCATCCGTGCCGGATTTGATAAGGTGGTTTTTATCGTTCGCGATGAAATCAAAGAAACCGTTCAAGAAATTTTTCTCCCTAAGCTAAAGGGTAAGGCCGAAGTATATTTTGAAGTACAGTCCCTAGATCGGTTTGTCCCTGCCAATTATGGAACAGTAGATCGCAAAAAGCCTTGGGGGACCACACATGCCATGCTGTGTGGAAAGGATGTGATCAACGAGCCCTTTGCGGTTATAAATGCCGATGATTTTTATGGCAAAGAAGCCTTCGAATCGTTGGCTACTTTTTTTGACACGGCCGCGCCCGATCACCATGCGATGGTGGGTTATACCTTGAAAAACGTATTATCCGATCATGGAAGTGTATCGCGCGGAGTAGCTGAGGAGAGAGATGCACAAGGGTTTTTAAAGAGTTTGAGTGAGTTAACGAAAATCGTAAAGGAACACGAAAAGATCATTTCAAAAGAAGAGACCGGAGATCGCGAACTAAATCCTCTTTTACCCGTCTCTATGAATTGTTGGGGCTTTCAGCCGGGTGCATTTGCTGTGGCCGAAAAAATGTTCCACGAGTTTGCTTTAAAGAATAAGCAAAACACTTCGGCAGAATTTTACATCGCATTACTTACCAACGAAATCATCAAACAAAACCTGGGGAAAGTTCATATTTTAGGTGGCGGCAAAACTTGGTTTGGCGTTACTTACAAAGAAGATAAAGAAGAAGTTTCCGGTAAAATCAAAGAGCTGGTGAACCAAGGAATTTACCCTTCCGAGTTGTGGTAAGTGGTGATCGGTAATTGGTATTCAGAATTGGTAAGCAACTTTTAATTATTCTGTATTCTAACTTTGGTAAAAGGTATTCGGTGTACGGCATTGGGTTGCCAACTTCTATATTCTGTATTTTAAATTCTAACTTCTATTTATTGCATGGAAAAAACAGAAATGATCTTTGGCACGCGTGCCGTGATGGAAGCCATTAAAGCAGGGCGCGAGATTGAAAAAATTTATATTCAAGCTGGGCTGGCCAATGATCTGATAAAAGAATTGATTAATACCGCCAACACATATAAAGCCCCTTACTCTTTTATTCCGCAACAAAAGCTGAATAAGCTTTCTAATAAAAATCACCAAGGGGTAATTTGCATAATTTCGGCTGTTCAGTACGCTTCGCTAGAGAACATCATCGACAAATGTTACAGCGAAGGGCGCGAGCCATTTTTCCTTTTGTTGGATCGCGTAACAGACGTGCGGAATTTTGGTGCCATGGCACGCACAGCTGAATGCGCCAAGGTAGATGCCATTATCATTGCCGACAAAGGCAATGCGCCTATCACAGGCGATGCTATGAAAACTTCTGCGGGAGCGCTAAGCATTCTGCCCGTATGCCGAGTGAAGGACATGAAAAAGACTTTTCAACTTTTAAAAGACAACGGAATTCATATTGTAGCCTGCACTGAAAAGGCGAAAGAGACGTTGTATCAAATTGATCTAAATCGACCCATTGCAATTATTCTTGGCTCAGAGGAAGATGGCATCTCGCCCCCGATGCTTAAGGATGCTGATCACTTAGCGAAAATTCCCTTGATGGGCAGTATTGAATCGCTCAACGTGTCGGTAGCGGCTGGGATTGCTATTTACGAAACCATCCGCCAGCGAAATTATAAATAATCGTTGCCGTTCGGTTTGCTCTTCAAGTCGTTTATAAATCTTCGGAACAGGTCTTCTTTATCTTTTTCACAAACAATCACCACATTGCCAAAGGCGCCTATCAAGTAACCGTTTAGTCCTTGAGCAACTACTAATTTGTCTTTGTCGCCTTTGATGATGGAATTGCGTGTGTCGTAGGTGAGCGCCTCTACGCCAATTACGTTGTTATTGGCGTCTTTTGGTGAATACTCATAAAGCGATCCCCACGATCCAAGATCCGACCACGCAAACGTGCTCAGCCAAACATATACGTTGTCGGCTTTTTCCATGATCGCGTAGTCAATGGAAATATTCTTGGTTTGCGCGTACGCTTCTTGGATGGCTATTTTTTCCTCGTCCGTTGAAATTCTGGGGGAAGCTTCTTCAAATATCTCAGACATCTCTGGCAGATATTTAGCAAAGGAGTGAAGAATTGCTTGCACACCCCAAATGAAAATACCCGCATTCCATACAAAATCACCGCTTTCTAGAAATTTATTGGCTAGCGCCAACTCTGGCTTCTCGGTAAATGTCTTTACTTTTTTAAGTACACTCTTGTTTTCGATATATTGAATGTATCCATACCCAGTTTCTGGTCTTGTCGGCTTTATTCCAAGGGTAATCAACTTATCCTGGTTTTTGGCCTGATCGGCAGACTTGACAATCGTATCCTGGAAATCACTTTCGTTCAAAATCAGGTGATCAGTCGGGCTTACTACGATCACCGCTGCAGGGTTGATCTTGGCTATTTTATGACTGGCATAAAGAATACAAGGCGCGGTGTTTTTGCGCATTGGCTCCGCTAATATTTGGGAATCTGACAGCGCAGGCAATTGTTCTTTTGTCAGGCTTTTGTGTTCCTCGTGTGTCACGACAAAGATGTTTTCGGGAGGGCAAAGGGGCAAAAACCGCTCGTAGGTCGATTGGATCATCGTTTTGCCGGTTCCAATTACATCCAGAAACTGCTTTGGCTTGCCATTCCGGCTATACGGCCAAAAACGAGTGCCCACGCCACCGGCCATCAACACAACAAAGAGATTTTTATTCATTCCAACAGATTGTTACAGACATTCTAAACCGCTAAAATAGCGAACTGGTTTATAAAGTGTGATTTTTTTAATTGTTGCAATCGTTGCCATTGGCAATATGCCACTCAAGCTAAAATTATGGGTTACTGGGGCAGAAACTAAATTCGGAATTGTTCGTTCACAACTAATTCCGCAATAATCATTTATATCCTACATCCTTTGCTTCTTGTCGGATTTTTTTTATTATCTTCAATTCCTTAAAAAAACGAATCAGAATTTTATTAATAGTACTATGGTAGTGGCAGAAGAGAAAGACGAGCTGAAGGCAAAACTCAAGGAAATATTTGGTTACTCTAGTTTCAGGGGAAACCAAGAGGTAGTAATTCGCAACATCCTTACGGGAAAAAATACATTTGTGATCATGCCCACCGGAGCGGGTAAGTCGTTGTGCTATCAGCTTCCTGCGATGATGTATGACGGGCTGGCAATAGTGATCTCGCCATTGATTGCGCTGATGAAAAATCAGGTGGATCAGATGAATGCGTATGGCGTCAATGCGCGGTTTCTAAACTCTACTTTAAGCAAAGGCGAAATTACCAAGTTGAAAAAGGATTGTGTGGCTGGATTAGTAAAGTTACTTTATGTCGCTCCGGAGTCGCTGAATAAAGATGAGAATATTGAATTCTTAAAGAAAGTGCAGGTTTCATTTGTCGCTATTGATGAAGCCCATTGTATCTCAGAATGGGGACATGATTTCCGGCCGGAATACAGAAGGATCAAAACGATGATTGGTCAGTTGGGTCAAAAATCTGTAATTGCACTGACAGCAACTGCTACTCCCAAAGTTCAATTGGATATCCAAAAGAATTTGCAGATGGAAGAGGCAGATGTCTTTCTATCATCCTTTAATCGCAAAAATCTTTATTACGAGGTACGTCCGAAGAAAGAAACAAAAAAGCAACTCATTCGATTCTTAAAAGAACACAAAGGCAAATCGGGTATCATCTATTGCTTGAGCCGGAAAAAAGTAGAGGAGATCGCTCAGTTATTGAATGTAAACGGTTTTAAAGCGGCACCTTATCACGCAGGCTTGGATCCAGATGTGCGGATGAAAAACCAAGACGACTTTTTGAATGAAGAAGTTGACATTATCACCGCAACCATTGCATTTGGTATGGGCATCGATAAGCCAGACGTTCGTTTTGTGGTGCATTATGATGTTCCTAAATCATTAGAAGGATACTACCAAGAAACAGGGCGCGGTGGGCGTGATGGATTGGAAGGTGTTTGTTTGATGTTCTATAGTCACAACGACTTAAACAAGCTAGAGAAATTCAACAAAGATAAGTCAGTACAAGAACGAGAGAACGCACGAATTCTTTTGCAGGAAATGGAATTCTATGCCGAATCTCCAGTATGTAGGCGCAAGCAGTTGCTACATTACTTTGGAGAAGAATATAAGGAAGCTAATTGTGGTTCGTGTGATAATTGCATGAACCCCCGCGAACGTTTTGAAGGTTCAGCATTTGTAAAGATTGTCATCGAAGCGGTGAAGCAAACCAATGAACGGTTCGGATTGGCTCATTTGGTAAATGTGATTCGTGGAGTAGAAGATGAGTACGTAAAAAGCTACGGGCATTTCGACCTTGCTGTTTATGGCAAAGGCGATACCGAAGATGCTGATTTTTGGAAAGCAGTAATTCGTCAGACACTCATCTATCAATACTTAGAAAAAGACATTGAGAACATTGGCGTATTTAAGATTTCTGAGAAAGGGCACAACTTCTTAAAAAAGCCGCATAACATAGAATTGGCGCGTGATCACGACTACAGCACCGAGGGTGGAGATGAGGAAGGATCAGAGCGTGTGATTATCAATTCAAAATCGTACGATATAAAATTGTTTGACTTGTTGAAGGCCCTTCGGAAGAAGATGGCGAAAGAGAAGGACTTACCTCCGTATGTGATTTTCCAAGATCCCTCATTAGAAGAAATGGCGACCACCTACCCGACCAACAAAGAAGAGTTGGCTTCTGTTAACGGGGTTGGAATGGGCAAAGTGAATAAGTTCGGAAACGAGTTTATTGAGTTAATCGAAAAGTATGTAGATGAAAATGACATTGAAACCGCGTCAGAAGTAGTGGTAAAGTCTTCGATCAATAAATCCAAGATCAAGATTTATATTATTCAACAAATTGACCGTAAGGTAGACTTAGAGGAAATTGCGGAGTCCAAAGGATTGGCGTTTGACGAGTTGCTGACGGAAATGGAAAACATTTGCTACTCGGGTACCAAACTCACTGTAGACTATTATATTGATGAGGTGTTGGATGACAACAAGCAAGAGGAAATATTCGATTACTTTTTGAATTCTGAAACCGACAGCATGGAAGAAGCCATGGCGGAATTGTCAGAATTTTCAGAAGATGATGTACGCTTGATGCGGGTAAAATTTTTGAGCGAATACGCAAATTAATTTTCCCTAGCGTATTGAAAGCCCCTGTCGGTAATGGCGGGGGCTTTTTTATGCTAACTGGTTGTTACCCGATTCTGCCTTATATTTGAAATTTTGTGATCGATTATGAATGTCTTATTGATTGGCAATGGAGGACGTGAGCATGCGCTGGCATGGAAGATAAAGCAAAGTTCTTTATGTAGTAGGCTTTTGGTGGCTCCCGGCAATGCGGGTACATCGTTGGTAGCAGAAAATGTTTCCATTGCTGTAGATGATTTTGAAAAGTTGGGTGCCTGCTGCATCGAAAATAAAATTGAATTGGTGGTGGTAGGGCCAGAAGTTCCATTGGTAAAAGGTATCCGCGATTACTTTGAGGCAACTCCAAAATTGAGTTCAATTTTAATGGTTGGCCCCGGCAAGGCCGGTGCACAGCTTGAAGGCAGCAAAGATTTTTCAAAACAATTTATGATCCGTCATGGCGTGCCTACTGCGAAGGCTCGAACTTTTCATGCCCATCAATCTGAGGAGGCTGCTGCGTATTTGGAAACGTGTAAGCCTCCACTCGTATTGAAGGCTGACGGACTAGCAGCGGGCAAAGGCGTTATCATCACAAATAATTTGCAAGAAGCTAAGAGTACCGTCAGAGAAATGTTGGAGGAGAAAAAATTTGGTGACGCAAGTTCAAAAGTTTTAATAGAAGAATTTTTAGATGGTATAGAGTTATCTGTATTTGTTTTGACCGATGGAGAGAGTTACGTAATTCTTCCGGAAGCAAAAGATTACAAACGGATTGGTGATGGCGACACAGGGCCTAACACCGGGGGAATGGGTTCTGTGTCTCCTGTTTCATTTGCAGACGCAACGTTCATGGGGAAAGTGGAGCATCAAATTGTTACGCCAACCATTGAAGGTTTAAAGAAAGACGGCATTCCCTTCAAAGGATTTATTTTTGTGGGCTTGATGAATGTGAAAGGAGAACCTTTTGTAATTGAATACAATACGCGAATGGGCGACCCCGAAACACAGTCAGTTATGGCGAGGATTCAAAGCGATTTCTTGGAATTGTTGTTGGCTGCAGCAAAAGGGAATTTGCGCGATAGGAAAATCCAAATTGATCCAGATTTTGCCTTGACGATAGTGATGGCTGCTGGGGGATATCCTGAAAAATATGACAAGGGTCGGGTCATTTCCGGGCTAGCTAAAGCCAGTTCGGCATTTATTTTTCACGCAGGCACGAAGACGCAAAATGGCGAAGTGGTTACTGATGGCGGCCGTGTGCTTGGCGTGACAGGAAGGGGCAAAAAGCTACAAGATGCCCAGAAAA
>Ga0209591_10004339_pt1 | contig 16115 bp, 16 predicted proteins | sample MAT01_FD_187207 | JGI IMG/M metagenome (GOLD analysis project Ga0209591, IMG submission 187207) | Freshwater microbial communities from Lake Fryxell liftoff mats and glacier meltwater in Antarctica - MAT-01 (SPAdes) (version 2) | ecosystem: Environmental > Aquatic > Freshwater > Ice > Liftoff... | reverse complement strand
CCATTGATGGCTTCTTCCAAAGGCTCCGTTATCTGGGCTTCTATGACATCAGCATTGGCACCGACATAATTAGTCCTGACGTTGATAACGGGTGGGTCAACACTAGGAAATTCCCTGATTCCCAAAAAACTGATTCCAATAATCCCAAACAGCATTATTGTTAATGACATTACTATGGCAAGGACGGGTCTGTTGATACTGATACTTGATAAACTAGCCATATTTCAATTGATTTTAGTATAAGTGACAGGCATACCTGTTCTTACTTGCAATACTCCAGTGCTCAAAACCAGGTCACCTTCTATTAGCCCATCGATAATCTGTACAAAACTTTCTGTACGGGTTCCAATGGCCACCTTTCTCTCTTCGATTTTGCTTTCTTGGTTAACCACAAAGACTTTATATCCTGACAATTCCGGAATCACAGATTCTGCAGGGACCATGAGGGCATTTTCTTCCACGCCAAGGATATATTTTATCCTCACAAACATGCCGGGCAAAAATTTCCTCTCCTTATTTGAGCTTTGCGCCCTGATCTTTAGCGTTCGGGTTCCTGTATCTATATTTGGCGCAATAGCAAAAACCGTCCCCTCGACATCTACTCCTTCTGACTCATTGGAAAAGATGATTTTTGAACCTATTTTGACTTGATTGGAATATCTTTCAGGGATTGAGAATTCAATCTTGATAGGGTCAATGTTGACAATATTAACGATCACATCAGAAGACCCGATCACACTTCCTTCTGAAATCATCCTCAAACCTAAAACTCCGTCAAAAGGAGCCCTGATAACGGTTTTATTCAGTTGCGCTTCCACCAACTTGATATCAGAAAGGTTGGTATTGAATTGGTTGAGAACAATATCGTATTCTTCCTGACTGATTGCCTCCTTGGCCAGAAGTTGCTTTTGTCTGCTTTCCTGGCTTTCAAAAAGCTTCTTGGTGAAGTCAAGTCTTTGGTATTGGGCGTCAAGTTCATCGTCATTGAGGTAGAGCAGGGGAGTTCCCTTCCTTACAAACTGGCCTTCGTCGAAAGATATTTTTTTTACCAAACCTGTGATTTCCGAACGGAGGTCTACGCTCTCATTTGCAATCACCGACCCTGTGACACTTAGGCTATTTTCCAATCTTTCAGGACGGATTTCTACCACATTGACAGGAATAGGCTGTCCGGAACCCTGTGGACCTCCAGGTTGTCCGGAAGCGGCAACTTCATCGGATTTCCCCATAAACTGATCCCACCTTGGGTAAATAAAAATCACTGCCAATACAAGGACTATGGAAATTATTAAAATAATTTTGGTCTGTTTTTTCATTCTACCTATTCAGAAAATCCAATTAAGGGAATTTGTTGATTTTTAATAAACTGCAAAGCCAATCGGTTAAAGATTTCTGGCTGCTCTACATTGACCACGTGGCCACAGGCTTTGACAATATTGAGAATCGAAAGTTTATGCTCCTTTACAATCTTTTTCACCTGTTCGAGAAACATGATATCTTCTTCCCCCATTACATAAAGGGTCGGGATTGAAAGGTCTTTTTCTTTGAAAAATTTCAAAAGTGGGTTGATGTCTTTTGTCAACTTAAACCACCTGATAAATTCCTTTTGACAAAGCCTTTTGGCTTCATTGATGAACAGGTTCCTAGACTCTGCATGGTGTCTTCTCGGCATGATGATCCAGGCAAAAAGGCTATACAACCACATGTAAGGCACGACACTTTTGAAGGTATTTCCCAGAGTTACAAGAATCTGGGAAGTGAAGGTTAACCTTGTAATAGCTCCCGCCAAGATCAGCGACTTTACCCGTTGAGGTTCCATTTCTGCCAATTGCCTTGCCAAAACTGTCCCGAGCGAAACTCCCATCACGTGGGCCGGCGGCAATTGTAAGTGGTCAAGGACTTCAATGATGTCTTTGGTCACTGCCGGAAAGGTGTATTCTTCCTTCCAAATATTCCTGATCGAGCTTGCAGACTTGCCGTGGCCTCTCAGATCTATTAGCAAAAGGTTGTATTCCTGACCGAATTCCCGGATCTGTTTGTGCCAGATAGAAGACGATCCTCCGGCGCCGTGAATAAACACCACCCATTCGTTACTGGAAGAATGCTTGTAGGTTTTATAATACAACATACTGTTTTTCATCTTGACCAAGTAATAACCGAACAGTTTGATTTTGGTTCCGAACCCGAAAGCTAAGCCCATTAATTGGGTAAAAAATAAAATAAACACAGGTGGCGATTGAAGTCGATTAATGGTTATTTCCTATAAAAAATTAAACCAAGGCAATTTATAGCCTTGGTTCAATACAAATTCCTATCAATTTTAAAATCCGATTAAAGTTTTATTCTCAAAAAAACTGGCTCCTGAGAATAGAAATGCCTAGAAGCATTACCCCAATTTGACTAGGCTTTAGTACAAGGATTAGAGTCCAACTATTTCCAGTTCAATCTACTTTAGTGTAAAGCATATCCGATCCATAAGGGAGAAGTAATTTCTGACTGTCTTCTGAAATACGGAATTGGATCTTGTCCACCTGGGTGCCGGAAAAATCCGATTTTACCAATTCTTCTTTTTTAGAGCCATATGGCGGTCCGGTATTTAGCATTCGAGCAAAGAATATTTCTCGAGGCATCAAAGAAATCTGATCTCCGGAAGAGATGAAATTGCCATTTGTAATTAGATGGTAACCTTTATAAACTTCTCCAGGTCTTCTATAAGTCAACTCATTACTGTAGCTTCCGTCAAGTTTGAAGATCAAAGTTTTTACTGATTCAAGTACCAAACTAGAGTCTAAATCGGCTATTTCCCAAATGCCGATCAACTTAGGAGAGAACAACTCTTCCTCTTGCTCATTACAAGCTGAAAACAAAATCAATAAAAAGAATCCGGCAAATTGAATAGTATTTTTCATATTGAATAAGAAGAACAGTTAGAAATCAATTATAAATACACATAAAAATAAATAAAAAAATTGTAAAAAAACCGGCCTATTTTTTAGTTGGATTGCTTATTGAGATTTCTCATCATTTTTTGGAAGTGGATTTGACCTGCAATTTCAAGTCATTTTTCAGGATGGGCAAAGCCTGATTTGGGATGATGCAGGTTTTTTTTGAATGCTGGTTGAATTTGTTTGGCACTTCATTGAAGATTTGTAAATTTTCCTTAAAAAATTAGATCAAATATTTGAACTCTCAAAGTTTTAGCCTACTCCCATCCATCATTCCCCGGAATGTTTCACCATTTTCTATGATCAATATCTCCCCGTTTCTTCCCGTCTTAATACTCGAATCCACAGCAATCACCCTTCCTCCAAACATAGCCGTAACCGCCTCCAAGGAAGTATGTCCTACAATGATCTTTGAAGATTCAAAATGATCTAGGATTTCATCAAGCGCAGCGGTTGCAACCTCGTTGGCATTGAAGTATCCACGGTACCAGACCGGGCCGTTACGACCATTTAAAAAATCGGTCAATTTATTGTTTCTTGTATATTTTGGATTCAATATTTTCTCATAAAACAGTTTGTTGACTTTTTGGGCTTTAAGTTTCATCTGGACTAACTGGGGAGAAATCCCTGCATGGGTAATCAACAAACTGTCAATTTTAATGATAGCGGGACGTTTTCGGAGCCAATTTCCCAAAACAGAATTATCAGCATATAGGTCTGCCGTTTTGATTTGCATGATCGCTGCGGCACAGACATATTTTTCATTCAGGTACCTGAAGTCATTGGTCTGAACCATCAATTCATGATTGCCCAAAATATAATGGAGTTTTCCCCCGGCTTTTTCGGCTTGATTTTCAAGTTTGTATGCCAACCACAAAATCTCCGTCACCATGTCACCACGGCCTAGAATATCGCCGTTGATGATCAGATGACCTTTTCCAAAATTCCAGTTCAGATTATCATCTATGATCTTATGATTTTTTAAAAGTATGACCATCAAGGGAAATTGGCCATGAATGTCAGAGATGACTGCGATTTGGGATACATTTTGGTAACGTTGGTAAAAATCCGGTTTCAAATTTCGGTTTTTCTGAAATTCTTCAGGACCGACTCCTAATCCAAATTCCATGCTTAAAAATTCGGCTGTAAGGCTTTCAGCCGATCTCATTTCATTGTTTCTAACCCATTTGGCTTTGTAGGTTTCCCTGTCAAGATAAATGTAAGGCGCTTCTGAAATGGGGGCATTGGTATTTTGGGCAGATGCAACGCCGGATGCCAAAAAAAAGGAGATTGAAATGCACAGAAACATCAAAAAAAACCTGAAGTCATAAAGTGCGGGAAGGTGTCGCTTTTCCATCTTTTTTAAGAATATTTTGGGTACAGTCTTGAATTTACGATTATTCCTTCGATAATGGTTCCATATTCAAGCTTGATTATTTCTGGATATCTGGATTTAAAAATCCAAAATTTAGGATAATGCATTTTTCTAGACATTATTCAATACAGGTTGAGTGTACCCAAAAACTTATACCCAAGCAAACCTACCTTCCAAAAGCAAATCTTTCTGTAATACTATTTTTTATTTCATCCAATGATAAATGGAGATTGATTTTTACTTTTACATGCCATGAAGAAGAAAATTGCCTTAGTGACCGGTGGATTTACCGGAGAATCTGTCATCTCATTGAAAAGTGCTGCAGTCGTTGAAAAATCGCTTGACAGAAGCCTCTATGATATCTACAAAATCCTGATCTACCCGGGAAATTGGTATCATGAAACTGCCTCAGGCGAAAAAATCCTTGTTGACCTCAATGACTTCTCGATCTTCCTTCAGGATCAAAAAATCAATTTTGACGGGGTTTTCAATATCCTACACGGTTCGCCGGGTGAGGATGGTAAGTTGGCAGGCTATTTCGACATGATCGGATTGCCTTATACCACCTGCGATGCACTGACCTCTGCCATCACGATGAACAAAGGCTACACCAAGGCAATAGTCCAAGACATCGATGAGTTGTTTGTTGCGAGGTCGATCCAATTGTTTGGCAACCATCAGGATAATGTCAGCAAGATTTTGAAAGAACTCCGGCTTCCTTTGTTTATCAAGCCGAACAACGGCGGCTCAAGTATCGGGATGACCAAAGTCAAAGAACCGAATGAACTTCAGGAGGCCTTGGACAAAGCATTTGCGGAAGATTCACAGGTATTGGTAGAAGAATTTGTTTCAGGTAGGGAATTTTCTATCGGTGTTTACCGGTCAAGGGGAATAACGACTGTTTTACCTGCCACAGAAATCATCAGCAGCAAGGAGTTTTTTGATTTTGAAGCAAAATATTCTCCTGGAGTATGCGAAGAAATCACGCCCGGAAGAATGACAGATGAAGAAGTGGGGCGGGTAAACCGGATCATCGAAAAAGTATATCAGAAATTAAATTGCAAGGGAGCAGTCCGGATTGACTATTTCTTGGAATACGAAACCGACAAATTTTATTTTATCGAAATCAATACCGTCCCAGGTCAGACAGAAACCAGCTTGATTTCCCAGCAGGTGCGAGCCCTGGGAATCGATGTCAAGGATTTTTACAATGCCCTCATCGAGGAAATGTTTTCTCAACATTCAATCTAAAACCGTATCTGAAAACCGACAAAATCAGGAATATGGTAATAGGTCAGCCCATCATCAAAATAGGAGGGCTTCTCTTCTTTTGGTGAGAAATTATATAAATCCACCGCCTCTCTGGTCATATTCCTGCTGGACCTTCTGAATATTCCTGAGACAATCCCCAATCCGACGGAGGATATGAGCAATGGTAGCATCAGGGTGTTTCGGGAATCGAAAGATGAGGATTGTGGCGGAACAAAACTCAAGCCTACAATTCCGAAAGTGGTCAAGGTAGCGGCACCATCAAGCCACCTGCTGGTCTGCTGCTTTTTTACTGACATTTGGTATCTAGTCAATGCCTCTGGATGGTAGCGCATCAGTTCCATTACCTCCTGTTTGTTCAAAATATTAGGTCCCTCCAAGATATCTATCCGATCACCTAGCATGGTGCTTCGATAATCTACCCTCAAAAACGGCTGTTGCTGGGCAAATCCAAAATGAACACACAAAAACAAACCGAATAATGCCAAAGATTTTTTCATAGGTTAGAAATTAAGACTTAAGCCCATTGCCAAAGGGGACACATTCATTTGAAAGGAAGCGGCAGGGCCAAATCGCCTGGATTTTTTGTAATTATAGATTTCAATGGCATTGGAAGCCCTCCGTTTTGAAAGCCGTATCAAAGGGAATCCCACTGAAGTGGAGACTACCGAACCGAGCAACATGCCTCCTGCGATCAGTGCACGTCGTTGGTCAATCTGGCCAGCCAACAAATACGCTACAGAACCAAGCCCGAGGATTATACCTCCCCACCGTAAACTTTGGCCCAAAATAAGCTGATTCTGAGCAGTGGAAAATTCCCTTGCTTCATCCCCGAAAACTGCCAAAATTTCTTCAATTTCCTGAGTTTTTACTTTTTGGCCATTCGCAAGATAAAATCGGTTGCCAAAGAAATTTTCTCTGTATGAAATCATCTTAATATCCTGGGAAACTGCCGAAAACACAATGCTCAAAAAAAACAGAATGAATGGAATTGACCTCATGGGTGATACTTATGGAAGTTTTAAAATCAACGCAATTTTGCAATTGAGGTTTGAATTTGAGGAAACAAATCTATGATTATCCGCAATGATGCCAATAAGTTTATTTTGAATCACTTTTGGTGTGGATAATCGTCGATAATCTATAGACGACAGTCCACAGCAGATTCAATTTAAATTCAAGTTTTATTTATTTGGTGGCAAGAAAGTATGAAACCCTAAACAAATCAATATCAAGTTTCAATAAAAAATAAAAAGCGGTTTTACAGCCGCTTTCTTTTATAGTCCAAATTCTTTTTGGATGGTGTCCACATAATCCAGCTTCTCCCAGGTAAACAATTCCACTTCTATGGTTTTGGCTTCCCCGTAAGGATTTTTGAATGTTTTGGATACTATTTCATTTTCTCTGCCCATGTGGCCATAAGCCGCTGTTTCCTCATAGATCGGATTTCTAAGCTTCAACCGCTGTTCGATCGCATAAGGCCTCATGTCAAAGATGGTTTCGATCTTTTTGGCGATTTCACCGTCACTGATGTTCACTTTGGAAGTCCCATAGGTGTTTATATAGATTCCCATGGGTTTTGCTACACCGATGGCATAGGAGACCTGCACCAAAACTTCTTCAGCAACGCCTGCTGCCACCATATTTTTGGCAATATGCCTGGTGGCATAAGCTGCCGAACGGTCGACTTTAGAAGGATCTTTTCCGGAGAATGCACCGCCTCCATGGGCGCCTTTGCCGCCATAGGTGTCCACGATGATTTTTCTTCCTGTCAATCCGGTATCTCCATGCGGTCCACCTATGACAAACTTTCCAGTTGGGTTGATGTGGTAGGTGATCTTGTCAGTAAACAAGGCCCTGATATCTGGTTTTAGTTGTGCTTTAACCCTTGGAATCAAAATTTTTATCAAGTCTTGCTTGATCTTTGCCAACATTGCCTTTTCCTCGTCAAAGTCATCATGCTGTGTGGAAATCACAATGGCATCGATACGCAAAGGCTGGTTGTCGTCTCCATACTCGATTGTGACCTGAGACTTGGCATCAGGTCTGAGGTAGGCTATTTCTTTGTTTTCTCTTCTCAATGCGGCCAATTCCTTCAAAATCCTATGCGAAAGGTCAAGTGCCAAAGGCATAAAATTATCGGTTTCTTTGGTAGCATAGCCAAACATCATGCCTTGGTCACCGGCACCTTGTTCTTCAGGATTGGCCCTTTCTACACCTTGATTGATGTCGGCTGACTGCTCATGGATGGCAGAAAGTACCCCACATGAATTCCCGTCAAACATATATTCTCCTTTGGTATATCCGATCCGGTTGATGACATCTCTGGCAATTTTTTGAACATCTAGGTATATTTCAGACTTTACCTCCCCGGCCAATACTACTTGGCCTGTTGTCACCAAGGTTTCACAGGCGACTTTGGCGTTAGGGTCAAATGCTAAAAAATTATCGATCAAGGCATCCGAAATCTGATCAGCTACTTTGTCAGGATGACCTTCAGACACTGATTCTGATGTAAATAAATATGGCATACAGGAAATTATTTAAAGCGTTTTCAATTGGGTCGTAAAAATAAGGTTTCGAAGGGAAATAAAAAATCGGATTTCATCGGTATATTTTTTTGCGGTGATGATTATAGAAATAACACAAATCAAAACCGGTTCCAGCCCAGATTCTGTTGGTGATTGTAATGGATGACACTGCAAAAAACAGGATCATCGATTTTCCAAATCTTCCTGTTTTTTCCATTCTTCAATCCCGTTGGAATCCTTAACTTTGGCACATTCAACCAATGACCACATTTTCGATGAACGAAAGGTATATGCAACGGGGCGTTTCTGCCTCCAAAGAAGATGTACATCAGGCCATTTCCAAATTGGATAAAGGACTTTTCCCAAAGGCATTCTGCAAAATCGTAGAAGATACCCTCGGCAATGACCCTGACTATTGCAACATCATGCATGCAGACGGGGCCGGTACCAAGTCTTCATTGGCTTACATGTATTGGAAAGAAACCGGGGACCTGAGTGTATGGAAAGGTATCGCCCAAGATGCGATCATCATGAATACCGACGACTTGCTTTGTGTCGGAGCGATCAACAATATACTGGTATCATCTACCATTGGGAGAAACAAAAACCTGATTCCGGGTGAGGTCATTTCTGCCATCATCAACGGTACCGAGGAAGTCTTGCAGATGCTTCGTGACCACGGCGTTAATGTCGTCCTGACCGGCGGGGAAACCGCAGACGTCGGGGACTTAGTCCGGACCGTCATCGTGGACAGCACTGTGACATGTAGGATGAAAAGGGAAGAAGTCATCTCCAATGATAAAATCAGACCCGGCGATGTGGTCGTTGGCTTGGCCTCTTTTGGGCAAGCTACTTATGAGGATTTTTATAATGGTGGAATGGGAAGCAACGGACTGACTTCGGCTCGCCACGATGTTTTCAACAAACTTTTGAAAACAAAATACCCCGAAAGCTTTGATCCGGCAGTTCCTTCGGACTTGATTTATACAGGAAAATATAACCTGACAGATCCTGCACCTGGACTTCCTGTCGATATGGGAAAATTGGTGCTTTCACCTACCCGAACCTACGCCCCGATTATGGTAGATGTGTTGAAGTACCTGAGGCCCAATATCCATGGAATCGTACATTGCAGCGGTGGGGCGCAGACCAAAGTCCTCCATTTTGTAGACAATGTCCATGTGGTCAAAGATAATCTGTTTGATACACCGCCACTATTCAAAATGATACAGGAAGAAAGCGGTACAGATTGGAAAGAAATGTACAAAGTATTCAACATGGGCCACAGAATGGAAATTTATCTTGAAGAAAGGTATGCAGAAGAAATCATAGACATTGCGGAAGGATTGGGAGTTGAAGCCCAAATCATTGGACGGGTACTTCCGCATGAAGGTAAAAAAGTGACCGTTCAAGGTGCACATGGCACATTTGAATATTAATTTGTAGAAATATTATCAACAGTTTTTAGGAAACAGGATGCCCAGAACAAAAGCCCACAGGATATTCAGGATTTTTGGTTGGACCTTTGGTGTGGTTGTATTTTTGGCATTGACCACTTTGACGAGAATTGATTGGCGTGATTACAAAGAAATGGACTACTATCAGGAGACAGTAGCGCACCTTGATACTATGGACCTTGTATCGTCCTCCGGCGAGATATGGCTTGCAGGATGGGCTTCTATCAACTCCACACCGGCAACACCCGCAAAATTGCTTGGATATAAACCCCGTGGAAGGTATCAGTTTGTGCAAGACAGCAGTTTTGTCAAAACAATGGTCATCAGCAACGGAAATTCAACAGTTGCTTTTTTGAATTATGAATTGATGATAGTTCATCCGTACCTAAAGGAAAGGATCAGTCAGGCCATCCAAGAATCAGGACTACCATTGGATAATATTTATTTTACTGCCACCCATACCCACAGCGGCATCGGAGGCCATATTCCGGGATTGCTCGGCAAGCTTGCTTTTGGGAGCTATGACAAGAAAATCGTTAGGCTTTTGGAAGAAAGGACTGTTGAAAGTTTGAAATCAGCGTTATCAACCATGGATACTGCTACCGTATATTTTCAAAAAACCAAAGCTGATACCCTCGTCGCCAACAGGCTGATTGCTGAAGATCCCATAGACCCTTATATCAGGCAATTGATCTTCGAAAAAAAGAATGGTAAAAAAGGTACTATCCTGACTTACAGCGCCCATCCGACCATTCTAAACTCGAAATTCATGGGTTTGTCAGGTGATTATCCCAATTACCTGACCAAAAAGATGGAAGAAGAGGGGTATGAATTTTCACTTTTTGCTGCAGGCACAGTCGGTAGCCACCGTCCGGTAGCCTCAGGAAATGAACCCAAAGATGTCGAATCCTATGCCTTGACTCTTAATAGGAATCTATCTGAAAATATCCATGAGGTATTTCCGGCAGAGGAAGAAAACCTGATGTACGGAAATTTGCCCATGGGTTTGAGAAAAGCACATTTCCGGATCAGTGAAAAAGTCCGTATCCGTCCCTGGATTTTCAATTCAATTTTCGGCGATACCAATGCCCACTTTGACATGGTCCAAATCGGCAAAACATTGTTTATCAGTTCAAGCGGTGAAATTTCAGGCATATTCATGAAAGAATGGGAAACCTACGCCGCTGAAAAAGGGCTCCATCTGATTATCACTTGTTTCAACGGAGGCTACATCGGATATATCACGCCCGATGAATATTATAATTATCCACTTTACGAAACCCGGGATATGAATTGGTTTGGTCCCTATAACGGTGCGTACTTTGATGAGATCATCAAGAATCTGATCGACAAAGCCGCTGAACAAGAGTATTCTCTAAAATAAAAGGAGCAAAAAAGGCAAGAGGAACAATGCCTCGGATTTTATTCTGATTTGATCTTTGTTTTGATTTTGGGAGAAGAACAAAATCAAATGATAGCCGATAATCAATACCAAAATCACCGAGTGGATGTGGTAAAAAGAAGGCAGGAAAATAACCAAAATGACCAACAAAACTATTCCAAACATTCCTATCGTAACAATGAGTTTTTTTAACCGGTTTTTGGATATCAATACCAAAACTGACCCAAACCCATCTTTTTGATCCTCCACCGCATCAAGGTAGGACAGCATCAGCAGATTGACCAAAGCGGCCAAAAAGTAAATGAAGAAAAATAAAAAGAAATTTTTATCCACCAATTCAAAATCCATACTGGCAAACGGCGCCAATGAAATCCCTGCAACATATATGAATGCAGTGGATATTTCTTTCAGCCAAGAGAGTTTCGGCCCCGCCAATTTCAAAAACCCCATCCAAACCACTATACCCGTTCCAAGGACTATTCCCGGAATTTGTAGAAACTTCAGTTCAGACGCAGAAAGAACTAAGACCGATCCTATCAAAATAGAGGATACCACGAAGGGTAGTAAAATCCAAAAGTATTTCTGATGAAATTGATGTCTGCGTGTTTGAGGTTTACCCAAAGTACTTCGCGCATCCAACAAATGGTCCAAAGTATAAATACTCCACACAGCCATTCCCAACAAAAAATAGACTGATGCAGATACTTTCACTTCCAAAAATTCCGTGAAAAACAACATTCCGCCCATGGAGCCCAAAACTACATCCAGAGACAATAGATTGAAATAAAGAAGGATTTTCCTGAATATTTCCATTTGGCATTAAAGATATCCCTTAGAATAATTTTACCTCCAAAAAGATTTTCAAGAATCAAAACTTTTTAAATTGAAAGAAAAATGAACTTATGAAATATCTGCTTTCCATTTCAATTTTAATCCTTGCTATCAGCCTTTCAGCTGCTGCACAATCGAAAATAAAAGTCGCCTGCGTTGGCAACAGCATTACCCAAGGCGCAGGAAGGGACAATCCGGACAGCTATCCGCTTCAGATGCAAAAAATCCTCGGCGACAAATACGAAGTCAAAAATTTTGGAGTAAGCGGCAGAACCTTACTCAAAAAAGGGGACTATCCCTTTTGGAATGAATCCCAATTTGAAGAAACCAAGGCTTTTGCTCCTGATATCCTCGTGATCAAATTGGGAACAAATGATTCCAAACCCCAAAATTGGAAACACAAGGATGAGTTCACGTCGGACTACATTGAAATGATAGAGACTTTCAAAAAATCTATGCCCAAAAAAGGCAGAGTCTATATCTGCCTTCCTGTTCCGGTTTTTCAGGGAAACTTTGATATCAATGGTGAGGTACTCCTAAACGAAATGCGTCCGATGCTGTTGGAAATTGCCAAGAAAACAAAATCTGAAATCATCGATTTGTATACCCCGCTTTTAAACAAATCTCCGCTATTGCCTGATGGAATCCACCCCAACAAGGAAGGATTGGGAATCTTGGCAGCTGAAGTCGCAAAAGCCATCAGGTAATACCTTTTTGAAAAAGTGCCAGGAACCAAAACAAAAACCCTCCCTTTTATGAATTAAGGGAGGGTTTTTAAATTAAAGCGAAATTTGATTCTAGTATTTTTGGATATTAATCCATTCCAAGGAATTCTACTTCAAACATCAAAACTGAGTTGGCAGGAATTCCGGTAATCGTCCCACTGTCACGGTAAGCCCAAGGAGATGGAATGATCATTACACCTTTGGAACCACTTTTCAATCTTCTAAATCCTATATTGAATCCCTGAATTGTCTCGGAAGTGCCAAGGGTAAACTGGAATATTCTATAAGTTCTTAAAGAATCGTACACATCATTTTCTCTCGCTATATCTTCCCTGTTGGTATCAAAAACAGTGTTGTCCAATAATTTTCCGGTGTAGTTAGAATAAACCAACATGCCTGACGCGGGCTTTGCTCCTGAACCTTCTTCTTGAACGATGATGACTACGCCGGTTGGATCGTGTATTCTGTACAGGCTATCTATCTGAGCAGTCCTCAAGAAATCGTCGATTTTTACCCTATCAATGGCAAGATTCCCAACATTGTCATACACCGGTCCACCAAAAGGATTGGGTGTGCTGCATGAAACAAGCAGGAAAATGCCGAGAAGGGACGTTAAAACTATTTTAAAACTTTTCATTTATCAGTCGTTTGCCAAAGGGTTTTCTTTGATATCTACCAGTTCCAACTCAAATATCAATGGAGCATTCGGTGGAATTAAGCCACCACTTCCTGTAGAACCATAGCCGTATAATGAGGGCATGATTACGGTAGCTATATCGCCTTTTTCCATGTTGAAAACCCCAAATTCAAATCCCGGAATAACCATTCCCAATCCGATGATAAACCGAAAAGGTTCATAAATTCTCTTAGGGTCAAAAAAGTTGTTTACTTTGGCAACGGAATCTACAGAAGTATCAAATACCAAGTTATTCAACAATTTACCCGTATAATTGACAAGCACAGTATCACCTAAAGAGACTTTTTGACCGCTTCCAGATACTTCCTTCCAATAAATCCGGATGCCTGTGCCACCATCGATGAGTTCTTTGACGGAGGGAATAGGTTTCTGCGTTACATAATCTTTAATTTTTCGAATATCCTGTTCAAAAATTATCTGTGCATTTTCCTCGTCAGAAACACAACCGGAAAATATCCAAACCGCTGATATTAATAACGCGCTTAATCTTTTCATATGTTTATTTTTGTACGTCTGTGATTTCTACGTCGAAGATCAGCACAGAGTTGGCTTTAATCGGGCCTCCGGATTCTTTATCTCCATATGCCAAAGTTGAAGGTATGTAGAATTTGGCTTTGTCACCTTTTTTCAATAGAGCGAGCCCTTCATCCCAACCTTGGATCACCCTTCCTTGACCTACAGAGACTTCCAGGGGAGAATACCCTCCCATGCTGTCTCTTTGTTCGTCAAAGGTATTGTTTGCTTGGGCAACTTCTTTGATACTTGAATCAAAAAGCGTCCCATCCAATAAGTACCCGGCGTAATGGACAAAAGCCAAGTCCCCTGCTTCAATCTCAGGACCTGTTCCTTCTTGTTCAATGACGTAATAAAGACCTGATTCTGTCTTGGTGGCTTTGATATTTTTTTCAGAAAGATAATCTTCGATGATTTTGGTATCCACTTCCAATTGCTTCACGGAATTTTCAGCCTGTTTTTTCATCTGTGAATCCTGAAGAGCGCTGAAGTATGCTTCTACTCCCTGTTGGTCGGTAATGTCGACCACACCGATCTGGATTTTAACATTCTTTTCTTTGTCCAAGAAAAACGGCATGTTTTGTTCGCCAAAAACTTTCATTGAATTGGCTTCAAAAGCGATGCTGTCCCCTTTTTTCAAGCTCAGGAATATCTCATCCATTCCGCTTTCCCTTGGTAGGGAATCGTTGAAAAGGATGTATCCAGGCATTTTTTGATCATAGGTAGAGATAAATGTGGAGTCTTTATCTGTTTTTACGATAAGGTTGTAAAGGATGTACTCACCGTTTTTGGGAGCCACATCTCCTTCTTTGATATAGGTATATTCGATACCGTCAGAGGTAGTCTGTTTTTTCTTACAAGACATCAGGCCGGAAGCCAACATGATTAAGATGGCCGGCAATAAATAGAAATTAATTTTTTTCATGAAGTAGTTCAGATTGAATAAATAGGGAATTATAGTTTTCTTTTATTAGTGTTTCAAATTTTTCTGCTGTCTCTTGGAGGGCCATTTGAGATTTTCCTCCTGAGGCATTCTTGTGTCCTCCTCCATCAAAATATTCAGCTGCAAATTTGTTGACGGCGATATCCTCGGTTGACCTGAATGATATTTTGATGCCATCTTCGCGTTCAGTAAATAGCGCTGCAATTTTGATACCCTCTAAGGACAAAGCATAATTGACCAAGCCTTCGGTATCTCCGGTCTGCGAGGAGTATTTGCGTAGGTCTTTTTTGCTGATGGCAAAGTAAGCGGTCTGTAAATCCTGCATGATGGTCAGTCGCCGAGTGATGGCAAATCCGATAAATTTCAACCTGTTGACGCTGTTGGTATCATAGATCGCACGTGATATCTTAGAATTGTCAGCCCCGATACCTATCAATTCGGCTGTAATGAGATGGACATTTTTGGTGGTATTAGGATGTCTAAATCCCCCGGTGTCAGTCATGATCCCTGCATAGAGACATTCGGCAATATCCTTGTCTATCAAATCCTTAAGACCGATAGCCACAATCAGTTCGAAGATCAATTCACAGGTAGCGGCGGCATTTGTGCTCCAATACCTGAAGTTTGCAAAGTCTTTTGGGTCTTGGTGGTGGTCAATATTCACCTTATAGGCATCTGACATTTCCACCCACTGTTGCATATCATGCATTCTTTTGGGACAGGAAAAATCCAGACAAAAAATCATTGTTGCCTTTTGAATGATGCCAATGGCCTCTTGCCTTTTGGATCTATCCTCAAAGTTCATCACATCATCGTTCCCTTTCATCCAATGGAGAAAGGAAGGATAATCTGAAGGAGTTATTACCTGCACCTCATGTCCCATTTTGAGTAAGAAGTTGGACATTGCCAGACAAGATCCCAATGCATCTGCGTCAGGCTTGTGGTGGGTGGTAATTACAACTTTCTGGGGTGAGGAAATGATATGTTTAAATGACTCTAATTCTTGCATTTATTTGCCTTTGTATACTCCCCTAGAGGAACATAGTCCGCAAAGGTCAGGATAATTTTTGAAAAATCCCAATGTCACTAAAGGTCTAAATCAGAATCAGATAACACAGATTTTACAACCTTTATTCGGAGATCCGATGAATTACTGTATTTTTGCAGCCATATTTAAACCTACAAAAATAATTACAATGGCAGGTAATAGAACTTTCACCATGATCAAGCCGGACGCATTTGGTGCCGGCAATTCCGGAGCAATATTGAAAATGATAGAAGGAGAAGGATTTAAAATAGTTGCGCTCAAAGCGACACAACTGACACCTGAATTGGCCGGAAAATTTTATGAAGTACACAAAGAAAGACCGTTTTATGCGGACCTTTGCAAGTATATGTCTTCAGGACCGATCGTTGCCGCAATTTTG
>Ga0209591_10004338_pt1 | contig 16116 bp, 10 predicted proteins | sample MAT01_FD_187207 | JGI IMG/M metagenome (GOLD analysis project Ga0209591, IMG submission 187207) | Freshwater microbial communities from Lake Fryxell liftoff mats and glacier meltwater in Antarctica - MAT-01 (SPAdes) (version 2) | ecosystem: Environmental > Aquatic > Freshwater > Ice > Liftoff... | reverse complement strand
GCCGCGCCATCGCCCTTCCGCCCTGCACGAAGTCCTCGAGCGCGAAGCCCTTGACCTCCGCCGCGATCCGCGACGGCGAGCGCCCCGGATCGCACAGCGTTATGGGTCCGAAGCCGTGCTTGCCGGCGGTCAGCGCATCCCAGAACGTGTCGCGGCCGCAACCGATGGCGCTGACGGGGCCGACACCAGTGACGACGACGGGAGGAGGGTGCATGACGTCGAGAGAGCTTCGCTGCGCGGGCCCGCGACCGCAACCGAGCGCGAAGTGTCACGAATCAAGTCACGCTGCCACGGGTCCGACGCGGAGCCCCTATTCCCCGGATCGGCTCACATGCGCCGCGTCGTTCCCGTGACCGAGTAGCCCGCGTCGGTGCTCGTGAAGTACGTACCCGCGCCGTGGTCCTGGATCACGAAGGTCCCGCGCGCCTGGGCTCCGAGCCAGGGTAGTTGGATCAGGACCGACCCGGTGCCGTCGGCCCGGACCAAGTACGTGCCCGTGAACGTTCCGGTGAAGACGTGGCCGTTGACGCTCGTCGTGAACGAGGCGAACAGGCCGCCCGATCCGTCGAACTCGATGCGCCCGCTGCTCGCGACCGGACCGACTCCGACGCGCGTGCCGCTGTACGAGAATCCGTGGGCGCCGTGCAGCGAGTTGAGGTCGTAATGATCACCCGAGCCTCCCTGGACGAGAGTCGCGGAGGTCGGCGCGGGGCTGGCGGCCGAAGAAAGCCATCCGAAGGCGCCGACTCCGAGCACGGCGAACATCGAGGCGGTCAGGATCAGGCGTGTGGACATCGAGCGTCTCCGTGAGGCAGGTGGAAAGGCAGCGCGGACCGGGTGTCCGCGCGGGACAAAGTTCTGGGGACGCACGCGCAAGCTGCGCGGAGCGGACTGCGGTGCGTGTCGGGTTTCGTCGTGCGCCTGTCCGCCAAGCTTTCGCGGGCCGAGCGGACTTCGGTTCCGACGACGGAAGCGCGACGACGATCGCCGCGCGCGGCCTGCGTCACGATCAAGTCTCTGATCGCGACGACGCGGCGTACTGCACGAGCGCGGGACTCGACTCGTCGACCGCGCTCGGCTATCGCGCGGGCCTCGAAGCTGCGTTTCCATGCGGGCTCGCAGGCGTGCAGGCCGCACGACGCTCGATCCAGGTGACCTCCGAGCGCGGACGAACTTTCGTCCCGCTGTGGACTCGAGCGCGCAGCGCCGCTCGACCTCCAATCCGAAGAGTGCATCCGCCGCGATCCGGCGTGCGCCACGAGGAGCTCGCGCTGCGGCTCTCCGCGTGCACGAGTACCCTCATCGCCTCGGCTACGCTTCTTTCTCCCGCCCGCTTTCCCGCGGAGACCTTTCATGTTCGTGCTCCCATTCGCACTCGTATGTCCGCCCGCGCTCGTTCTCTTTCAGGGAAAACCAGAGGCGCCCGCTCCGGCGAAGGCGCCGGATGGACCCGGCGTCGAGTTCGCGCTGCGCCCCGAAAAGGGCAAGGTCTATCGATTCGAGTGCGCGTCCGACTCCAAGCCGACGAGTTCCATGGCGGGCCAGTCGTCCCGGAACGGATGCACGGGCGAGCCGGATTGACGGCCGATGTCGGCGATCGAAGGGCCGTACCGTCGCGGGAGGATCGACGCTCAACCAGCGCTCGTGCCGTTCGCGCGCGGGCAGAGCATCGAGAAACGGCTCGAGCTGCTCGCCCTCGCACGCCTCGTTCGCGAGGTAGAGACCGCTGGATGCACACCCACGTCGCTTGCCCGCGCGTCGCCCTGCCGGCCGGACGCGGGAGGAAGTCGAACGGGCCGCGTCGCGGGCTCGAAAGCTCGCGCAGAATGGGTGTGCGCGACCTTCGCCGGCGATGCGCGACGACCCCACGAATGCCGTGTAACGAATCCACCAGCAGCCCGGAGATCCCGGCCATGCAGAACCTCTCAGCAGCTCGTCAGGCGGCTCGTCGCCTCGTCACCTCGACCTGCACGCTCACCATCCTCCTCGTCTCGGCTCGCGCGCAGACCTCCAGCGATGCGTGCGCCAGCGCGACAGCGATCGTTCCGAACGCCCACTTCGTCAACGGCTCCACCGTGGGCGCCACACCCGACGGCGCGTCTTCGTGCGACCCGACAGGCAGCGCACTCGACCGCTAGTTATCGTTCACGCCGACGACGGCGGGGCGTGCACGCATCTACGTCGTCAGCCCGCCGAACCGCGACATGCATTTGTCGGTGCACTCGGGATGTTCGGGCACGCTCGCGAACGAAGTCGCTTGTAACGACGATTCGCCCTTCACCACGGGGGGGAAGCCGCGCGTGACCGTCGAGCTCGCGGCCGGTGCGACGTACTACTTCCGCTTCGCCGACCTTGCGAACTCGCCGGGGAGCTTCCAGAGATCCCGATCGACGCATGGCCGCGGAGCGACGATCCCTCGAATCCGGTCTTGATCGGACCAGGCGCGCACACGTTCGACGGGACAGGTGCCGACCCCTACGACTCGTTTGGTTGTTGGGGCGGAGGAGCTGTCGGGTTCCGATACTTGCCGTCAACCAGCGGTTTCGCGCAAGTCGACTTGTGCACGTGCTCCAACCTTCCGACGGGCCTGTCGGACACGGTGCTGGCCGTCATGGAGGGCACGCAAGTCATCGCGTGCTCCGACGATTCGTGCATGTATCTATCTCGCGCGAGCTGGTCCGCCGCCGCCGGTCACGAGTACTGGATCCATGTGGTTGACTTCTGGGGCCAGGGAGGAAGCACGGTCGTGACGCTCGCGGGACCGACGAGTCGCACCGACGGCTGCGCGAATCCGCCGCGGCTCGAGGTCGGCGAGCAGTTGTTGCTCGTGCGAGGCGCAGGTACCGACGGAAGCTCGGCGTGCGATGCCGGCGCGATACCCGACTCCATGTTCGGGTTCGTGGCGCCGACGGACGGCGTGCTGGTCGTCACGACGAACGGCACTCACGACGACCAAGGCTCGGACACCGGCCCGGACACGTTGTTGTCCGTCCACAGCGCGTGTCCTGGGAGTCCGGCCGAAGTGATCGCTTGCGCCGACGACTCGCCCGGTCTTTGTCCCAATGATTCCGCACAGATCCGCGACGCCTACGTCGAAGCGCCGATGGCGGCGGGAGCCGTGAGCTATGTGCGCGTCATGAACAGGCCCACCCTCTCGCTCGCGCCGATCATCCTCACGACGTCGTTTCGGCCGGGCCTCACTTCGTGCGCCGGCGACGGGACGGCCAGCGCGTGTCCGTGCGCGAACTACGGCGATGCCGGACACGGGTGCGGCAATTCGACGACGGTCTCGGGAGTTCTTCTGAGCGCGGATGGAACCCCGAGCGTGTCGGCCGACTCGCTGACTCGGCGTGCGACGAGCCTCCCCCCAGACGACCACCGCCTTGTTCCTGCAGGGCACGACTTCGACGCAGGGCGGCCAGGGCTCACCCTTCGGCGACGGATTGCGGTGCGTGTCGGGTTTCCTTGTGCGCCTGGGATTCCGCCAAGCTTCCGCGGGTCGAGCGGACTTCGGTCTCGACGACGGAAGCGCCACGACGATCGCCGCGCGCGGCCTCGTGCCGGCCGCCGGCTACCTGCGTCACCATCAGGTCTGGTATCGCGACGCCGCGTCGTACTACACGAGCGCGACATTCAACTTGTCGAACGCGCTGTCCATCGGATGGGCAATCCAGGCTCGGCATTCGCGCGTGCCTGAGAGCGTGTGAAGGAATCGAGCCTACACGCTCCCAGACACCATCTGCGCCGCTCTGCAGCGCGTCGCCCGTGAATTCTTCACAGGCTCTGAGAGCTGCGTTTCCATGCGGCCTCGCGTGCGTGCAGGCCGCACGAGGCTCGATCGAGGGTGACATCCGAGCCGGGGCGATCTTTCGTCCCGCTGTGGACTCGAGCGCGCGCACCCAGGACATTCGAGCCCCGATGAAGTCCCCCGCTCGCCCCTTCCTGGTCGGGATCGTCATCGCGAGCTTCCTGCTCGCGATCCTGCTCGCCGTGCTCGCGTTGCGTTGGATGGGCGCGCAAGTACGTGTGGACGAGCTGTCGAGGCTCGCAGCCGAGTCGCAGCCGATCGTGCCGAGCGATCTCGCGGAGTCCACGGATCCCCGTCCCGAGCCCACGGCGTGGTTCGGCGAACTCGTGGCGGCACGCGTGCGTTTCGAACCGTCGGACATCGCTCACGCGGAGCGCTTCGCGGAGTTCCAGGCGCAGGCCGCCGCCGGCGACCTCGGCAGCGATGCGCGCGACGCCTTCGCTCGACTGGAAGCGTGCGCGAGCGCGGATGCCGCGGCGGCAATCCAACGCGTCCTCGATGTCGTCGCGGCGCGTGACGGGATCGTCGACGTGCCGCCCTGTGGCGCGGAAGCAGCGCATCTCCTCGGGCTCGGCGTCGCGAAGCAGGTCGAGATCGCGCGGCGCGCGCAGCAGTTCGGACCCGTATCTCCGCGCGTCGTCGCGGAAACGCTGGACCGCACAGGTGCGCTGTTCCCGACTCTTCCGGTTCCGCAAGGGCTCGCCCTCGGTGAAGCGCTTTCGATCGAGGTCGTGCGCGCGCTGTGGAACGATCGTCCTGAGCTCGTGCCCGATCTGTTGCGAGCACAGCGCGATTTCACACGGATCTTCGACAGCATGCCTCTGCTCGTGTCCGCATACGTCGCGATCGATTCGGACCTTCGGCTGCTCCGGTCGCTCGAGTTCGCGCTGTCGAGACTGCCGCGCGACACCGATCTCCGTTGGCTCGAGGCCGAGCTGGATTCCATCCGCCCGCGTGCTCGCCTGGCCGTTGCGTGCGTGGGCGAGCGCGCTTTCGGCAACAGCGCGTACGAGAAGATGCGGGGTGGCGCCGCACCGTCGGGCGTGCGCGGGATCGTGCTGCCGACCACGCTGACCATCTCCTACGACCAAGCTGCCTTCTTGCGCTCGTGGCGCGAGCGCATCGCCAGGCTGGGCGATGTCGCGCACGAGCGCGGACCCGAACCGCGATTCGGCGCGATCGAAGCGAAGCTCGCACCAGTGGCCAGGGCCATCACCGGCTCGTCGGAGAATATCCTCGCGTTGGCGGACGAGTTGGAGGCGCGCCTTCTCCTCGCGCGCGCCGCATTGCTCGCCTTCCGGACGGATGCCCAGAAGTTGCTCGATTTCGTGGCGAAAACGAGCGACCCCTACGACGGCCGTCCCATCCGCGTCGGCTTCTCGGAGAACGGCATCACGACGCTCTGGTCCGTCGGTCGCGACGGCAGCGACGACGGTGGCCTCGACGAGACCCGCGACATCGTGTGGCGCTTCAGACCGCGCTGATCGCCGCGCGCGCAGCAGCGATGCGCGACAGCGCGTACTCGATCCCGGCCGGCGTGCGCGAGCCGTGCCACGACAAGTACTCGCCGTCGGCGATCTCGAAACGATGCCGCGCTATCCCTGTGATCGTCGCGAGCTCGTCCGCGTGCCGCTCCTGGAACGGGAAGGGTTCCGTGCAGAGCAACACGACGTCGGGCGACGCCGTCGCGAGGTCCGCCGGCGAGATCTCGGGATAGCGCTCGGGATTTGCGGCGAACACGTTGTCGCCGCCGGCGAGTTCGAGCAGCGCGCTGGCGTACGTGTCGCCGTTCACCGCCATGAAGGGCTTCCGCCAGATCAAGTACGCGAAGCGCACGCGCGGTTTCCCGGTCGATGCGAGTCGCGCTTCGACGATGCGACGTTCGATGTCGGCCGCGATTCCGGCGCCGACGTCGACGGAATCGACGGCCGCACTGATCGAGCGAACCATCGCGGCGGTTTCGGCCGCGTCGCGCGGCATCGAAACGTGGCACTCGAGGCCGGCCGCGCGCAGGTATCGTCCGTCCTCGCGGCGGTTCTCCTCCTCGTTCATGAGGACGAGGTCCGGTGCGAGTTCGACGATCCGCGCGACGTCGGGCGACTTCGTTCCACCGACCTTCTCGACGCGCGCGACGCCGTCCGCGGGGTGCACGCACCACTCGGTGATGCCGACGAGCTCCGCGCCGCGCCCGAGGGCGAAGACGAGTTCGGTCAAGCTCGGGCAGAGGGAGACGATGCGCATCGTGCTCTGGTGATGAGCGTACCGTACTCTCGTGCGCCCATGTCACGCTTCGACGCCGAGACGGAGCTCGAATCGTTCACCACGGCCGTCGAGGACGTCGTTCGACTCCTCGCGACGGACCCCGCTGCTCTCGAGGTCCGCGCCGGATCCGTTTCGGGCTGGTCGGCCCTCGAACACGCGTGCCACCTGACGCTCGCGAACGAATTGGTGCTGCGCAACCTGACGAATCTGGCGCGCGGATCGGGACTGCTCGTCGTCGCCGAGGCCGAGCAGGATGCACGCGCCCTCGACATCCTCGCGGCTGGTGCGCTGCCTCGCGGACAAGCGAAATCGCCGCGCATGGTCGTCCCGCCGAGTGACGTCGAAGTCGGCACGACGCGTGAGTGGGCCGCGCGTTTCGTCGAGGATCTGGGCGCGTTCCGGCGTGGTTTCGACGCGCGCGCGCCTCGTCCTCGGATCTTCGTGCCTCACCAGATCCTCGGGCCGCTCGACCTCGCGCAATGGGCGCGCTTCGGCGCCGTGCACACGCGGCATCACCTCGCGATCGCGCAGGAAGTGCTCGGGAACTTGCGCTAGCAGCTGACGGTGCGATGCGGCGCCCGAGACCCCGTGAACAATTCAGGAGCTCCCACTTCGCGGAGCGATGCAACAGGGTCCACGGCCTCTCGGAGCGTGTGAAGAAATCACACGCTCTCGCGACGCGAAGCGTCGCCACATGAAGCTGAGAGCCCGTAGACTCGATTTCTTCACGGGCTCTCAGTCGTCGGCGGCACGACGATCACCCGGGCGACCGGTATCGAGCACCTCGGCCAGCCGCGCCAAAGACCGGTGCAGGAGCACGCGCACGGCGCCCTCGCTACGCCCCATCTGTTCCGCGATCTCGAGCCGCGACAAGCCCGCGACGTGGGCCAAGGTGATCACCTCGCGCTGCTCCTCGTTGAGCTCCGTGAACGCGCGTTCCACGCGCTCGATTTCCTCGGCGAGCATCGCGTGCCCGCTGGGACTCGAGAACGATTGATAGCGCTGGAACAAGGCCTCGTCGCCGCCGCGCGAAGGCCACGGTTGCTCACGACCGGCATCACGTTTCTGTGCACGCCAGTGTTCCGCGCGATCCGAGATCTTCCGCAGCGCGGTCGTGTAGAGCCAGCGCCGGAACGCACTCTCGCTCGGATGTTGGAAGCGATGCGCTTGTTCGAGGATCTCGCGGCACACGGACTGGACGAGGTCCGAGCTCGACTCGCGCTGACGCAACTCCGGGCCGGTCCGTAGTCGGACGAACGCGCGCAATCCGTCGAGGTGCATCTCGAGAAGCGTCTGCATCGCACGCCGGTCGCCGCGCGCTGCTTCCTCGGCGAGATGTGCGCTTTCCTCGGGCGTTGCCACGGTCTGCTCCCATCGACGATGCTAGCAGCGGAAGCACGACACAGTATGAACCCCCACTCATCCGATCCGAATCGCGCCAGCGCCCTCGACGATCTCGTCGTCGAGTGCCTCGATCGCATGGAGTCCGAGGGCGACGCAGCCCTCGACGCGTTGTGCACGAGCCATCCCGAACACGCCGTCGCGCTCGCGAGCCGCATCCGCACGCTGCGCGCGGCGGGCTTGATCCAGATGCCCGTCACCGCGCAGGCCGAAGCCTTCCCCGATCGACTCGGTGACTTCGATCTGATCGCGCGCCTCGGCGCGGGAGGAATGGGCGTCGTCTATCGCGCGCGACAGATCTCCCTCGGCCGTGAAGTCGCGCTCAAGCTCATTCGGCCGGAACACCTGTACTTCGAGGGCGCACGCGAGCGCTTTCGCCGCGAGGTCGAGGCCACGGCGCGCCTCCAACATCCGGGCATCGTGCCGATCCACACGGTCGGCGAAGAGCGCGGCATCCCCTACTTCGCGATGGAGCTCGTCGACGGACTTTCGTTCGGCGACGTCCTCGAGAAGCTCACCGGACGTGCACCCGACTCGCTCGTTGGAGCCGACTTGCTCGAAGCCTTGCCCGGGTCCGGCTCGTCGCCGCTCTTCGAGGGCGCGTGGTGGGAATGCGCCGCTCGCATCGTGCGCGAGGTTGCCGAAGCGCTCGAACACGCGCACCGTCGCGGCGTCCTCCACCGCGACTTGAAGCCCTCGAACGTGATGGTCACGCGCGCTGGGCGCGTGCTGCTCGTCGATTTCGGTTTGTCGTCGGCGCACGGCGCGAAGCGGCTCACGCAATCGGGATCGCACCTCGGCTCGATGCCCTACATGCCGCCGGAGATCGTCGCCGGCGGCGCGGGCGACGGCGACGCGAAGAGTGACGTGTACTCGCTCGGGGCGTCGCTCTACGAAGTCCTCACCCTGTCACTGCCGTTCGCGGCTGACTCGGCAACGGACATGTTGCGCCGGATCGCGGACGGTCGCGTCGAAGATCCACGTCGGAGAAATGCTGCGATTCCGCGTGATTTGGCGGTCGTTTGCCTCACGGCGATGGAGCGCGATCCCGCGCGGCGATACGCGACGGCCGCGGACTTCGCGCGCGACCTCACGCGCGTGCTCGAGCGCCGTCCGATCGAAGCGCGGCCGGCGGGGCCGCTTTTGCGAGTCGCTCGATTCGCGCAACGTCGCCCGGCACATGCCGCCGCGTACGGACTCGCTGCGCTGCTCGTCCTGGGCGTGCCGACCGCGCTGTGGATCCAGCAGCGCGCGGCGAACCGTGACATTCGTTCGGCGCTGGAAGAAGCGCACTTGCAACGCGACCGCGCGCGCTCGAGCCTCGACGTCGCCGCACAGTCGATCGAGGATCTGCTGTCCCGCGTCGGAGACCACGACCTCGACGGCGTGCCCGGCATGGATGCCTTGCGCACGAAGATCCTCGAGGACGCGCTGGTTCTGAACGAAGACCTGATCTCGATCGCGCCCGACGAAGACGTCGGCGTCGTGCGCTCCGCGGTCGCGCGTTCGCGCGTGGGCGAGATCAGGAAACTCGAGGGCCGGAACGCGGAAGCCGAGACTCTGCTCTCGAGCGCGATCGAGGTCCTGGAACTCGCGGATCCCGCGGTTTTGCGGCCCGGCGAGCTCGATTGGCAAACGGCGCGCACGCGCATGCGGCGTGCGGGCTTGCTGCGTGAACTCGGCCGCACGGAAGAGGCTCTCGCGGACGCGGAGGCCGTGTGCGCCCGATTGAGATCGACTTCCGTTGCCGACGCCTTCGCGTCGCGGCGTGCGACTCTCCTGCGCAACGCGCTGTCCCACGCCGCGACGTCGCTGTTCATCCTCGGTCGCCACGACGATGCGCGTGCGCGCCAGAAGGAGAGCATCGCGATCGCGCGACGCATGGTCGAAGCGGACAGCAGCGCGAACTCGTTGCTCATGCTGGGGGCGAGCCTGTGCTCGCTCGGCTACCAGGAGATTCAGATCGGCGCGCTCGAAGAAGCGCAATCGACGTTGGAGGAAGCCGTCGCCGTGGAAGAGCGTGCGCTCGCGCTCGATCCGGTCGCACGCGAGGCGCGCACGGCCTTGGCCGATGCGTACATCAATCTCGGGACGACGACTTGGCGCCGCATGCACCGGCGCGGATCGATTCCCCACTATCGGCGTGCTCTCGAATTGCTCGAAACTCTCGTGCGTGACTATCCGGCGAACACGGATCACGCGACGGCCCTGAACGACTGCCGCGCGAGCCTCGCGGGTGCGCTGTCGGAGGACGATCCGACTCGGGACGAAGCGCTGGAGTTGATGCGAGCCGCAGTCGCGAGTCAGGCAGCGTTGTGCAACGCGCGTCCCGAAGAACGTCGCGCGCGAGCGACCTTGGCGGTCGCGACAGCGAGCTTGGGCGCGATGATCGGTCGAACCGATCACGCCGAAGGGCTGCGGCACTTCGAGCGCGCGCGCACGATCCTGAAGGACGTGCAGGCCGGTGAGCCGAACAATCCGCAGTGGGCCGCTTACGAAGGCGAGTGGTGGCTCGGATCGTGCGAGCTCGAAGCGAAGTCGGGAGCGATCGAGCGCGCGGCGGAATCGCTCGAACGTTCCGTGCGCCTCTACCCGACCGAATGGCGCGTGCTGCGCCGGATGACGGGGATGTGGATGACGTTGGCCGAAGCCGCCCGAAACGCGACGATTCTCGATGAATCACGTCGGGACGAGCTCACCGACCTGTGGCTCGACCGCGGATTCGCGACGTTCCGAGCCGCGGTGGAAGCGGGCTACGTCGACATCGGCGACCTACAGAATAGTTCCGTGCTGGATCCATTGCGGGAGCGCGCGGACTGGGCCGCGCTCCAGCAGAAGGTGCTGGATCTCGCCGCGGCGACGGGCGGATGAGTGCGCCGGGACGTATCTTCGTTGCCCCATGACGGACTGGCTCGCGCGCTTCGATCCGGCGGCCGCTGCCGCATCCGCACATTCGTCGGCGAATGCACCGGCTACGACTGCGGACGAGCTCTTCGCGCGCGCGAAGGCTCGGATCGCACTGGGTCGCGATGAAGAAGCGCGGGCCGACCTCTCCGCGTGCGTCGCTCTGATCGGTGACGAAGCGAAGATCGAGATCGCGTACCTCGACATCCGCGGCCGTGGCGGCGTCGAGGATGCGAACTCCGACCTCGAGGAAGTCCTCGCGCGCGCGTCGCCCGGCGGTGCCATCGAAGCGCGTGCGCTGCACGTCCTCGGACTCGCGCGCGGCAAGCTGCGGCGTACCGCGCTCGCAACGGACGCCTTGCTGCGAGCGGCGGATCGCTACCGCGCGCGATCCGATTCCGCATCCCTCGCGCAAGTTCAGGACACGCTCGGGTCGCTCTTCGCAGCACAAGGCCGGCTCGATTTCGCCGCCGCGCACTATGCCGCGTCGATGGTGGGCAAGCTGAAGTCGGGCGACGTCGCGGGGATCGCGATCACGCTCGGGAACCTCGGTCGGCTGCACTTGCGCGCTGGGCGTTTCAGCGAGGGACTCGACTGTTTCCGGCTCGATCTCGATCTCGCGCAGAGCCTCGGCGACGAACGCGGAGTCGCACGGATGCACGAGGACATCGGGCGCGCGCACATGGGCCTCGAACAGTGGAACGACGCGCGCTTGGAGCTCGGCCTGGCACTCGACATCGCGGAAACGCGCGGCTACCGGGACCTCGTCTTCTTCGCGCGCCATGACTTGGCGCTGACGTGCTTGGCGCAAAGCGAAATCGCGGCCGCACGCGAGCACCTCGTGCACGCCGAGGCCTCGCTCGTCGAGCCGCGCGATGCGTTCCTCGACGCGATGCTCGACTCGGCACGCGGTCGCGTCTTCGCGGCGGACGGATCCGCCGATGCGCTCCCCCTGCTGGAGAAGGCCTGCGAACGATTCGGTCGCCTCGAACTGCCCGACCACGAAGTCCCTGCGCGCGTGGCGCTCGCCGAAGCTCGACTCGCCCGCGGCGAACGTCTCGCCGCCGAACGCGACCTGCGCCGCGCGCTCGACCTCGCGCGCATCGACGGCTACGCGCGTTGGCTGCCGCAAGTGCGCGAATCGATGGCGCGACTCGAGGTGGTCGAGAGCGCCGTGGACGAGAAAGGCCGACTCTCGGCACCTGGCGGAAAGCCGGTCGGCTCCGACGGCTACCTGCTGCTGGCGCGACTCGGCAAAGGCGGCTTCGGTGAGGTTTGGCGCGCCTACGATCCGCAACGCGCGCAAGTCGTCGCGTTGAAGCGCTTCGCGCTGGAACGCCTGTATTCTGCGGAGACACGCGCCACCGTGCTGGCCTCCGCACGCGCCGAACTCGCCGCCGCATCCCGCCTGCGCCATCCAGGCATCGCACGCGTCTTCGCGTTCGGCGTCGACGGCGCGGACAGCGCGTACGTCGTGCAGGAGTTCGTCGACGGTCCCGGATTGCGTGCCCGGATGACCGCGGCGACACCCGACTCACCGGGCCGCGTGCTCGAAACGATAGGCCGGATCGCGCGCGCGCTGCAGACGTTGCACGAAGCCGGCGTCGTGCACCGCGACTTGAAGCCCGAGAACATCCTGTTGCGTCGACCGGGTGAACTGCCGGTGTTGATCGACTTCGGCCTCGCGATCTCGCCCGCGGGCGTGCTCGATCCGACGCTCGTCGCGGGCACGATCGCGTACATGGCGCCCGAGCAGGCGGCGGGCAAGAAAGTCGGCGGCCAAGCCGATCTCTATGCGCTCGGCGTCATCCTCTACGAGTGGTGGGCCGGGCGACGACCCTTGATGTTCGACGGGGCCACGTTCGACGACCGACTCGACGCTTTGGAGCGCGCGATGCCGGTCCCGATCGCCGAATTGAGGCCGGATCTCGGCGCAGAATGCACGGAATTGGTCGACGCGCTGCTCGAGAAGGACCCGGCCGAGCGCCCGCTCGTCGACGACGTGGCCGGGCATTGTGAAGAGTGGGCGCGAAAGCTCCTCGGACGGGCCTGATACTGGGCGTATCCTCTCGGTCGATCCGTCTCCCCCTCGGCTCACACTCGACGTGCTTTCCTGACGTCGATCCCGCGCTCGTGACGACCGTTCGCCTCCCCCTCCCCGTCGCCCGCCTCCATCGCCGCAGCTTCAATGCGAAGTCGGCGAAGGATCGTCATGACACGGCCTACTTCGCGTGGGAGGTCTCGGTCCGTCTCGGCGTCGCTGCGGCGCCTCCAGCGAACGCTGGCAGTCTCGCGCGCGCGAGCGTCGGTCAGTGGTGCGCGGCGCTGAAGCCCAAGGATCGACCGCTCGACGATCCGGCGTTGCTCGCGCTCTTCGCGTCGCTCACCGAAGCGGCGACGGGCACGCGTTCCGAGCGGCGGTCGATCTCGCCGCGCGACCTGCTCGACGCGCTGCCCGCCTATCGCAACAAGGTCCTCGGTCACGGATCCGCGCGACAGCCATCGTTCTACGAGGAAGCTGGGCGTCTGCTCCTCGCGGGACTCGAAGTCGCGTGGCGCGAGCACTTGTTCCTCTCCGCCGATGCGATGCTCGCGCATGTCGACTCCGTCTCGCTCGACGCGAGCGGCGGTCGTGTCGCGCGCGCGCTCGACCTCTCGACCGAGACGCCGGTCGTCGTCGACGGCGGCACGACGCGCGTCCCGGACACGGTGTTGCCGCGGCGCCTCTACTTGCGGGAGGGAACTGCGTGGCGCGCGCTGCATCCGTGGCTGCTCTTCGACGACGAAGACGAGCGTCTGTGGTGCTTCAACGGACTCGGACGGCGCGCGGAGTACCTCGACTACGCGTCGGGCGAAACACTGTCGGGCACGGAGCTCGAGAAGGCCTTCGCAGGCACGGAAACGGCGCTGAAAACGCTGCTCGGCGCGAGCGCGACCTTCGTCGAGGCCGGTCCCGAATCCACGGCGCCCGACGAGCGTCGATTCGGTGACTACGAAGTGCTCGGCAAGCTCGGTGAAGGCGGCATGGGCGCCGTGTACCTCGCGCGGCAGACCAGCCTCGGGCGCACGGTCGCGCTCAAGATGCTGCCGCAGGACCGTGCCAAGGATCCGATCGCGGTCGGCCGTTTCCAGCGCGAAGTGCGCGCGCTCGCGCAGTGCGAGCACCCGAACGTCGTGAAGATCTACGCGTCCGGCGAAGCGCGCGGGACGCACTACTACGCGATGGAGTTCGTGGACGGCGCGGACCTGGGCAAGGTCGCGAAAGCCCTGTCGAGCTCGCCCGATTTCGAGTCCGCCGTGTCGAGCGCGTTCGAGCTCACGCGCGGCGAACGCGCCGAGATGTTCCCCGGTTTGCCCACCGTTCCGCGTCGCCCCGCGGCCGCGACGAAGGGCGAGGATCGGTGGCGACAAATGGCGCGCTTCTTCGCGCAAGCCGCGCGCGGCCTCGCGCACTTGCACGAGAACGGCATCGTGCACCGCGACATCAGCCCCGCGAACGTGATGGTCACGTGGCCGGACGAGCGCGCCGTGATCATGGACCTCGGCCTCGCCGCGATCGAGAACGCGACGGTCACGTTGACGAAGGACAAGAGCGCGATCCTCGGGACGCTGCGCTACATCGCGCCCGAGCAACTGCAGAAGCACCTCGTCGAAGTCGATCGCCGCGTCGACGTCTACTCGTTCGGCGCGACGATGTACGAGCTGTTCGGGGGTCGCCCGATCTTCGACGGAGAGACGGAACCGCGCTTGATAACGCAGGTCTTGCGCGAGGAACCGAGGCTGCTGTCGAAGGTCGAGCCGCGCCTGCCGATCGAGATCGCGCACATCGTCCACAAGGCGATCGAGAAGGATCCGGCGCGCAGGTATTCGACGGCGGTCGATCTGGCTCTGGATCTCGAGGCGTTCCTCAACGGTGACCCGATCCAGGCGCGCGCGCCCACGCTCGGGTATCGCGTGCGGAGGTGGGTGCGCCGGCGGCGCGAGATGGTGATCGGGGGATCGATCGGACTCCTCATCGCGCTCGGCGTCGCGGTGTACGCCACGAGCCTTGCGCGCTCAGAAGCACGCGAGAAGCGCCTATTCCAAGCGACTTCGCACTTCGATGAACTGCAAAAGGCCGGCGAGGCTCTGGGCAGTCAGTTGCCCGAGGACGTACCGATCCTCGACGCGTGGATCGAAAGCGCCGAAGAGGCCATTCGAGGGAGCGCCGAAGTTCCTGGTCTCGAGGAGTTGCGTGCGACGCTCGACGAACTCGCCGCTCGAGGTCGACCGATGACGCCGGCCGAGGCACAGAGCGTTCTCGAGCAGGACACTCAGTTCAAGCGCATCGAACGCCTGCGAGAACTCACGAGATGGCAAGCCGCGCTCCATGCCCATCGATCGGGTCAGGACTCTCCGCTCTTCGACGAGAGCACCGTCAAGATCGACGATGCCGGAGTTTCGTGGAACGGACTCAACGAGCGGGCGTGGGAGCTCGTTCGCCCGGATCGTCTCGAGAATGAGAGTGAGATGGTCGGTCTCGCTCTGGCTCGGCGCGCGCTGACCATCGTGCTCCAAGAGGACCCTTCGCGGGCGTACCTCGTTCGCGAAACGCTCGCATGGGCCCTTTTTGCCGGCGGCCAGGACAAGGAAGCTGTGGCCGAGATGCGACGTGCCCTCGCCGAGGCGCCGGATGAAGCGCAATCGACGATCGACGTGAATCGGTTGACGAGCTTCGTGATCGCCGCGCAGGACGCTGAGCAGGTGGGGATCGCCGGGCGTTCCGCTCGCAGGCTGGAGGCGGTCCTGCGCGGAGTCGAGAACAAGTTGAAGCGCAGGACTCGCGTCGTTTTCGCCGATTCGTCACGCGGTCAGAGGTACTCCTCGATGGTCCAGCTCGTCGGAGATCTCGAGAGTCTGGCCGAGCCTGAGATCGGACGCCTCGATCGAGTTCGGCGGTGGGCCGAGTCGGCACGCACGCTGCGGCATCGATCGCTCGAATCTCGCGATGCGGTCGCCGTGTGGAGACTTCATGGCAGTACCGTCTCTCTCGATCCGAAGTTCGACGGACTCGAGTTCGAACCCCAACTCGGTCTGCTCCCGCTCGCGGTGAACCGGCAGACGGGACTGCACGAGTTCGTTCACCTCGCCAGCGGTGACGTTCCCGCGCAAAACGTCGATGGGACGCTGAAGCTCACCGAGGACACGGGCATCATCTTCGTCTTGGTTCCCGGCGGCAGTGTGATCGTCGGCGCACAGAACGAGGATGAAACTTCGCCGCACTATGACCCGTTCGCGACACCGTTCGAGACTGCGCTGCACGACGTGGACTTGGACCCGTTCTTCATCGCGAAACACGAAGTGACTCTCGCGCAGTGGCAGCGCCTCACCGGTCGCGAGCCGAACGCGCTGCTCCCGGGTCGTCTACGGGGTGGACGTTTCGCAACGCGGCGCAATCCGGTCGAGTCCGTGAGCTTCACGGAGGCCGAGCGCGCACTTCTGCACGTCGGGTTGCAATTGCCCACAGAAGCGCAGTTCGAGTACGGCACGCGTGCAGGTACGACGGATCCTTGGTGGACGGGCATGGAGCCCGCGGCACTCTTCGATGCCGCCAACGTCCGCGACGAGTCGTACCGCGATCTGCGCGGGGACGACGACTGCGAACCCTGGGACGATGGTTGGGCCGTCCACGCTCCCGTGGGCTCGTTCCGCGCGAACGCGTTCGGCCTCCATGACACGGTGGGGAACGTCTTCGAGTGGTG
>Ga0209591_10004337_pt1 | contig 16117 bp, 43 predicted proteins | sample MAT01_FD_187207 | JGI IMG/M metagenome (GOLD analysis project Ga0209591, IMG submission 187207) | Freshwater microbial communities from Lake Fryxell liftoff mats and glacier meltwater in Antarctica - MAT-01 (SPAdes) (version 2) | ecosystem: Environmental > Aquatic > Freshwater > Ice > Liftoff... | reverse complement strand
GCGCGAGGTGGTCTTCCCCGAACTTGCCTAGCGTGAGATCCGAGCGGCGAGCGCGTCCTCCGGGGGGAGGGGATCGCTGCTCGCCGCTCGTCAGTCAGACAGCGTCGGGATCGGTCTCGGGCTCGCGCTCGCTGGTGTCTTCCTCGACAGCGTCGGACATGTCCGAACTGCGGATCGCCGACTCCGGCGAGAGGAACTGCTCCTCGTTCGTGCGTTCGTGGCGCTCTTCGCGGCGCTCGACCTCGGCTGGGTCGGCGGGATTCGCCTGGTGGCGATCAGGGTCGGGGGTCGGGGTCGAATCTGGCATCGGTACTCCTTGGTCGGTTCTGAGGAACCTACCCGCGCGAAGAAGCGCCGAACCGAGGTTCGGCGCTTCCTCTGCTCTCGGGCGGGAGATCAGACAGGCGGGTCGACCGGCGGGTCGGCCGGAGCAGCGTTGTCGGCGTCGAGTTGGTCGGCTGCAAGCTGGAGCTGATCGACGACGGCCTGCACTGCGGCCTGGTCGATCTGGCCCTGCGCTACCTGCTCGGTGAGGGCGACGATCGAGGCGTTGAGCACGTCCTGCGCAGCGCGGAGCTGCTCGATCAGGGTCTTGGTCTCGCCGGACTCGGTGGTGACGCGGTCGGCTGCGGCGGTGAGGTCTTCGATGGCACCCATGAGTTCTCCTACTCGTTCGTACGTGGCAACGGTCAGTAGCGCGACGTCGCGGAGCAACAGATCGTTGACGTCCCCGACGATGATGCGGATTCGATCGACGGCGTCGTCTGCACTGCTCATGGCTCCGACGTTACCCCCTCGGACCGACGCTCAAGCGCTTCAATCCGGATCAGTTCACCGCGATTGCTGTCGAAGCGCTCGATCACCACGGAGTTCTGCTGGGTCCCGAACCGGCACAAAGCGTTGCCTTCGTCGTCGATGATCTGAGCATGGGGGCACTCCACGCGCGCTCCTTCGAGGTGCTCGATCCAGGAGACGAGATCCTTCATGTCGACCGTTCCCACTCGTCGAGCTGTGCGGGTGATGCGCTCGACGTCAGGTCGAATCACGCCAGCTCTCCGCTTGGCACGCCCGCCTTGGGCGGATCACCATGCACCCGCGTGATCGCAGCGCACATGTCGACGTACACGGCCATGCCCTTGCACGCAGCTTGGCGCCCGAGTGGGTTGTCGAGCCCGAGCACGTTGGCTCGGTGCATGTAGCGCAGCACCTCTGATTCCCACCAGCTCCCCGGCCCGATGCCCTCGCGCGCGAGCGTGGCGTCGTGGGCGGGTCGGTAGTCGTCCTGCTTGGCGTTGGCGTAGTGCTCCCACTCCTCGCGCAGCCACTCCAGCACCCGCTTGCGCTCGGGCCGCTTGAGGGTGAACAGGACGAGAAGGTCACGCACCTCCGGGATCGTACCCAGTCGCCCAGTACGTGTCGCCGTCCGGGAACGTGAAGCAGTGCTCGCCCAGCAGCTCTTGGCGATCGAGCCAGTCGATCAGGTACTGCGTGCGAGCATCGTCGGGACGCTCATCTTCGAGCAACGGATCCATGAACATCGCCGCCAGTGCTCGTCGGACCGTGGTCACACCCCAGCCCTTGGGGTGCGCCAGGATCGCGTTGTGGATAGCGATCGTGGAACCGATCCAATCCTCCTGAGCGTGCGTAGGCGGCGAAGCGTGGCCGAACGGCCAGTACGCACTGATGAACTCGTCGATGCGCAGTCGCTCGTTCAGCTCGAACTCGATGCCGCTTCGTTCAGCAGCAGCCTCCTGCGCGCGAGGGTCCTGAGTCATCTCGGCACGAACGTGTAGGCATTCGGTGTGAGGGTGTTGTTCTTCCCGCCACGGGTGCGGAGAAGCTGGCTCATCGCCCAGCCTTTGCGCATCGGGCCGACGTTGCGCTGGTGCTGTACGTGGTCGGCATTGACGTAGTCGCCGAGCATGTGACCGTCTTTGATCTTGTGGTGGAGGTTGTCGATCACCTGGATGTTGCGAGCGCGGGCGGTGCCGTCGGCCTTGCGGGGTCCGACCATGATGCGCCCACCGACACACGAATCGAAGCGTTCGTTCGCCCGGATGAGCAACCCGTCGAAGTCGACGAACGTGCCGGTGATGTGGAACACGTTGTTGCCGCCACGGATCACGTTGTTTTCGAACACACCGTCGCCGACCTGATCCTGAGCATCGTTCGTTGAAGCATTCTCGACGTGGATGATGCTCGACGGAATACGCGTTCCGAACTCAGCGTCACGACACGACCAGCCACGCACGCCGTGGACCAGCATTCCCATGCGCCCGAGGTCGTCGAACTTGCCACCGTAGATGTGCATCTCGCGCGCGGGCGGGGTGTTCGGGACTGTCGTGCCAGGCGAGAACGCGTCGCCCCACCACCCGGTGATCGTTGCTCCGCAGATGTCCCAACCGTGGACACCAGCGTCGATGTTGTCGGGGGTGAGGTCGTAGCCGAAGTCCTTGGACCAGAACGCGTGCTGTCCTTCGAGGCAGTTGCGCGACTTCGATGTCGTTCCGTTCGGTGAACGCAGTGGCATCCCGGCTTGCTTCGGTCCCTTGAGGATGCCGGTGAACTTCCACCCGTGCCCGCCGACAGGGCCGAGCCCGAACCGGGTGCGGTACTTGTCCCGCAGCACGTCGCAGACCAGCGGATCAGCAATCGCTTTGGCGATGATGTCGGGATCGTCGTCCCCAGGACCGAGCGTGGGCCAGTGGAACCCTGCACCAGCATCGGAGAGAATGTGGACGAAGCGAGCGTCAGAGCGGTACGGCTCGATCGACGACACGCAGCGGTACAGCTCAGGGACACGGATGATCGTCGGGTCGTCTTTGGTGCCGTTCGGGACTGCCTCGATGACCCGTTGGAGCGACTTCGACCAGTCGTCCTTGCCGAGATCCTTGTCGAGTCCGATCTTGCGCACTGCGTCAGGGAGAACGATCGTCGTCATCGAGCACTCCAGTACGTCATCGCCGCTCCGCCAGCGAGTGCGGCGATTCCGGCTGCGGTCAGCGTATCCACGGGGGCGCCCGTGCGGGGAAGCTCATCCCGCCCGCCGGTCGGAGGAGTGGGTTCGGGTGTCGGAGGAGTGGGTTCGGGTGTCGGAGGTTCAGGCGGCGGGCTCGTCAAACCAGCAGCGCTCGCTGGGTCGAGCGTGATGATCGTCGGGACGACGAACGCTGCCGCTGCGCTCGCGGCGATGAACGCCCGACGCGATGTCATGTCTTCCTCCGCTGAATCTGGAGCATCCGATGAGGTTCAGAGCCCCCTGACGTACCGAAGCAGTGATCACACGAATCTGACTGCGGCGGCTTGAGCAAGAACGCCCGGAGACGGGTGGAATCATCCAACGAGCATCCGTCGTCGGTACTGACACCAAGACGTGGAAGGTACGCAGCAGGTGGGCACTGGTACACACGACTGTTGCTCACAGTCCAGCAGTGCATCTCGTGGACGATTCTGCAAGCGGCGAACGTCTTGGTGGAGTCGTGGTCCGCAGGGATGTCATCGAACATTCGCCGGAACTGAGAGACAGGCTTCGCTCTGAGACGAACATTGTGTCGAACAGCTTTCTGTGCCCACTCCGGATCAGCGACACGGCTCTCGTAGAGACTGACTTCAACCTCATCGACAGCAGCCCAGAAAGCATCGGGCTGACGCGACAACAGTCGTCCGTTCGTGGTCACCCAGACTCTTGCGGTGATCCCTGACTCCCGAACGACAGCGAGTACGTCAAGCAGTCGAGGGTGAAGCAGCGGTTCGCCTCCGAGCACCTTGACGAACTTGGCTGATGCCACCCGATCAATGGCCGCAAGATCATCAGCGAGAGTGTCCGGGTCAACGTAGCGAAGCGGGAACAGCGGACTCAGATGGCTACAGGAATGACAGGTCAGGTTGCAGCCCTCCACGATCGGAACTTGAACACGCGGAAGAGCAACCTTCATGTCACGTCTCGACGTCGGCTTCGGGCTTGGGTCTCTGCAACACCACGCGTCGAGTGTCGTCAGGAGCACCACGCACGGTCAGTCCGATCCCGGCCATCTCCATCCACCCGAGGTCGAGCGTGATGCGCGCCTCGTTGAGCACGGCGAAGCTGCCGATCACCATCCCGTCATAGACCAACGCTCCCGTCGCCTTCATCGACAGCTCGGGCTCGGGCTCGGGCCTCACGGCTTCCATCATCGACCAGGTTCCTCTCGGAGATCTCGGCATCCGGCATGATCAGTTTCAGTTCTTCCCACTCGGCCGGGAACAGCATGAGCGTCCCGGTCAACTCGCGACGATCAGGGTGCGGGCCGCAGAACACGCTCACGCTCCAGCGAGCTTGACGCTTCTGGGCGCGCAGCAACCAGGAGACCTTCACTGCATCGCTGCCTTCGCTGCCACCCAGAGCCCCACGAACACTCCGCCAATCGCTAGACCGAGCATCGCACCGACCACGGCGATCAGCAAGCCCAACTGGCCGAACGTCCTCATCCGGTCCCGTACATCTCAGCGAAGCCATGCATGACCCACGCCGATCGGCGTTCGGCTGCGGTGTGCTCATGGCACGCGCAGACGATGCGCCCATCCGGCCACAACGCCGGAGGTTCGAGCGGGTCTTTCGCAACGATCTCGCCGGTGAAGTTGTCGATCGCTCGGAGAGCGTGTTCAGGGCACCGATCGAGGTCGAGCGCCCCGCACACAGCACAACGCGTGAACTCGATGTCGCTCACATGCAGATCCCGAACGAGACCGAGCGACGAACGAGATCGCTCAGACGCACAATGCCACCGTCGGTTGTGTCGAGAGATTGACGCCAGATCATCTCGGGGTCGGTCCCGTTGTAGATCACCGCTTGAGCGTGGAGCACGCAGCGCTTGCATCGCCAGTCGTACAGCGTCTTGTCGAGCGGCTGCTCCGGACGTTCACACGCCCACCAAGCTCCCGGAGGAAGACCCTCGGGGGGCGTCTCATGCAACGCCATCTGATCGAGCGGGGTCATCGGCGGGAGGTCATCGAGGTCGAACACGCTTCACCTTTCGTAGCCACCGATCAAGGAACGTCTTGGCCTCATCTTTCGACACGCGCTCGACGACTTCTTGGTGGCCGAACAACGCCAGATCCTCGGTCGGGTAGCGCTGTTGGAACTGGTCGTGCTTGCCCCCGAACACCATCGTCTCGAAGATCAACGGAACGTCGTCCACGAAGCCGTGGTCAATACCGAGCCACACCGTCGACACTTCAACCTCTTCGCCAATCTCTGTCTGCTCCACGATCCTGTACGTCAGATCTTCGGCGAGAGCACCCCACTCGCTCATCGTGATGGGCTCTCCGTCACGGTTGTAGTAGGGATGCATCGTCAGTCCGCCCACGCGCCCAGGCGCGCTGTGCACGCGCGCGAGCGCGCGTGCGCAGCTTGGAGATGGATCTGCGTGTCCCAGTACCAGAGCACTTCGGCGTCAGTCATGCGTCATCGGCCATAGCGCCGCACGTTCCGCTTGTACGGCGGGGTGGTGTTGATAGCAAGAGACGGCGGGAGATCGAACGCCGCCATGATGCGCGCGACGCGAGCAAACTGCGGAACGCTGCGCTTCATCGACTCCTCGACCATAACGAACATCTTGGTGAGTGGCGTCACGGTGCTCATGCCGCCCTTCGCTCCCAGCTTCTGGGGTCCAAGCGTCCAGTAGTACGGCGGCGGCTGGACCCGGTGATCCCAGCTCGCCAGTACCAGTTCTTCATTCATCGGCCAATTATATCTCAACAGTAGATGGTCCCGAGACCGAAACAGTTCTCCGCGTTGGAGAACCTCAAATCGTGCTCACTGCACCACTCCTCCATCGCCGTACGCACCGGAAACGGGGGCTGTGGCGTCGTGGCGTTTCCGGTCGTCTCAATCGCCGTGTCGTGCAGGAAGACTCGCCCGCCCTCGCGCACGCGGGGAACGTAGAGATCCAGCTCGGCGAGTGTTTCCTCGTAGACGTGGTTCGTGTCGATGAACACGATGTCCACCTCCTTTGGCAACGAGTCGAGCACTTGCTTCTGCGTGTCGGTTCCGAGCAGGAACACCCAGTGGTCCTGCACTCCTAGTGCCCCTTGCGGATCGAGCAGGTTGATGCCCCACCCTGGCTCGACAACGGGGAACGAACAGTCAACCGCCCACAGATTTCCGCGTCCTTTGAGAGCGTGCAGCCAAGCGATGGTAGAGACGCCGTAGCGGACACCCAGCTCGATGACCCGTGTCGCCTTCAACTCCTCGACCGCAGCAACGAACGTCGGGAGATGTTCGTTGATGTCGGAGACGACTCCCTCAGACTTGCAGAGCATCTCGTACCGCTCGACCAGATCCTTGTCACCCATCACCACTCCAAGTAGCTGTCGTGCTCGTTCGGTCCGAGCGTGAAGTCCAACGTCTCGATCTTGATCTCGGAGAACCAAGCAGTCAGATCTGGGAATCGTCGGTTGACGATGTCCGGTGCAGTATCCGGTTTCGATCCTCCTTCTCGATGCACCACGTACAACGTGTAGTTGAAGCACACCCCACAACGCGCGCCTGCGCGAACTTGCTTCGCGACCATCTCCTCAAACCCGTAGAGCCACGGGAAGTCGGTGCTCATCTCTGCCCACCATTCGCGGCGGAACATGATGCACCAGCCTTCGGGACGTGCGTTGCCTTCGATGTTCGTGTCGTGTGACCAGCCGAACGAGATGATGTCCTTCGGTCCTGGTGACGGTTGCGTTGGGTGAGCATTCCAAATGGTCGGTCGATGTTCGATGGTGCCTTCCATCCAGGCGAGCTGCTTGGACAGCCAATCACCACGCAGGAATCCGACGTCCGAGTTGACCAACACGATGAACTCGGACGATGGGTCCGCTGCTGCGACACCGACGTTGTTGCCACCGGAGAACATGAGGTTCGTGGGTTCGAGGATCAACGTATCGATACGGCCTTCGTCCTTGTGTTGCTGCAAGGAGACGGCCGTGTGTGGCGTGGACTCATTGTCAACGACGATCACCTCGTACTCCACGCCTTCTGTGATGGCGAGAGATCGGAGACACACGTCGATGATCAATGGCTTGTGGTAGCTGAGAATCACGATGGAGACCTTCACGAGAACCACATGCTGCCGCAACCAGGACACGTCGCCACGACGACAACGGCCTCATCAGCAGCCTTGTCCCACTGCGGGTCGAGCCCAACGCCGTAGACGACGTCACTTCTCTGATCACACCGGCCTTGGCGACAGAGCCGGGCGTTGCGCCGGTCGCGATAGCTCACGGCTTGATCCGGTAGATCGAGTCAGTCATACGCCTTCATCACCTCAGCGATAGCGTCGCACTCCGCCCTGGTGAGAAGTCTGTTGCGCATGTAGTCCGGCATCGCTGGAAGATACTGCTCCGGGACGACGTAACCAACAGTCTCGCCTCCGGGGTTGATCTTCAACCTCTGCGTGCGCGAAGCCGCTTCGAGGAACACAGCGCCCTGCACAATCGCAACGCCTAGGAACCGGTCAACGTCGCCCTGCACCTCGGGGTCACGACGGTGAGCGAACGAGATCCACCACCACTTCACTCCTTCGCCCAGCCTTCCCACGGCATCACCTTGACCTCGACACCGAAGAGCCCGGTCAGGTCGGCGAACGTCATCGACTCGGCATCTCGACTGCGTCGCACGATCCAAATGCACCGCCCGCAGATCGCCATCCACTGCCAGCTTTCTTCACCGCCCTGAATGGCACCGGGCCGCGCCATCAGCTCCGTCAGTGCGACCCGACAGATCGAGCACACCCTCGACACGTACGCCGTCATCACGCGCTGGTGCGATGCGCGCATGACTCCCGCTGCGTCAGAGAGGATCGTCCCGGCCAGCTCGACCTCGAACAGCACGTCCGAAGAGGCGTGGTCAAGGCGGTTGTGGAGTGGCTCGGTGCAAGCGTAGAAGCCGCAGGTGCAATCGACCACGGGGGCGACGTGCTTCTCGTCGAGATTGTCGGCGTCGATGAACCGACGACACTCAGCCGTCATCCAGTCACCAGTCGTCGGCCAGTTGTAGACGCCCGATCGGATCTTGCCATCAGCACTCAGCTTGCCGCGCTTCCAACCCTGGATCGGCTCTACGCGGGTACTCGCTCGGGTGGCAAAGAGGGAGCGGGCTCCGGCATCGTGTCCGGGATCTTCATCGGCACCGGGATCGTGATGATCTCTTCGATCTCGTCCTGTCGCATCGTACGGCCTCCATCGTTCGTGGGTCACGGGTGCGCTCCATCTCAAGGGATTGCGACGGCGGAAGAACAGCAATCCGACGTGCATGCCGATGACTACCGCCCACAGCGTGACATCGAAAGTTCCGTGGTCGCCGATGACCAACCAGAACACTCCCCACGCAATCCACATGTAGGACCACCCCGGCGCCCTCAAGAATCCTTTCACTCTTCGATGATCTCCTCGACGTTCGGCCAACGCTGCTCGACGCGACGTCGCGCTGTGCTCTTGCGATTGAACGACTCCTCGGGGGCATCAATCGTGCGCCAGTTCCCACCCTGGATCCGGTAGCGCCAGTTGCCCGTGCGGTCCTGATAGATCCGTGCTCTGCGTGCTCTCTGATATCCCATCGGATGATTCTGGCCCAGATCGTCACGGGCTGCACTTCTTGCACGGCCGGTAGCCCTCAGTGACTGCTTCGTCGAGCGTCATCTCGACGCCGCCGTAGCTCACGCACGGGCGCACCCCGCGCTCGCCTACGCGCGGGTACACGAGCCCTTCGCGCTTCGTCGGAGCTTGGTGGTAGATCTTGCCTGCACGTCCTGAGCGACTCACGATGACCATCAATCCCCCACCGATGGAAGCGCCTTGTCGAGCCAAGCGATGAACCTACGCACGCGCCCAGGCTCGCGCGTACGCTGCGGTCTCTCGCGCGCTCGCATGACTGCGTACGCAACGCCGAGAATGAGCGTGAGCCCCACGGCGTAGAAGACCAGCACTCCGATCATGCTGCTCGCTGCTCGTACCACTTCCGCTTGAACAGCTCCTTGCGGTAGTCAGCCTTGGCGAACGCTGCGCCGCCTCGCTGCTTGCGCGCCACGAACACGTAGCCCGCGACGTAGCGGTAGCGCCGGTAGGAGATCTCGCCGAGATGGTTCACACACACGCCCGACGATGACTTGCACCGGCGACAGCGCTTCGCTTCCCACACGCCCCACTTCGGCACGCCGAACAGCGATACGGGGTTGTTGACTTCGACCCACGAATGGCCCATCGCCCGACACACCAAGAACTCGGTGTCGAGGTCTCGCGGCGTGCGGGGTCCTTCGGAGGTGATCGCCTTGATCTGAGCTTGGGCCTTCGCCCGCTTTGTGGGCCTCCGTGGACGTGTCTGGCGCTGAGCTGCCATTCAGGCTCCTTCCGTGAGCTGGAAGAATGATATTCCATGAGCCCACACCTCGCAACCGATTGGACACGGGCTGTTGATGTGATATAATGAAGACGTAGCGGGGGGCCGTGACCGGAGCCTTGAGGACCGGCCCGCCGTCAAGTCGCCAGTCCGCCACCACGAAAGGAGACACCGTGTCACTTCTTCTCTGGGTTCTGGGTCTTGCTCCCCCGCCCGTGACGGTCCCTGGTTCGTCCGTCTGGGCCTGGTAGCGCTTCCTGGTCCACACGCCACGCGCGGTGTGGGCATCCGCACGGAGGTCGCAGCAACGCAGCGGCTGGCCGTGACGGCTCTGTCCGGGACGTGAGCAGCGTGTGGGCCAGCTTCACCATCCACGAAAGGAAACGCATGAACAACCCCCGCTACACCGAACTCTTCGCTCAGCTCGACGACGACACGATCGACCGACTCGTCGTTGCACTGGAGCGCCGCGGGTCTCAACTGATCAGCACCGCTCACACAGCTCGCACCAGCGACGAGCGCGAGGCGTACCGCGATGAAGCCCGCAAGGACAACGACCTCGCCAACGCCATCGGCAAGGCCAAGTACCGGCTCGACCTCGACGCCAAGATCGCTGCGCTCGACCTCGACCTCGACGCCATCATCGCCGAAGCGAAGAAGGAGACCTGATGAACTACGCCATTGTCCGCCGTGCCATCCGTACCGCTCAGGCGCCGGACTACTTGCGACCGCTCACGGCCGCCGAGAAGGTCCTCATTGCGGACCTGTTCCGTACCCTCGCCGCGCTTGACAAGGAGAACGCCCGATGGTCATACCGACCGACAGCCCTTGAGAAGGAGAACGCCCGCGAAGCGAAGAAGGAGACCTGATGGCTGACTTCGCAATCGGCGACACCGTCGTCATCACGGCGTGGGGCTACGGCGTCACGCTCGACATGGTCGGCCTCATCGCAACGGTCGTTGGCTTCGGCCGCACCCGCGTGAAGGTCGCCTTCACCGGCGTCGACGCTCGCAACGCTGTCTGGCCTGAGTTCGTCGACGTAGTCCGCAACATCCCGCCCGACCAACTGAAAGGGATCTGAACGCCGTGACAACGCTCAAGGTCATCATCATCCCGACCGACGCCGCTCCTGCGGTCGCCGAGATCGAGTCGACGCTCCAAGCGTTCCAGACGGTCGTCGGTGGCTTCATCGAAGCAGTCCCGCTCCCGGACGGATCGACCCTCTGGTTGAACGAGGAAGGCAAGATCGACGGCCTCCCATTCAACGAGCGCGCCACGGTCCTCACCCGAGGGATCCTCGGCCCGACCGACATGGTGGTGGGCAACGTCTTCATCACCGGTCCCCTGGATGACGAGGGCGACAACACCAGCGTCAGTGACGCACTCATCGAGGAGCTGGTCGCATGACCCGCACCACGAAGCGCGGCGCCGTCGTCGACATCCGCAAGCGCCACCGGCGCTATTGGGTGACGCTCGACGGTCGCCCGGTGGAGAACACCTGGGACCTGCGATGGGCGCTGTATCGGTGGACCTGCTGCATGTAAGTGTGATATAATCGAAGTGGAAGGAAGGAGTCCTGCATGAAGATCAAAGACGGCGAGTTCATTCGCAAGAGCCTGGGGCGTCGCCTCCAGGAGTGCCTCGACGCCAAGAAGGCAGCCGGGGAGATCTCGGGATGGTCGGTTGGAGCCGGAGGACCCTTCATCCTCTACACCATCGAGGGTGTTCCCTACGGAGACAGTGCGGAAGCGAAGGCATTCGGCTCGCGCGACCTCGTCCTCACTCCCGGCGAGGCCGCAGAGTTCTGCGGCATCGTGAGATGAAGATCGAAGTGTGGCTCAAGGGAACGGGCGGGCTCACCGCCGCCGAGATCAACCGTGCGCTCGCACGCGAGAGCGACGCCAACAAGGCGCTTGCGACCCGAGTGATCGGACGACTCTTCCGCGACTTCGACGCCACGGCCGATGCCGGGCTCTACGAGCTGGGCTTCACCTACGAGATGCCCAGCTCGTGGTTGTCGGTCTCGACCCTTCTGGAGTGGGTCTTCACTGAGGGCAACATCGGCGAGACCTCCGAGTTCGCAACCGGCTACCGCGCTGCTGGCAACCGCTCGATCAGCGTCGGCGACGTGGTCGTGATCGACGACGTCTCCTACGCCTGCGCTTCGACCGGATGGACCCCCATCGAGTACCTACCGGTGGAGGCACAACGATGAGGATCGAGATCGAGAAGACGATCCGCTGCGAACTCACTGATGATGAGCGCGGCCCGGTCGTGTGGCTCAACAACCGCTCCCACTCTGGGCGCTTCGAGGTCCGAGAAGTGATCGTCCACGTCCCGTCCGACGGGATCGTGAACGACCTCTTCGACGTGACGTGGGTCGGTCTGCCGGTTCGCAACAACGGCGAGCGCCACACCGCCAAGCGCCACACGGTGAACGTCTACCTCAACGACGTGAAGGAGACACTGTGAATCGGAGCACCGCGGCGAACATCGCCCGACAGGCGCGCGCCTCGGCCGCAGCAGTGCGGCGGATGAGCAAAGCTGCCGCGTTGCGCAAGACATGCACTCACGCAGACCTGACCCACTGGATCGCCGGGATCTACGAAGGCGACGAATGCCAGACATGCGGGGCGAACCTCAACGTGAAGGAGACGACATGAAACGCACAGACATCAAGATCGGTGACGAGTACGCCGTCACCCCGTGGGACTCTGGTCGCAATGAGTTCAGCTCCGTACGCGTGCGAGCGATCGTTGTCGGTTTCGAGCAACGAGTGACCCGCACCGGCTACGGAGCTGCTCGCTCGCACCGCAAGCTGACGTTCGTCAAGGTCAAGTACGTCAGTGCTACGCAGTCATTCCCCGAGCTGGTGAAGACCGGTTCGGTGCGCCGCACCTGGGCCGAAGAGGAGGTCCGGCGGAAGGAAGTCGTCGAGTACCGAGCAGCAAGCGACGCTCTGACTCTCCGCAAGGGCGAAGCAACCGATCGACTCGTCAGTGCGCTGGAAGCGCTGTCCGGCGACCTCGTCTCCGAACTGCTGCTCCGACGACTCGGGTTCTCATCGCTCACCGAGAGCGAAGTCGAGCGAGTTGAGGCCACCCCGTACATCGTCGGCGAGAAGGTGAAGTTCTGATGGACCAGCCCATCACCTTCCGGCGACTTCTGGTGGCGCTCGCCATCGTCGCTTTCGTGGCGTGGGTGGTATGGGGTCGAGCCACTGACAAGGGCCCATGCGAAGGACTCACCAAACGGGAAGAGGCGTTTCGAGGATGCGACGTCCCGATGTACCAGCCCGACCAAATCGACAACGACGGGTGGCACCGATGATGCTCGTCTCTCCGAGCCGTCACGGATTCAGCGGTCCTACGCTGACAGTCCGTCCGCCAGTCGATCAACAAGGGGACCGCTCCCGCCAGGATCGGCTGCGCCACTCCGCCGCCTGGGAAGAACTCCGACCGTCCACCCTACGAAGACGGTCGACGGGCGCATCTTGGATCCGATCAGACTAGTCGTCGTTCGGGGTCGTGGGCTGCTCTGTCGTCTGCTCGACCGACTCCGACGTCTTCGTCGTGTCGCCGTCGTTGCTCACAGACTTCTCGGTGCTCTCGGTGATCTTGCCATCAGGCATGCGAGTTCCTTTCAGTTGGGGATGACTGTCCTACTACGCGCTTCAACGAACTCGCAACCCTTCCGTCCGCAACTCTGCGTCACGCCGTTCCAGACCTCGTCGGGCGTGGCGATGATCAGCTTGGCCTGACACCAGCACTGCACGATGACTTCGTTGGGCGCTGGGCTCGAACCGTGACGGCATCGCTCGTAGTGCGTTCGACACATCGCCCGCCCGTACACGTCGCCAGCGCACGCCCGCACCACGCACGCTCCCTCGCGCGCGAGGTACGTCTGGCCCAACTCCATCGCCTTAGCGACCACTGTTCGCCTCCATGCGTTCGAGGATCCGGGTCGAGACCCAGACCCCGTTCTCCCGATTCTCGGCCTCGGCGACGTAGCGCACCGCTGACCACGCAGCTCGGCGCCAGCGCACACTAGGCCGCTTCTGGCCGGGTGCATAGCTCTGGTTGATCTCGAAGCGCAGAGTAGGCGGCACCATGAGCCAGTGATCGCGACACATGAACGTCGCCGGTGTGACCTCGACCTCGCACACCCAAGCCTGGCAATGGTGACGCTGCTGCTTGCGCTCTGTCACCGTCGCTGCGTGCGACGAGCGTCGACCGGCGCCTTCGCGTCGTAGCCGCTCTCGGTGAGCCAGCTCCACGCAGGCACGATGCGGATGATGTCATCACCGTACGCAAACTCGAACTGACGCTCTTGAGTGGTGGCGATGTCGCGCACCCACTCCAACGTCGGGTAGCCCGTGTACGGCGTCTTCGCACCGAACAACCGAGCGTCGTCGATGAGCACGACGTGCGGTACACCCGTCGCCAGTATCGCCTCGATCTCATAGGCCACGGGGGAGTCGACGTTGGCTTGGCCCGTGCCCGGCCCTGAGTAGTGCCCGTCGAGCCAGAAGATCGCCAACGATTCGTCGAGTTCAGTGAGGATCCTGGGTAGCCAGTCAGCCGAGTCGCCGAGGTGGCACGTCACACGCTTCTCGTTGGCGAAGCGTTTCGTCGCGGCAGCGTGCAACGGTGCGTACAACTCGATCGTGTGCAGCACGTTGAACTCACTGATCATGGCGTTGGTCGTGTCGCCTGCGAGCGTGCCCGTCTCGACGAAGACCTTGTGCTGGGGGTACGCGTGCGCGTAGCGACGAATGATCGACTGACGCATGACGTCCGGCAGCGTCGGGTCGTGACGCACCCCGTGCTCGGGCTCGTACCAAGACTCATCCATGTGGCGCAATCCACTGCCTCGCGATCTCGCATAGTGCGATGAACACTTCGTCCTTCTCCTGCTCCCGTTGTTCGAGCTGATCGTAGGGGACCATGTCCGGGTGCGTCTTGGCCTCGACGCTGCGCTCCGGTCCGTAGGTCCATCCGAGAGCGATGTACGACTGCACCCACCCGCCGTGCAGCTCAGCGGGAGAGCTTGAGCGCATCGGCCCCATCTGCCGCTCGATGACCTCGACGAACTGCGTGCGGAATCCTTCATCGCGTTCGTCCCACAGCTCGGGGACCACGGGTGCATCGACAGCGATTGCGCGTTCGCGGATCGCGTCGAGGTCTGGGGGCTCTACAGGGTCAGTCATCGAGCGTCCAATCGTGTCGGCCCGTCAGGCGAGCGAGAGCGAGCACACACACGCCTGCCGTATTCGGTGCTACGTGTCGGCCTTCGAGGACTTGAGCGAGCGCCACCGTGAGCGCCACGCTCTCGGCAGGGAGAAGCTTCGGGGACTCGGACATCGCCTCAGGGATGCCAGGGTTGCAGTCGTAAGGCACGGTCTCTGCTTCCTGTGTCACGGGTTCAACTCCTCAGTGTCGGGACTGGTAGTAGCTGGGGAAGTCGACAAGACCTCTCGGACGAAATCTCGGACACCACCACGTCGAACATTCGTGGGTTTCAAGTCAGTCCAATCCACAATCCGTTGGAGTGCTCGTCGGAGACGGTCGCGTTCGGCTTCCGCTGCTTTGAGACGAGCGGATAGCGCGTCCAGCCGCTCAAGCAGTTGGTAGTGTTCGGCTTCCGCAGTCTCGGCGCGGTGCCGGAGTGCCTCGGCGAAAACAACCTCGGGGGGCTCTACAGGGTCACTCATGGTCTTCTCGGTTCCTCGGTGGCTCGGCAGGGTCAGTCATGGCTTCTCCAGTTCGTATCTCGCGGCGAATCGTTGTTCGCCTAGTTCAAGCTTGCGCCGCCATCTCTCGGCCTTCTTGATCGCACGCTTCTCGCCGAGAGCGAACCTGCCTGACACGATGCGACTGATCCCGATGCGAGCGTCGATGTACCAAACCCATCGGCTCGTCTGCCGGATGCTCACGGTCACGTCCCGATTCCAGATCATGGCTTCTCGGTCAGTCATGGGTTCGGCTCCTCTGTATGAAATCCACCCGAGGTAGACCCGAGGTCCGCAGTCAGGGCGGCGCCCGCGTTCTCCGCGATGCGGTCGTCTTCCTGCTCGGCCCGGAGCCAAGGATCGAAGCCACCACCGCCATCAAGAGCCGACCGGATCAGATCCGCAGCAATCGTTGAAATCACATTCACTTGTCGACCTCCGTATCGCGTGGGGAAGGAGCCGGGGGGAGCACTGAAGCCACATCTGGCACTGACCCCGCAGGCCTCACACTGCGAGGTTGAGCTCACCCCCGGCCCCCTGCGCTTCCACCCCACCGGGGGGCCGGTGGAAGCGCACGGAACCGGGGACGGGGGTTTTTCATCGATCGTCGCTCATGGGTTCGGCTCCTCGGACGGGTAGGGAACGGTGCGCTGGTTCATGAACGGCGTGTTCGTGGCGAAGGCGAGTGCTTCTCGGAGACGGACGACTTCGGCTTCTGCTGCATTCGCTCGTTCTTCCTGGTCGCGGCACGCACCGATCGACCAGCTAACCTGCTTCTCTGCTGCATAGCGATATCGGAGTGCCGCTACAAGAGCAGCCGCGAGAGCCTGACCCGCGTAAAACAGCAACTCCTCATCTTGGACGGCTGCCGCTTTGTTCCAGAGCGCGACCTCGGGGGGCTCTACGGAGTCAGTCATGGGTTCGGCTCCTCGGTGGCAGCCAGGGCGGCGCGGGCCGACGTGATTGCGTCCGTCCGCTCAAGGCCGCCGAGGTCGAGCACCACCGAGTCGAAGATGGCTCGG
>Ga0209591_10004335_pt1 | contig 16123 bp, 11 predicted proteins | sample MAT01_FD_187207 | JGI IMG/M metagenome (GOLD analysis project Ga0209591, IMG submission 187207) | Freshwater microbial communities from Lake Fryxell liftoff mats and glacier meltwater in Antarctica - MAT-01 (SPAdes) (version 2) | ecosystem: Environmental > Aquatic > Freshwater > Ice > Liftoff... | reverse complement strand
CTTAAAAGATCCTTTGATGCTGATGGGGAAATAAGTATGCACAGGAACTGTTGCCTGATGTAATTGGTAAACGGGTTGGCCTTTTGCATCTTTGATTTCATTGTATTTGAAATGGAATGAATCGTAAAGCGCACGTTGTGGCAGGTAAAATTGCACTTGGTCATTTTCAAAAATATTGATGAACCCCGGGTGAAAAGATTGTTGCGATTGCGCGGGCGTATTTTTTCTGGAAGCGGATAAACCCGTACGGTTTAATTCAAATTTCACGGTGCTTGTGTTGCCATTGGGATCCGATACGGCGATGCGGATATTGCGGGGATCGTTCGCCTCCAAATCTAGCACACCGTCACTTCCATTACTGGTATAAATCACGTCTTCAGTACCTGAAAGTTTGCTCAGGTGTTGCAAATATACTCCACCAGAAGCCCTGAGTTTGTAATCAATATGGGCATTAAGGTACCTGGTTTCGAGGTAACTGATTTGATCCATCTGAAACCCAATCACCGGTTGTTCATTGTTGTACAGCACAGCTTCATAAATACCATTCTGATTGGTAGAACCTGTGTAACGGTCCCAGGCGGTAATGGCGAAACTGACTTTTTCTGAGTTAACATTTATTTTGCCGCCCACCGGGATATACACGCCATTCACTTTTTTAAGGGGGTAAATTTTTGGCGTTTGTTCGTAGGTACTCAGGCATCGGTCGTACACCGCTAAGCGCAATACATCCGGGGCAATATTATCGGCAATTGGAAAGCCCATCAACAATGGATTTAGCACTTTGTCTGTTTTGGTATCCCTCACTTCAAAATGTAAGTGAGGACCCTGCGATCCGCCCGTGTTGCCGCTGTATGCAATGGTGGATCCTTTTTTTACCAGGAAAAGATCGGCAGGTAAGTCTATAAAAAGTTGCCAGCTTTCCATCTTGTATTGCTGCTCTTTGACGTATTTTTCTAACGCCGGATAAAAATCATTGAGATGTGCATACAAGGTAGTCATGCCGTTTGGATGATTCACATACAATGCTCTGCCAAAACCCCAGGGTTCAATTTTTACTTTGGCAATATATCCATCTGCCGCAGCAAATATGGGTTTGTTTTCAACCTGCTCAGTTCTGCAATCGAGGCCCATGTGATAATGGTTAGGCCTTAACTCCCCGAAGTTCGCTACCAGTGCTTTGGTGGCGCCCACTGGCCATTGAAAATATTGTTGCGGATATTGTTTAATCGGCATAAAGTTTTGGGCCTTTACCTGGCCTCCAAAAAAGAGCCCTAAAAACGCGGGTAAAAAAAATAACTGATTTAAATGGATACCGCTGTTGTTTGAATTTATACTTATTTTCATTGATCAAATCAATTTCCGATTATTACAAAATTACTCTAAAGACTACTCTTATGAAAAAGTTATCTACCCTACTTTTTATTTTCACATTTATTTACAATTGTTGTTCTGCACAAGAAACTTGTAAAGTTTTGCAACCTTACATCGCTGGAACTTACACAGGCGATTGCACCGACGGCAAGGCCAATGGCAAAGGGAAGTCGGTGGGAACCCATACCTACGAAGGAGAATTTAAGGCTGGTTACCCAGATGGTACTGGTACTTACACCTCAGACAACGGTGGCTACTATACTGGCAGTTTTAAAAAGGGTAAAATGGAGGGTAAAGGTACTATGCACCTAAAAACTACATCTGGCAAGGATACCGTACTAACAGGCTTTTGGAAAAAAGACAAATACGTGGGCGAATTTGAATTTCCGCACAAAGTGCAGGATCAATCCAGTAAAGTTGCCAGAGTGAACATCAGTATCATCAACAAAGGGGAAAAAACGGGTAACATCAATATCACCAGTAGTCAGGCCGTAAGCACAGCCCCTGCTTCTAGTAACGCAGTACCTACCATTGTAGAAGTGAACGTTATTGCCGGACAGTACATCAGCAAAACCAGTTCAACCATTACCAAAACGAGTGTACTAAGGCTTCAACAGATGATCTTTCCTTTTAGAGCTAGATTTATCTACAACACCGGCGATGTGTTTGAAGCCATTTTTAATGAGAAAGCAGATTATGAAGTAACCGTGAATTTGCAGTAACCTATATATTAAATTTATTTATAGGCGTCGCAAAATTTGCGACGCTTATTTTTTACCTGTACTTTTGCACGCCGCTCCAAAAACGGCCTTTTACCAACATGCCTAAAAATAATTCCATTCAGTCTGTTTTAATTATTGGATCTGGTCCTATTGTGATTGGCCAGGCCTGCGAATTTGATTACAGTGGTACACAAGCCGCCCGCAGCTTGCGTGAAGAAGGTATCAGGGTAATCCTGATCAACAGCAATCCCGCTACGATCATGACCGATCCGATGATGGCCGACAGGGTATATCTATTGCCACTCACGGTAGAAAGCATCGAACAAATACTGGAAGAAAATCAAATAGATGCCGTATTGCCTACCATGGGTGGACAAACCGCTTTGAATTTGTGTAAAGAGGCAGACGAGTTGGGGATCTGGGAAAAATTCAATGTAAAACTGATTGGGGTAGATATCAAAGCTATCGACAAAGCAGAAGACAGAGAAAAATTCAGACTGTGGATGATTGAGATGGGCATCCCGGTTTGCCAGGCTAAAATTGCGAATTCATTTTTAGAAGGAAAGGAATTTGCGCAAGAAATTGGATTCCCCTTGGTGCTTCGTCCTTCCTTTACTTTGGGTGGAACTGGTGGTGGTATTGTGTTTAAAAAAGAAGAATTAGATGAGGCCCTCAATAGAGCACTTACCGCCAGCCCTGTTCATGAAGTACTGGTAGAAAAAGCAATTTTGGGTTGGAAAGAATTTGAATTAGAGTTGTTGAGAGATAATGCCGACAATGTTGTGATCATTTGTGCCGTCGAAAATTTTGATCCGATGGGGGTTCATACTGGCGACAGTATTACTGTAGCGCCCGCCATGACACTGAGCGATACTGCTTATCAGTTAATGCGCAACACCGCCATCTCCATCATGCGTAACCTGGGTAATTTTGCCGGCGGTTGCAATGTGCAGTTTGCCTTGAACCCACAAACAGAAGAACTCATTGTGGTAGAAATTAACCCTAGGGTAAGCCGCTCATCTGCTCTAGCCTCCAAAGCCACCGGTTATCCCATTGCAAAAATTGCTGCCAAGCTGGCCATTGGTTACAACCTCGATGAATTAAAAAACCAAATTACCGAATCTACTTCTGCCTATTTTGAGCCAGCATTAGATTATGTAATTGTAAAAATACCTCGCTGGAATTTTGATAAATTCAAAGGCGCCAACGACACCTTGGGCTTTCAGATGAAAAGTGTGGGAGAAGTAATGGGGATCGGCAGAAGCTTCGCAGAAGCTGTGCAAAAAGCTTGTCAGAGTTTAGAAAACGAAGCCGTTGGCCTGGGCTATTATGGCAAAAGCTTGATGCACGCCGATGAGTTAATTGAATACATCAAAATCCCAAAATGGGACCGCATCTTCCGCATTAAAGATGCGTTGATGGCAGGCGCCAGTGTTAAAAGAATTTGCGAAAGCACGAAAATTGACCGTTGGTTTATTTACCAGATCCAGAAAATATGTGATTGCGAAAAACAAATAGCAAAATATAGTTTAGATACCTTGCCTGATGAGCTGCTTACCGAAGCAAAAATGTTGGGCTTCAGCGATGAGCAAATCGTACGCATTATGCAGGAAGACGATGCCGATAAAATTTACCAACGCCGCAAAGCCATGGGCCTCACCCGTGTATTTAAAATGGTAGATACTTGCAGTGCAGAGTTTGAAGCAAAGACACCTTATTTCTATTCTACTTTTGAAAATAAAGCCGTTGGTGATCATCTGCATTCTAATGAATCTATAAGATCTGATAAGAAAAAAGTGCTCGTATTGGGAAGTGGGCCCAATCGAATTGGCCAGGGCATCGAGTTTGATTATTGTTGCGTGCATGGTTTGCTGGCCATCAAAGAATGTGGCTACGAAGCCATCATGGTGAATTGTAATCCTGAAACGGTTTCTACCGATTTTGATATTGCCGACAAGCTGTATTTTGAACCCGTATTTTTAGAACATATCTGGGAAATTATTGAGCACGAACAACCGGAAGGAGTGATCGTACAATTGGGCGGACAAACCGCTTTGAAGCTGGCTAAAATTTTACACGAACGTGGTGTGAAGATCATTGGGACTTCTTTTGATAATATGGATATTGCCGAAGACCGCGGTCGTTTCAGTGATATGCTGAAAGAACTCGAAATTCCTTATCCCGATTATGGCACGGCTTACAATACCGATGATGCCATTGAAGTAGCCAAAGTAGTGGGATACCCCGTGTTGGTGCGTCCGAGTTATGTGTTGGGCGGACAAAGAATGCGTATTGTGTTGAATGACGAAGAGCTGGAAAAAGGTGTGTTGAGTTTGTTGAAACATTTGCCAGGCAATAAAATATTGATCGATCATTTCTTAGACAGGTGCCAGGAAGCGGAAGTAGATGCCATCTTTGACGGCGAAAATTTTCACATCATGGGTGTGATGGAACACATTGAACCAGCTGGCATTCACAGTGGCGATAGCAATGCGGTGTTGCCACAGTTTAATTTGAGTCCGCTCATTGTGCATACCATGGAAGAATATGCAGAAAAAATTGCAAGAGCGCTGAGTATTAAAGGACTCATCAATATTCAATTCGCCATTAAAGACGGAAATGTTTTTGTGATCGAAGCCAATCCACGTGCCAGCCGCACTACGCCTTTCATTGCCAAAGCCTATCAAATTCCTTATTTAAATATTGCTACCAAAATTATGTTGGGTGCAGCCAAGCTGACTGACTTTACTTTCGAGAAAAAAATGACAGGATTTGCTATTAAAGAACCGGTGTTTTCTTTTAACAAATTCCCCGGCGTAAACAAAGAGTTGGGGCCCGAAATGAAGAGCACTGGCGAAGCCATTCGTTTTATTAAAGATTTAAGAGATCCTTATTTCCGCCAGTTATACAAAGAGCGAAGTATGCACTTGAGTAAGTAAACACCTCTTACAATTTTATAATGAAATTTCGCTCCCGATTTTTCAGAAATCACCTATAATTGTGCAAATGAAATTCTACAATCATCGGTAGTCACGATCAATTATAAATTCATTGATACACAATTTAATCACAGCTTGGCTCTTAGTTGGGGATTCATATAATTTATTATTTGTACTAGAAATCAAACTTAAAGGATCAAAATTTTTAAGAAAGTCAACCGAAACTTCCAACAAAAAAGCCATATGCTGCACCTTTTCGTCAGGTACACTTTTCTGTTTGTTCTCAAGATAACTGTATTGTTCCTGGGAAATCTTCAATTTTACTGCCATGAATTCTTGGCTGTATCCACGTAATTCCTTTAGCGCTTTAATTTTTTCTCCAATGGTTAGCACGGTTTGTAATGTAGTTTTCTAAAGCATTCATTATTATTTATAAATTATAAATAGCTAATGTGTAAAGTAGGATGGTAATTCTTTAGGGTTGTGTTGTCTGTTTGATATCATAAATATTAAAAATTAATCAATTAAAAAATTAGCCATGTAAAAATGAAATTATTGTAAGCCTGATAATTACAACCTTATTTTCAGTGCAGTCACAAGTCGATAGTCCAACAACAATTACATCGGTATCAAAAAATAATACCGATGAAACAGCGTTATGGGCAAAAAACTAAGCACAGACATTGATTTTTTAAAATATTACAATGGACGTATTGGTTTTGCAAACAATATTATAAATACAAAATCTCAAAACCTTTATGTAAGGTATCTTCAGAATATTATCTCGGTAAATGAAGAAACCACTTTATATAGTAATCTAGGCTTAAGTGGAAAAACCGAATTTTTACAACTTCAATCAAACAATCTTATTAACTTAGTAAATACAATGAGAAAGCATGTAGGGTTGAAGAAGTTTAATGGGGAGGCTTTAAAATCATTGTTCAGCGCCTCTTTCAAAGTTATTCATGCAAAAGAAGAAAGTTTAAAATTTTCTTTTGTAAAAAGAATTACCATTGATGAATGTTGGTGGGGTTGGGTAGGTTGCGAGGCTGCTTGTGGGGCAACATGTTTTTGTGCTGAAAATTATTCAGCTTGTATGTGGGAATGTTCTGGAGCTTGTGCGGGAACATTTGGTATTTGCTGGGCTATTGCTGATTAAAAAATTTTATATGAAATATTATATTATACCGTTAACTATACTTTGTTCAATACACTTTTCATTTGTTAACACTACCCAGAAAAAGATATGCCCTGTTAGTATTTGGCTTAATGATAGCAGCCAATTTGACAAGGAAATATTATTGGCCTTTAAAGGGGCCTTTGGCAAACACAAAATCAAAACAATTTCTAAATTTCAAATGAAAGAAATGGTAGAGAATGAAGTTGCCAATGTTTCACGTGCTCATTTTGCCAATGGAGGTTCGGCTGATTGGAATGAAGTCAAAGTGTACTTGTCCAATAATCAATCATATGTAGTTAATAGTGTGACAATTAAGATGTCTATTAGTAGTGACGGTATAGTGAGTGATACCATAAAGTGGATTAATAGCCCGCTACCAATGGATATGGTTAATATTAAAAAGAACCCATGGAAATTGGTAATTTTAGACAGTCTCCGCTCCAATAACTTGTATGAAATAACAGACCAAGTGGTAGAAAAAATTATTGCTTCGGGTGAGTTGGCTAAAGAATAAAGAAATACCAAATGGTATATCATAAATCAAAATATTTACTTTTTAGATCTCCATATTTTTAACTCCGGTTAATTGATGCCGGAATTTTATATTTACAGCAACAGCTATTCAACATCATGCACCGATACTTCCTCCTCCACAAACCACGCAACATGGTTTCTCAATTTGTGAGTACACACGATGTGGGTTTGTTAGGCGATTTGAAATTTGATTTTCCAGAAGGAACGCATGCAGTGGGTAGACTCGATTTAGATTCTGAAGGGTTGCTAATTTTGACCACCGATAAACGAGTTACCCGATTGTTGTTTTTGGCGGAAAAGCCCCACCCACGCAGTTATCTGGTGATGGTACAAAACAAAGTAAGCGAAACAACATTGGCGTTGTTAAGAGAAGGCATCCCCATCAAAATTAAAAATGGCGAAAGCTACAAAGCCACGCCGGTTTCGGTAGATATCATCCCAGATCCTTTTATATTGTATCCACATGCCGAAGATCATCGGATGCAATATGATCACACATGGCTGTTGATCACACTCATAGAAGGCAAGTACCGTCAGGTGCGCAAAATGGTATTGGCCGCACACCATCGTTGTTTGCGTTTGGTGCGATTAAACATCAGCGATTTACAGTTGGGCAGTTTAGCCCCCGGTGAAGTGAAGGAATTAAACAGCGAAACATTTTACCAATTGCTCGGGATAAAACACCCCGATTTACCGTAAAAATCACGGTACAAACAACGGGAGGGATTGTTATTTTGAAACATGATTCCGCACCTACCGCAAATTCCCATTTGGAAAAAAGCACCACTCCTTCGTTTGTTAATTCCCCTGATGGCGGGTATGGTGTTGCAGTGGTATCTACAATGTTGGATAGGCTTTATCGGACTTTCTCTGCTTAGTTTTTTGTTGGCTTTTACCTGTACTTATTTTTTTTCGTTGGGGTCCTTGTACTACCTACGCAAATTGCAAGGATTATTGTTGAGCATGGTAGTGCTTTGTTTTGCGATGTATGTATGCTGGCAAAAAGACCTTCGCCATAGCAGCCACTGGTATGGCCATTTTGTGCAAGACAGCAGCGTTTTCATAATTCGGATCAATGAACCACTCGTAACCAAAAAAAAATCGTACAAAGCAGAAGCCACGGTGACATGGGTATTGAATGGTGAAAAACAACACAAAGTAGCAGGCAATATTTTATTGTATTTTTCTAAAGACAGTCTGCCCCCAGTTTTGAAATACGGGGACCTGATTTTGGTAAAACGACCACTGCAGGCCATTAGTAATAGTGGTAACCCCGGAGCGTTCGATTATAAACGGTATGCAGCTTTTCAATTGTTGTACCATCAGTTGTTTTTAAAAAATGAACATTGGGTGCCGCTGAAACAATCATCTATTGAACCATTTCGGCAGTTTTTATTTGATGCGAGAGCCAGCGTTTTAAATAATTTAAAGAAGTACATACCCAATGAACATAAAGAGTTAGGTATTGCAGAAGCCTTATTGATAGGGTACAAAGAAGACCTCGACAAAGACCTGGTGCAGGCGTATAGCAATACTGGTGTGGTGCACATCATCGCCATCTCTGGCTTACACCTCGGGCTCATTTTTGTGGTACTGTCGTGGTTGTTTAATCGCACCCCGGGATTAAAAAAATCGAGGCATGTAAAAGCAGTTTTATTAATGGGGAGTTTGTGGCTGTTTGCATTGCTAACCGGGGGTTCTGCCTCCGTATTGCGCAGTGCAGTGATGTTTACGGTGATTGTGTTGGGAAAATACTATTTTAAGCAATCTGCCATTTACAATTCGCTGGCGGCTTCTGCGTTTATCCTGCTCTGTTACAATCCTTATTTTTTATGGGATGTCGGTTTTCAACTCAGTTACCTGGCGGTGTTGGGTATCGTGTTGTTGCAAAAACATATTTTCAGGGCTTGTTATTTTCGATATGGTTGGATGAGAAAAATTTGGGAGATGATGAGCGTTACATTGGCGGCGCAGATGGGGGCATTCCCTATTTGTATTTATTATTTTCACCAGTTTCCGAATCTTTTTTTGTTGACCAATATGTTGGCGGTGCCCTTGTCAACCATTATTTTATTTGGCGAAATTTTATTGTTGATACTGTCTTGGATTCCATTGTTGGCAAATGGGTTGGGCATGTTATTGGGTTGGCTGGTACGCATCATGAACAATGCCATCTTGTATTTTGATGCGTTACCGTTTTCGGTGTGGGAGCCCATTTATGCTTCGGTATTCAGTACCTGGGTATTGTATGCCTTGCTGATAGCCATCTGCAGTTATTCCATTCAGAAAAAACGAAAAGTCTTGATAGCAAGTGTTGTTTTATTACTGTTGTTTGCTGGGTTGCAAACAAAAAAATATATTGAATTACAATCGCAGCAAATTATGATCGTGTACCATATTTCCGGAAAACAGGCGGTGGACTTTATAGTACAGGATCGTTATTTATTTGTTGGTGACAGTAGCTTGCGGGCAGATGCCTTGTTACAACAATTTCACCTGAAGCCCTCCAGAACATCGATGTTGGCGAGCAAAGAAGTTACCTCCTTAGAAAGGCTGAGCTCAGATGGAACTACCTGGCAATTTTATGATAAAAAAATCTGGATGCTAAACAAACCACTTTCGGAAAAAGATACAAAAGAGGCAGAAAAGGTAGATGTATTGCTATTGAGTAAAAATGCTCCGGTGCTCATCGCCGATTTATTGCAACGAGCACAACCCACGATAGTAGTGTTTGATGCGTCTAATAGTTTGTGGAAAATAGACCAATGGAAAAAAGAGTGTGAAGCGCTAAATTTGAGCTTCCATTCGGTAAATGAACAGGGAGCTTTTATATTCACTATTCAATTGTGAGCATAATTTCCCAACCGTTTTCCGGAGGCACCCTTAACAACAAACCATCATCAATAGCCGACAACGTATTCATTGGCGTAGAAGCTATCCAAATCACATTATGCAAAAAAAAATACAAGCTGCCTTGATCTCTGTTTTTTACAAAGACGGGTTAGAAGATATCATTCTTGAACTTCAAAAAAATGAGGTTACGATTTACAGCACGGGCGGCACCCAGGAGTTTATCGAAAAAATGGGCGTGGCTTGTGTGCCGGTAGAATCCCTTACCAGCTATCCTTCTATTTTGGGCGGAAGAGTGAAAACCCTTCACCCATCAGTATTTGGCGGTATTTTGGGCAAAAGAAACGACGATACGCATTTGGCAGAAATGAAACAATACCAGATACCGGAAATGGATTTGGTGATAGTCGATTTGTATCCATTTGAAGAAACGGTGAAAAGCACTACAGACGAACAACTGATCATTGAGAAAATTGATATTGGTGGTCCATCTATGATTAGAGCCGCTGCAAAAAATCACCGCGATGTGGCAGTGGTGGCTGCAAAAAAAGACTATGCCTACCTGGTAAACCTACTTCGAGATCAAGAAGGCAGTACAACTTTGGAACAACGTCGTTTGCTGGCCATCAAAGCCTTTGATGTATGCACAGCATACGACAATGCCATTTCCGCTTACTTCAACCAAATAGCGGTCGAAACCCCTTTCAATAAAGAAAAAAAGACGCTCCGTTATGGTGAAAATCCTCACCAGACGGCTACCTTTTTTGGCAACCTCGATGAAATATTTGAACAGCTCAATGGCAAAGAACTTTCTTACAATAACCTGGTTGATGTTGACGCTGCCATTGCTTTGATCAAAGACATCAATGCTGGTGAAATAAAAGAAACGGTTTTCGCTATCATCAAACATACCAATGTGTGCGGCGTTGCTGCGAGGCCAACCATCAAGGCTGCCTGGGATGCTGCTTTGGCCGGTGATCCGGAAAGTGCTTTTGGTGGCGTATTGGTGACCAATGCCAGCGTAGACCTTGCTACTGCAGAAGCCATCAATGAAATATTTTTTGAAGTACTCATCGCACCTGCCGTTGATGCAGACGCATTGGCTGTATTGCGCTCAAAGAAAAACAGGATTGTTTTACGGTTCACCAATTCATCACTTCCGACCGTTCAATACAAATCATTGCTCAACGGCGTACTCTTTCAACAAAACGATGAAGGCAATTATACAGACTGGAAAGAAGAAGGCGGAAGAGCCAGCACTGAAGTAGAAAAAACTGATTTATTATTTGCCAACATCATCTGCAAACATTTAAAAAGCAATGCCATTGCCTTGGTGAAAAACAAGCAGTTGGTGGGCAAGGGTTGCGGACAAACGAGTAGGATCGACGCCTTGCGCCACGCCATTGAAAAATCAAAGCAGTTTGCTTTTGATTTGAAGGGTGCAGTGTTGGCCAGTGATGCGTTTTTCCCGTTTGATGATTGTGTAAAAATTGCACATGAAGCGGGTATCGGTTCCTTTATACAGCCCGGCGGATCTATCAGAGATGCAGATTCAATCGCTTATTGCCAACAAAACCATTTGGCGATGGTGATCACCGGTATGCGTCATTTTAAACACTAATTTTATTTTGCAGGTTTAATTGAACCTTCCTGCGCAGAAAAATATATTTCTAAAAAAAGCACTTTGGCTTCAGCAAAAACTAAAGGATACATCGCACTGGCCACCACCTGTATCGTGTGGGGAACCACCTGGGTGGCTAGTAAAATAGGCGTGCAACAAATTCCTGCTTTGCAAATGGCAGCCATTCGTCAGCTGCTGGCAGGACTTTGTTTTGTAGGGTTCTTCCTTTTTTATAAAAAATTAAGCCTTCCTACCATCGCGCAGTTTAAATGGATCGCCGTGATGGCGTTGTTGATGTTTGTGTTTGCAAACGGTCTCAGCACCTGGAGTTTAAAATACATTCCAACTGGATTGAGCGCTTTGATTGGGGCACTGTATCCTTTAAGTGTAGTTATCATCGAACGGTTGTTTTTTGGCGCCCGCAATATGACCAGCCTCACGTTTATTGGTTTGTTTCTCGGGCTATCCGGCGTTGCCATTGTGTTTTACGAAAACGCTTTTGATAACCTGAGTCCCAGCTTTATCATAGGACTGGGCTTGTCTGTATTTGCCATGCTCAGTTGGAGTGTGGGTACCATTTTTCTTTCTCGTAACAAGGCCAATATCAATCCTTATTATGGTACAGGCTGGCAAATGCTGTTGAGTTCCTTGATGCTGTTTTTTTTGTCGGAAACCACTCAACCCACCGTTTCAATTGCAAGTATTTCGCTTAATGCCTGGCTGGTGATTATTTACCTGGTGGTGTTTGGATCTATCATTGCTTTTGCCGCATTTATTTATTCCATGAAAGTACTGCCGGCAGCTATCTCCTCACTGTATGCTTATGTAAATCCTTTGGTTGCCATGCTGGTGGCGGCTATTCTCTTAAAAGAGAAACTCACCATTAATATTTTGTGGGGCGCCATCGTAACTTTGATTGGTGTTTATCTGGTAAACCTCAGCATCAAGCGCAAACAAAAGAAGTTGATCATGGAAGCTGAGATATAAATGTTTCATACAGGTCTCTCCATCCTTTAAAGAGCGCATCTGTTCCCAAAAAGTTATTGTGAACGATGGTAATGAATTGCCCGTTTACGGCTTTACATTCTTGATAGTAATAAGCTATTTCCGAAACCGTAGTGGCTGCATCTTGCTGTTGCTCGTAATAACTGTTGGCGTCCATCCAGCAAAATGGATGAATGCGCAAAATGGTGGTGGTTTCTTTTGATAGATCGTACCAGTTAAAAGAGTCTGCTACCGATGCCCTAAAACCATTGATGCTGCCGTACCCCATACTGTAATCATCTGTTATTCCTGCATCCAGTAATTGTTCGAAACTGTCAGGTAGATTGAATCGTATATAATGTTGCCTGCTCTGCGTGATGGCTTTCTCTGTGGCAGTTTCCAGAATCTTTTTTTCTTTTCGAATGCTGGCAACATTGCCATAGCTATTCCAGGAGGGATGTATGCCGATGGAATATTTTTTAGCATGCTGTTTAAACAATCGCCACATGTGGTGGCTGTAAGGTGAAATATTTTTATCATATTCTCCACGACCGGCCGCTACTAAAAAAAAGTAAATGGGTGTTAGGTGGTGCTTGTTGTGTAAATCGTTCAGGTAGGGGTACACATCGTAAGGATCTTTTTGTAAGCCTGCTAACACCGATAGCCTTTTCAATGAAGGAGATTTCAAAAAACCGCCTATGTTTCGCAGTATTCCTTTGCCTTTGTATGAATAGGCAATATCAATATCGTACGTAGGAATATATCGAAACAAATTGCTTTTGATTGTTATGTCAGCAAAAGTTGACTGAAGGGCTTTGGCAAAATGAGAGATCCAGATTTGTACTATTGGTCTGTTTAAAAAACCTTCCCTGAATGCCAATGATGCAGTGTGCGGATACCTGCCATACATATCTTTTGTGTGCGGTAAATATTCTTCGTATCTCGTTAATAAATAAAAGGAAGCAGCAAAAATATCAAATCCAAGATCGCCCGTATTTGATTTAAAAAAAGCAACACTGTTGTTCCATTCAAAACATTCGGTGTTTTGGGGTTGTATGGTCTTCTCAAACAAAAGCGGGTGGGGTGCCAGGTGAAATCCGTTGGATGTCAGAGAAGTTTCGTTGTAGTTTATTTTGGGCCCCTGGTGTGCAATGAATGCTTCAGAATCGATGGTTAGTTTGTAAGCAATGCCCAATTGCTCCTGAAAAATAAAATTACAGATGTATTGTAAACGACTGCTGCTGATATGGGAGTAAATGAGCACACTCATTATTTTTTAAATCTTTCCTTCCACATTTCATTGAATGTTTTTTGACTGAATTGCAAGTCGGACCTGTTCTTCTTCCAGTCTTTAAATAAACCGTTCACCACTTTATTTTTTAGATTGCCATTGCCCATGTTCATCATACCCCTGTTTAAGCTGGCTATTTTCCACATTTTCCAGGCCATTCTTTCGGGAAAACTGGTAAGGCCTTCATCAACTGACTCTTTCCTGTTGTCGAGCAAGAGTTCATGGAGGTTAATTTTAACTGCACATACTTCAGTGCAATTACCACAAAGGGAGGAAGCAAAACTGAGGTGTTTAAAATCTGCCATTCCCTGCAGGTTGGGCGTAATGATGCTGCCGATGGGGCCGCTGTAAGTGGCGCCATACGCATGTCCGCCAATGTTTTTATAAATAGGGCATGCATTGAGGCAAGCGCCACAACGAATGCAATACAGGCTTTCTCTTTGTTTTGGATTGTCGAGAATATGGGTGCGGCCATTGTCTAACAAAATCACATACATTTCTTCTGGTCCGTCGGTTTCATTTGCTTGTCTGGGACCGCTAATGATGCTATTGTAGGTTGTTATTTTTTGTCCGGTTCCAAATGTGCTGAGCAATGGCCAAAACAAAGCCAGGTCTGTTAGCGATGGAATTACTTTTTCAATGCCAACAATTACAATATGCGTTTTAGGAAATGCGCAACTCAATCTGGCATTGCCTTCATTTTCTGTGACTGCTATGCCACCAATATCACTAATGATGAAGTTGGCGCCCGTAACCCCAATCTCAGCTTCCACATATTTTTTTCTGAGAATATCTCTTGCCACCAGGGTAAGTTCAGTAGGCGTCAACTTTGGATCTGTACCCAACTTTTCTGCAAACAATTTGGCTACATCTTCTTTGCTTTTGTGCATAGCAGGTGTAACGATATGATAAGGGGCTTCTCCATCTAACTGTTGAATATATTCACCCAGATCGGTTTCGATGCTTTCGATGCCGTTGTCTTCCATGGCTTTGTTCAGGTGAATTTCTTCGGTCACCATGCTCTTGCTCTTCACCAAGGTTTTGCAATTTTTTTCTTTGCAAATTCTCAGGATATTTTCGATGGCTTCTGCGGCATTTTCTGCCCAGATCACTTTGCCTCCTCTTTTGTTGAAGTTGAGTTCAAATGCTTCGAGTTGCTGGTCGAGCGTTTCTATGGCTTTCCATTTAATATTTTTTGCACGTTCTCTTGCCAGGTGCACATCTGTAAACTGTTCTTTGCCTTTAGGCACCACAGCATCATAACGCCCAATGTTAAACGCAATTTTTCTGCGGTGTTCGAGGTCTTCGGATTTTACCGTGCTTTTTGCTAAAAATAAATCAGATGTTTCAGACATACATGCGAGCGTTGAAGATGGGAAGAATGCTGCTGTTTTGCAATACCTTTCCAATCTGGATGATCAGTTTGTGGGTGTAAAGATATTTAGTTCCTTTTAATATCTTCCATCAATGAATATTTCGATGGTTGTAAAGCCCCATCTATTAAACAAAAAAGCTGCGGACCTGTTCGGGCGCCGCAGCTTTAGCAGGAAATTTAAAAATTACTGTCCAACCATAAACACTGCATTGCAAAACATTAGTTTTCCATTCTCCCAAAAATTACGGAACAAAAGGTTGTCGGCAATGTAAATAACTGTGCCATTGCCAAGATCTTGCACGCCAAAGAGTAAGCCGTCTTTTAATTTCGGACTCAACTTATGGCCAACAAAACCGGCCAGTTGGTTTTCTTTTTTGATGACCCCTGCATTCCATCCACCTTCTTTGATGAATTCATATACTGCATTGTCCATTTTAAGGGTGTAATAATACGAGGGATATCCAAACATAAGCGGATGCGTGTTATCTACATCTACTTTGAAGATGGCCCCTGGCGTAAACTCTGCGATGCCCGCTCTTTCTCTTTCACCGTAAGTTCGCAATGACTGATAAGGATCTTTTTTACTGTTGCTGTCTTCATCACTACTGATCTTTGATTTAATGTTGCTCCACTCCAGTTTAGACAATTGCCCAACGGCAGATTCCATGGCTACAACCCGTCCACCACTACTGATCCAATTTTCCAGTTTTTCGGAATTAGACTTATCGCTCAAGAAACGATAGCGTCCGTCTGGCAGAATGATCACGTCAAAGTCGCTCCAATTGATGCGTTCAAAGTCGTTGGCATTTACCAACGTGATTTTGTATTTTAACTCATTGTCGAAAAAATTCCAAATTTCTCCAGCTGCATTGGGGTTCACGTTTTCTCCAGTCAGCAATAGAACTCTCGGGGCTTTAATGGGGTGTACATAATAACTTCCAAAATCAAAACCTTTATCAACCATCCCCGATTTTACTGCATACATTTTGCTATGGTTGCTGTTGCAAACGGCAGCTACTTCTTTCCAAAGGTCTGCTCCAAATTGTTCGTTGCCTCTTTTTAAGATAATGATGGAACCTCGACCGAAAGATTCATTATTAGATTCAAAAGCTGTTTCAGAAATACGTAGTTTGATGCCTTTCTCTAATAATTGTGCAGCAGCAGCAGCGCTGTTGGCAGCTTCCCAACGAATCACATATCCATAGGCATCCGTCGTAGAATTATTGATGGTGACCGCTTCTTTTTTGGGTGAAATA
>Ga0209591_10004334_pt1 | contig 16125 bp, 16 predicted proteins | sample MAT01_FD_187207 | JGI IMG/M metagenome (GOLD analysis project Ga0209591, IMG submission 187207) | Freshwater microbial communities from Lake Fryxell liftoff mats and glacier meltwater in Antarctica - MAT-01 (SPAdes) (version 2) | ecosystem: Environmental > Aquatic > Freshwater > Ice > Liftoff... | reverse complement strand
ACATATACTTCAACTTGGTAGACACCCCGCCTGTATTGGAAAATGCAGTCAAGCTAACAATCATCAGCCCCATTTTGTTTATTGCCGGTCTGTATGAGTCTCCTTTTCAAGTCAAAGCCGAAAAGTCTATCGCCATTCAAGAGGAAGACGAAGGCAGAATCATCGAAGGCAGAATAGATATCTTAATTATGAAAGCAAACTTGTGGGTGACAATAATTGAATCCAAACAACTTTCGTTTTCAACTGACGAAGCACTTGCCCAACTCCTGACATATATGCTGGCAGATCCCGATCGCGAAACTCCTACTTTTGGTATGATTTCCACAGGTGCTAACTTCAGTTTTGTCAAATTAGTCAGAGGGGAAACTTTGCAATATGCGCGATCGGCTGAATTGGTTATTTCCAATCCAGGCAATGAATTGTACCGCGTTTTGCAGATTTTAAAACGCCTGAGTCAACTTCCCGACTAGCCAAAAAAGTCATTTTAAGTTATCTTTCAGAACAGACAATATCTAATATCTTAAATTTCCAACTGATTCGAGCATGGTAAATTACTGGATAGTCGGCGTTTGGGCAATAGCTTCTGTCTGCTGGGCAGAAATAATCCGAGACTTTTATCACGTCGCGTCCCATTATTGGCCGCCGCTGTACAAGCTACACGCTTGGCACCACCGCGTTTTCCGCCCGAATTTGACCCCTGTGAGCGAGACAATTTACAAGCAAGCACACTGGCGTCACGATGTGCCCGAAGCTGCGACAATGATGGTTTTTGGCTTGTTGCTATGGGTTGCAGCCTATTTATGGCTGCCGGAATATCACTGGGGCGCAGCAGCGGGTTGTGTTTATACTTTAAGCTTTTTGTTGAGCGCGATCGCCCGTGGTTGCGGCATCAAGGGTGCAGACGAATTAACCGACATCACCCATCAACCCGGAAACTTCCTCACTCCACCTGGCAATTGGTTCGTCAATAAACCTTACCACTGGAAGCATCATTTCGATAATCAAAATGCTTACTATTGCGGTACTTTCACCTTAATAGATAAACTTATGGGCACTGCACTTTCTCTTAAAGGCAAAACTGTAGCCGTCACGGGTGCATCGGGAACGTTAGGGCATTTGCTGTTAAAACACCTCCACAAAGCGGGTGCAAAAGTTATTGCTCTCACCTCTGGAAATCAAACAATTACTTTGAATATTGATGGCGAAAATTTGCCGATGAAAACCATAACTTGGCAAATAGGTCAAGAGGCTGAATTAGCAAAATTGTTAGAAAAAGTTGATATTCTGGTGATCAATCACGGGATTAATGTGCAGGGAGAAAGAACCCCAGAGGCGATCGCCAAATCTTACGAAATCAACACTTTTTCGGCATTACGGCTGATGGAACTGTTTTTGCTAACTGTTCGCACTAACGAAAACATAGCCAACAAAGAAGTTTGGGTCAATACCTCAGAAGCCGAAGTAATTCCCGCTCTCAGTCCCCTCTACGAACTCAGCAAGCGGGCATTGGGAGACTTAGTAACTCTGCGGCGAATAGATGCACCTTGCATTATTCGCAAACTAATTTTAGGGCCCTTTAAAAGCAATTTAAACCCGATCGGCATTATGTCTCCAGATTGGGTAGCCCAGCAAATTGTCAACCAAGCTAAAGCTGATGCCCGCAATATCATCGTGACAATTAATCCTTTGACATTTATACTTTTTCCTGTTAAAGAATTCTTTGTTTCTCTGTATTTTCAAATTTTTAGCCGGAAGGCGATTTCAGAAAGCAAAGCAGCGATGACACCGGAAAAATCCAGTGTTAGCGCGAAGATTAGTTAATCTCAAATCCGGTAGCACCGGAATTAATATTACCCGCAATCAGGAGACGGCAGTGCCGTTTCCCTACAATTAATGGGGTAGGGACACGGCACTGCCGTGTCCTCCGTTTCTATCATAAGGAGTGTTACCGGAATTGATATGACTAATTGCTTACCTCAGCCATTTCAATGACGCGACCATCATAATCCTTAACTAAAAAATTCAGCGGTTTTTCCCGGCGAATTTTATATTTAATGCCGCAAGTTTGTACTCTCATCAATAGCTGATCCAAACATTCGCGATCGAAACAAACGTGACGTTGGCGATTTTTTTCCCCGGCACCTGCGCCGCTAATAATGTGCAATTGGGTATTTTTCATTAACTGATACCACAAACCCTCCGAAGTACCCATAGGTTGAGAGCTCGTTCCTCTACCAACATTCGGCGACAAATATAGCGGATCGATGCCAGTTGTCCCCAATGTTTGCTCGTAGTTGTAGTAGTAGTGCAAGGGCACCTCTGCTACGGGCAGGTTTAATATACCTTCATAGAATTGCCGAGCTTGCCCCAGATCCGATACCATCACTGTGTGTACCTTTGGAGCACTGGTGAGAAACATCCACATCGCCCCCGCATAGGCGGCTAGCAGCATCACCATAATGCCTTGAGTCGAAAATAAGCTGTCCAGGGGCACTCCAGGCAAAAACGAACTTAAGTACAAAGGGTGAAGTGCAAGAGCCATAATACTAACTGCTAGAGTCATGTATAAGAAAGGGTAAACAACGAAATTTAGGAAGATTGCAGTCGCAGTCGCGATCGAGACTTAAACTATTAGCTTAGCCATCTATGTTAGCAAAAACTAGCGGTTAGGCCCTACCCGATGAAAGTCTTTGTCTACGGTACTCTCAAACCGGGTGAGTGCAACTACCTGCGCTATTGCGAAGGAAAGGTTGTGGATGCTTGTCCCGCGATCGCCCATGGTCAGCTTTTTGCCTTGTCAGCAGGCTATCCTGCGATGATTTCTGGGGAAGGAAGAGTCTACGGTTTTCTCCTCCGTTTCGCAAATTCGGCTATTTTGGCAGATTTAGACGAACTTGAAGATTATCACCCTGGGCGCGATCGGGCACAAAACGAATATCAGCGGGAGTTGATCGCAATTTTCGATCTAAATTTCAAACCTTTAGACACGGCTTGGGCTTACTTCATGTTACCCGATCGCCTTCGTTCTCAGGGCGGCATCTTCCTGCCCGACGGAACGTGGGTATCGGAATTATACTAATTATTTTGCCTTCTTTCATAAAAAAAGCCCCCTTTTTAGGGAGCTTCGCAACTTCGGTTACTGCTCAAAACAGAAATCCTACTGCGTTTTTGGCAATGACTTGTGAGGAATTGCAACACCTGACTTGGGAATCTCTACCACCGGTGCATCCACCCCAAGGATCAAATCATTAGGGTTAATAATCTCAACCACAGGCTCGTTCAAAGCCACAACCAAACCGTCATACTCAGGATTCCCAGGCGATTGAGCAAACTGGGGAGCAAATAATTGACGATCGCCACCAACACCAGACACTACAGCTACAAACAACGCTGCGATCGCGCATCCACCCCAAACTATCATCCGTTTAGGCTTCCGTTCAACCCGTTGCAACACCTTCGCCGCCAACTCCTGTGCCGATTGTTCCGAAGCAGGCACTGGCATTGATTGAAAACTGTGCTGCATACCTAGCAGTCGCGAATACAAAGCCTTAGTTGCGGGGTCATTTGCCAGCCAGTCCTCAACTTGCCGGCGTTCGGCCGCCGTCACTTCACCATCGAGGTAGGCACTGAGAATTTCAAAGCGATCGCACGTCATAGTAGTTACATTGCCATGATGATGATTGTTGTGAGCTTGATTACCAGCGAGTTCATCCCCGCTACCTTGGTGATTCTGATTTTGTTCCGATTCAAAGTTAGATTTCATAATTTATACCAGTTCCTCTAATTGGGGAAAGTATCACCTCTCCCTCACCATTATTTACAGCTTATTTATCTTGACAAATAGAAGTTTTGATGTTAAAGCAAACTTCACCAAATCTTCTTTTCCGACCTTTGAAATGACTAAACTAATTACCGTCCAGATATTTTTGCAATTGCAACTGCAATCTTTGGCGAGCTCTAGCAATTCTCGACTTGACTGTTCCCAGAGAAACTCCTGTCATTTCCGCTATTTCCTCATAGGCTAAACCCTGGATTTCTCTCAAAACAATTGTCGTGCGGAATACTTCTGGCAAATCCGCGATCGCCACTCGCAACTGGTCGTAAAATTCTCTAGTAGTCAAATCTTCATCCGGCCCCGGACTGTCTGCCGCAATTTCCCAATCCACTTCCCCATCTTCGAGCGCACGGGGTACATCCAGCGACAACGGAGTTCGTACCCGCTTGCGCTTCCGCAACTCATCATAAAACAAATTTGTGGCAATACGGCTCAGCCAGCCCCTAAATTTAACAGGCTCTTGCAAGCGATTCACATTGCGATAAACTCGAATCCAGACTTCCTGAGCCAAATCAGCCCTATCTTGCCAGTCAGGGGCCAAGTGATACAAAACGCGATCGACATGAGACTGATATCGCTTCAACAGTTCTGAAAAGGCAGCGCTTTCAGGTCGATTTCCTTCCTGGCACCGCAACACCAAGTCATAATTAGAGAGTTTTTCGGCTGGCAATTGCACTTGAGAAACGGTCGCCACAACCGCAGACCAGGACAAGGAAATAAATTCATTCATGGGTGGAATTGGCTCATCGAACATTCATTCCACCATTTTTGACGCAGGGCACTGTTATAAGTTCCCAAATAGGGAGTGGGAGAGAGGGAGAGAGGAGAGAGGGGGAGAAAGGAGGGAGGAGAGAGGGGGAGTGGGAGAGAGGGGGGAGAATTTCTACTTCTTCCTTCTTCCTTCTTCCTTCTTCCTTCTAACAACTCAATTCGCACGCTCCAATACTAACCCAACTGCTAGAGCCATCAGCCCAATGTTCCTTTTTCCAAATAGGAACATTATGTTTGAGCGTGTCTATCCCGTACTGACAAGCTGCAAAGGCCTCCCCCCGGTGGGGACAGCCAACAGCTACCAATACGCTGATTTCCCCGACGTCCAAGCGTCCGACGCGGTGGTGAATCACAATTCGATTGACATCTACCCACTGGCGACGGATTTCAGTGGCGATTTGCTGGAATACTCGCACGGCCATCGGTTCGTAAGCTTGGTACTCTAGGGCAATTACAGCTTGACCCTCAGTTTGGTTGCGGACAGTACCGCTCATCACTACCACGGCTCCGTTAGCCGCGTCATCTGCCAAAGTGTAGATTTCCTGTACAGATAAAGGGGCAAAAGTAATGGCAAAACTGTCTAGAGCATTGCGTCGAGGAACTGTGTCGAGGGAAAGAGCAGCGCCAGAATTCATTGGGTGGAAATAGTGCTGGAGAACTTAATTTATCTTGACACAAAGCAAGTCGCGATCGATCAATGTTTAGAGACTCTAATTTTTGGCGATCGCACTGTAACGCATCAATCAGCAAATAACACAATCAGCAATATCATTCCTACATCCAGGAATCAATCTCAAACCCCAAGGAATTACTTAATTCCGATCGCAATGACACAATTACTTAAAACTTTTGTCCTCCTACGGCATCCTTGACCGCAAATTTTGAGCAGCAGATGTAAACTTTATTGATTTTTTTTGCCGGAAAGCTACTTAAATGGCATGATATACCTGTGCCGGATTCAGGAAAATTAGCTAATATTCGGTAAAAGCAAGACCCTAGCATCTCTTTGTGCCTTCTCTGACAAATGATTTAATGGTTCTGGCTGTTAATTGAATTTTTGACCTGAGTCTCCACCAGCAAACGTTAACAAAAATAACGAGGAAACTATGGAAGCACTAGCATTAAGCCACTCTTTTGTTGCTTATGAATCTCCAGAGTCTGAACTCCAGCTCAAGTCGTTAGACGAACTGGGCTTGAAAATTCCTAATTCTGCATGGATAGGTGTTGCCAGTATGGCAATAGCCCTATCTGTTGTGAGTATCCCAGGCGAAGCCCAAGCAGGTGGTTGCTACTCCTCCCGCTGTGGCCGTGGCCATCACCATCACAACTACTATGCCAAAGTTGACACCAATGGTGGCAGACTGAACATCCGCCACCATGCTAGTCGTTGTTCTTCTGTCATCGGCAAGTTATACAATGGAGACAAAGTGGCTTTGACTGGTCGTCACAAACGGGGCTGGGCCCAACTTGCAGACGGCGGCTGGGTATCTAAGAAGTGGATTTACTAACTCTTAGAGCATATTCCAGGTTTATAAAGAGTAAGGACACGGCATTGCCGTGTCCCTACGCGGATTTATCAGGAATTTGGGTTTAAAACCCCGTCCTTTTAGGACGGATTTTTGCTAGAATGTACACTGTTAATCGTTACCAAGCTCTGCCTGGTAACGATTATTTTCAACAAGAGCAGCAAGTCTAAGCTTTACCGCCACCAATCAGGTAAAGTAAGGCCATCCGCACTGCTACCCCGCTCGTAACCTGTTGAGAAATCAGACTAAATTGGGCATCGTCCATCAAATCAGAACTAATTTCCACACCGCGGTTAACCGGGCCTGGGTGTAAAACCTTAACATCCGGCTTGCAGAGTTTGAGCCGATCGCGTGTAATCCCGTACAAAGAATGATACTCTCGTAAACTTGGCAACAAATTCTGGCTCATCCGTTCTTTTTGTAGCCGCAAAGTCATCACAAAATCAGCATCTTGCAAAGCAGGCTCAAGCTGCCAGTGCAAAAATAACTTGCCCTCCCTACCATTGCCACACTCAGCAAACAACAGTGGCAGTAAAGTCGGCGGCCCGGCAAGGTGAACCTCAGCCCCGGAAGCCGTTAAACTCCAAATATTAGACCTCGCCACCCGCGAATGCAAAATATCGCCAACAACAGCAATTTTTTTGCCCGCTAAAAGTTTCAGTCTCGGACGTTCGGCATCCAAAAGAGAAGATATAGTAAAGAGGTCTAGTAAACCTTGCGACGGGTGTTCATGCTGACCATCTCCAGCATTGAGAACGCTGACTCTCGAACCCAATCGCTCCATTTCGGAGGCAATTGTGCTAGGGACTCCAGCCTGTTCGTGCCGGATTACCATCAAATCTGTTCCCATTGCCAGATAAGTCTTAGCCGTATCCAGAATAGTCTCCCCCTTTGTCAGAGAAGAACTGCCGGGGGTAAAATTCAGCGTATCCGCCGACAGTCGCTTCGCCGCCAACTCAAAACTATTGCGAGTCCGGGTAGAAGGCTCAAAAAACAAATTCGCTACCACTTGACCCTGCAAAGCTGGCACTTTCTTGGTGCGACGGCCGAGTACCTCCCGAAAACTCGCCGCAGTTTGCAGCACCGTGTCGTATTCGTCGGAAGTAAAATCAGCCAGAGTGAGAATGTGACGCCGAGTCCAAGTCATACGATTTTAGATTTTAGATTTTAGATTTTAGATTTTAGATTTTAGATTTTAGATTTAGTGATGATCATGAACAGTATCCAACAATTTTTGACAACCTTTGCTGCTAGTACAGTTATAATGAGTTCATATAGCTGTAGTACGCTGCCCGCTAAGCACATCCAGTCTCGCCCATTACACACTAACAGTGTGCCGATCGCAGTCTCGCTCAAAGCCAAGTCAGCAGCAGCAAGCCAAAAACCTTCGCCTTTGTCAGCTACTCCAGCGATTCAGCTATCAGACACAGCAAATACTGTGACTGTTACAGTCTACGAACCAGACTCTGAGTGCAAAACACTGATTGGCAAACAAATTGTCCTCCCTGCTGAAAACTCGCTCTTAGCCGCAGTGTCTCAAGTTCTAGAGCAAGAATCTACCAGCGACTTGAACTTTGGTTATCGGGTAAGTGTCGATCAAAACACCGGCAAGGCTATAATAGATTTGCGAGTATCCCCTAACTCCAAACGTATTTTGACTTCCATGTCCACCTGCGAACAGCTAGCTATATTCGGCAGTTTGCGCCAAACTCTCACAGCGAACCCAGTGTGGAAGGTGAAACAAGTGCAGTTCACCTCCAGGGGAGCAGAGATTTGGTTCTAGCAGCATCTAGCTGTAGTTGGAGACATTTGCCAACTCAGTCTTGTCCAAAACAAGACTCCGGCATCCATAACCGAAAATAGTCAAGGCTGTAAATAGCCAGTCGCTAATCAACTGCACATAGCGGTGGCTTTTAAAGATGATCAATTCTTTGCAGTCAGTGTTGACTATTAAGTCTTGCTTATAGCCCCTTGTCAAAACTAACGGTGTTAAGATATAAGTTGAAGATGTAGCTTCCGGCAAAAAATCTACACGTATCTTGACGAAACTGTTCTTGGCGAAACTGTGGCAAAAAGTGAGAGCCGGGAAGTTGTAATTACAAGCAAGATTTAAACAATTCAAGAGGTATTATGAGCCAGCAGGTTATACAGCCGATGGTTAAGTTCCAGCGTCAGGTGCAATCTCTCGTCACGTCTGACATTATCAAGCCGACAGACAGCATTTGGAAGATTGCTCTACTATACGGCGACGAATGGCCGTACTGGAAACAGCAACTCCTAGAGTTTGACTTTTCTTTACAAGACCCCGTGAGCGAGTTGTTAGCTGTAGAAGCTTGGGACGAAGAAGAATAGGAGGGAAAGGACAAGCAGGATAGTCAGGAATTGAGTATTGAGAAAAAATAACTTCTTCCGTCTTCGGACTTCCATCGGACTTCCCTCAAAGGCAAGCTGATAAAGATTGAGCTAATTGTTTAGCGGTTTGAAACCGATCCCCAGGCTTAGCAGCCGTCGTTTTCAAGATGATTTCTCGCAATTTCGGTGCGAGGGTGGGAATATTTTCGAGCTTAAAACCATGACCTCCGGCTATCTTGCCGTAATACTTTTGAGGGCTGCTTGCCGTCAGCAAAAAAATCAAAGTAGGCCCAATAGCATATAAATCTGACTGAGGAAGAGGCTGTCCCCGGTCTTGTTCAGGCGCTGTGTAGCCTTCAACGCCGATGCGAGTGCCCGGGGGAGTCCCGATTTCTTTAACTGCGCCAAAATCGAGTACCGAAATGCAATTGTCTCGATGTCGCACTAGCAAATTAGCAGGTTTAATATCCCGGTGGACGATGGGGGGTTTTTGAGAGTGAATGTAGTCCAAAACCTCACAGGTTTGAATCATCCACTCTATTGCCTGCTGGGGAGTAACAGGCCCGCGGTTATAGATGCGTTTTTCTAAATCCTCACCGTGGAGCATTTCCATGACTAAGTATTTTTTGCCAGCTTCGACAAAAAAGTCGAAAAATTGAGGAATTCCCGGATGGTGGAGAGCTTTGAGGGTCTTAGCTTCCCGTTCAAACAATTCTTGAGCTTTGGCGATTTGCGCCATGTCAGCATTCATTTCCTTGAGAACTACTAGAGAATCTGCGGGGGAAGTTCCGGGTTTTTGAGCTTTAGCTTTCTCTCGGTCCGAGGCTAAAGTGGTTGTTCCCATACCGCCTTGACCTAAAGTTCGCAACACTTGGTAGTTTCGCACTGTGCGATCGACTTTCATAGGTTCGCCACAGTGGATGCAGAATAAATTACCAGGCGGGTTGCCCGCGTGAGTACACAGCGGGGAGGGGCGTGTGATGGGAGGCATCGTTCCGATTTTGCCACCAAGTTCAATGCTAGTAACTTGGAAATGCAGAAGTGGGCCGCCCCGTGCTAACTGGATCAAAGCACCGTCGGATATCCATCCCTGAGACAGGGGCATACCATTCACAAAAGTGCCATTTGTCCCAGAATTGACTAAATACCACTGACTGGAGACACCGCTTTTAATTCTTTGCAATTCCAGGTGCTGTCGGGAGACTAGAGCATTGGGAATCACAATGTGATTTTCAGGAGAACGGCCGATGCGAACAATGCATTCGCTCTCAAAACTCCACTGTTGCAAGGGGGTGTTTTGTTCTGGATCTAAAAGTGTCAGCAGCATTTTCAATTGATGTGGTTGAGATCCGTTTTTTGGCAGTGGCGGGCGATCGATTTGATTAAGTGGATTGCTTTAATTTGATCAGAGATTAGGTGAAAGTTGGCAGTATCACAAGTCTAAAATCGTGATGCTCCTACCTGTGCGCGAATCACAATTGCTGTGATATTGTCATGACCGTTGTGTTTGTTGCCTAGCTCTATTAACTTAGCAACTCCTTGCTCTAAATCAGCTTGTGGGTATAAGAGGGGTTCGAGACAGGTTTGCCAGTTAGTTTCCAACAAATTATTGTCTGTCAGACCGTCGGAAGCCAAAATCAACAAAGTGTCTTCACATAATTCCAAAAACAGCACGTCAGGTTTCAGAAAATTACTGTCTCGCGGGCCGATGGCTTGAGTCAGTTGATAGGCGTCAGGACGGGAATATGCTGTTTCGGGGTCAACGCCGCGCTTAATTTCCCGCTGCCCTACTTCGTGGTCTGTGGTGATTTTTTCCAGGGCTTGTCCTTTTCTGAGACGGTAGAGGCGGCTGTCGCCGACGTGGGCAACGGCAACTTGGGTGTCTTGAACTAAAACTGTGACTAGAGTTGTGCCCATGCGACCGCTGCCTGAGCGACTTTCCTTTTGATTGATTTCAAAAATGGCTTTGTTTGCTAATGAAACTCCCTCGCGGATGGTTTCTGAGGAAGGTAGTTGATTTTCCCAACTAATTTGAAAGAATTCTTTGAGGGTTTCGGCGGCTAATTGACTGGCGACTTCGCCACTGTCGTGTCCGCCCATGCCGTCGCAGAGAATGTAAAGCCCTTTGCTTTGGAAGGTGCGGCCGAAGGATGTTTCGAGCTTGTTGATTTGGGTCCAGATGCTGAAGAAGTCCTCGTTGTGAGCGCGCTGGAGTCCGACATCGGTGATACCTGCGTCTTCCAAGCGGTAAATCTGCATGGGCATGGGCTGGGTTAAGACCTCGCCCAGGTCGGGACTGGCTTCGTCGGGGTTGCTAAGTTGGAAGCGTGTGGGGGTGGAGGTGGAGGCTAGTGCGGGCTGGAGTTCGAGGGGGACGGTTTCTAGGCGCGATCGCAATTCGTCTATTGTATGAATCTCACCTTTGTACATTTGTTGCAGCAGTTCGAGCAATGCGCCAAACTGAGTGCGATCGGACTGGTTAAATATTACTTGCCACAATTGCCCCAAATCTATGAGTTGCAAGTTTGAGTCGGCGGGTTCTGGATACAGACGTTGCAGCCGCAAAGACGCCAAAGAGAAGGAAGAGTCGGGGTTGACTCGCAAATTTGTCACTTCCAGCAAACTTTGGCGACAGCGCCAAGGTTCTAGGGCAGCCCACAGTTCTGTCATTTCGTGCAGCCAGTATAAAATTTGCTGGGTGGAAGTTTCGGATTGACTCCAGCGTTCTAGCAGTGGCGGCCAGTGGGAGAAGTCTTCTAACAGCAACACTGCTTGTTCGTTTTCTGACCAGCTATCGTGAATGACTGGCAGGTTGTGGGAGAATTCCCAGCGGAGAGAGAGATAAGGTTCGGCTATGCCTTGGCAAAGCTGTGCTAGGGCCGAATCGGTCCAGTTTTCTCCGGGTTCGATTGCTGCTCTGTAGGGGGAAGCTCGTTTGGCGACGCTGGCTGAATTGGCTGCTAGGAGGGCTTTGAGGGGTGACATTTGCAGCGGCTGACAGTCTAATACTGCTATGGCTACTGTGTCGGAGGGCTTTCTCGGTGGCAGGGTTTCTAGGAGTTGGTAGCGTTGTTGGCTGTCAAGATAGGTTCCTGCTGGCTGCGAAGAAATTAAAGCTTCGGAGTTGGGGATGGGGAATTCTGGAGATTGGGGGGGGATTTCTGCTATTTCCGGGCTTGCTTCAGGTTCTGGAGGGATTGTTAAATTGCTTTGAGATAGGCTTATTTGGCTGTCTGGTGCTGTAGTAGTGCTTTTTTGGTTTGTTGGTAAGGATTCTGGGTCGATCGCGCTCCCTACTCCCACATCGTCGATTTCGGGACTGCTGAATGGGCCGTCGATTGGTTCGACTGGGGTGGTTATTTCGGTTTTAATTGCGTCTGTTATGGCTTGGGCGGAGTTGGCTATGGGCGCACTTTCTGCAAAAATATCTGGTGTTTGTGGAAACTGGTGTGCCCCGACTGCTGGCAAATTCGATCGACCGCAGATAATTGCTTGCCACACTTGACCTGTTGCGGTGTGACAATTCTGACATTCTTTGGCGCTAACAGCGACTTGGGTGCCGCATTGGTGGCAAGATTTGTAAATTAGCGAATTTCCGCATTGTTGACAAAACTTGTTTTGATTGGGATTTTCAAACTGGCAGCGGGGACAGAGGAGCATAGGGGTTAAAGAATTGGATATAGCAGGAGGAAGTTCAGGAACGGATTCTGTAACGGATGTAACGGATTGAAGGAAGAAGCAAGAAGCAAGAAGCAAGAAGCAAGAAGCAAGAAGCAAGAAGGAATGTAATAATAGCAAGAGTTTCAGCGATTAAGAATCCCTTAACCATCGAGAAGTTTGCTATGACTTCTATTTTAGAAGGGAATTGCTGTGGAATCTTCGGGCAAAAAAGTCTCTCTGGCGATAGATTGAATGGTGGACAGGGGTACTTCACAGAAATATTTGCGCCGGAATTGTTCTTCTGAGACTGCTGCTAAGAATTTTGCTACGGAGTGGGCAATTTGCGGGGAATTGGAATCTAAAAATTTGGTATATGGGCTATCTGATAAGGGTTTGGAGATTTTATTTCCCATGTTTTCGGTTTCGGGTTGTCTGGTGATGTGGAAAGCTCGATCGCGGTAATTGACTTTGAAACCAAGATGGGTTAAGGTTTTGAATCCCAATTGCAGGGAGGTGTCGCCGATGCCGAGTTTTTGGATTAGTTGTTGTCTGGTGACGGGTTTTTGGGTGCGGCTGAGGTATTTGGCGATGCCGATTAGCTGTTGCCAGATTTGCAGTGGAGGCACGGGCGGGGGTAGAGTGTAGGCGATCGCCAGTTTTTGTTGTTGGTGCTGTGCTTGTCTAAACCAGATCCGCAGTTCGTCCCAACTTGCGGGGCATTCTTGGAGGATGAGGGAGTTTTGGCGATCGAATATTTCTGAATTGTCAACTACATTTTCTGCTGACATTTGAGATGCTAAATTTTTGCTAGCTGCTAATAACTCTTCATCGGTATTTCGATTGCGCCTGTCTACGATCCAATCTATTTGATGTCTAGAATTGATTGGGTTTTCGACCTTGCGGGAACGCACTGCTATCAGCCGCACTTCATACTTTTTTTCGTAGGTATTAAAGTCTAGTTCAACTACAGCGTCGCAACGACCTTGAGGAATCTCATCTTGGTAATGTCCCCACCAAATCCCGCGAAATCCCCCATCGCTAGATTCATCCCAAATTGTAAATGCTGTTTTGATATATTCTATTTTTTGTCCTTTCAAATCTTTGATTTTCTGATTCCAGAGATTCTCAAACCAGCAATTTTCAATTAGCAATTTAGGTGCGGGATTGCCCATGCCACAGGGTTCGAGCAATTTTAGTTCTTGGAATAACTCTTTGCCTAATTCAGAGACCCTAATTGTGAGGTCGGCTTGGACGGGAGAAGCTGTTAAACTTTCTGTGCTATACTTCTGTCGCAGTTGCTGATTTATGGCATCGGTAAATAAGGGAATATTTTCAATTGGGAGACTCAAACCGGCGGCGAAGGGATGGCCGCCGAATCTATCCAATAAATGTGCTTGGTTTTTGACTAATTGGTAAAGGTCGATTTGATTGGCGGAACGGGCAGAACCACGGGCAATTTTAGATTTTAGATTTTGGATTTTTGATTGCGGAAGTGTTTCTATTGCTGAGTCTAAAGATTCGATAATTTGTGTTTCTGGAAGACTTTCGTGGATTTCTTCTGTTCCTTCTGTGCTGAATAAAATTACGGGCCGGCCGTGTTCTTGGGCGATTTGTCCTGCTACTAATCCTAATACTCCTACGGGCCATTGGGGGTCAGCGAGTACGATAACACTCGTGGTGGATAGGTCAAGTTGGGCTAGTTTTTGGGCTGCATCTTTGGCAACATCTTTTTGTAAAGATTTGCGCCGGGAGTTGGCAATTTCGGTTAAATTTGCTAGTTCGTCGCAGCGTTTTTTGTCGCTGCTGGTGAGGAGTTCTACGCAGAATCTGGCGTCGCCTTGGATGCGGCTAACGGCGTTGATTCGGGGGCCGAGGCCGAAGGAGATGTCAGTAGGGCGATCGCCATTTTTATTGCACAGTTCTAGCAATTTTGCAACTCCTGGACGAGTAGGATTTTTTATTTGTTTTTGCAGTTGTTCGATTCCGAGTTGTGCTAAGTAGCGGCAGTCGCCTGTAAGTTGGACTAAATCGGCAATTAAGCCGATCGCCACTAACTCCAATAACTCTTCTATAGCACGCTGCGGAATATCTGGCAAAGTTTGATATAGTGCTTCGATTAATTTGTAGGCTACGGCGACGCCGGACAGGTGAAAAAGTTGATGATTTGGGGGAAAGTAGCGGGGATTGATAATTGCTGTCGCTGGCGGGCGATCATCCGGCAGGGTATGGTGGTCGGTAATAATTGTATCTATGCCTAAACTGGTGGCATATTCGATTTCGGCGATGTTTGTACTGCCGGTATCGCAGGTAATAATTAAGCTAATTCCAGATTTTGCTAAGTTGTCTATTCCGGGGATATTAAGACCGTGAGATTCGGTTAAACGGTTGGGAATATAATAAGTTAGTCGGTCATTTTGAAGAAAAAACTCTCCCAATCCATCCCACAAAACTGAGGTTGAGGTGATACCGTCAGCATCGAAGTCTCCCCAAATTACGACTTGTTCGCTATTGTTTCGTGCTTGCTGAATTCTGTCTATTGCCCAGTTCATTTCTTGCCCGAATTCCCAGGGACTTGCTGGTTGGTAAAGTTTAGGGTTTAAGAATCCGGGTATTTGTTCGGAGTTTTGGATTCCTCTACACCAGAGGAGTGCGGCGGCATATTTTCCTGGGAGTTCGGGTGCGTGTTTGTTGACAGCTTGGATTAGCCAAGCTGGGGGCTGGGGTAAGGGTTGAGTTTGCCAGTTTTGAAGTAGTTCTGTCATAGGTTATTTCATGAATTCCTGTAGGGGCGGGCGATGCCCTGAGCATAGCCGAAGGGTTCACCAACAATCTCTCCTTCACATCCACAATATCTATAAACCCGCCCCCACCAGGCGACTAAAAGGTTTATGTTAAATAAATATTTCATCAATTATAGCAATATTTGGTAGCCAATCTGTGGGAGTTTCTACAGCAAGATTTGCTAAGGAAGCTTTCGTGTCTTGGGTGCGGTAACAGCGAGTGGCGAATTGACAGGAGTTGCAAAGATTGGAACTAATTTCTACTTGGGGTAAGAATTCACCTTTGTCGCTATAGCGCTGTCGCCAGTCGGTTAGCTGGTGCAAGAGGTTGGTTAAATCTTGTTTTGTGCGATCGTGCTCTGTTTGATTGTAATTAAATGTGAGGCTTTGCGGCGGTTCTTCTCCTCGCAATTGGACAAACCAATATGTCATGGAGACTTGTTCAGGCGAATAGTCGCTGGTTTCTACTAACACATATAAATAGAGGCGTGTTTGCCAACTTTGGGCGATAGATTTTGATTTTTGAGGACGGGGATAGGTTTTCCAGTCGATAATTTGAGCTTGGTTTGGTTCTGCTATTAGCAAATCGTAGATGACGGTGAATAGGTAGTCTTGAAAAATTAGGGTGCGGAGGTGTTCAGCTTGGCGAAAGGTGTTGTCGTCATTTTTTGACGGGGTAAAAAGTGCGGGTGCACTGTTGACAAATGCGACGAGACAGCGTTGCATTTCGGTGTCTGGTTGACTAGCGACAGATAATCCGAGTTCTCGCTGCTGCATTAATAGGTGAAATCGGCTTCCCCATTCGAGTTTGGCTTGGTGTTCTGGGGAGGTGTGGGAGGCGAGTAGTTCTAGGTAGCTGTGCTGGAATTTGCGAGGGCATTCTTTGATGATTTTGAGTTGGGTTTGGGAGAGTCGGAACATTTTTTATGTCTGATTTTAGGTAGGATATTTAGGTTACTCGATGATTTTCATTTCAATTAGCATGATAATATGTTAAAGCTGCATAAACTTGTGCGATCGATAATTGCGTAAAAAATTGAGAAAAATTTAGAGCGATCGCACAAGTTTATATTTTTTGGATGAACGGGCGATCGCCCTACACTTATCGTTATATAATTATCAGTACCGTTAACGGCGAAGCCAATGCGTTTTGATACCTACATCCAGTCAATTCAGAACAATCTCCAGCGGGGCAGCGAGC
>Ga0209591_10004327_pt1 | contig 16143 bp, 14 predicted proteins | sample MAT01_FD_187207 | JGI IMG/M metagenome (GOLD analysis project Ga0209591, IMG submission 187207) | Freshwater microbial communities from Lake Fryxell liftoff mats and glacier meltwater in Antarctica - MAT-01 (SPAdes) (version 2) | ecosystem: Environmental > Aquatic > Freshwater > Ice > Liftoff... | reverse complement strand
TCTGGCCGCGCCGGTCGGCCCGGGGACCGGTACGCTGCTACTTCAAGCCGTGCCAGCGCTGCAATTTGGCACGACCGGGGGCCTGACACTGGGACCTGGCAACGTGGCGCTGGCCTTTGACCAGGCGGAGTTGCGCTCCGGCGGGGACATAGTCGTGCAAGGCAGCGGCAGCACCAGCGCCCAGCGCGACCTGACCGTGGCATCGGCGCGTTTGACGGCGGCCAGCGGCGCCACGCAGGCGATCAACGCAAACGCGGGAACGCTTTTCATCACCAAACCGGCGGACAGCCATACGCTTGGCGAACGGGTCGGACAGGGTGCAAGCCTGACCCTTGGCGCCAGAACGCTGCAGCAAGATGGCCGGGTAGAAGTGGCTGGCGGCAACCTGACGCTGCTGGCCGCCGGTGCGGGCAGCAGCAGCGCCGCCATGACGTTCGGGGCAGGGTCGGTTTCATCGGTTGCAGGTTTTGCCCTCCCCGGCCCAGCCGGCTTCGAAGCCTTTGGCCACGCCGGGCGCATCGGCGCAGTGGCGACCCAGGGCACGGTCAAGGTGCTGGGCACATTGGACGCCAGTGCCGCGCGGCGCGCCGACGGAACGGCCGGCAACGGTGATGCCGGCAGCATTACCCTGCAGGCTGCGGGAGCCGGTGGCGCGCTGGTGTTGCAGCAGTCGCTGCCGGGTGGAGGCATGGTCAGCGGGCAGTTGCGCGCCCTCGCCGGAGCCAGCAGTTCGGACCTCGGCGGCAGTCTCATGGTGGACGTCACCAGCCTTACTGACACCGGCAACTGGGCCGCGCAGGTGTCCGGTGGCGGATTTGATCGCGCCGTCACACTGCGCGCACGAACCGGTGACCTGGCATTGGGCCAGGACATCAAGGCGCAGCGCATCAACGTGAGCGCCGACAGCGGCAAACTCACGCTCGGTGCGAAGCTGGACGCCGCGTCGCCGTCGGGTGGCGTCGTCCGGTTGGCGGCCAGTGGTGATCTGGAACTCAGCGCCAACGCGCGTATCGACGCGCGCTCGCAGCGTATCGGCGCCAACGGTGGTGATGTACTGCTGGCCAGCAGTAGCGGGCGCGTGCGACTTGCTCCGGCCGCGGGAGTCGATACCCGCGGCGACGATGCACAGGACGGGCGTATCGTGTTGCGCGCGTTGCGTGGCGCAAACAATACATCGGTCAACGTCGATGCGCTCAATACCGCCGCGCTCCAAGGCGCCGAAGTGAACATCGAAGCGGTGCGCGTGTATTCCACGGTTACGTCGGTCGGCGTCACGCGCGACATCACCAGCATTGCAAGCGGCAACAATGTCGGCAGCACCGGTACCCTGGGGCAGACCGGCGTGCGCACCGACAGCGCCGCTTTCATGAACGCCAAGGCCGGGATTCTTACGGCCCTTGGCGTGGCACCTGCTGATACCGGCCGCGTGAACCTGCGCGCCGGGGTAGAAGTACGTGGCAACGGCAACCTGACCGTCAGCAACGACTGGCAACTCACGGCTGACCGTCCCGGTGGTGATGCCGGATTCCTGACCCTGCGCGCCGCTGGAAACCTGACCATGAACGGTTCCATTAGCGACGGTTTCGATACTGTCACCAGCGCCGGCCTGCCGAACGACAACCGCAGTTCCTGGTCTTATCGATTCAGTGCCGGCGCCGATCTGGGTGCAGCGAACGCGCTGGCCACACAGGATTTCAGCGCCGGAGCCACAGAAACCGGCAACCTGAGCATCTCTGCCGGACGGCTTGTGCGCACGGGAGCGGGCAGTATCGAAATGGCGGCTGGCCGCGACATCCGCTTCGCCGCTGGCAGTGGCGCCACGCCAGCAGGGGTAGCCTATATTGCGGGGCGCAAAATGACGGGCCAGACTGAGGTACTGGCCAGCTTGTTTGCCAATCAAACCGCCAAACCCAAGTTCATGGAACAGGGAGGTCGGCTTGAACTACAGGCAATGCGCGATGTCACAGCACCCGAGGCGACACAACTTATCAACAACTGGTTCTGGCGCAGCGGTATCTCCAGTTCTGTGGCGGGAGAAGAGGACCGATTCGCCCGCGCCAGCCAGCCAGCCTGGTGGACTGAGTTCAGCAGATTCCAGCAATCCCAGGGCTCACTTGCCGGTATCGGCTCCTTTGGTGGCGGTGACCTGCGCATGAGCGCTGGTCGCGACATCGTCAACCTGCAGGCCATGGCTCCCAGCCAGGGCTGGGCGGACAGCGTGGTGCGTAGCGCAGCGGTCGTGCAAGTGCGCAACGGCGGCGACGTGACGGTCGATGCCGGGCGCAATGTGGTGGGCGGGCAGTTGATGGTTGGCCGCGGTGAAGGCCGACTGACGGCAGGCGGGGGCATCGGGGCGTCTAACAACAACACGCGGTTGCAAGCGCCGGCTCTGGCCTTGATGGATGGACATTGGTCACTGGCCGCCCGCCTGGGCATCGACACAACCGGCGCCTTCAATCCGACGGCATTCTCGGTCTCCAGTTCCGACAATCGCAGCCCCGTTTCCGGGTTCTTTTTTACATGGGGCAATGGTGCTTCGCTGGACCTGAACGCCAACGCGGGGTCGATCAACCTGGTCGGTATGAACAGCGGGCAGATACAGGGACTGGGTCTGGCGTCTTCAGCCGGCGTTACGGCGGATGTTTTTGCGCGGGTAATGCCAGCAACACTCAAGGCCACGGCTGCATCTTCTGACATTAACCTTTACACCGCGTTTGCAAACGGGGCTGTGCTGTTTCCGTCAGGCACCGGGCAATTGGAACTCTGGTCTGGCCGGGATATCCGATTGGGCGGAGTCGGTCAAATCAGTCTGGCCATGGCCGATAGCGACCCGGCCTCCTGGCCGCAACCGCTCCAGCCCATGACCGGTGCACAGGCGAATGTCCAGTTGGCGGGTGACTCCGGCTTGATCGGTAACGCGTTGCGGGGTCAGGCTGCTGGCACGGCGCTCCACGCGGGCGATCAACAGCCGGTATTGATACATGCAAAAGGCTCGGTCGACACACCAGGCTTGGCCACATTGCGGCTTGCAAAACAGTCACGCATTTCGGCAGACGAGAACGTGCTGAATCTGCGACTGGTAGGGCAAAACCACGATGTCGCCGACTACACGACCATCACCGCCGGTCGCAATTTCCTGGCCGGCCAACAGGGTCTGATCGAACTCGCAGGGCCGGGCGCGCTGGAGATCACGGCCGGGCGCTCAATCGACCTCGGTTCGTCCGCCGGCGTTACCACGAGCGGCAACCTGTCCAACGCCAGCCTGCCTTTGCTGGGCGCGTCGATCCGCATGACTGCCGCCAGCGCCGGTACCTTGAATTTGCCAGAGTTCGAGGCGCGGTATCTGAAGCCGGGCCGGCCCGAGGCGAGTGCGCGGTCATCACAATACCGTGACATGCTGCTGGCGTCGGTGCGCGCCGCGTTGCAACAACCCAGCCTCTCCTATGAACAGGCGCTGGACTATTTCAAGGGTTTTCCGGCGCAGGCGCAAGCCGATTTCGGCCAGCAGGTGCTGGCGGCAGAGTTCAGCGCGGTTTACTTGAACGCGCCGCTGCCGACGGCGGCGCAGATGACCGAGTCCTTGCGTGGCGCTTTCGAACTGCGCAAGGCAGGCATTTTGCAGGCTGGCGCGGATGCGCTCGCAACCGGCGAAAGCCTGGTGCTGCCCGGACGCGAGGTGCTGCAGGGCGGTGCCATTTCGACCTATCTGGCCGAATTGCGCCGCTTGCCGTTTGACAGCCTGGACATCGCCGCCGTGGTGACTGCGCGGGTCGACAGTCTTGCCGAGGTACAGATCGGCTGGCGTGAGGTCGTGGCGCAGAGACTGGGCAGCACGGTCACGGCGCTCGTGGCGCTGCCCCCGCAGGCGCCGCAAGCGCTTGCGTACCAGGCGGCCCTGCGTGATTTCAGCGGCCGCCAGTTGAACGGCTGGCGTAACACCGTCGCTGAGAGTCTGGGCAGCACGGTCTCAGCACTGGAGACGCTCGCGGCGCAGCGCCCGCAGGCGCCGCAAGTGCTTGCCTACCAGGCGGCCCTCGGTAATGTCAGCGGTCGCCAGTTCGAGGCGTACCGCGCGCAGGTGTTGGCGAGCCAACTGGCCGACACGGGTGCGTCCGCTTCGCTGTTTGGTCGAATGAGCCTCCCCATGCGCCTGGCCTTGTTCGACCAGGGCTTCCAGGCGGCCGAGCTGGCCGGTGTCGGCAGCTTTGTTGAACAACCAATGTGGCAGGGCAACCAGACCATTTTCAGCTTCAGCGGTTCAATGGACATGACGCAGAGTTCGGTCATCACGCAGCGTGGCGGGGACATCGCCATGGTCAATGCCGGAGGTGGGATCAACGTCGGGCTCAAGGATGCGGGCGGCGGCGGCACCAGCACGCCCAAGGGCGTGATCACGCTGGGTAGCGGCGACGTGTTTGGATACGCCAAAAGCGACTTCCAGGTCAATACCCAGCGCGTCTTCGTCGTCGGCGCGGGAGACATGAACATCTGGACTTCCAGCGGCGATATCGATTCCGGTCGTGGCGCCAACACGGCAGTGGCAGCGCCACCGCTCGCCGCACGGCGGTCGATTGACGGTGTTGTCTTTGAGGTGCCGGCCACTACTACCGGAAGCGGCCTGGGCATCCTGGAAGACGCCAATGGCCAGCGCGCTGGAACCATCGGCCTGTTTCCGGCGTTTGGCGAAATCCTGGCGCTGGATGCGTTCATCCGGGCGCCGTCGGTGATAGTAGGCGCAGCAGTAAGGGGAGCCGACAACCTGCAGGCAGCTTCCGTGGGCGGCGCGGCAGGACCGGTCAGCGCTCCGCCGGCGGCGGCGCCTCCGCCACCGGCATCAAGCGAGAGCCGCGCCGCTGAAACACAGGTCAACACGCCGGCGCAGGAAGCACGCCAACGCAACTCATTGCTCACAGTGGACCTGCTCGGTCTGGGGCCAGCAACGGCTGAAGAAATATGCAGCGTGGAGGACGCGGCTGCAGGAAAGTGCTGCAGCGAGCAGGACGCCGCAGCCGGGAAGTGCGTCAAAACAGAGAAGCAGTGAGTTCGGCCGGTCGCCAGCAGCAACAGATTGCCGAGCGTGTGTCGGTGTCCCGCGCACTGCAGGCGGCAGGCCAGACCGATGAGGCTTTGCGGCAACTGGAGTTACGGCGATGGGCGCAGGCGATTGAGTGTCTGGAGCATGCTGCCCGGCTGCGCCCGCGCGAACCCCTGCGGCATGCGTCCGGCCGCAACATTGGCCATTTAGGCCATTGCGCGATGCGTCCGCGAACGGAAAACTGTCACAAAGTGAAACCACAATGTGCTCACTGAGCCTGCTACCCCATGCGGCGCAACCGTTCAGGCCTTTTCACAAACTTCCAACTTTCATGAGGTCCACTCTTCACCCCGCATCATGAAAGTTATTTCACGTTAACCCTGGTGGGTGCCCTCAGGCGCCGCCGACCCTTATCTTGCGGGTGATTCGTCAGACGGATGGGTCCAGCGGAACAAGCAAAGCGCCAGCACCGCACCCACGACCTGGCTGGCGACGAAGCCTGGCGCATCGACTGGCCGGATGCCGGAGAAAGTGTCGGTGAGCGAGCGCGCGATGGTCACAGCCGGGTTGGCAAACGAGGTGGACGCGGTAAACCAGTAGGCCGCCGTGATGTAGGCCCCCACAGCGACCGGCACAAAGTCCGGCCGGTTGCGCGCTACGTGCAGGATCACGGTAAGCAGGCCGAACGATGCCACCACCTCGCTCCACCACTGGTGCGGGCCGGTGCGCACATGGGTGGACGCCATTAGCAGCGGCAACTCGAACATGGCGTGGGCCGCCAGTACGCCGGCGATCGCGCCGAGCACCTGCGCTGCCAAAAAAGACCAGGCACGGCGCCAGTTGGAGCGGCCAAGGGCCAGTTCGGTGAACGTGACGAGCGGGTTGAAATGGGCACCCGAAGCCGGGCCGAAGGTGGCGATCAGCGCGATCAGCGCGGCCCCGGTGGCCAGGGTGTTGGCCAGCAGGGCTACTGCCACGTTGCCACCGGCGAGGCGTTCACCCATGATGCCCGAGCCGACCACGGTCGCCAGCAACAGGGCGGTGCCGACAAACTCGGCGACCACCGCGCGGCGCAGCGTCATACCGTCTTGCCGATCTGGTCGAGGCGGTTCTGCAGGCCCATGCGGTCCAGCGTGGCCGTGGGCAGCGACGCAAAGAGTTCGATGCGTTTGCGCAAGGTGGTTGCGGCGTCCCGGAAGGCATGGCGCTTTTCCTCGTCGGTTCCCGTGACGGCAGCCGGATCCGGCACGCCCCAATGCGCCGACATTGGCTGGCCTGGCCAGAACGGACACTGCTCTCCTGCCGCCTGGTCGCATACAGTGAGTATGTAGTCCATCACCGGTGCGTCGGGGGCGGCAAACTCGTCCCAGGACTTGCTGCGCAGGCCCTCGGTCGGCAACCCGGTCGCGCGCAGGAACTCGATGGCAAACGGGTTGACGGTGCCGCCCGGATGGCTGCCGGCAGAATAGGCCTTGAAGCGGCCACGCCCGATCACGTTCATCTGCACCTCAGCCAGTATGCTGCGTGCCGAGTTACCGGTGCACAGAAACAAAACGTTGAAGATTTTTGGGTTCATGGGCAATCCTTTCAGTGGTGGTGGGGCAATTCGGGACAAAAGGCGCGCCGCGCGCGGTCAGCAACGGGCGCCGGATGCCTCCTGCAGTTCGCACGGCGCACCGGCGCAGCAGTTTTCAGTGAGGTAGGCGATCAACTGGTTCATGCGCGCGAAATTCGCGCTGTAATGGATGCGTCGGCCCTCGGGCCGCTGCACCAGCAACCCGGCGCGGGTCAGCTCCTTCAGGTGAAAGGTCAGGGCAGACGGCGCAATCGCGACGTTCTGCGCGAGAACGCCGGCTGGCAGCCCCTCGGTGCCGGCCTGCACCAACTGGCGGAAGACAGCCAGGCGCGCGCTGTGCGCCAAAGCACATAAAGCCAGAACCGTTGTCTCTTCATCCATCGCTCCATTATTTCAAGTAATGATGAAATAAATATGACAGTGCGGGAGGCGTACGGTGTGTCGCCAGCCACTGCCCGTGGGGACCCGAACGAACGCGTTCAGGCCGCCTCGCCGGTGGCGAACAGGCGCAATACCACTGCCTTGCCGACGGCCTCGGCGCGGTTGCTGACCTTGAGCTTGCGCAGGATCGCCTGCACATGGTTCTTTGCGGTCGGCTGACTGATGCCCAGGATTTGCCCGATCTCCTGATTGGTCTTGCCGTTCTTGACCCAGTACAGCACCTGGATCTCGCGCTTGGTCAGTGCCGCTTTCGCGCCCACCAAGCCCGTGCGTTTGCCGAGGCGTTCGTGCGCCAGCATGCGGTGCAAGGCCATGTGCAGGTACGGTAGCAATACGCCTGCCATATAACTCTCGCGCGCGCCCGCCGGGTTCGGCATGCGCAGGAACACAAAGAAGCTGCCAAACTCGCCCTGCACCTCCTTGGCACCATGGGCCAGGGCATTGCCGAACCGGCGTTTCTTGAGGTCGGCCAGCAGTTGCCTCCTGCCGGTCAGGTCGTCCCCGTCCGGACACAGGCTGCGTGGCACACTGCCGCCCTGCAGCCAGTCGTCGACGATGCGCGGCAACAGGGCGGCCAGCGGGTCTGGCCCACCCGAAGCATCCGGTTCGTCCGGAACGTCGCGGGAGAACGACTCGTAATGCAACCGCATGCGCACGATGTCGCCATGCACGCAGATCAGCGTCTCGTGTTGCAGGAAGGCCTGCAGCGCACCCTGCGCCCACAGGAAGAACTGGGCGCGGCTGCTGATTTCGAGCGAGGCCTCGATGGTCAGCATCAAGCGCTCCAGATCCTGCCCCACCAGTCCGCTGAAGTCTTTCATGTCAGGGCGGCGTGGTGCCCGTCGGGTCGAGCGAAAACACCCACTGGTCGTAACGTGTTGCCTCTGAAAACGCTGCATCGCGTTCACCAAATGAGGTCTTCAGCGGCTGCCCTTGTGCCAGACTGTGCACACCGCTGATGCGTCCACCCACCTGGACCAGCCCCCATTGCGGGGTACCGGTCATCGGATCGGCATAGATGCGCCGCAGGTGGCGCCTCGGCGCACCCGAGCGCCTGTCGTCCAGCAGGTCCTCCAGCCGCGCCGGGTACTGGCGGGCGGCGGCCGGGCTACTCTCGACGTAAGAGGTGATGGCCCGGCGGAACTGGTCGCCAATGAACAGCAACTCGGCTTCGCGCTCGCGCTGGGCTGTGGTGTGCCATACCTGGCCCGCGCCAGCGAGCATCAGGCCGAGCGCGGCCACCATGAACAGCACCAACAGGTAACCAAAGCCGCGCTGGCGCATGGTCACCTCACCACTGCGCATACGGCCTGCCCTCCCCACCCGCACCACTGTGCAGGTCCCACACACCAGCACCCTGCCCGGGTGGGGGCACGATGATCCAGGTGTCGGTGCTCTCGCTCACCGGGTCCACCGGCAGGCGGCGCAAGTAGCGCCGACTGACCAGTTCTTCGAGTTCGGTCGGATAACGCCCCACGTCGCCATGAAACTTGTCGATGGCGTCCCGCACCACAACCAGGGTCTGGCGCAGGGCGACCTCGCGCGTTCGCTCCAGATGCGAAAAGTAGCGTGGCGCCACGATGCTCAACAAGGTGGCGATGATGGCCATCACCACCATCAACTCGATCAAGGTAAAGCCGCGGCGCATCTCACCACTCACGGTAGGCCACGCCGTTGAGCCCAAGGCGGCCGGATTGCGAATACACGTCGAACACGTCCTCACCCTCGAACGGGGCCTCGGGCGGACTGGCATAGGCGCGTTTGCCCCAGGTATCGGCAGCCGCCACGTCCGGTCGCGGATGGAACGGGTCTCGTGGAAGACGGCGCAGCAGGTAGATCTTGGCGCCGCCCGGATCCTTGATGTCGGTCACGCCGGCACTGAGCTCCTCCAGCGAGCGCGGATAACCCGATCCGTCAGCCCGGCGCTGGACCCGACCCGACTCGGTTTCCCGCTTGTAGGCGTCCAGGGCATCACGAATCTGCCGCAGCGCGCTGCGCAGTTCCTGCTCGCGCGCACGCTGTTGCGAAAGCTCGGCCAGCGGCACGGCAATCGACGCCAGGATGCCGACGATGGCCACCGTGATGACCAGTTCGATCAGCGTGAAGCCGCCGCTGCGTTGCGTCATGGGCGTATCGCGCCGGTTGCCGGTGCGGCAGGCACGATAGGCGCCACAGCAGGGCCTGTGACGGCAGCAGGCGCTATGGCTGCGGCAGGCGCAGGTTGCGTGGCAGGCGCAGGTGGCGTGGCAAGCGCAGGTTGCGTGGTAAGCGCAGGTTGCGTGGTAAGCGCAGGTTGCGTGGCAGGCGCAGGTGTAGCGGGTGGCGGCTCTGGTTCCGGCTCCGGGACGGCAGCCGGCAAAGCGGTCGCGGGCGTGCCGGACAGCGACAGCGAACGCGGCTCGGTACGCTTGAGCTGCATGCCCGGCGCACCGACCGCCGCGTCGGACCCGGCCGGCAGCGCCAGCGTGTCGCCGCGTGCCAGGTTGCGCACGATGCGCGGCGTGATCAGCAACACAATCTCGGTCTTGCTGGCGTTGTCGCGCTGGCTCGAGAACAGGCGTCCGACAAAGGGAAGGTCACCCAGCCCGGGCAGGCGATTGGCACTGCTGCGCTCCTCGTCGCTGATCAGGCCGGCCAGCACCTGGGTTTCGCCATTGCGCAGGCGCAGCACGGTCGACACGCTGCGGGTACCGACCTGGTAGGCCAGCGAACTGGCGGGACCGGGAACTTCCCTCACGACGCTGCTGACCTCCATGCCGACCTTGATCGACACCTCGTCATCGAGCGAAATATTCGGCTCGACCTCCAGCTTCAGCCCCACATCCAGATACGCGACGGAAGCGGAAACACCGACGTTTGGTGTCGACGTGGTGGTGAACACCGGCAGCTTGTCACCAATGTGTATCCTGGCCTTCTCGCGGTTCTTGACGCGGATGCGCGGATTGGCCAGCAGGTTGCCGTCCCCGGCCTGGCTCTTCAGGTTCAGCAGCACCGCGGGGTTCGACACAAACGACGTCAGGGCACCGCGGTTTTGCAGGTCGACAAAGCCGCTGGAGAGGTTGCCACCCAGGTTGGTCGAGGTCTGTGTGACGCCGGAGTTGACGACGGTCGAGCTGGTGGTGGGCTGCAGCAGACCGTATCCGATCTGGTCCGGAAAGCGCAGGCCGAGTTCCTGCAGCTTGCTGCGCGTCACCTCCAGCACTTCCACCTCGAGCATCACCTCGGGCTCAGCCATGTCGAGCGACTCCAGCAGGCGTTCGGCCAGACGCACCGCGTCGGGCGTGTCCTTCATGATCAGCAGATTGAGTTTTTCATCGACAAAGATGTCGCGCGTCTTGACCAGGGACCGCACCAGCAGCTGCGCCTGCTTGACGTCGGCATTGACCAGGTAAAAGCTTCGCGTCACCAGCTCCACATACTCCCGCGCCTTGGCCGGGGTGTTCGGGTAGACCAGCATCGAATTGTCGTTGAGCAGTTTGCGCTCGAGCTGGTTTGTCGCCAGCAGCAGCCGGACGACCTCTTCGATCGGGGTGTTGCGCATGAAGATCGTGACACGCGCGTCGGCACGTACATCCCGGTCAAAAACGAAGTTGATGCCGGCGCTGCGGGAGATCACTTCAAACACGGTGCGCAGCGGTGTGTCGCGAAACTCCAGCGTGATGGGTCGGCTGAAATTCGCAGTCAGCACGGGCGCGGCTGGTTCGCTCGCGATCACCACTTCGCGCAACCGCATGAGCGCGCGCCGCGCCTCGGCGTTGGATGGGTTTTCCGCCAGGATGGCGCGCAACAAGCGCTCCGCGCCGGCCTGGTCGCGTCGTCCCAGCAGCGCGTCGGCCTGCTGCAACAACACCGCGTGGCGTTGCCGCAAGGTGATTTCCTGCAGGCCTTCGCGCGCGCGCGCATGGTTGCTGTCGAGTCGGCGCACCTGCTGGTAGATCGTCTGCGCGGCGTCGAAGCGTTGCGCCGCCCGCTCGCCATCCGCCGCCGCCAGCAACTGGGCGATGGCCAGATCACGCTGGCGGAAATACTCGGTGCGCAGCGCGCGATCCGCAGGCGAATCGCGCGTCGCCTGCTCCAGGCGCAACACACCGTCTTCCATGCGCCCCTCGTTGAACAGGCGGCGACTGTCCTCCAGCGCGGAGTTGGTCGCGCATCCGACCAGGGCCAATTGCAGGGCCACCGACAGCAGCACACAGGACAAGGCAGTTTTCAATTGGCACTTCCAAAATTCAGGGTCTGCCGTTGGTCGAGCGGCAGATAGACAAAGGTCGCCGCGCTTTGCGTGATGGCCTCGACGCGATAGTCCTGCAGCGTGTCGCCTTTGCGCAAAATGCGTGTCACGCCGCCCTGGCTGACGAATGCAAGCACCTCGGTGCCATCGAGCAGCTTGCCCAGGTAGGCAAAGGGCAGCGCAGGCGCCGTCGGCGCCACTGGGGGAGCCGCAGGCGCAGGCGCAGGCGGCGGCTGCCAGTTGCGTGCCACAAACAGGTCTGTACGGCCAGCGGGCCAGGGCGTGCGCCCGGTCAGGGTCGGCGCTGGCAGCGCGGGTGCGCCAGCCATTACGGGTGCCGCTGGCCGAACCTGCGGTCGGCTGCCCGCGCCAGGCTCTTCGGGCGGCGCCGGGAAATCCACCACAACCGCCACCAGGGTCACAACCAGGGCGAGTCCCAGCCAGAGATGGCGCTGCGACACCATTCAGGAGGCCCTCATGAAGACCGACAGACGCACGCGGGCATCGAGTGCCACGCTGCCGACGTCATCGCGGCGCAGCGCCAGTTCGCCCAGCATGGCCGCAGGTTCTGCCTGCAGCACGTCGCTCAACCAGCCGCGCAACTGCAGGTAGTCGGCACGCGCTGGCAGGGTGATCTGCAACTCCACCAGCCGCCCGCCAGCTTGCCGCAGCAAGCGGTATTCGCCACTCTCCAGCCGTACCCCCCGCTTCAGCGCCAGGCGGTGGATGCGGGCCACGGTGTCTGGCGCGTCGGCCTCGGCTGGAAGGGCTTCGAGCAATTTCACAGCCGAGTCGGCCACCGACAACTGCGGTGGCGGCTGCCGGGAGAGTTGCAGCCGCAATGCGGCAATGGATGCATGCCGCGTGTCGATACGCTCTTGCATCGGTGACACCACTGCCAGTTGCAAACTGCCAGCCGCCAGCAGCATTGACAAACCTGCCAGCGTCCAGCCATGGCGCGACTGGTAATAACGCAGGTGGGCCCACAGGCGAGCCACAGTCATGGCGCAGACTTCCAACTGGCGTCCAGCGAAAAGCGCAGCACGGTGACTGCACCGGTCAGTCTTTCTTCGTGATTGGTCAATTGCACTGCATCGATCCGCGCGGATTCGCGCAACCGGCGCGCAAAGGCCAGCGCATCGTCCATCGAGCGTGCTTCGCCGGTCAGCCGCAGCTGACGCGACTTGCCCTGACCTTCCACGCTGAGCAACGCCACAGCCGGGCTGGCCGACTGCTCCAGCGCCAGCAAGACGTCGCCCCAGGGCTGCGCAAGGGCGGCGACGCGGGCCATTGCCAGGCTGTCGTCGCGCGCCGCCGACGCGGTGCTCTGGGGCGGCTGCACCGTCCTGGCCGGTTGCTGTTGGCGCGCGACGCGTTCATGGCGTTGTTCGAGTAGCGCCAACTCCGCGTCGGCGCCGCGGTACGCCATCACGACCGTGGCGAGCGCCGCCACACCCAGCAGCAGCAGTGCGCCACCGACGGCGGAACCGGCCCGCCGCTTGGCGGCAAAGTTGATGTCCAGCGCCGGGGCGGTCATAACCCCAGCGCCAGACGGCTCGGACCCGCTCGGTCGCCAGTCTTCGGCGGCAACCAGGTGAACGCCAGGCCCGTGCCCGTGGCGGGCGGCGCGCCGACCCCGGTCAGAAACAGCGGTTGCGCTGCTGCATCCAGCCCGAGCGGAATGGCGATTTGCGCCATCAGCCCCGGCAGCCGCTCTTGCCAGTCGGCGTGCAGACGCTCACTGCGCAGCGCCAGCCAGCGTCCGTGTTGCATCAGCGCCAGCGCGATGGAGTCGGATTCGACTGCCCCAAACCACAGCGCCGGGCCACCCAGGCGCCGCCGCCAGTGGTCGAATGCCAGCGAAAAATAGGGCGCCACCACCTGCAGCCGGGCGCCATGGCGGCGGCACATGCTGCCCAGCGTCTCCAGCAGCGACCGGTCCACCGCACACACCGGCGTCGACCGCCCGGGGGGCTGCGGCGACCCCAGCAGTTCCCAGTCGTCGGCCAGTTGTCCGAATGCGGTCCGGAAAGACAGCAACGCATAAGCCTTTTGCTCGGCCGAGCCGGTCAGTGTGCCTTGCCAGGGCAGCAGTTGCCAACGCACGAGCCGGCCGGATAACACCAGGCGCAAGCGCACCCGCTGGTTGCGCCGCTCTGCCAGCCAGTGCTCCAGCAAGCGCACCGCCGCTGCCCACGGTGCGTCGGTGGCCACTGCACCCGCGTCGGAATGATCCTGATCGGTGTCGACCAGCAGCGCGGGCATGCCAGCCCGGCCAAACTCCACAGCGCCAACGCCAAGGCCGACCGGGATCGGCGCGGGGTCAAGAAACCACACGGTTGATCTCCTGCAGGCTGGTTTCACCGCTGCGCACCAGGTCCAGCGCCGCATCGCGCAACACCCGTGTGCCCTTGCTGCAGGCCAGTTCCCTGATGCGCCGCACCGGTTCGCGCGTCACGATCATCTCGCGCAGTTCGTCGTCAAGCAGCAGTACTTCGGCCACCGCCTTGCGCCCCTTGAAGCCGGTGCCACGGCACTGCGCACAGCCGCGCCCGACCCGGAACACGAACCCTTGCGGCGCAGCAATGCCAGACGCCTGCAACAGCGCCTGGTCGGGAAAGTCCGGCTCGGCACACGCCACGCATGTGATGCGTACCAGGCGCTGCGCCACGATGCCCTTGAGCGCGGCCACCAGGCTGTAAGGGTCCAGCCCCATGTGGGTGAAACGCCCCAACACGTCAAACACGCTGTTCGCGTGCACGGTTGTCAGCACCAGGTGGCCGGTCAGCGCCGCCTGCACTGCAATCTGCGCGGTGTCGCCGTCGCGGATCTCCCCCACCATGATCTTGTCGGGGTCATGGCGCAGGATGGAGCGCAGGCCGCGCGCAAAGGTCAGCCCCTTCTTTTCGTTCACCGGAATCTGCAGCACACCCGGCAACTGGTACTCGACCGGGTCTTCGATGGTCACGATCTTGTCGTGGCCGGTGTTGATTTCGCCAATCGCGGCATACAGTGTGGTGGTCTTGCCGCTGCCGGTCGGCCCGGTCACCAGCAACATGCCGTAGGGTTCGGCGGACAGGCGGCGCAGTGCGGCCAGCGCCGCCGCGTCAAAACCCAGCGCATCCAGCCGCAACCCGGCCACCGAGTCCGACAGGCGCTCCTTGTCCAGGATGCGCAGCACTGCATCCTCGCCATGGATGCTGGGCATGATCGACGCCCGGATATCGATCTCGCGCCCGTTCGCCGCCACTTTGAATCGTCCGTCCTGCGGTACCCGGCGCTCGGCAATGTCCAGCTCGGCCATGACCTTGATGCGCGAGATCACCTGTTCGGCGTTTTCGCCGCCTTGAATGCCGCCCACCGAAGCCAGCACACCGTCGATGCGGTACTTGATGAAGATGCCGCCCGGCGCCGTCTCCAGGTGGATGTCGCTGGCGCCGGCCTTGAGCGCGTCGTACAGCGTGGAACTCACCAGGCGCACCACGGCGCTGCTGTCTTCACTGATGCTCTTGAGCGAAATGTCCTGTGCGCCTGCGCCATCCTGTGCCGAGCGTTCTATCGATACCATGCCGTCCATCGCGCGCAAGGTCTCCTCGTGGCGTGCCAGGTAGGCCGCGACATCGCCCGTCTGCGCGAGTCGCACATCCAGCCTTCCCCGTGTCCGCGCTCCCGCCCAGTCGCGCAATGCCATGTCAAACGGATCGGTGACCACCAGCACGTAGCCCATAGCGTCCGCGCGCAACAACACGCAGCCGCGTTTCAGGGCTTCGTTGTAGGCAATGCAATCGAACGCCGGCTGGCAGGCGTTCATCTCCTGCAAACTGGCCACGCCCATACCCACGGTCGCCGCCAGCCGCGCCAGCGCCAGGCCCGGACCATCCGGCGCGCCGGATTCAGCCAGGGCCTCAAAGAGACGCAGTCCGCGCTCCCGTACCTGCGTGCGCGCAACACCGATTTCCGCGCTCGAATACGCGGTGCCAGGTTGCACCAGGTCGGCCAGCTTGTTCACCGGATGCTCTCGGCCAGCTGGAAGATTGGCAGATACATCAAGACCACGATGCTGCCAATCAACAAACCCATCAGCAGCATCAGCGCCGGGCCAATCAGGCGCGTCGCCCAGTCCGCCCAGCGCGCCATCTCCTCGTCGTGAAACGCCGCGATCCGCTCCATCATCTCGCCCATGTTGCCGGCGCGCTCGCCGACGCGCAGCATGCGCAGCGCCACTGCCGTGGTCAGGCCGGCCGCGTCCAGTGACTGTGAAATAGGCTTGCCCTGGCGTATGCCAAGCGTGGCACTGGCCAGGCGCGGCTGCAGGGCGATTGACAACAGACCCGAAACCATTTCCAGCGCCGGGACGACGGCGATGCCGCCGCGCAGCAACATGCCGAGGGTTCTGTACAAGCGCGCCAGCTGGAACACGCGCAGACGCTCGCCGAAGGCCGGAACCCGCCACAACAGGCGCGCCAGATGTTGCGCCAGAACACGCACGCCGCCGCCCACGGCGGCAACGAGCAGCAAAACCAGCATCCCTACCAGCCAGGGCCAATACTGTTCAACTGCAAGTCCCCATTGCAACAACAGGCGCGACATCAGCGGCAGGTTGCCGCCCATGTCCTGGTAAATATGGGAGAAACGCGGTACCACGTAGCCCATCAGGAACAACACGACCAGGCCACTGACGGCCACCAGCAAAACCGGATAGATTGCGGCGCTCACCAGCTTGCCACGCAATGACTCCAGTTGTGACCGGTACGCGACGTAACGCCCCAACGCCTCACCCAGGCCACTGGTGCGCTCGCTGGCCCGCACCGTGGCCACGAACAGCGCCGGGAAAGCCTGTGGCACATCGGCCAAGGCGGC
>Ga0209591_10004326_pt1 | contig 16143 bp, 12 predicted proteins | sample MAT01_FD_187207 | JGI IMG/M metagenome (GOLD analysis project Ga0209591, IMG submission 187207) | Freshwater microbial communities from Lake Fryxell liftoff mats and glacier meltwater in Antarctica - MAT-01 (SPAdes) (version 2) | ecosystem: Environmental > Aquatic > Freshwater > Ice > Liftoff... | reverse complement strand
ATGCCTTGATCGGTAGCGAAGACCGCAATCTGCACGTGCTGTACCTGCAGGCCGGCACGCGTACTGTGCTGCCCAACGCCAGCGGTGCTGTATACGACCGAGGCATGGGCGCCGCTGCGTTCGATGGCGTAGACACCCTGGCCGGCACCGGCACCCTGGCCTGGAGCGGCGCACTGCGGCTGACTTGGCCGGCGTCCGCGCGCACCGACCCTTCTCAGGCTGCGATGTTCAGCGCAGCGCGCTTCCTGCAGCAAGCCAGCTTCGGCCCGACAGTATCCGACATCAATAGCGTCGCCACCATCGGCCCGGCAGCGTGGATCGATGCGCAGATGGCGATGCCGGCCACGCCCGACTACCTGAACTACGTGCAGGCCAAGTACGACCAGGGCGACGCCTGGCGACCGATGGGCAGCCAATACGACCCGCAGTTCGTGGCGCAGCGCTTCTGGACCAGCGCGGCCACCAGCCCCGACCAACTGCGCAGGCGCGTCGGCTTCGCGCTGCACGGGATGCTGGCTGTCTCGCAGGCCGACAGCAACATGTGGGTCCACACCCGGGCTTACGCGAACTACATTGACACGCTGAACCAGCTGGCATTCGGCAGCTACCAAACCTTGCTGGGAGAAGTCGCGCTCAGCCCGGTGATGGGCATCTACCTGTCGCACATGCGCAACCGCAAAGAAGACGCGGCGACCAACCGGCTACCCGACGAAAACTTCGCCCGCGAGCTCATGCAGTTGTTCAGCATCGGCCTGGTGGAGTTGAACCTGGACGGCAGCCCCAAGCTTGACGCCACAGGCAAGCCCATCGAGACTTACAGCAACGCCGACGTCATGGCGCTGGCCAAGGTGTTCACCGGCTGGAGCTGGGCCTATCTCGACAACGAACTGTCCGAGGCCGTGTTTCGCTGGGCCAACCCTAGCTACAGCATTGCCCAGGACCAGCGGATTGATGTGAAGAAGATGCGCGTCTACCCCGGCATGCAATCGACGGCCCAGGTCACACTGTTCGCCGGCAAACCGCACGCGGTGACGCTCACCGCCAACGCCAGCGCTGAAGAACGCCTGCACATCGCCCTGGATACGCTGTTCCGCCACCCCAACGTCGGCCCCTTCGTCAGCCGCCAGCTGATCCAGCGCCTGGTCACCAGCAACCCCAGCGCCGCCTACGTGGCACGTGTGGCCACCGTCTTCAACGACAACGGCAAGGGCGTCCGCGGCGACCTGGGTGCCGTGGTGCGGGCGCTACTGCTGGACACCGAGGCGCGCACCGGTGCGGTCTCGACCCCACCGCCGGCCGACTACGGCAAGCTTCGCGAGCCGGTGTTGCGCGTCACCCACTGGCTGCGCGCTTTTGCGCCGAACTCCAGCAGCGGCAGCTACAAGATCAGCGGGGAACTGGACGCGGTGGGCCAAAACCTGTTCAGCCCGGCCTCGGTGTTCGGCTACTTCCGCCCTGGCTACGTGCCGCCGAACACCGCAATGGCCAGCGCCGGCAGCACGGCGCCCGAGTTTCAGATCGTCAACGAATCGACCACCGCCAGCTGGATCAACCTGGCCGAAGGCATGTCCAACTGGGGAATCGGCTGGGTTGGATCATCGCCTGACATCGTCGCCGGTTTCGCCAGTCAAGCGGCACTGATGGCGGCGGGCGACATCGAGGGCCTGCTCGACAACCTGAACCTGCTGATGTTCGCCGGAACGATGTCGGCCACCACGCGCCAGGACATCATCGAAGCGGTGTCCGGGTCGGTCGCGTTCGACTCGGCTGCCAGCAACCTCAACCGCGCCCGGCTGGCGGTGTTCATGGCCCTGATTTCCCCCGAATTTCTTATCCAACGCTGAACCCCATGAACGCTTCCCGCCGTGAATTTCTGCGTGCCGCAGGCGCACTGACTGCCGCCGCCGCCGGCCCTGCCGGGCAACGCTTCAGCGCGCCTTTCGCGCTGAGTTTGGCGGGCATTGGCGCGCTGGCAGCAGGCAGCGCGCACGCCGCCGACACTTCCACCGGCTACCGCGCCCTGGTCTGCCTTTTCATGCAGGGTGGCAACGATTCACACAACTGGGTGGTGCCGATCGACGCCACCGGCTACACCCAGTACGCCACTGTGCGCCGCGAACTGGCCTTGCCCGCGGCCAACCTTCAGGCCATCACCTGCACCAGCCAAGCCGCCGGCCGCAACTTCGGCATGCCGAACGAACTGCAACCGCTGCGCAGCCTGTACGAGGCTGGCCAGGCCGCCATCGTGGCCAACGTCGGGCCGCTGGTCCGCCCGGTAACACTGGCCGAGTTCAATGCCGGTGTCGGTCTGCCCGAAAAGCTGTTCTCACACAACGACCAGGCGTCGACCTGGCAGTCGCTGTCGCCCGAGGGCGCGCGCTCGGGCTGGGGCGGGCGCATGGGCGACATCCTGATGTCGGTCAACGCCAACCCCGTGTTCACCGCCATCTCGGCCAGCGGCAATGCGGTGTTTCTGTCGGGCAGCAGCATCACCCAGTACCAAGTCAACGCAGCCGGGCCGGTCAGCGTGCGGGTGCTCGGCGAAAGCATGCCGTTCAACTCCACCACCGCCGCGGCGGTGGTGCGGCGCAGGATGGCTGCCGCCGGCAACACTCCGCTGCAGGCTGAGTACGCGCGCGTGATGCAACGTTCGATGGATAGCTCGGCGCAGCTGCGCGCAGCGTTGGCGGGCGTCAGCGTGCCGGCGCTGCCGATCACGCCGATCAGCGGCACCAACACCGCCACGCTGGCGCAGGACAGTTTGGCGAAGCAACTGCGCATGGTGGCGCAGTTGATCGGCGCCGGGCAGGCGCTGGGCATGCGACGCCAGGTGTTCATGGTCTCGATCGGCGGCTTCGACACCCACAACAACCAGATGCGCGACCAGCCTTTGCTGATGTCCCGCGTGGCGGCCTCGGCCAACTATTTCCTGTCGGCGCTGAACACGATGGGGCAACTGAACAACGTCACGCTGTTCACCGCTTCGGACTTCGGTCGCACGCTCACCAGCAACGGCAACGGCAGCGACCACGGCTGGGGATCGCACCATTTCGTAGCAGGCGGGGCTGTGAAGGGCCGCAACATCTACGGCCGCTTCCCCGTCACCGCGCTGGGAACAGCCGAGGACGTGGGCTCTGGCCGGCTGCTGCCGAGCACGTCTGTCACCGAGTACGCGGCCGGTTTGGCGCGCTGGATGGGGCTATCGGCCACCGAGCAGGCCATGGTGCTGCCCAACCTGGGCAACTTCTCAGGTGGGGCTTCGGGGTTCATGGGCGCCTGACAAAAGGCGCCGCTGCGCCCTGCTCGGGGCATCCCGAATCAGTCGCCGACGAAGCAGACCGACGGGAACACGACCCAAGCACAGCCGGTCCAATCCAGCGTAGCCAATGAGGTGGGCGTCGAACGCGGCGTGATGGATCTTCAAAAGCGGGATGCCATTGGGCACGACCGATTGCCTTAGCTTCTCGTCGCCGTCCGAGGTGATGTGCGCAGCGTCCAGAAGCATGGGCACTGGCAGGCCCGACCGTGCACATCCGCCCCAGTACGCGGAGATCACGGCGTCCCTAAACGAGGCCTGATGCAAGCGCTGCTTGACTGTGCGTAGGGCATTGACACAGGCTTCACTAATCGATTTTACCCAGATTTCTTTCGAATGATAAATGTGAGATTAACGTGGCTTGAGGAAAAGGTATCAAGAGATAAAATATTGACAACTCGCTTAAAAGCCTTGATTGCATCTCGCACTATACCGCGACCTTGTTCTATGTACCCATCTCCAAACTCCTCTATTAAGGTTAGGCTATTGTCTTGGCAGAATTTGCGTATCCCTTGACGGGAAACGACCTGGTCGTGATACGTAATGTAAGGTCCATAACCCGGTTTCCCGGCATTCTCTTGGCCCAAAATATAGCGGTAGAAGAAAACATGAAACCAATGCGGCGAAAGACGGGTGATCAGACCATAAACAGAATCACGATCAGGAATTTGAATTATCAATATCCCGTTCGGCTTGAGCCATTTAGCGAAATTTTCCAGAACCTTGTTCGCATCTTTAATGTGCTCTAAAACATAAGAGGAAAATATGACGTCAAAGGCCTTTTCCGGGAACTCAACACCCCTCAAATCGGCAATTACCACTTCATCCAAGTCATTTAAGGTATTCTTTCTGATTTCTAAGGCCTTTTCATCTAAATCTAAACCTGTTAAAAAGAATTCAATGCCATCTAATTCCACATTCCATTTTTGCCCGCAACCTGCCTCCAAGATCTTCAGAATCTCTCCTTTCTTGGCTGTTTGTTTTATATGATTTGATATAATTTCGATTTCCCGATCCCAGCTTCCAGCCAAAGACAGATCTTTAAGCTCATCAAAAATGATAGCCCGACTCATACCTCATTCCTTCCTTATAAATTAACGAGCGACTGGCAAACTGCTCACGAATGGGATAGTTAAATATTAACTGAATTCCATTAGTTGAACAATTTCGGGAGGGGTAAAGCCCTAACAGGCGGCTGAAGAACCAAACGTGACCACCAATGGCTGTCGGCCAAGTGCAGCAACAGAGGCGACAGTGGCAAGAGCAATCCTACCGACTTGAGTTTGACACGCCTCGCAGGGATTGAGGTGCCTTGATTCAGGCGCCGACGAAGTAGATCGAAGGGAACGCAATCCGCGCGAGGCCTGTCTGGCCCAGGGCCTTTATCAGCCCTTGACGCCCCCTGTAAAGATTGCAGTAGTAGATCAAAGAAACGTCGTCGGCGGTCGCGAAGTGGCGGCGCAGAATTCCCTGCAGTTCGGCCGCGGTGTACCCGGCATGCGCACCGAACTCGTTGCGAAATCGTCCCCGCAACCGCATCAATAAGTCCTGCACGTTCCAATTCAGCTTCTGCTTCCAGTTCGAGGCGCCGCCGACATAACCGAGCAGCCGAGACCGGTTGGGTGTGCCGATGCAGTAGAGGCCGCCCGGCTTAAGCACGCGGCGCATTTCCGTCAACGCGCCGTCGTAGTCGGGAATGTGCTCCAGCGCGTGGTACGAGAACACCACGTCGAAACTGGCGTCGCCGAACACCATGGCCGTCGCGTCGCCCTGTTGCAGCCGCACGCGCGCGCCGGCGGCGGCGTCGAAGTTCGCCACGATATCGATGCCGGTGACATCGACCTTCAACATGTCGGCCAACACCGCAGCCTCGTGTCCGGAGCCGCACCCGACCACCAAGACGCGGGCACCTGCCGCCACGCCGCGGTGGGCCAGAATGTCCGCAATCGCGGCCGTGCGTGGGTTCTTAAACATCTGGATCTCCGCCGTCCCGAAACCATGCTGAAGCGAGTGCTCGCCGCGGTGGCGGCGTGCGCTTGGCGATGCGGGCGCCGGCATTGCCGGCCCGTCGCGCGTGGACTCTGTTGAGACGCATCGGTCAGCCCTTGTCGATCGATGATGGAATGTGATTGAGGTTCAGCAACGCCCTGCCCCGCCGTCGTGGCCATAAAGAGTCCGGCCCGCTTTCAACATGGCGCGTCACGCCGTCGGAACCGCTGGAGGCTTCGGCAGACAGCTTGTGTACAAGCCCTCTAGGCGCGTTATGTACGGGCCGATGCTGTATGCCCGCCTGACCGTCTCGGCAGCCTGCAGGGCGAGCCGCGTCATCGTCGCGTCGTCGCCGAGCAGCGCCTCCAGCTTCGCAGCCAGATCGGCGGGGTCGCGCTTGCCCACGCGCAGGCCGTTGCGGCCCGACTGCACCACCACCTTCATCGAGGCATCGTCAGTGACCACCGGCACCAGACCGGCAGCCATGGCTTCAAGCAGCGCCATCGGCAGGCCTTCGCCGTAGCGCGAGGGCAACACGAAGATATCGGCGTCGGCGATGGCGCGCGCCTTCTCGTCGCCCGCCACGACGCCGCGGAACTCGAAGTCGGACCCCATCACTGCGTTGCAGCCGTCAATCAAGGTCTGCTGCAGCGGCCCCGCGCCGCAGACGATCAACCGGAACGGGTGCCGCGGGTACAGCAGGCCCACGGCCGCCAGCAGATCATCCAGCCCCTTGCTCTCGTGCAGACGGCCCATGAAAAGCAGGGCGCGCTGCCGCTGTCCCGGGCCGCGCGGCTCGCGCTGTACTGTGGGCGCGGCCACGGCGTTGCTCAGCACCTGCACCTGCGGCAGGCGAAATTGCAGCACCAGCGCCGCGCGCTCGACCTCGCTCAGCACCACCACCACCTGGCTGCGCCGCAACATGAAGCCGGCCAGCCGGTGTAGCAGCGGGCTCGGGCAGCCGGCCATCAAGTACGCGCCGCCATGAACGTGCAACAGCACGGGCACGCCGAGCAGGCGCGCCATCGCAGTCACCACTGCCTCGCGCAAGATGCCCTTGGCGTCGAAAGGAAAGTTCTGGTGCACCAGCGCGATGCGGTGGCGCAGCACGAATGGCATGAAACCGAGCAGCTGACCTATCAGGCCGAAGACCCAGCCGAGGCCGCCGCGCTGGTCGTCGCGCCGACCCAGGCGGTAGTGGAAGTAGCGATGCGATGAATTTTCCATGATCCCAGACACGACGGCCGAGATGCCGTTGACGTTGCGCCGCATGTCCAGGCTGGGCGAGGTGATCAGGATGTTCATCGGGGCAAGCACAGAGCGCTACTCGCGCACCCAGCGCTGCTGGGCGACAGGCCGGATCCGCGTCAGCTGCAGCAGGAACAGCGCGCAGAACTTGGCGTTGTAGAGGATGTAGCGGCGCCACAGCCGCTTGAAGTCCTTGCCGAACAGCCGGTACAGCCACTCGAAACCCGAATTGCGCACCCACTCCGGCGCGAACGAGACGCGGCCGCCGAAGAAGTCAAAAGTGGCACCGCTGGCAATCAGCACCGCGCCTCGGATTTTGTACAGATGGTCTTCGATCCAGTAGTCCTGCTTGGGCGTGCCCAGGCCTACGCAGATGATGTCGGGCTGCAGCGCGTTGATTTCGCGACAGATCTCGTCGTCTTCCTCGGGCGTCAGCGCCCGAAATGGCGGCGAACGGTGGCCCAAGATGCGAATGTGCGGAAAGCGCTGTTCGAGAAAAAGCTTCATGCCGACGGCCATCGCCGGATCGCCACCGTACAGGTAGAAGGTGAAGCCACGCTGCTTGGACGCTTCGGCCAGCGCCAGGATCGTGTCGGGTGCGGCAATTCGGTCGCAGGGCTGGCCGCCGAAGCGGCGAATCCAGCGCACGAAGGGCATGCCGTCGGGCCCGGCGATGTCGGCACCGCTGTAGATGCGCCGCAGCCGCGCGTCGCCCTGCGCCAGCGTGACGCAGAAGGCGTTGATGCAGGCGATATGGTGCGAACGGCCCTGCTTGTCGGCACGCCAGGTGTCGACCAGATCGAAGACCTCGTCGTAGGTCACCGCGTCCAGGCCGATGCCAAGGAAGTTGCACAGGCCGCGCGCGCGCACGGTCGCAGTGGGCGCGGCCACGCTCAAGCGCGGGCGTCCTCGGCCATGCGGCGCGCTATCCAACGGTACAGCTCTTCCAACCCGTCCTGAAGCCGCACCGTCGGCTCCCAGCCCAGCACTCGGCGCGCCTTGCTGAAGTCGGCGCAGCGGCCGCGGTCGCCTTCCGGCTTGGTGGTGTCGTAGCGGATCTGGATCGGCTTGCCCGAGATGCGCACGACCATCTCCGCCACTTGACGGATCGACGTGCACTGGTCGGGCCCTATCTGGATGAGACCCTGGCCCATGCCCTGGCGCAGGCCGCGGGCGATGGCGTCGACGATGTCGTTCACGTGCACGAAAGCACGGCCCTGGTCGCCGCTGCCCCAGACGATGAACTCTTTTTCGGGTGCCTCGATGGTCTTGCGAATCAGCGACGGGATGACCTGGCTGCGGCCTTCGGCATAGTCGCTGGGCACGCCGTAGACGTTGTGCAGCGAGAGCACGCAGGTGGGGGTTCCGGTCTCCTTCTCGCACAGGAAGGCCTCGTACTCGCCCATTAGCTTGCTCCAGCCGTAGGCCGACTCGGGGTTGGCCGGGTACTGGTCTTCTTCCTTCAGCGGCGCGGCGTCGACGCCGGTCTGCAGCTGCAGCGGGAAGCTGCAGGCCGTGCCGACGTAGAGGTAGCCCTTGAGCTTGGCATGGCGCACCGCGTCGACGACGTTGGAGTTGATCAGGATGTTCTGGCGGAAGATCGAACCCTGGTTGTTGAAGACGTAGCCGATGCCGGCGACTATGTCAGCAAGATGCACGACATAGTCGACGTCGGCCAACAACGGGCTGAGCACGCCGGGCTCCGCCAGGTCGAGCCGGTGGAAGTCGCGCGCCAGGTCGATCACGCTGGTGCCGTCTTCGTCCTGAAGGTACTCGAGCTTGCCGCGCCAGAGGTTGTCGACCACCTTGACACGAAGGCCGTCGGCGAGCAGGCGACGCACGAGGTTGGAGCCGATCATGCCGGCGCCACCGGTCACCAACACGCATTCAGAAGCAACGGCCATGGAAACAGTCCTCAGGATTTTGAATATTCGAACCCGAAACGGGCCGGCGTTCGGGGTTGAGTCGGCGGCGCCCGGGCGTGCCGCAGGAGCATGCAAAAGTCACGCGGCGATCAACGGGTTAGCGGCGATCGCGCGCCGCCTTGCGGTCCGCCGACTTGACCGCGGCAGATGATGCTAACGGCCCTCTATGACATCGGATCTTCGGAATCGACGCAGCAAGCTCTGCCGAAATTCGGGATGTGATAGTGCGCCACCTAGCGCAACCTTACCGCAATGGCACTGCGCCCAGGGCCGCCGCGCCCCCGCATCCGGGCGGGTTGATGGAGCAAGATGTGTCATTCTGCCGTGCTACGTGCTCTGCCAAGCTGTGGCTGTGCCGCGGACCCGGTTGTGGTCGCCCCAGCAAGACGTAGCTCAGGCGTGGGTGAAGTAGAGAAAAGTGCTTCCTGGCCAAATGAAACGATAGACGCCGCGGGCGAATGTCTTGGCTGCGTGGCGCGGGTCAAGCCAACCGCTGGCCGCGGAGTACTGAAGCCGCAGCGACGGCCGAACCAGCCGCAAGCCGCAGGCCGCCGCAAGAGCCACCAAAGAGCGATGCTCGAAACTGTTGATGTGCTCCAAGGGCGCCAGCGCCATCAAGTCGACTTGAGCCAGGGCTGTGATCGACTTGGCCGATGTCAATTGCTTCAATGCCCGCCGGGCATCGGGCACGCTGAGGTTGATCAGACCGCCCGGCCGTAGCGCAGTCTTCAATTGGCGCAGCATGTCGGCGGGGTCGACCAGATGCTCAAACACCTGCTCGGCGCGAATGAAGTGGTAGTGGTCACGCGCCAAAGCCCGCAGTTCGACGATGGGAATGCCGATCGACCATGCATGCGCTTTGCGCTCGCTGGAAAGCTCGATGCCGTCGACGCGGCAGCCGTAGCCCAATGCCATTCGGCCCCACTCCCCCCAGCCCAATCCAAAGTCCAATGTTTCGATCTGTGACGGCGGCAAACCGAGGTGCCGTACCAGAAAGTCGACCTGTGCGGCGAGATAACGACTGTCGGCGAGTGTTCGCGCCGCCTCCAGCCGTGCCCGCTCACTGGCCGGTATCCAATGGTCATAGATGGACCCAAGCAGGTGCTCGCCAGGAACGGCTCGCTGGTAGGCCAGACTGCACTGTCGACATCGCAACAACTCGTAGTCGGCATCGGCCAGGTTGCCGACTTGCGCCCGGCCGCTGTATTGCGACTCGAAGTAAGCCAGCATCTCCGGCGACGCGAAGCTCTGTCTTGCGAGCACGTCGCTGGACTGGTGGCCGCAGGATGGGCACGAGGTTCTTAATCGCAAAGCTTTGTGCATGCGATGGTGTCAAAGCGAAGTGGGACGGCGACGCGCAGTCACGCCAGATGGTGGGATGTCCTGCAGCAACTGCCGGTACTTGGCTGCAAGGCCTTGGGCCAGCACCGCGTAGTCACGGTGCTGAGCCACCCATTGCCGCCCGGCATGAATCATGGCTTGGCGCTGCGCGTCGTCCAGAGCAAGAAGCTCCTCGGCTGCCGCGGCAAAGGCTTCGGCGGTGTACGGCACACAACGACCTGCACCGCTGCCGGCGACGATGGACGCCTGGTCCGGGTTGTCGCTGCAAACCACCGGCACACCCAGCGCCAGGTACTCGGGCACCTTGGTGGGCGAGGACACGTCCAGCAACTCGCCGCGTGGCACCGGTGACAACGCGACTCTCGCCGCACGAACCCAGCGCCAGCCTTCATGCAGAGGCAACCAACCCGTCCACAGCACATGATTGGCCAGCCCCAAGCGATCGCACTCGCCGCGCAGCCACTGTCGATGGGGCTGATCTTCGGTGTCGCCAACCAACACCAGCAGGACGGCCGGGCGGTGCTGACGCAAGCGCCGCACCATGGCAAACAGGCCTTCGATGCGCCGGACCCGGTCCAGACTGCCAAGGTACACCAGCACCTCGCGGCCTTGCAGTCGGGGGTCGGCCATGGCTTCCTGCGGGCAGGCTGCCATGGCATCCAGATCAACGCCCATGGGCACAGGCGTCATACGGCTGGCATCGAAGCCGCGCGCTGCCAATGCGCTTTGCATGTGGACCGATTGAACAAAGACATGGTCGGCATGCGGAAGGACGACATGGTCAAGCAAGAACTTGCCGATGCGACCGCGCAGCCAACCAAAGACCCAGCGCGCCAAACCAGCCTGCAAGCCACGTTCGCGCGCAGTGGCGATCTGCTGCTCTGGTATGGGGTAGCTCATCCAATAGAAAAACCTCAACCCCTTGAGGCCCGCCAACAGCAGGCCGATAGCAGCGGGCAAAGGCAGGTCGCGGACCTGGATGGCGTTGTAGTTTGCGGCCGGAGCAAAAAGCATGTGCCGCAGCGCATGGAAAAAACCCTGCCAATGAAGACGGCCCATACTGCCTTCAGCCGGCCGCACCAGCGCTTGGCCGGCGCCCCAGGTGTAGGGACGCTGGGCACCCGGCGCAGCCAGCGCCACGAGGTCGCTGGCCACGCCGTTTGCAATCAGACTCCGTCCGAACAGTGTTGCTATGTCAGCCCTGAAGCTCGGATGTGATTCGGCGGTGACAAACAACAGGCGCATGGGCTTCAAGCTTGTCGTGCAAACCAACGGCGGCCAACCAGGCTGTCCAGCAACTGGCGTTCTTGCAAGTTGAACGGACGCAGCCCATAGGCGGCCAAAAGAAAAAGCAGTGTCACGGCCAGGCCCTGCACCAGTATCACGCCCCAGTTTGAAGCAGGCCAAGCCCAGGCCGCCAAGAGACCCCACGCTATTGCGCCTGCAACCATTACTCGGCCCAAACCGACGGCGTCGATCGAAAAGCCGACTGCCCGCGAAAGCCCGAAAGCGACGACGCCGACGAACAGCAGGTGGCCGACAACAAAGACGATGACCAACGCCCACAAGCCAAAGTCGTTGCTGACCAGCGCGTAAAGCAGTGGCAACGTCAAAAGCCCGCTGAGCGACGCCCTCATGCACAGCTCGCTGCGACCGGTGGTCACAGCGGCAGCCTCATACAGCTGGCGCAGGCCCATGGGCAGCAGGCTCAGGGTCAGACCAAAGAAGAGCCAGCCACCGCCCTGGAACTTACCACCTGAAAGCAGCACGATCAGATCGCTACCGGCAATGGCCGCAAAGACGATGACTGGCGCGGCAGTCAGGATAGTCATCTTGGCAACCACCGCAGAAATTCTGGACAGCTCAAACATGCCGCCAACGCAATACGCAGCGACCAGCTTGGGTCGCACCACACCCATGAGCACGATGGAAGGCAAGTAACGCCACACCTGCTCGCACAGCTGGCGCAGGAAGCCAAACAAGGCCGTCGCTTCCAGCCCAAGAGTGCGTTGCGCAACCACCGTCAACATGGCCGGCCCGTAGCTCAACGACACGAGTTGGGCGCCAAACATGTGGATTGCAGTGCGCCACATGGCGCTAAACGCCGGCTCGGTCCAGTCGCCAGTGGCGCCGGTACCGTTCAGTGAGGCCAAATGGCGACGCATGAGCACCCAGGCGGAAACAGCGCCGACCAAACTGGCGACCAATTCAGCTGCGACAACCCAGATCAAGCGGAGCTCACCGGCGTACCACAGCGTCAACACCGCGGCGAGCATGACACTCTGTCGCAGAATCAAGCTGATACGTGATGCCAGTTGTTGCATCAGAGGCTCAAGCAGCCCCTCACGCATGTGGCGCCCGGCAAGTTCGAACCCGATGGCAGCCAGGAAAATGGCCGCAGCGAAGTGGTGTTCTTGCATGTCTGACCAGGCAAGATAGGCACTCAAACCTGCTGCCGACATCAGCACGACGGCGACGGTGGCCAGCAGCACGCCAGCCAGCCAACGACGAACAAAGCGCCGAAGGGAATTGCTAGATGCATAGAGCCGGAACTCTGGCAAGTAACGTAACGCGACCCAAGGCAGGCCAACCCCACCTATCGCGTGCGCAAGCTCCAGCAGGGCCAACCAGGTAACGTAGACCCCAAACTGCTGCAACGGCAGCAACCGCACCAACAGCAGCATGATGGCAAAGCTCATCGCGGCTGAAATGGCCTTGCCGATCAGAAAGTCGCGGGTACCGCGGCGCATGGCATTGCGCCCGTACGGCTGATCGATCAGGTCGGCGCGGGCTGGCGGTAGCGGCGATGCAGCCATGCGAGGTAGCCGAAGATCGACGCGACGACCAGCTGATAGGTCAGGGTTGAAGTTGGCGAACCGGCGTAGATATAGAAGCCTGCAGCCAGGAAGACAGCGGTTTGAATCGCCGCAGCGTCTGCACGCAACCAGCCGACCTCTGCCTGCAACTGCAGCCTTCCCGCACAGCGCCAGGCCGCGACAAACGCGGCAAGCAACACCAGCGTGCCCAGGACACCCTGTTCCCAAAGCATCGCAGAGGCCGACGTGAAGCCAATCCCAAATCCGGGGTAGCGGCGCGAAACGTCGCCGCCCGTTGGATCATGAGAACTGCCTGTGCCATGACCGAACATAAGCCCAGCAGGGTCGTCAAGGCCCTGTTTGGACGCCCAGAACGTCAGCACGGATGTGCGGTTCAGCTTGTAGACACCATATCCTTGTTCACCAAAGTTGTAGCGCACGGTCTCTTGAAGCTGCTGCGCGATACTTTTTTCGCTGTAAGTCAGATAGGCCATAAGGGCGCCAAACGTCAAGGCGGCACTCAGGGTCAGGATCGACAATGCAACCAGAGGACGGCGAAAGATGGTGGTTCTGTAAAGCACCAAAACCGCCAAAGGCAAGAGCAGCAAGACAACCTTCGTTTCGCCAAGGAACAGGGGCGAAACCACCAGCAGCCCGATGCCGCAAAGGCGCGGGCCCGAGAGCGCACCGAATTGCCAACGCGCGAGCAAGAAGACCAGTACCACGATGATGAACCAGGCCATCTCGCCGCTGGCGCCACCGGCAATGATCTGCGAACCAAACGTTCCTGCGACCACATCGATCGGAACCATGCCGGGGTAGAACTGGGCCATGCCTTCGCGGATCGGCACGAGTTGAAGGCGCTCATAGATCGCCCAGGGTAGTTGCGCGAGGGCAACGACCAGGAAAAGCACGCGCCACCGGCGGATGTCGACGTCCGACCAGGTCAGCCAAGCGAGGGCGAACATGACCCCATAAGCTTGAAGGTAGCGTTTGACGCCAGAGGTTCCCTGGTAGAGGGTGGGCGACTGCGCGATGGCATTGACGATGGCGTACGCGGCGAACGCTAGAAACAGCCAGATGAACATGGGCGTCTGCCGCTCCAGGCCCGGCGTGCTTATGACCTTGAAAACTGCCAGAACGAACAACAGGAATGCCAGGCCAGAGATTCCCCACACTGACCGTGATGCCGCGCCTTCGGCCCAAATCGGCAACACGCCGGAAACCGTCAACCCCAACACGAGCACCAGCCACATGACCCAGGCGGGGCGAGCCAGTAGCAGGGGCCCGAGGATCATGGCGGCTGCAATGCTGACGTACAGCGCGCTGCCCGTGGTCGCGACGAGGCCGAGAAACACCCCGGCTGCAAGAAACAAAAGTACGACGCCGGCAGTACCGACCCAGGAATGCCCTGCGCGCCTGCTCGAGGACCAAGCCTGCGTTGGCATACCCGCAAGCGCCTTGCGGCCGGTCAAGGGCGCGTTGACACCGAACATCGAGGCTTCGGTTTCAGGCGATCAAGACGACGCAGCACCGACGATCAGCGCCCGCGACTGCATCGGCAGGTGCGCTGCCATGCTCAAAATGAAACTTTCTTGCAAAGCGTAGGCTGCCCCAGCATTGGGGTCGATGCTGCTGACCCGGACCAACATACCGTCAGGCACCACTCCCCGGGTGGTGTAGGCCAGCTGTGCCAGCTTCTGCTCGGTTCCACTTACCGCAACCCTTTCGCCGACCGTTACCCAGTAGGTAATGGGCTCGACGCGCTGGCCCAGTTTGGCCACCAGTTGGCGCGTGCGCAGCGAATGGTCTGCCAACTTCAGTAAAGCTTCGCGCGATTGCATGATCTGGAAGCCTTGGGCCGGGTAGCACACCTCGGGCCGATGGGCGCGCGTTGCATCGGATTGATCGCCGCCATAGGCCACCGAGAGCATGATGCGCTGGCCGGTGGCCTTGTTGATGTAAGTGCGGCTGAGCGTCTGGTTGTAAATCTTGTTGAGCATCGCCTCCTGGTCGGGAGATATGAGTTGCACCGGCACGCGATCGTCAACCACCCACTCTTCGAACTGCTTCGGGAACAACGTTTCCAGATCGAGCTTGGGTCGCCCGTCGGCCAGGTGACTGGTGGGCCGCCAAGCGTGGGCACCGGCGAAGGCAGCCAGCATCAAGACCAGCGCCAACGCGGCCTGGATACGAAACAACGCCGCGCTGGTCATGGTTTAGCCTTCCGCTGAGCCGGCATGAAGAAGCCCAAGATCTTGTCAGTGAAAAGCATCAGCACGAGGGCCACCATGAACAGCACCATGCCCGCGAAGCCGTGCACAAAGCCTTGACCGGCCTCGTCACCGAAATGGAAAGTGACGAGCACCAGGATCATGACGCGCACGATGTTGGCTGCGAAGGCAATGGGAATCAGCAGGATGGCCAACGCAACATTGCGTTTGACGCTGGTGTAGCCCATCAGGTTCATGTAAAGCAGCCCGAGCGCTTCCAGCGTGAACATGCTGTTCAGGCCGGCGCAGGCATCGGCCACGAGCAGTTGATACGGACCCACGGTCATGATCACACCGCTGCGGCCCACGGGGTAGCCCATGATGTGTAGAAGATTGCTGGCAACGGCGGACACAGCGCTCTTCAGCGGTGCAGTAAGGGCGGCCACCAACGCTTCAGGCAACGGGATCATGAAGATGAGGAAGAACAGCGGGAAGAAGGCCGCGCGCAAAGCCAGCGGACCCCGGAAAACCAACAGCAGCCCAGCCAGAATGAAAATCTGGCTCGCGCCTGCGAACATGATGACTCCCTGGCTACGGCCGAAGGCGTACAGCAGGCAGGCAAAGGCCACCAACGGCCAACCCAACCAGGGTTGGGGTGACGTCAGAGCCGCGGCGATCTGGTGGCGCCGGGCGAACAGCAGCCAAAAACTTACCGCCAGGATGATGGGGCCGTGCCCCTGTTCGTCCGTCGCCCAGATCGTGCTGGCAAGTTCTGCATAGAAAGGCAGATACAAAAGCGCAAAGCCGACAGTGAGAATCCCGAAGACAGGCCAGTCAAGCCCGGCCGGCACCAGCGGCAGCCGTGGGGTCGGGTCGGGACTCGCGGCCGGGGGAGAAGTAGTAGCCATGCTCAAAACTCGTTGAACACCACGCCGGCCATCTTCACGGGCGCGCCTGCCAGCGAAGCGACCAGTTCACGCAGGTCGTCGGTGCGCGCGGCGTCTTTACGGGCCACCACCAGCGCGGCGCCGCAGCGTGCGGCGATGACGGCAGCGTCTGACCCGTGCACGGCACCCGGTGTGTCGACCACCACATGGTCAAACTTGGACACCAGTTCTCGCATCAGCACGCCAAAAGCGGGGCGTTCGACCAGTTCAAGTGGGTTGGGCGGCGTGGTGCCCACGGGCAGCACGAAAAGGCTGGGCATGCCGGGCACCTGCTGAATGACATGCTTGTCGGCACGACCGGACAGAATACTCGACAGGCCGGCCTGCGCCTTGAGGTTGAATACCTCG
>Ga0209591_10004321_pt1 | contig 16152 bp, 11 predicted proteins | sample MAT01_FD_187207 | JGI IMG/M metagenome (GOLD analysis project Ga0209591, IMG submission 187207) | Freshwater microbial communities from Lake Fryxell liftoff mats and glacier meltwater in Antarctica - MAT-01 (SPAdes) (version 2) | ecosystem: Environmental > Aquatic > Freshwater > Ice > Liftoff... | reverse complement strand
AATGCTAGGGGAAATGTGTTGCGTTTGGAAAAGAAAACAGTTTAGGAAAATCTTAGCCGGTTCCACAAAAAGATGAGACGGCGGTTGAAACCGCGCCTACAAAAACGAAGTCCGCCTCCGCGGACTGAAGAAAATAATGTAATTTCAATTGCCCGGTCTTCTTCAACCCGCGTCGGCGGGTTTTGTTTGTGTAGACGCGGTTTCAACCGCCCGGTCTTCTGAAGAAAATAACGTAATTTCAATTGCCCGGTCTTCTTCAACCCGCGTCGGCGGGTTTTGTTTGTGTAGACGCGGTTTCAACCGCCCGGTCTTCTGAAGAAAATAACGTAATTTTAATTGCTCTTCTTCAACCCGCACACCATCCGGGTTTTGTTTGTGTAGACGCGGTTTCAACCGCTCGGTCTTCTTTCGATGATACCGCCGCCCAACAGTACATCTCCGTCATACCAAACAGCGGCTTGTCCGGGGGTAATGCTCAATTGCGGTTCGTCAAAAATCACCTTGACTCTTGTACCACTGGCTTTTTCGTCTGCTTGCGAGGGTTCCACAGGAATAATTGTAGCGGGGACGGGTGACGATCGATAACGAATCTGTACAAAAGCCCGAATCGGAGCCGTCGGTTCCGCCACAGAAACCCAATTTACCCGATCGACCGTACAATCAGATTCTACCGCCAACTGTCGATCGCCCACAATTACCCGATTTGCACCAGCATCAAGTTCAATCACATACAGCGGTTCCGGTGCAGCGATGCCGAGTCCTTTCCGCTGGCCGATGGTGTAGTGATGCACACCGTCATGCTGTCCGAGCACTTGGCCGGCCTTGTCAACAATGTCACCTTTTTGCGGCGCGATGTACTTGTCCAGAAAAGCCCGCATCGAACCGTTACTTTCCACCAAGCACAAATCCTGACTTTCCGGCTTATCAGCGGTTGTCAAGCCAAATTCCGCCGCAATTCTGCGAGTTTCAGTTTTGGTAATTTCCCCCAAAGGAAACTCCGTACCCGCGAGTAAATCTTGTGTTAAATCATACAAGAAATAAGACTGATCTTTCGCTGGGTCGATCGCCCGTAGCAACTGATAGCGACCCGTAGCTGTATCATAAGTAATGCGAGCGTAGTGCCCCGTCGCAATCTTTTCAATTCCTAATTCTTCGCGAGCAAACTTGAGCATCGGCCCAAACTTCACAGTTTTATTGCACTGCGAACAAGGCAGAGGCGTAATTCCTGCACTGTAACCGTCCACCAAATAATCGACAATACTTGCCTTAAAGACTTCGCGGCTGTCCACAATGTGGTGGGGAACGCCCAAATCTTCGCAAATTTTAGCGGCATCGACCATTCCCTCAGAGCAACACTGACCTTTGCCCTTCATCAACCACAGCGTTAAACCCACCACTTCATAGCCCTGATGGTGTAAAATTGCGGCTGCTGCGGAACTATCGACCCCGCCGGAGAGGCCTACGACAATCTTGTTCATGGTTCGGAAATAAATTGCTATTTTACTGTTTTACTGTCACTGAGTTCGATCGAGCTAATTGATTATACCACAAAAATACTACAAAGAAGACCGGGCGGTTGAAACCGCGTCTATACAAACGAAACCCACCTCCGTGGGTTGAAGACTGAGCGGTTGAAATCAAAAATACTACAAAGAAGACCGGGCGGTTGAAACCGCGTCTATACAAACGAAACCCACCTCCGTGGGTTGAAGACAGAGCGGTTGAAATTACGTTTCTATGTTTTTGCCCTTACCTACTTAGCTAAAATTTTATCACTAATTATGACTATTCAAAAATTTGTTGTCACCGCCGACCAAATGCGGCAAATAGAAACCAGAATCTTTGCCGCTGGAATGCCCCAAGCCGCTTTAATGGAAAAAGTCGCGGGACTGATTGCTAGACGCATTCAGGCGGAAGGAAGTTCGGCAACCAGCAATGTACGGGATTTAACAGATTTAACGGATTTAAGGAAAAGGAGAGAAGGGAAAAAGATTGTTAATTTTCAATTGCCAGTTATCGGCGTATTGGTTGGGCCGGGACATAATGGCGGCGATGCTTTGGTTGTGGCACGGGAATTGCACTTTCAAGGATTCCCAATAGTTATTTACTGTCCGTTTTCTAAGCTTAAAGAACTCACAAAAAGTCATGCTGATTATGCGCGTTCTTTAAATATTCCATTTTTTGACAAAGTTGAATCGCTGAAAAACTGCAATTTGCTGCTCGATGGTTTATTTGGCTTTGGATTAGAACGAGAAATTACTAATCCCACAGCCGCTGCTATTGATGAAATAAATAATTTAAATATACCTATTTTTAGTATAGACATTCCATCGGGGATTCATACAGATACTGGAGCAGTTTTGGGGACGGCAATCCGGGCAAAACATACATTGTGTTTGGGTTTGTGGAAAATGGCATTTCTGCAAGACAAGGCGTTAGAATATATCGGTACGTCGGAGTTAATTGATTTTGATATTCCCACAGCAGATATTGCAGCAATATTGGGCGAGTTTCCAGCAATCCAACGCATTACTAAAGCATCGGCAACTCAGCATTTGTCATTACCCCGATCGCCAATTTCGTACAAATACACCAACGGTCACTTACTAATTATTGCAGGTTCCCGCCGCTACAGCGGAGCGGCAATTTTGTCAGCATTGGGAGCAAGGGCTAGCGGTGTGGGAATGCTGTCAATTGCTGTTCCTGAGTCGATTAAACCGATGTTGAGCAGTCATTTGCCAGAAGCTTTAGTTATAGGATGTCCTGAAACTCCAAGCGGTGGCATTAAGGAGTTGCCGGTAGCAATTGATTTGGGTTCCTATGATGCGATCGCAGTAGGGCCTGGTCTGACATTGGAAGCCGCGATCGCTGTAGAATCTGTACTGGAGTGCGATCGACCTTTGGTGTTAGATGCGGACGGTTTAAATATTCTCGCTCAACTCGGCACAGTCCCGATTTTGTCGGAACGCTCAGCACTGACAATTATCACACCTCATCCGGGCGAATTCAAGCGTTTGTTTCCCGAATTAGCGGACGAAATGGGCGACGATCGAATTGCCGCAACTCAAGCAGCGGCGCAGCTTTGCGGTGCAGTGGTATTGCTCAAAGGAGCCAAAGTTTGCATCAGTTGGCAGGATGAGGGCGATTCCGTACCGGATAGCTACGCCGCGCGTACCATCACCTATCTCAATCCCGAAAGCACCCCAGCCCTCGCCAGAGGCGGCAGCGGCGACGTTTTGACCGGCTTGTTAGGGGGACTGTTGGCAACTGCGATCGGCCGCAAATCCCCAACTCAATCAGTTGCAACAACAGCCGTTTGGTGGCACGCTCAAGCAGGAATCATGGCAGCCAAAGAACGGACAGAATTGGGAGTAGATGCCTTTACTTTGACACAATATTTAATTCCAACATTGCGGGAATTTTCTAAGTAGATAATCAACAGTATTTTGTAGATATTTTGTAGGGTGTGCACTGCGCACCTCTATATTTTGTAGTGAGAATGGAAGTCTTCAGGAAAATCACAGGACTTGCATTCCTAACTACAAACACATTTGCCTAACTCAAACGAGTGACACTCAAACGAGTGACACTCGAAAAAGCGACTGTGCAGTCATAAATCCCACAAGTTATACCTGAAATATCAAACACCAGAACTTAAATCTTGAAAGGAATCACATTATGTACACCGAAGAAAGAAACATGAACAATGAAACTATGGCTATCGTCGCCGATACTACTGCTCAATCAACTTTTGCAGTTGGTCTGACGACTGCACTCAACAGGCCCACTTTACAAATCGGTTCCACAGGTCAAGCTGTCAGGGAACTACAACAGCTTCTTTATCATTGGGGATATTATTCTGGCCCTTTCGACGGTAATTTCACCATCCAAGTTAAAAACGCCGTCATAGCCTATCAACACCGCGTCTTCTTAATTGAAGATGGGATTGTCGGTTCTCTAACCTGGCAAGCACTGTACTCTGGCGCACCTGTGAATATGCCGATTCTGATGAATGGCAGTTCTGGTAATGCTGTGAGAATTGTTCAGAAAGTCCTGAAATTGAACGGATACTATTTCGGTACGATTGACGGATTATTCGGGCCAATGACCAGAGTAGCAGTGATTCAATTCCAAACAGATAAGGGTTTACCAGCCGATGGAATTGTTGGGAAAAGAACTTGGCACGCTCTCAGCAAATTACCACACTAATGACTGCTGGCATTCCTAGGAATTACGCTTTCACTATAACTGTAGGGTGTGCTTAGCAAGCACCTTACAGGCTTGTAGCTCCTGGGAGTGTGCACAGAACACCTAACTCATTAACGGTTAACAACTTCGCTAACTCAAGTGAGTGACACTCGAAAAAGTGACACTCAAGTGAGTGACACTCGAAAAAGTGACTGTGCAGTCATCAAGCCTACCAGTTATACCTGAAATATCCAAGACCAGAACTTAACTCTTGAAAGGAATCAGATTATGTATACCGAAGAAAGAACCACGAACAATGAAACTCTGGCTCTCGCCGCCGATCCTAATGCTGGGCAAAATCTAGAATTTGCTGAAGCATCTAGAGTTATTAAACCCACTTTGCGACGCGGTTCTACAGGTCAATCTGTCAAGGAACTGCAACAGCTTCTATTTCATTGGCAATATTATTTCGGTCTGATTGATGGTATTTTCGGCGTCTATGTTGAAAGCGCCGTTAAAGAATATCAACACCGCGTCTTTTTACCTGAAGATGGGATTGTGGGTTCTCTAACCTGGCAAACACTATACTCTGGTGCACCTATTAAGCCGATTCTGATGATTGGTAGTTCAGGTAATGATGTCAGAATTGTTCAAGATGTCTTGAAATTCAATGGATACTATTTCGGTTTTATTGACCGATCCTTCGGGCCGATGACAAAAGTAGCAGTGATTCAGTTCCAAACGGCTAAAGGTTTACCAGCCGATGGAATTGTCGGGGCGAGAACTTGGCACGCTCTGAGCAAGTTACCGCATTAATCACACTTAAAATCGTTATCCTTAAGTAGGGACATGGCAATGCCATGTCCCTACTTCTCGTTGGTGGAACTGCTGCGCACGGGAATCGCGATCGCAAATTCCGTGCCCATTCCCGGCGCTGAAACACATTCTAAACTTCCCCGGTGTTTTTTTGTGATGATATCGTGGCAAATTGGCAATCCCAATCCGGTTCCTTTGCCTTCAGCTTTCGTTGTAAAGAATGGCGTAAATAGTTGGTCTTTGATGTGTTTTTGCATCCCAAATCCATTGTCAGCTATCCGAATCTTCACTGTATCATTTTCCAGCTTTTCGCTGCTGTTGGCTACAGAGGTCGAAATTGTAATTACATTGGGATTGCTCTCAATCTGTTTGTAGGTTTTACCAAAATTAGATTCTTCCAAAGCATCGATCGCATTAGCGATTAAATTCATAAATACCTGATTCAATTGCCCCGGATAGCATTCTATGTTGGGCAATTCCCCGTAGTTTTTGATGACTTTAATCGTCGGGCGATCGCTATTGGCTTTCAGTCGGTGCGACAAAATCATTAATGTGGTATCAATTCCTTCGTGAATATTTGCTGGTTTTTTCTCAATCCCGTCGGTACGCGAGTAATTTCGTAAAGATTGCATGATGTCGCGGATGCGATCGGTTCCCAATTTCATCGAGTCAATCATCTTCGGCAAATCTTCTACTAAATATTCAAATTCAATCGCTTCTATTTCATCTAAAACTTGTTGTCCGGGATCGGGAAAGTTGTCTTGATAAACCTGGACTAAACTTATCAAATCGCTAATATAGTCTTTGGCATGATGCAAGTTACCAGAAATAAAGCTCACGGGATTGTTTACTTCGTGGGCTACTCCAGCAACCAGTTGTCCGAGTTGCGAGATTTTTTCGGTTTGAACTAATTGTGCTTGAGTTTGTTGGAGTTGAACGAGGATTGCTTCTAAATCTTCAGCTTTTTGTCTCAATTGGGATTCCGATGTTTGCAGAGCTGTTTCGGCACGTTTGCGATCGCTAATATCGCGATTAATTACCAGGGCGTGGGGTTGCCCATCGTACTCAAAAAAGTTGGATTTTACCTCAATATCGCACAGCGTACCGTCTTTTCTCTTTATGACAGTTTGACACGTAAATTCTTGGCGCTTGCTGACAGTTTGTTGGAATTCGGCGAATAAATGCAGATATTCTGGGACAGTATAATCAGCCGGACTTAAATGCAAAAATTCTTCCTGAGAATAGCCAAAAATTTGACAGAGTGCGGGGTTAGTTGCGATGACTTTACCAGTCTCCAATTCCATCAGCGAAAGTCCGTCTGCTACCGTCTCAAATATGCTGCGGTATTGCTGTTCTTTTTGGACGAGTTCGACTTGGAACTGTTGCAGGGTTTCGAGAGATTCTGTCAACTGGCGGGATTTGTGTTGTTCCCGGGCGTAGAGGCGGGCGTTCTCAATGGCGATCGCCGCTTGTGCTGTTAACAGTTGCAACAGTTCCAGCCGATCGCGCGTAAATGCTCCAATCGCCAGATTATTCTCCAAATACACAATGCCAATCAACTTACTTTGATACAAAATCGGCGCGCATAAAATCGACTTTGGTTGGTAATTTTGAATGTAAATATCCGATTGGTACATTATTTCTTGACTTGCATCACTCAATACCAGCGGTTGCTGAGTTATCCCAACGTACTTGACGATAGAAATAGGAATATCTGAGCTATTTTCAAGCAGCATTGAATCCTGAAATATTGCTGAAGTCATGCGGTTAGTATCGGAGACTTCAACAAACAATTGCCCGTCTCGTTCTAAAATAATGCAGCCTTTTTGTGCACCAGCATTTTCTAAGATAATGTGCAGCAATTTTTTCAACAACTTTTCTAAGACAATTTCACTATAAATTGCCCCAGATGCTTTGATTACCGTGGCTAAATCCAGGATATTAGCATGACTAGATGTACTCGCAGTTATAGTTGCAGCAATCCGCGACTCGACAGCTTCAGGAAATAAATTGCCATAATATTGTTCGAGTTGACGGACTTTCGCTGTCGCGCCCCACTGGATATAGCAAACTCTGGCATCGTTGAGATAATTTTTGACGAAAATCAGCCGATTTTGCGATAAATAAAATCTGGCTGCTAATTCGTTAACGAGTGCGGCATCTTGAATGAAGCGGTTTTCTATTGCGAGGGCGATCGCACTATCGTAGCATTCTGCTGCCTCATACTTTTGTCCCGACAACCGCGCCATTTCCGCCCGGATAGCTAAATATTTGTGTTGGTAATTTGCAGGGCAGTTTTTCGCAAATTCTCGGAGCTCTTCCAGGCTAATGTTGAGCTGTTCTAGGTAGATTTGGCGATTCTCGCCCTCGCTGGCATTTGTACAAGTAGCAGCCAGCGCTATAGCGCGGTGGAAGCAAAAAACCGGACTCAGGAAAGTCCCGGCAACACCAGGCAAGAATTTAGCACCAATATTGGCATATTCTAATGCTCGATCGACCTCGCAAAACCAATTCGCCACGGTTAGTCTGTAAAGATAAACCATAAAAGAAGTCGTCAAATCTGCCGAGGCTTCAGCAAATTCTAATAGCGACTCTTCGTCGATGAAAGTTGGGGAATTTTCTGCACTCTCGGGAACACAAGTAAGCTGATAAATTGCCGATTTATTTAGCATAAAGAATGCTAACATATTGCGATCAATTTTTTCCAAAACAGGTATAAATTCCTCAACAACGGCGGCGGTTCTTTGCAGCGATTCATTGCCGAAGAAGCTGAGCCAAAGACAATTAACCGCAGCATATCCCGACCACTGATAAGCACCTGTCTCTAAACCGATATTAAAAGCTTTGAGGATAAAAACTTTGGACTCATCAATATGTTTAATGTAGTGCAAAGTCAAAGCCCCCCACACCTGAAAAATATAAGCGCCTAACTCTTTAGCATCCCAGCGTTCGTAGAGAGTTAAACCCAGTTCTCCTGCTGCCAAACCAGCCTCAATTTCACCATATTTAACAATCAAAGTAAAAGCATACACAATGTAGCCAAAGGCGGAACTCCGGCAATTTCCGTGTTCGATTGTCGCCTGCACCAACTCGATCGCGCACAAAAATTGAGCGTTGGGACTGGTAAAGTAAGCAATGGGGTAAAGTTCTTTCAAAATCCGGTGGGCGGCGAGTTGCAGCGGATCGGTGAGTGTCGGTAAATGGGCTAAATTGGCGATCGAACCCCCAATCATCTCCTTCGTCTTCGCCAACTCCCTGAGCAAATACGCATCATCCGGGTAAGCTTCAAACTCAATTCCCAACAATTGCAGCGTTTCGATACCTAACCGATAAGCCGCAGGCAAATCATTTTTCATCCGCAGACAAGTCATTTTCAACTCATTAATCCGACACCGTTCTAACAATGTCTTAGTTTGAGGCAAAATGAAGTCTAGAATTGCCAAAGCTTCGTCATTTTTTCCATTCAAATATTCAGCTTCGCCCAATTCAAAATACAGCGCCAAAGTTAAGGCATAATTATCTTCCCAGCTTTGTGCCGGCAAACAGTTGCAGCCCGACTGGAAAAAACTCAGCGCCGTTTCAAACGCAGAAGCAGCTTTCGCAGTTTTGCCAGCCTGCAAATTTAAGTCAGCTAATTCATACTTTTCGTTCAACTCGCAAATCAACCCACCAGCAAAATTCAAATGATTGACAATATCAAAAATTCGTTCTTGCCGTTGGGATGCGGTACTTCTGTGCAACAACAAACGCCCGATCGCCAAATGAACAAGTTCTTTCTGTGCGTCAGGAATCATGGCATAAGCAGCTTGCTGAACGCGATCGTGCATAAATTTGTAGCACACATCTCCAGCCGTTATCCCCAACTTTTTCAACTCTTCCGGCTCAAATACTTGCGGTATCCGATAAGCATCCCCTACAGGTAAAATTAATCCCACTTGCAGCGCTTCCCACAAATCCTGTGCTGTTTTCGTCCAAGATTGTTCACTAGCCACCGACAGCATATCCAAACTAAACAGATTGTCTATACAAGCCGCTATTTGTAAAATTCGTTGGGTTGCGGTTGATAAAATTTGAATCTTTTTCACCATCAACTCAACAACGTTTTCTGAAATTTCCTGCCGTTCAATATGTTTGATATCCCACTGCCACTCAGCCGCCTGGAGATTGAATTTTAGGAAACCTTCTTGATGCAAATACTTGAGCATTTGCTTGAGAAAAAATGGATTGCCGTTAGTCTTTTTTACGAGCAAATTTGCCAGCGGTGTCGCAGTTTCAGCAGCACAGCTCAAAGTTTCAGCAATTAGTTGAGTAGCGCGGCCAATTGTTAGCGGTTCTAAAGTAATAGCTGTCATCGGAACTCCTGCGGCCCGAATTGCCTCATTTGCCAGCATAAACGGATGCGTCGGGCTGACTTCGTTATCTCGATAAGCAACAATTACCAGCAAGTAAGGAATTTTTTTAAGGCAATTTTGTTCGTATAAATTAACTGTTGCAGTATCTATCCATTGGCAGTCATCGAGAAACATTACTAAAGGATGTTCGGCGGTGGCAATTGCTTGGACAAACTGCTGCATCACTCGGTTGAAGCGCTTTTGAGATTCAATAGGGCCGAGTTCGGGTACGTCTGGTTGCGGGCCTAAAATTAACTCTAATTCGGGGATGGCTTCGATCGCAATTTTAGCATTAACATCCAAAACATCCAGCAGTTTTCCCCGCCACAACTCAATCTGTGTTTGGCTTTCAGTCAAAATCTGCTGCACCAAATTCCGCATAGCTTGATTGAAACAAGTGTAGGGAACATTGCGCTTGAATTGGTCAAATTTGCCCGAAATCAAGTAGCCGCGCTGCCTGGTTAAATTGCGGAGAATCTCGTGTACTAATGCTGATTTCCCAATCCCAGAATAGCCACCTACCGAGACAATTTCACCGCTACCTTTGCTGACGCGATCGAACACTTGCAATAATTGTTCTATTTGCTCTTCCCGCCCGTAAAGTTTTTGGGGAATTAACAACTGACTCATTGCATCCAGTTGTCCGGGGATAAAATTAGAAACTGTACCTTCAATCAAATTTTGATTCTGGCAGCGTTCTAAATCTGCTAACAATCCGGCTGCACTTTGATACCTATCTTCGGCATTTTTTGCCATCAATCTTTCCACAATTTCCGCCAAAACTTGGGGAATTTGCGGATTTAATTGTTGAATAGAAATCGGTTGTTTGGCAATGTGACAGTGGACTAATTCCAGCGGATCACTGCTGCGAAATGGCAATTTTCCGGTCAGCAGTTCGTAAAAGCTGACACCTAGAGAGTAGAAGTCGCTGCGGTAGTCTACGCCACGATTCATCCGCCCGGTTTGTTCCGGCGACATATAGGCGAGAGTTCCTTCTAGGCGATCGGGATTTTTTAAGTGCGGCGTTTCTTTGTTTAACCGCGACGCGATGCTAAAATCTGCAAGTTTTACTTGATTTTTTTCGGGATTTATGATAACATTAGCTGGTTTGATGTCTTTGTGAATGATTTGATTTTGATGCAGGAATACTAAAGCTTTTGCTAATTGGATGGCGATGTTTAAGAATTGGGCGATCGGCAATTGGTAGCGCGCAACACACAATGCTGATTCTGTCTGTGCTATCCACTGTTTGAGGGAGAGGCCGCCAAAGTCCTCTAAGACTAATACTAGGCAGTTTGGATGCGTTTCTAGGCGATCGACTTTGACTGTATACTGGCAATCGAGATTGACGGCGATCTGATATTCGTGTTTTAAGCGAGTTATCTGTTCTAGGGTAGGATATTCTGTATTTAAAACTTTGAGAATCGCAGGCTGTCGGTTTGTCAGGGATACCGCCCGATAAATAACTGTGTTAGTTCCTTGGTGGATCAGTTCTTGTAAGTCATAACCAGAAATTTTTAAAGCTGGGAGCATAAATTTTGATTCCAGTCAATAAATTGGTTTCTAACTCTATAGTGCACTATGCACAATAGAAACAACAGAGTGAAATTACGGACAAACAAAAATAGTGAATACTGATGGTGAATACCCGGCGGTTGAAACCGCGGCTATACAAACAAAACCCGCCTCCGCGGGTTGAATAGCCGATGGTGAATACCCGGCGGTTGAAACCGCGGCTATACAAACAAAACCCGCCTCCGCGGGTTGAATAGCCGACGGTGAATACCCGGCGGTTGAAACCGCGGCTATACAAACAAAACCCGCCTCCGCGGGTTGAATAGCCGACGGTGAATACCCGGCGGTTGAAACCGCGGCTATACAAACAAAACCCGCCTCCGCGGGTTGAATAGCCGATGCTGAATACCCGGCGGTTGAAACCGCGGCTATACAAACAAAACCCGCCTCCGCGGGTTGAATAGCCGACGGTGAATACCCGGCGGTTGAAACCGCCGGGTATACAAACACTCACGCGCCTCCGCGGGTTGAATAGCCGATGCTGAATACCCGGCGGTTGAAACCGCGGCTATACAAACAAAACCCGCCTCCGCGGGTTGAATAGCCGACGGTGAAAACCGCAAGTCCCAAACTAGCCTTTGATGAACTTTTCTAATTTTTGAGCCATCTTCTCTACTATTCCCTCCGAGGTATCTCCCGCCGATGCTTCTGCTCCAATACGCTTGACAGTATCCTCTGGAAGATTCAGCAACTGCACTAATTTTTGATAAGCTGCGGCTTCGTCAGTGTTGATTTTCGGTTCTTCGGGAGTGCGAGAACTAGATGAAATCACTTCATAGCCAAGTTGCAAAACTAATTCCCTTTCATCTTGAGTTTCTAGTTGGTGAATCAACTCGTCAAGCGGAATATTTTGCATGATGTAATCCCGAAGTTCCTGCTGCATTTGTTCTGTGCCGCCATTGGGAGCAAACAAACTGCAAAAGCGATCTAACATTAAATTAACTTCTTCTGTCGCCAGTTCGCCGTCAGCCCAGGCCATAGATGTCACAATTCTCAGCAGGTTCATCTGGCGGGGCGTAATTGATGGAGGTGGTGGGGTTTGCATGATTAAAATTGGTAATTGGTAATTGGTTATTTGTTATGAGTTATTTGTTACTGGTTATTGCTGATTTTTTATGTCATATCCGGTGAAAAAACCGTCATAAAAGTCGTTTTTAGTAAGGACTTGAGTCCTTCCCGATCGGCCTATAGTTTTGCACTGAGGACGATCGCTCTCAGTACAAAATTTATGATAGGTAATTAACCGGACACGATTTTATTAGTTATTAAAACTAACAAATAACAACCAACAAGTAACAAATAACAACTGACTACTGACTATGATGTCACAAATTCGATAGAGAAACTCCCAGCCATCCAGTAAAGTTTTGTTTCTGAATAGCAGTAGGTTTTTCCACGGGGACGATCGAGTAACGCGTCGGCCGCGATGTGGCGAGAGTAACACGACAAGTCCGCAGTTCGTCTTGGTGAAAAACTGTTACTTCGATCGTGTCTCCCGGCTGATAATCTTTGAGCCTCTCAGCCGCTTGTTCGGCATTTACCCGAAAACCGGCGATCGCCAGCAACTCGTCCCCAGCGTCAATTCCGGCCAATTGTGCCGGAGATCCTGCTTCGACAAATTTCACCATTTCCCGCCCGTTTTCCGTTCCCAATGTCCAACCGATACGAGGTGTTTCGCTAGTTTCACCTACAGAAATTTGCAGCCCGAAAGGTTCCAGATATTGGTTGTAAGGCAGTTCTTCTGTGCCGTCTACATACCGCGCGAAAAAGTCGCTCAAATCGATGCCGGCGACGGACTCGATCGCACTTTGCAACTCTTCGGGAGTAAAGCCTATTTCTGTCGACCGCGAGTGAGAATTTAACTCCCCATTTGATGTCAAATTCGCAGGCTTGGCTTCTGTTTCCGAGTTTAGGTCAAAATCGTCATTTTCCGCCGAATGACCATTCCCAAACTGCTGCCACATCAAACGCATCACATCGTCGAGCGATCGATCGTTGCCATGTTTAGCTCTAATCAACAAATCGAGCAAAAACGAAACAACTTCCCCTTTCAAATAATAAGAAATCTGCGAATTATCGCTGTTAGCATCCCTACGATAAAGTTTAATCCAAGCATCCCAGCTAGACTCACTCACAGGCTGCACGCTTCGCCCCGGAATCGTCTGCAAGCGAGTGATCTGCTTAGATATATTTTGGAAAAAACCTTTCACGTTGTAGATACCAGCTCGAAAAGGAATCACTAAATCGTAATAACTGGTCGTGCCTTCAGAGAACCATAAAGAAGGAGTATAGTTCTCTTTTTCGTAATCAAATACTTCGAGAGCCTTCGGTCGAATGCGCTTGACATTCCAGAGGTGAAAAAACTCATGAGCCACCAATTGAAGAAAGCGTTCGTACTTATCTTTAGCCCGAAAACTAAAACGCGGATAGTTAAGAGTGCAGCTCTCCTTGTGTTCCAAACCACCAAAACCAGAGCCGGACAAATGCAGGAAAAACACATAACGTTCGTAAGGTAAACCGCCGAACATTTTTGCCTCGACTTCAATGATTTTTTGGATGTCTCGAATTACGCGATCGGGTTCTAAATTGCCTTTCCCCCAAACCACTAGCTGATGAGGTTTTCCCATCACTTCAAAATCGTAGACTTCGTGACAGCCAATCTCAAAAGGACTATCGACAAGAGTGTCAAAATCCGCAGCAGCGAAAGTAAGATTTTGCCCGGAAACAGGTGGCAAAGTAGTCACAGTGCGCCATTGGGGCTCAGGTGGCACAACTGTCACGGTGTAGCAGTTGCGCTCAAAACCGGGCAAGAAAAAGCACAGAGCCGCCGGATTGAAATAACCGTGAGTAGAGTCTAAATGATTGGTTCTGACTGTTAGTTCGTTGGCAAAAATGCGATAAAAAACCGTGATATCTGACACCGAATCGGTCTCGATTTGCCAGTGATTTTTGCTAATCTTGCGCCAAGGTAAAGCACGTTCGCCTCCAAGAGGGCGAAAATCTTGCAAATGGCGGGCGTACTCTCGAACTAAGTAAGAACCGGGAGTCCAAACAGGCATTTTTAAATCCAGAACTGGCTGCGACCAACCTTGCACGCGCAAAGTTACTTCAAACAGGTGGGATTCAGGATTCGGCATCGCTACCGAATATTGAATTGTCGGTGCTGTTAGTTGCCGATTCAGGTTGTCGGCAACTTCCGAGGTATCAAAGCGAGTGACATCTGTCATTTACTTGCCAAATTCATCAAGTGTTTGAGGTTTATCAAATGGATAGTTTGGTGACTTGGATCGATTTTAATCCAGTTTTTACTGTCCAAGGTTTTCATAATTTTGCTGGTTTCATCTAGGGTAATACCTGTGATGTCAGCTAAGTCTTGATAAGGGATATTAAAGATATCTCTGCCCTCAGCACTTTTTTGACCGTAGTTTTCTCCCAGCTCGACTAAAATATTTGCTAGTTTAACCGCTGGCTGGCGGTTCCCGAGTTGAGATCGGATATTGGTTTCGCGGAGTCGCCGCACCATCAGTTGCAGCATCCGGTGGTGCAATTGTGGGTCTTTAAACAGGGTTTGGATAAATCGCTGAGCCGTGACGCTGATCAGCCGCACGGGCGATAGAGCAAGTACGTCATTCGATCGAGGAGATTCGTCCAGAATGGCCATTTCGCCGAAGAAAGCACCCTGTCCTAAAATAGCCATCGATACAGCTCGATCGTTTGACAAGCGTCGGACTTTGACCCAGCCGGACACGACAAAGTAAATCGCGTTGCCCCAAGAATCCTCCATCAGCACAGCTCGGCCTGGGGGATACTCATGCTTGACGGCATTTGATAGCAGCCCTCCCAAGGTTTCTGGGTTAGCACCTTTAAATAGGGGGAATAGCTCACTGAAAGCTTCTGTCTTCATGCAAACTCGCGGAGGTGTGAAATATAGTTAGGCGAGAGCCAATAGCTAGGGAACGATCTGATGTTTGAGAACACAAACAATCCGTTACTCCTTTAGATGATAAGGGCGCAGAGGTGCGGTTCGTCTAAAATTTGCAGATTGTTTCATCCTAAACGGTTTACAAACGTCCTACTGCCTGTTGAATTTTGCCCAATAGAGGTTCTATGTAGTCTGGCCAGCCGATCGCGATTGACTGCGTGTGGGCCAGAGTTTCCGGCTCGATCGCATCTGGAGTCCACCTCAGCGGTTGACCTTGCAAGTCGCAACAAACCAATCCGGCTGCTTTGGCTAGAGCCAGAGGGCCCGCGGTATCCCACACTTTAACTCTGCCGTTGAGATACAGGTACAAACCGGCGCGACCTTCTATGATTTCCATCACTTTTAGGCCAAAGCTGCCGAGGGAGTAAAATTCGACTCCAGGGATGCTTTGGGCGATCGAAACGGCGTAGTTTTTCTGGTCTCTGTCGCCGAGAATAATCTTACAATTTAATGCTGTCGGAGCCGCGGGTTTGCACAGGGCGATCGGCTGTGGCGATTGAGTTCCCACAGTTTGGAACAATCCCCAATCTTTGCCACCAAAATACATTTTGTCAAAAACCGGAGCGTAGATCCAACCTGCCACCGGTTCGGCCTCAACCAGCAGCCCCACCATCACAGCATAGTGCGGTTTTCCCTGAATAAATCCCTCCGTCCCGTCCAGGGGATCGATGCACCAGAGGCGCTGGTAATTTGCCTGGTAAGCGGCTCTAGAGGCGACGTTTTCCTCCGTGATCCTACCGTCTTCAGGAAACAAAGCGCTAAATGCTGCCGATAGTTGCCCGTCTAGGTAGCGATCGATACTCGTCACGTAGTCATCAGGCCCTTTCTCAGAAACTTCAAAAGGTTGGGCCGCAAGCTTGTAAGCTGCTTGACCGCACTCGCGGATAGTGTAGCGAATTTTTGCGTCTTGCTCAGGAGAAATATACATGAGGTTAAAAATAAATGCTTCAGCTAACTTCAGGATAAAAGCTTAATTCATTTGCATCGCTCGATCGGCCCCTTTGACTGTTTTTGACTCTTACAAAATTGGCGCGCGGGTATCAAAAAACCTGATTTCCTAACCTCATGGTAGTTGCGATACAAGCCCCAGACAGGATTCGGGGAACTCAAAAAAAATTGAGACATTAGCCACAGCAGCCAGATTTATCTAAAATCCCAAATCCCAAATCCCAAATCCCAAATCGAGTGACCGATCGCACC
>Ga0209591_10004316_pt1 | contig 16168 bp, 15 predicted proteins | sample MAT01_FD_187207 | JGI IMG/M metagenome (GOLD analysis project Ga0209591, IMG submission 187207) | Freshwater microbial communities from Lake Fryxell liftoff mats and glacier meltwater in Antarctica - MAT-01 (SPAdes) (version 2) | ecosystem: Environmental > Aquatic > Freshwater > Ice > Liftoff... | reverse complement strand
CTGTTGAAGCGTGTCGCCCGACTGGAAACAGAACCGCCGGGTATCGCGTGGAACGCGGCGACGTCGCTGGAAAAGATGTAGCGGCCACACGCCGGCCTGTAAGTGGCGACGGCAGGCGGGCAGAGCGCGAAGGGGAAGGGCATGATCTGCACGAGGCGCGTTGACCACGTGTCCTTACAAGCATGGAGGGTGATTTTTTGCGAAATCCCTCCTAAATCACCCATTTGGATGATTGTTTCGCTGCTGGCAACGTTGGCTAGTGGCAGCGCTTCCCACTCGTACGGGGCAATCATGTTTGACAGCATTTTGCAGTTCGGGCTCATCGCTGGTCTGATCGTCGGCAGCGTCCTCTTTAGGGTCACCGTGGCCATGGCGGGGCATCCGCCGTCGTCTTACGGCGTCTTGATCGGCTACACCACGATGTTGGTCGCGTTCAGCGCCGTATTCATCGGCATCAAGGGCTATCGAGATCAGACGCGCGGTGGGGTCATTCGCTTTTGGCCCGCGTTCGGCATGCGACTCGCGATTAGTTTGATCGCGGGCATTTGTTACGTACCCGCTTGGTAAGCGGCGTTGGTGGTCACCAAGCTTGACTTCGCCGGTACTCATTCCGACGTCTTGATCGCGCAACAGAAAGCCAACGGCGTCAGTGGCAAAGCGCTCGCACCATTCATCACTGAAATGGAAAAATTCAAGCTGCGGTATCAGAACCCGTTGTTCCGCTTGCCGATGACGTTTGTCGAGGTGTTCCCGGTTGGCGTGCTGGTGTCGCTGATTTCAGTGGGGCTGGTACGCAATATGCGGTTCATGCCGTTGAAGCGCACCTGAGGCTTGGGTTTGACACGCGAAGTGTCGGCCTGTTTGAATGCGCCATCAACAGACGGCACTTCTGTTCGGCCCGCGCCGCACTCGTTTCCGCAAACGCGTCAGTCCCAACGTTCGCGAATGGCATCGCGATCACCTAATGCTGTCATCCCGGCGCAACCCTTGTGGTTGTACACCAAGGAGACATGCTGAGGGTGGTGCCATCAGAGCGTGCGGCATATATTCTTAATGGGAAGAGTAGCGCCACGCAAGTGATAACTTGCGGGCAATACAGAAAGGTTTGTTGGATGTCAGAGGCAGTCTCACGTCGCGGCAGTTGGGTGATGCGCGGCATTTTGTGGTTGGTCGCGATCTTCATCACCATCACATTGGCGCAGAAGGTTCTGTTGCGCAAAGTGGTGGAGCAAAAGCTCAATTGTCTGGATCGCGCCGCGACCGCGCAGATGGCGACGACGCCGCTGGGTGCCGTCGATAGATACGCGGCGTGCGGCACTTCCAAAGGCGAGAAGCTCGATGCCAAAAGCGGCGATGCGCCACTGCCGCGCTGCCGCTATGCGGGTACCTGGGCCGCAACACGCGGCAACATGGTCTACAACGTCACGCTGGAGCCCGACGGCCGCTTTATCGCCGAGCCTGGTACCAATACGCTGTCGAGTGCGACCAACATCGCCGGTGCCTGGAGCGTCGCGGGCAATGCGATGGTGTGGGTGTACGAGAGCGGGCCGGTGTGGCCGCCGGATATCAACCCGATTTCGGCCGAGACAAGCGATGCGTTCACGCTATCGGAAGTGAACGGCACCGCCACGCGCTATACCCTGCTAGACCGCGCGACAACGGCGCTGTGCAAGTCCTGAGTACGGGATGCGACCCGCGCAGGGCTGGCGACCAAGCGGGAACCGACTTCGATTATTTTGCAAACTCGGCATTCTGCGGGCGTTTCCGGACGAAAAGATCTGAAATCGCCCGTCAATAGGAGAGTTTAGTTTTCCAATGCGCCGTCTGGCGTGGAGCGGGCGAGGGCGGGCCGTGCGCTACCGGCGATTGCGAAACAGCCACGAGCCAACCACGGCCGTCACTGAAAGGATGGCGGCGACGACAATGGCGAACCCCGCTTCGTTTTGCGCCAGCGGAATGCCGCCGACGTCCATGCCAAAAAAACCGGCAATCATGTTGACTGGCAAGGCCAGCACAGTAAACAGCGACAGCACGAACAAGCTGCGATTGTTTTGCTCTTGCACCAGCGCGGAGATTTCCTCTTGCAACAGCTTGATGCGTTCTTGCAAGGTGTCAATATCACTCAATGAGACGGAGAATTCCTCTGTCGATTGTCGAAGTTCATTGACGTCGTCCTCGCTCATCCAATCTGGTGGCGCGCTCAAGAGGCGGAACAGTGCGGCAGGCTCGGGTGCCAGTAATCATTTTAAGCGAACCAGCACGCGACGGAGCTGCGCCAGTTCGGCGCGTTTGGTTTCAATGCGTCCGGCCAAGAACCGATCTTCAATGACGTCTACCTTTTCGACGGAACTGCGGACGATACCGGTTAGGACGTCCGATTGGTCGCGCAACAGATGCACGAGTAGCGCGGTTGATGAAGGAAAGCGTTCGCCAGCTTTTACGGCCACGCGAAGTTGATCGATGGAACGAAGTGTTTTGCTGCGTCCGGTCACCAGCACGCGCTGACTCACGTTCAGTACCAGTGTCGAGACCTGCGAATGGTCGAAGGAAAAATCGAACAGGACGTCGTTCAACACGGCAACCAGTTGATCGTCCGCGTATTCCACACGTGTTGAACGCGAGCCATCGCGCAGCGCATCGTAGAACTCCGGCGACAGTGACAATGAGCGTTGCAGCCAGCGCTCGGCGGCGGTATTGGCCAGATTGAAATGAAGCCAGACGAACGATTTCGATGCCTGATCAAGCGTGGCAGTCGGTTCGGCCAACCATGCAATCGCGGCGTCGGCCGACAGCGGTTTGCCGTCCTTGCCTGCTTCAAACACGAACCCGCATACGAGACCGTTTTCATCGGATCCGTAGCTTTGATTGCTCGTCAGGGCGGCTGCCATATCTTGAACACCGGGTGCGTTGGATGTTTGCGGGTAAACAATGATGCCACGCCGGTGTGACGGTTGTTGTTCGAGTGGTGATGTTTCGGCACGGGTCGGCTTGAACGAGCACGCCAGCATCAGCAGACGCTACTGACCGCAGCGAATGAACAAAATGCGTTACCCTTCGCTTTCGAGTCCTGAACGGAGATACGATGGAAAATGCCCACATCGATACGCGAGCGGATACAAGTGCGGCACTGATTGAAGCACTTCGGGCGCGCCCGGCGTCGGAAGCGGCGAAGCTGCTTGAGGACATCGAGGCAACACAAGCATACGAAGGCTTGGCCGCATTGAATCCCGCGTTCGCGCAGGACATCATCGCGGTGCTGCCGACCATGCAACGCAACCGTATCTTTGCGGTGGCCACGCCAGATATCGCCAAGCAGTGGACGCGCAATCAATCGTATGCGCACGGTGCGGTCGGCCGGTTGATGGAACCGGCGATTGGCGTGTTCGCGGCCGATATGACGGTGGGCGCGACGATTGAGGCGCTACGAACGCTGGTGAAGTCGGCCTTTATTACCTACGGCTATATCACTGACGCAAACGGGAAGTTGCTCGGCATCGTGACCATGCGTGACCTGCTATTTGCCGACAACGACAAAACGCTCGCCGAGGTGATGCTCACGGAGGTGTTCGCACTAAGCCCGCAGTCGCCGATATCCGATGCCATGCGCCTCACGCTCAACCGCCACTATCCGGTCTACCCGGTTTGTGACGACAACGGCAACTTGCTCGGGCTGGTGCGCGGGCAAACGATTTTTGAATCGGAAGCCTTCGAGATTACCGCGCAGGCCGGCAGCATGGTGGGTGTGGACAGGGAGGAGCGTATCTCGACGCCGCTGATGCGTAGCTTCAAATTCCGCCATCCGTGGTTGCAACTCAATCTGCTGACGGCGTTTCTGGCCGGCGGTGTGGTGGCGATGTTTCAGGGCACCATCGACAAGTTTGTCATTCTCGCCGCTTTCCTACCGGTACTTGCCGGGCAGGCTGGCAATACCGGCTGTCAGGCGATGGCGGTCACGCTTCGTGGCATCACGCTCGGCGAGATCAAGTCCGGTGATGGCAAAGTGCTGGTAATCAAGGAAGGTGTGCTGGGTGCGCTCAACGGTGCGCCGATCGGTGTGATCGCGGCCATCGCGATGTACATCACGGCCAGCGCCCAGTACCCGGCGCAAGCCGCGATGCTCACGCTAGCCACGTTTCTGGCGATGGTGGGTGCCTGTACGGTCAGCGGCATCTCCGGTGCGATTGTGCCGCTCACGCTGAAGCGTTACGGCGCGGACCCTGCGACCGCATCGAGTATTTTTCTCACCACCTCGACTGACATTGTTAGCATGGGGCTGTTGCTCGGGCTGGCTGCGCTGCTGGTACGCTAGGCCAAACGACATGCCGGTTGATAACGCGTTTCCTCCTCACAATCCCCGCTGAATAGCAAAGGGTGCGAACTATGAATCCAGCAAAGACCAACTTGTTACTTGAGACCTTGACGGCGGCGTGCACAAGGCAATTCATGTTCAACCCGCGCCGCGTGGCGGCGGGCATGCGCTATGTTGGCACCGAAGGGCATGGTGCGAAACTGGTGCACGTATTCCGCGATTCCCACACGCATTCGCAGATCGAACTCAAGTCGACGATGGCGACGCTGCGGGAGCAGATCGCCAGCGCGACGACGAAAGGCCACTGGACCGACGCGGAAAAAGCGCGTTACCGTCACACCGATACACAAATCGAGGCCGAAATCGCCGAGAAACGTGCGGCCCTTGAGTACACCCAACAAAGCGCGCTGTATCTCGATCATCGGGAACAACTGTTGCGCCACTGCAAAGGCTGGCCAACTTATGCGCCAGGCGCACCGACGGCGCGGGAGGTGGCACGCGGGCTGATCGCCTCGCTAGGTGCCGCGCAGGATGCGCGTTTGGCCGCTTTCGCCGAGCGGATGCACACCAACGACGCGGAAGAGCTGGCGCATTTGTTGTTGGCGCCGTGCCACCTTGAAGTCGAGGGACATTCAAGGTCGGCGTCCCCCTAAACTTGAGGGGCTAGTTGCAGCACCCTTGATAAAGATCAAATTCCCCACCAGCGGTCGGCGCAGACTAATTTAGCCGAACCCCGAAAACCGCTGAGAGGAATTTCCATGACAATACCAAAATTACTCGTTTCCGCCGTGGCAGCAACGCTGTTGACGACTGCATTTTCCGTCCCGTACTCAACCGCGTACGCGCAAGCGCCCGCCAATGTCCTGACTGCGGTCAAAGTCGCCCAGCCGCCGACGCTCGACGGCAACGACGACGATGCGGCGTGGACAAAGGCGAAGTCGATCACCGTCAGGCTGAAAGACGGCGAAAATTTCAACAACGGCGCAACGGCGGTGACACTCAAGGCCGTCTACTCGGGCGATATGCTCTATATGCTCGTCAAATACGACGACCCGACCAATTCCATTCGACGCAGTCCGTTCGTCAAACAGGCCGACGGCAGCTGGAAAAAACTCTCCGATCCAGACGACAAGGGCGGCGACAACAACAAGTTTTACGAAGACAAGTGGGCGATGATCTGGAACATCAACAACTCGATCAAAGAGTTCAAAACGCGCGGCTGCGACGCCGCCTGCCACGCGGGACAAAAAGGCAAGCCATTCGGCAACAAGTACACCGAGTCACCGGGTGAGACCGGCGACATCTGGCACATGAAAGGTGTGCGTACCGGTGTCGTCGGTCAGGTTGATGATCAATTCCTTGACGACACCCGCTATGACAAGGAGAAATCACCCGAGGCCGGTCGCAAGTCTGATCCCAAGACCGGTGGTGGCTACGCCGACGTCAAGCTCGTTGACGGCAAGCCTGCGTTCATGGACAAGAGCGGCAAAGCTGCCAACAAGGGCGGTACCTACTGGCTGCTTGACGGCGATAAGGTGGCATTCGATGACAGCAAGTTTGTTGCCGGTGATGAAGTCGCCTCGATCATGATTGCGCCGTTCACCGGCGACCGCGGCGAGATCGCCTATGCGTCAAGCTATAAGGTTGGCAAGTACACCGGCGAAGTCAGTCGCAAGCTGGTGACCGGCAGCAAGTTGGATGTGCAGTTCGACAAGTTGAGCGAGGGCTATGGCTTCGGCTTTGCCGCGTTCGACAACGCGCAGGTACGTCATGCTGTGCACAGCGGTTCGTTGCTACTGAAGTTCGCCAAGTAGCGATGAACATGAAGCCGATTGGGACACTGCAACTTTGGACGTTGCGGTGTCCGCGCGCTTTGCCTGATGGAGGTATCTGAATATGGCGTTGCCGACAGATGAAGCGGCGGTCAAGCCGTCACGCTGGCGACGGGTGTTTGCAACGCTGCTCAGACCAAGCTCGCGTTGGTCGGTACTCGCGCTGTTGGTGTTGGGCGTGGCGATTGGCAGCGTTGGGGTGATTGGCACGCAAGTCGCGGTCCACGCGACCGGCACCAACGAGTTTTGTGTGTCATGTCATGAGATGACGACCGTGCAGACCGAGTATCACGACACTGGCCACTTCAGCAACCGGACTGGCGTCAGGGCCGGCTGTTCTGACTGCCATATCCCGCATGCGTATCCCGAGAAGTTATGGCTCAAAGCCCTCAGCGGCACGAGAGACATTTACGGGCACCTCACCGGTGTCATCAATACGCCGGAAAAATTCGAGGCACGGCGTCAAGTGATGGCCGCCTCCGAGCAAGCGCGGCTGCTGAAGAATGGTTCCGCTGAATGTCGCTACTGCCACGACCCGGCAGCGATGAATCCCGCCAAACAAAAAAGCGCGTCGCGCACCGGACACCAAGAAGCGAAAGATAGCGGAAAAACCTGTATCGAATGTCACCGCGGCATCGCGCACAACGAACCTACAACCCCTGCGAATGCGCAGACCGTGGTACTGGTGGCTACGGCGACCGCAGCGGTTGCGCCAGCGCCGGCGGTCGCTGCGGTGGTGGAACCGCAACGGGCGGCAGCCGCTGCGACCGCGCTAGCGCGCTCGGCAGCGTCGGACAGCAAACCCGGTTCGAACCCCGAGCCCGCCCCGCCGAAGGTGGCGGCCCCGGCAGCCACCGCGGCGTCTGCGGAGAAATTCGATGATGCCGAAATGCTAAAGCTGGCCAAACGCAATAACTGCGCAGCCTGCCACGCGTTGAGCGAGAAAAAGAAGGGGCCGTCTTACCGCGACTCCGCCGCCAAATACCGAGGCAAGCCTGACCCCACCGCGACGCTGGTTGCGCGCATTCTGGCCGGCGGTGAAGGCAAGGATCACCCGGAGGTGGAGGTGAGTGAAGCGGACGCCACCAAGTTGGTAGGCTGGATACTCGCGCAACAACAGCTGAGTAGATGACCCTCAACGCGCGACCCTCAACGCACGGCCCTAGCGGGCAGCCGTTGCGTGCGACTGTCGTACACAGTCGCAATTGCTCTAAAGTAGCGCTTTGCCGCCAACGGATGCGCTGACGTGAAATCTCTCGCTAGATCGCTCTTGGTCATGGCATCGCTCTCGATCCTGATACTGTTTGGATTTGGCGCGCGCGCACAAACCGCAACTTATAACGTTGACCCCAAGGTCGCGGTTGCGCCGTCGAAGCCCGCCCCGCAAGTGGTTCAGCCGCCGCTGTTGGCGGAAGTTGCGCAACCGTTGCTGATCGACCCCACCCGGGAAATTTCAGGCACCGCGCTAATCGCGGCGCTGCGAAAGGGCGGTTTCAACCTATACATGCGCCACGCCCAATCCAATGTCGGACAGGATCAAGACCTGGCGAGTGATCCCGGCTGGTGGCACAAATGCGCGATGCAGCGCAACATTTCAGACGCTGGTCGCGAACAGGCCCGCAAAGTGGGTGCCGCGATTCGTGCGTTGAGCATTCCGGTTGGTGACGTGATGGTGAGTCAATTCTGCCGCGTCCGGGATACCGGCGCGGCGATGGGGTTTGGCGCGCTGGAAGTCACCGAGGACCTCAACCACATGATCGGTCAGCGCGCCGGCACGGATGTGAACATCCTGCGTTTCAAACGATTGGTGACTGCGCCAGCCAATGGGCGCAACAATCTGCTCATCTCGCACACGCACGCGAGCGCCCAGAGCCAGGAGCAGATCATGCAAGGCATTCAGGAGGCCGAAATTGTGGTCTATCAGCCGGACGGTCGAGACGGCGCCGCGCCGGTGGCGAGAATCTCACTGCAAGAATGGGGTAGCTTGCTCGTGATCGATAGCAAGAGACAGGCACTGGCCGTGAAGTAACGGTGTATCAGACTGCAGGCGATGGCATCAATGCGGCTGCGATGACGGCCGTCGCCGCCGAGCAGTTTGTTGAAATTCACGATATCCGTTTGACAGGTGATTTCGGCGTGCCGCTTCACCCTTTGTAAAGGGCCTGCCCTGAGCTCGTCGAGCGAGACCTAGAGGTTTTTTTTAGTGTTTGCGTGTTGATAACGTTCGCAAATCCCCCTTAGTCCCCCTTTTCTAAAGGGGGAAATGGTACGCAATCAGCTCACTCGGATTGTCGACGTTGCACTTCTCCCTTTGTAAAAAGCCTGCCCTGAGCTCGTCGAGGGAGATCGAGGGGTTTGTTTTAGCGTTTGCGTGTCGACAACTTCCGCAAATCCCCCTTAGTCCCCCTTTTCCAACGGGGGAAACGGCACGCAATCAGCTCACTCGGATTGTCGACGTTGCACTTCCCGCTTTGTGAAGGGGGAGAGCGAAGCGAGGGGGCCGAGGGGGATTGTTTGGCGTTTGCGTATCGACAACTTTCGCAAATCCGACTTAGTCCTTCCGTCGGAAAACTCACGACAGACCGTTTGACAAATGGGGAATTGGCACGCAATGCGTTCACCTGGATCCAGCATTGCGAATTTCAACAAACTGCTGCGTTTTTCTGATGGTGAGCTAGGCGGTGGCGGTGGCGGGAGCCTCGGCACGAGCGATTTGCACAATCTGTTTCGCGATATCTTCCGGAGACAGGACGAAGTCGATGCAGCCACTGGCGATGGCACTCTCCGGCATGTCGGGCTGGATGGCGGTGGTCAGCTTCTGTGCAATCGTGATGCCGCCCACCTGCTGAATCCCGCACATGGCGGCGGCACCGTCGCCGTCGTAGCCAGAAACGATCACGGCGATCAGTTTCCCGTCCCAGAACTGGGTGATGGATTTGAGGAAGACCGTGATTACATCAGGCCAGCCGCGCGGCTTCGAAATCGGTGCCAGGTGGAACACTTCGCCATCGACGTGTAGATCCCGGTTGGCGGGAATGATGTAGACGTGGTCGGGCTCAATCAGCAGGTCTTCTGTGATGAGTTCTACCGGCATTTTCGAAAAACGCGGCAGCACTTGATGCAGTTGCGTCGGCATCGCAGTGATGTGATTCACGATGACGATCGCGACGCCCATATCGGCCGGCAGGTGCGTTAACAGGCGAATGTAGGCATCCAGGCCACCTGCGGAGCCACCGACGCAAACCAACGGAAAATTGTTCATCGCAACATCCACTTCCTCAGAAGGTCTTTGAGTGTCGTCGGCTGCGTCGTCACGCGCCTTGATTACCGGTCACCGTTGCTGATGACCATTGACACGCCGCCAACGTGCCACCGTGCCGCGCCTCGCGCCGCGACAAGCGGACGATGCGCGCGATCCGTTGCACCGTCTGTTCATTAGCGAACAGACACTTCGGACCTGATGGCAGACAGTACGGCAGCCTATGGTCAAAGCAAGGCCAAACAGGTGCATTAATCTCGCAACGATCGCCATGGCTCGGTGGAACCATCGGGCCAGTACCCTCATGTACAATTTCACCTGCCGCACATACCAGAGGTTTCCATGCAAATAGAATTGCGCGAGCGCGCAGAAGAACAAATTGGGAAGGGCACCGCACCCGCCACACAAGGGTGGACCGCTGGCATACAGGCGCTGACGTTGCTGCATGGTCTTGCCAGCTCGCCAGAAACCGCAAGCGACGCGCTCAAGCTCCTTCACGAATTGCAAGTGCACCAGGTGGAGTTGGACCTGCAGCACGAACAAGCCGAACAAGACCGCAGCCAGCTCACCGAACACATGACGACTTACACCGCCCTGTTTGAGCAGGCACCGTTCGCGTATCTGGCGCTCTCCGCCGAAGGCCTGATTATCGCCGCCAACCGCATCGCGGCGCGTTGGCTGCAACCCGGGAGTGGTGAAGGCAACGAGTGGACGGGTCGTCAAATCGAAGACCTGCTGGCACCTGAATGTCGCGCGCCGGTTCGAGACATGCTCGTTGCTCTGCGCAACGGCAAGGGCCGGCAATCCTGCGCGGTGCAATCCATGGGTGGCGGCTCCATCGCGCACGCCGTGGCGACTGCACCGTCAGGCGACGGGCAGGTGCTGATGGCGTTCATGCCCTTGGAAGTCGAACTAGGCAATTGAAAATCTCGGCAAGCCTGCGCTTGCCTGCCTCGGACCGAAGGCTGACAGGGTGCACAATCTGCCATGACCGCTTCGCCAACATCTCTCGCAAAGCGCCAGCCCACGGCGATTGCGGGTAGCGTGGGAACCGTGGGTATCGTTGGAATTGGCGCTTCGGCTGGTGGCCTGGAGGCGTTGGAGCAGTTCTTTGCCCGGGTGCCGTTGAAGTCCGGCCTCGCCTACATCGTGGTGCAGCACCTAGACCCGACGCACAAAGCGATGCTCGCTGAGTTGCTCCAGCGCGTGACGTCGCTGAGTGTCCGCGAGGCTGGCGAACAGATGCGGGTGGAGGCCGACCATGTTTACGTGATTCCGCCGAACGCCGAACTCACCCTGACGCGGGGCATGCTGCATGTGACGCCGCCGAACGAGCCGCGCGGCATGCGGCTGCCGGTCAATGTGCTGTTCTCGTCTCTGGCCCTTGATCAGGGTGCATCGGCCATCGGTGTCGTGCTATCGGGTATGGGATCGGACGGCACGCTGGGGCTGATGGCGCTGAGGGCGGTGGGCGGCCTGACGGTCGTGCAGGAGCCTTCGTCGGCTCAGTTCGACGCAATGCCGCGCAGCGCCATCGCCGCCGGCTGTACCGACATCGTGGCGCTGCCTGCCGACATGCCCGAGCGCATCCTGGCGTGCGTGGCGAGGTATGGGCATTCGAAGTCGCCGATCGCCGACGCGGAGCCCGACCCGATGCCTGCTAAAAAGTTGACCAATGAGTTGACCAATGAGTTGACCACTACGTTGACCAATGAGCCAACCGCTGACCGGTCCGATCCGCCCGTTGACGCACCTGCAGACACCATCGACAGTATCTTCACCCTGCTGCGACAGCGAACGCGCCATGACTTCTCGCTCTACAAACCGAGCACGCTGAACCGCCGCATCGAACGCCGCATGGCCATCCACGGTCTGGCCGCAGTCGCCGAGTACGTGCGCTTTCTGCGGCAAAACCCGCAAGAGATTGACCTGCTGTTCAAAGAACTGCTGATCGGCGTGACGAGTTTCTTCCGCGATGCCGCAGTCTGGCAATACATGCTCGATACCGCACTACCTGCGCTGCTGGCGCGTCGAGGGTCTGAGACGAAGTTGCGCGCCTGGGTGGCCGGTTGCTCCACTGGCGAAGAGGCCTACACCTTGGCGATCGTGTTTACAGAGGTGATACAGCGCCTGCCCGAGCATCACGATTGCAGACTGCAGATCTTTGCCTCCGATCTGAGCACTGACGCCATCGCCACGGCCCGCGCCGGCCGTTACCCGGCCGCGATCGGCACTAGCATGCAGCCGGAGGTCGTGGCGCGCTATTTCACCGCTGAAGGGGGAGCGCTGGTGGTCGGCAAACCGATCCGCGACATGGTGCTGTTCGCCAAGCATGACGTGGTGCTCGACCCGCCTTTCACGCGGCTCGACATCCTGAGTTGCCGTAACCTGCTGATCTACTTCGACGCCACGCTGCAGCGCCGGCTGCTGCCGCTGTTTCACTACAGCCTGCGCGCGGACGGCCTGCTGCTGCTGGGCAGCTCAGAGACGGTCGGCTCGTTCAGCAAGCTGTTCGAGCCGGTGGATTCCAAGCTGCGCCTGTACCTGAGCAAGCACACCCAGTCTGCCGCAGGCCCCCAGTTCCTGCTGAAGTCGTTCCCGCCCCTCTTGAAACCGACCAAGGAAACGCCAATGCCTTCTTCACCAAACGCAGCGCAAGGCGGCGATTCATTGCAAGCCGCTGCTGACCAAGTGCTTTTACAGGTACATGCGCCGCCGGCCGTCGTGGTCAACGCCGCAGGCGACATCGTCTACATCAGCGGCCGCACCGGCAAGTACCTAGAGCCCGCAGCCGGCAAGGCCAACTGGAACTTTCACGCCATGATTCGCGAGAGCCTGCGCGAGGCCGTGGCCAATGCCCTGAAGCAGTCCGTGACGCAGAACGAGGTGGTACTGGTGCGCGGCCTGCAGATCGTTGCGGCGGGCGGCGATCATGGCGTGGATGTCACCGTGCAGCCGCTACACGAACCGGCGACCTTGCAGGGCACGGTGATGATCGTCTTCCGTGATGTCGCGGCACCGCCGCGCAGCAGTCGGCGTTCGGCTGCCAGCGCAGCGGAAGCCACGCATGCCACCGAAGTGCAGCATTGCCGGGACGAGATTCAGAGTCTGCGCGAGGAAAACCGCGCCTCCAGAGAAGAACTGCAATCGGCCAACGAGGAACTGCAAAGTACCAACGAAGAGCTGCAGTCCGCCAACGAGGAGCTGACCACGTCCAAGGAAGAGATGCAGTCGATGAACGAGGAACTGCAGACGGTGAACGCCGAGATGCAATCCAAGCTCGACGACCTGGCCTTGGCCCAGAGCGACATGACGAGTTTGCTCAACAGCACCGAGATCGCGATGCTGTTCTTGGACCAGAACCTCAACGTTCGCCGCTTCACCGATCGTGCCGCCAAGATCATCAATTTACGCGACAGCGACATCGGCCGACCGCTGAGCGATCTGACCACCAGCCTGCAGTACCCGGCGCTGCACGACGATGCGCACGAGACGCTGCGCACACTGGTGTTCTCGGAAAAGCAGATCCAGAGCAGCGACCAGCGCTGGTTTTCGGTGCGCATCATGCCCTACCGCCGGCTCGACAACCTGATCGACGGTGCCGTGATCACCTTCGTCGACATCACCGCCACGAAGCAGGTTGAAGCGACGCTGCGCAAGGATACCGACGCCTGACATTGCCGAATGCTTCGCCCGCGGCAGAGGCAGCTTGACTTGCGTGGCGACAGATTGGCACTCGCAGGCGCGGGCCCCTGGTGCCGGTCAATGTCGTGTCGTGTTTCATTCTGTTTGCGACTGCTTCGATGTCACGTTTTCTGAGGCAACATCGGCAATAGCAGAGTCGTCATTCCAGCAATGTTGGGCAAGTGTCAGCTGCCCAATATCGGCGATTGCGACTAGGTTGATTGTTGGGCTTGATAGCACGCCAGCCCAACCTCCATACTCTTTTCGAAGCGAGGCAGCTTAGCGTAGCCCGGAATACGCTGCGCTCTTCCCGGGCTACTTGTGCTGCCTCCGCTGTGGCGACCTCGCATGTTGAGTGAAACCCTAAGGCTAGGCCAGTTGATCAACCTTGGCCTGAAAACCGATTGGATTGACCGCCTCATGCTGGTCGATGACCATGAGGACCAGCGACGACGGAATGCGCACGCTCCACAAATGCCCCGGGTCTGACAGTTGCGTCAAACGCAGGTGCAAGAATGGCACCATCAATTCCACCGATGAGCAGAATGCGACCATTAGCGGTACGGCTGCCTCAGAGGGTACAACTTGCAAATAGCCGTCGAGCAGCTGGCGGTATTCCTCAGCCATCTCGGAGCTGAACACAACGCAATAGGAACCATCACTCATTTAATTCTCCATGATTTGCAAACGTGCAGGGCGGTGCGAAGCTGATCATTGCCGCGATACGAGGGGGGGATCGGCGCGGTTGTCGTTGGTTGATCATCAAGCCAGTATGCGCGCTGCCACCAGTCCCGCAGCGAGCAGGATGCCATGCAGTGAAGCCGCTCCAATAGTCATCTGAATTGCCGGGGCTAGTTGTGCGGGGCTGTCGGCGAAGCGCACCAAGCCACGTGCCGCTGATATCGATAGGGCGGCAGACAACAGTGCCACCAATGCAGGCCACGGCAGTACACCGATTGCCACGGCGGCAATCAGCCAAAGATAGGCGCCAGCGGCGATGCCCGCATAGCACCAGCGCGCTCGCGCGGGCCCCAGCCGGACAACCCAATGATGCTTGCCCGCGGCATCGTCCGCCTTTCGATCTGGAAACTGATTGATGAACAGGATATTGGTGACCAGCAGCGCGTAGCCCGTCACCGCGACCAGCGGAAAAGTCGAGACGCTTGCTCGTTGCACGAAGTCCGCCCCGATCGCGATCAGCGCAAAGCCCGCCCAAACACAGGCTTCGCCGAGTCCGCGGCTATTGAGTTTTAACGGTGGTGCCGAATAGGTCCAACCAATCGCAAGTCCGGCCGCGCCGATCCAAAGCAGACTTGGCGCGGACACGGACATCAGCCACAACCCGGCAAGAACGACCACTGCAAGGAGGGCTGCGCCGAATTGTGCAGTTTCTCGAAGCGTCAGCACGCCGTTCTGGATAAAGCGGCTACCACCCGTGAACGGAAACACCCGCTCCGTGTTGTTGGCGTCGGTACCGTTGAGCGCGTCGTAATAATCATTGAGCACATTGATGCCCGCGTGGGCCACCAACGCGAAGACGACGGTGGTGATCGCGGTGGAAAAGCGAATGCTGATGCCGCTGTAGAAAGTGCTCGCCAAGCCAATCAGACAAGAGAAAAGTGTGACCGCGAGAAATGGCGGGCGCGTGGCGAGGAAGTATCGTAACGCCGGATTGGGCAGTGCGGTGAGGGTCGGTTCTGCAGTAGCCATGGTTAGCGCCTTGCCGAGAGTGGAGGAGACACTGATAAGGCTATTGCACGCTGGCGCACTTGATATTGATCCAGATTAAGCCGAGGCGGGTCTTTGCTCGCCGATGCCAATTGCCTTCCTGGGAACTTCTAAAAACTACTGGCATACCGGCGTCCCAAAAGGGACTTCCTTCGGTCGAAGCCGGTTTCCAAGTTTTGTAATTCGTTGATACATCAACGAAATTAGACTCCGGCTTCGACCGAAGGAAGTCTCTTTTGGGACGCCGGGGAGACAAAGTTTTGAGGTTTATAGAAGTGCCCTCCTTTGAAACACGCCATCTGACGGGCGTTTTCAGACCGTAACGGCTGAAAGTGCCCGTCTTTGCTGGTGTTTAGTGCGCGGCCTTGCACCCTGCCAAGATGCATCCTCTACGGCTTTCCCGCTAAAGTGCTTACCTCGCTTCCTAACAGTTTGTTGAAATTCGCGAAATTCGTTTGATAGGGTATTTCGGTTTGTGACTTCCCCCTTTGCAAAGGGGGATCGAGGGGGATTTTAAGCATTTGCGGGTCGATAATGATCGCAAATCCCCCTTAATCCCCCTTTTCCAAAGGGGGAAATGGTACGCAATGCGTTCACTCGGATTTAGCAGAACGAATTTCAACAAACCGCTAATCCGTTCAGAGACATCAATTCTTCAATTCCATGAATAGACGCCAATTCATAGCCTCCGCCGCGACCTTGTGTGTGTTGGACGACCCGCACCGATGACGGCACCTCCTGACAAGCGCGCCATCGACGTGACACTAGCGTCATACGCAAACCGCGCCGAGGCGTTCTGGGAAGGCACGCGTGACCACGATGTCTCGCAAAACATTGACGCGCTGTTGCGACATATCGAGGTGCCGGCGCCATTCAAAATCCTCGACTTTGGCTGTGGACCCGGGCGGGATCTGAAAACGTTTGCGGATCTTGGGCACGCGCCGATCGGTCTTGATGGCGTCGCCCGCTTTACCGAGATGGCGCGCGCCCACAGCGGTTGTGACGTCTGGCATCAGGATTTTTGCGCGCTCGATTTGCCCGCCGCGCATTTCGACGGCATCTTTGCCAATGCCAGTTTGTTTCACGTTCCCAGCCGTGAGTTGCCGCGTGTGCTTGGTGAGTTGAACGCCGCGTTGAGGCTGGGCGGGGTCCTGTTCAGCTCCAACCCGCGTGGCAACAACGAAGAGGGCTGGCGCGGGCAGGATGGCGACCGCTACGGCGTCGGGCACGATTGGGATGCTTGGCAGCGCTACATGAGCGATGCGAGATTCACGCTGCTCACGCATTACTACCGGCCGCAGGGACTGCCGCGCGAACAGCAGCCGTGGCTGGCGAGTGTCTGGCGCAAGGGTGTCT
>Ga0209591_10004314_pt1 | contig 16178 bp, 12 predicted proteins | sample MAT01_FD_187207 | JGI IMG/M metagenome (GOLD analysis project Ga0209591, IMG submission 187207) | Freshwater microbial communities from Lake Fryxell liftoff mats and glacier meltwater in Antarctica - MAT-01 (SPAdes) (version 2) | ecosystem: Environmental > Aquatic > Freshwater > Ice > Liftoff... | reverse complement strand
TTTCATGGGATTATTTATAGTTTGTTTAGTTTTTTGCCGATGAATCGGCAAAAAGGTAACGGGAGCGAGGCACCGGCGGACGTGCAGTATATTTTTTAAATTTTCCGGCAGCCTGCATCCGTTTTGCCTCTACGAGCGTATCGACGTCCAAAATGCGAGCCTGCCGTGCAAAACACGACGAAGACCTCTATCCGGTGGTGCGGAGGCCGCTGGCGATGGCGTTGACGGAGAGCAGGACTTTGGGCAGGAGGCGCTCGGCCTCGGGCGAACCGGCGGCGCGGGCGACACGCCATTTTTTGAGGATTTCGATCTGCTGGAGATGGAGGATGCGCAGGGCGTTGGCGCGGAGATGCAGGGTCTTGATCATGCGCGGGCGGCGGGATTCCAGACTGCCGCCGAAGAGTTCGGTTATCAGGGCCTTGGTTTTTTCAAACTCGCCGGAGATGACGGAAAAAAGGCGGTCGCGCACGGCGGTGTCGCCAACCAGTGCGGCGTAGTCGCGCATGATGCCGGGATCGCAACTGGCGAGGTTGGTCTCGACGTTGGTGAGGACATAGTACATGAGCGGCGATTTTTTGAGAAGCTGTCGGAGTTCCTCCAAAGGGAGGATTTTCGCGGCCAGCAGGGCTTCGATGCCGGTGCCGACGCCGAACCATCCGGGCAGGTAGTAGCGGCATTGGTTCCAACTAAAAACCCACGGGATGGCGCGCAGATCGTCGAGGGTGCGCTGGCCGGTGCGGCGGGAGGGGCGCGAACCAATGCTGCTGGTCTCGAGGGCGTCAATCGGGGTGGCCTGGGAGTAAAAAATCATGAAGCCCTCGGTCTGGATGAGGGAGACGTATTTGTCGCGGCTGGCAGAAGCGAGGAGTTCGCCGATCTGGTTAAGCACCTCGGGCAGGGCCTGTTTTTTTTGCTGGGCGAGGGAATAGCCGGTGACACCGGCGAGAAGGATTTCGAGGTTGTAAGTGGCCGTGCCGAGGATGGCAAATTTCTGGGCGATGGTTTCGCCTTGTTCGGTCAGGCGGACATCGCCGTTGATCGAGCCGGGAGGTAGGGCACCGAGAAAACGGTGCGTCGGGCCCGCGCCGCGGCTGATGGTGCCGCCGCGGCCGTGGAAAAAGCGGATCTTGGTGCCGTGGTCGCGTCCGGTTTCGGCCAGGGCGGACTGGGCTTTGTGCAGGGCCCACTGGCTGGCGAGGATTCCGCAATCCTTGTTGCTGTCGCTATAGCCGACCATGACCTGCTGGATGGGTTGTTCGTGCGGCAGGGAAAGGACCTGCACGCGGTCGGTTTGATGGAAGGCGAGACTGCGTTGCGTGACCGGATGATCGAGGAAGGTGCTGATAATACCGGGGCCATTTTCCAGATCGTCGAGCGTTTCAAAAAGCGGAACGACGGGCAACTGGCAGAGCAGGCCCCCGGGCGTCCAGCGCATGAGGCCGGCTTCGCGGGCGAGAAGATAGACGACCAGCAGGTCGGACGTGCGTTTGGTCATACTCACGATGAGCGAGCCGATGCCCTCGCGCCCGTAACTGCGGATGTGGCGGCGCAGGACGCCATAGCAGGAGAGAATGGCGTCGGCCTGTTCGCCAATGCCGGAATCGTAATAGAGGAACGGGCGGGGCGATTGCAGTTCGCGGTTGAGAAATTCCAAGCGGCGCGTTTCGTCCCATGCGCTGAAATCCGGGGCGGGTTGTCCGCTGGCGGCGAGAAGCTGGATGAGGGCTTGGTCGTGAAACTTGCTATTCTGCCGGATGTCGAGGGCGCCGAGGTGAAAGCCGAAAACATCGAGGGAACGGCGAACGGGCCAGACGGCGGTATCGGCCAGCCGCTTCGCGCCGGTCTCGATGAGGGATTCGGCCAGGAGGGCAAGGTCGGCGTCGAGTTCGTTGGGGGCGCGATAGTGGAAACCGCCGGCCTCCCGCATGGCGGGTTGGGCGCCGATGCCCGCGCCGGCTTCGATGGGAAGCTTGGCCTGGATCATGAGAACATATTGCCGCCACGGTTCGTCGGAGTATTGCCGGGAAACAGTCTCCCCGAGTTCCGGATTTTCCGTCCAAAAACGGGCCAGGGCGTCGCCGAGAATTTTCGGAGTGTCTTGAAAATTGCTGGAGAGCGGCAGTTTGGAAGCGAGGGCTTCGAGATGCTGATGCACGACCACGAGGGCATTGAGACGCAATTCCTTGAGCGACTCCTCGGTGACTTGCGCGGTCACGAGCGGATGGCCATCGCGGTCGCCACCCACCCAGGTTCCGAAACGCACGCGGGGCCAGTTGTGGGGTTTTTCCAGCAGGGCGGAATCGAAACCGGCATCCTTCCACGCGTTGCGCAGACGTTCGTCAAGCTGCTCCAGCGCGAGAGGAAAAACTTCCCGCAGGTAAAAATTCACGCCCCGCCGTTCGGTGGCAACCTTGGGTTTTTCCAGCAGGATTTCGCCGGTGCGCCAGAGACGCTCGAGGACAACTTTGATTTCCGCGCGGATCGCCTTGCGCTGGGTGGGCGTGAGGGACTGGTTTTCCAGGGAGGTGAGCAGGAGATAAATGGCGCGGTGTTGTTCGAGAACGGCCGCGCGTTTCGCCTCGGTCGGATGGGCGGTCAGGACAGACTCGATCCGCACGGAGGGGAGAAACCCGGCGATTTCCCCGCCGGTGAATCCGGCTTGCTTGAGGCGCGCGAGCTGCTGGCCCCAGAGTCCAGGCTCCTGCGCGAGGCCGTGTTCGATTTCACGCTGGCGGCGGGTTTGCGCGGCGGCGTTTTCCTCGACCATGTTCAAAAGCTGGAAGGCAATGGAGTACGCTTGCTCGATCCCCGGAGGGGGTTCGTTGACATCGTGCTCGGCCCCCTCTTGCCACGGCAGATGGCGCGCCGCCTCCTCTTCACCCAATTCGCAGAGAACCTCCTTGAGGCACTCCATGAGATAATGCAGATCCGCATCAATTTTCGCGAACCCCGATACGATATAATCAGCCGTTGTTTTCACCCCTGCGGCATCATTGGGAAATGCGCGGGAAAATCAACTGAGATTCTTGGCGGGAACGGAATCGGGAATCGCAGGCACCGGATGATGTCCGGCCCGGATTAAAACTCCGTCAGATTTTTTTGGGATTTACCGAGAACCCGGCTCAACTCCGCGCGCAAGGTGAGGGTTTGCTCCTCCTTCTTGATCAGGGCGGCCAAGCGGTCGGGCGACTCATCCCCCAAGCGCTGGATTTCCTCAATCAGCATCTCGGCGGTGTTGATGACGCTCCGGAGCTGCTTGATGGAATCCTTGTCGGTGCGGCTTTCGTCCACGATCTGGTTGAAGAATTCCACCTGGCGCCGGAGCCAGACCAAGGCTTCGTCAATGGAGGCCTGACCGCCGACGAGACGTCCTGTGGTGGTGAAGGCGGGAGGGGTGGGTTCACCAGGCCGCACGGGCAGCACGCTGGCGGGGCTTTCGGCGATGCCGGAGGATTGCGTGCGGTTGTTGATGACGGTGGGTGTGATGAAGATGATGAGGTTGCGTTTGTTTTGGGAGCGCGCCTTGCTTTTGAAAAGCTCGCCCACGCCGGGAATGTCCTTGAGAAACGGCACGCCGGTTTTGTCCCGCTGATCGAAGGCCTGCTCGATGCCGCCGACGGCCAGGGTGTAGCCGGAATCCACCTGCAGAGCGGCATTGTACACGCGCGAGGAAGCGATGGGGTAGTCGTTGCCCTGGATGTTCTGGAAGCCGATGATGGAGGAAACGGTGATGGCGACATTGAGGATGACAGAGTTGTCCGGCATCGTCTTGGGCAGGACATTGATGATGGTGCCAATGGGCAGATAAGAAACGCTCGCGGTGGTGGTGCCGCCCACGCCGGGCGTGACCGAGGACGTGGCCGCGAGCACGGGCTGGTTGACCACGCTGCGAATGACGACCTCGCGATTGTTGATGGTGAGGACGCGCGGATACTGGATCGTGCTGGTGTCGCGGTCGCGCAAGAAGGCCTGGAGGGAAACCGACACGGCGTCGGGCGTGAGGACGGCGGAGTACCCGCCGTTGAAGCCGGTGGTTTTGTTGCTCGAGTCGGAAAAGTTGTTGTTTCCGGTACGCTCTGTTGTATCCGTCGTGATGCCCCCGGCGGTGACCTGCTCGTTGAGCTGGGCGACGCTGTTGAGGGTGTCCGTTATTGTTCCGGAGTTCAGATTGCCAGCGACTTGCGCGCTGGCGGCGGCGGTTACGCTGTAACCGCCCTCAAGGGTGCCGGCCCAATTGATGCCCAGTTCCTTTCGGGGATCCCTGGTGGTTTCGAAGAATTTGACCTCGACCCCGATGAGCGCTTGGGGACGATCGGCGGAACTGAGGAAACCCTCGACCCATTGGTGCTGCTGCAGGGTGGCGATGACGTAAATCGTATTGGAGTCGGCATTGTAAATGACCTGGGCACCGCTATCGCCTTTGGTCGAGGGGTCACCAGCGAGATACTGGCTTCCGGCGGGATTGAGGGTTTGGGGCGTCTGCAATTGCCCGAAATTTTCCACGCTGGCCTCACCCGCGAACCGCGCAATCGTTCCGCTGGTGGGAATGCCAAGCAGGGATTTAATCTGCTCGATGATCTCCGGGGTCTTCACCTTGAAGACCTCGCTGGCTCCCTGGATGTTGATGTTCAAATCGGGAATGCCCGAGCCCGTGCTGGGCGTTGAAGCCGAGGTGGTGGCGCCGGACTGACCGGATTCGCCGCCCTCATAGGTCACCCGCTGTTGGGAATTAAATTTCAGTTTGTAGATGCGGCCGATGAGTTCCTTTTCGTTGACGGGCCGCAGGAACCAAACGCCGTTTTCGAAAAAAAGTTGGATGCCGTTGGCGCGGGCGATGGTTTCCAATGCGCGAAACGGGCTGGCCCGCAGGGTGAAAGTCACCAGCGTGTTCTCTGCTGCGGAGGATTCCTGCAGCGCGACAAAAGGAATGCCCGCATCGTCTGCCATAAAACGCAGCACATCGCGCAAGGAAGCGCGGTCGAAATTGTACAATTTGGCCGGGGCATTGCGCAGTTTTTCCGCGATGGCATTTCCCCCTGCGTAGTCAGGAAACACGTCGAAGCCCGGAGCGGCGGCCACGGGAATCTGCATGGTGGTGCTCGCGCGATTGGGGATCTGCGCGAGTTGCTGCGCTTGCACCGGGGACAGGAGCAGGGCGGAAACAAGCATGGCCACGAGAGTTCTTCCCGCCGCACCTTCCGGGCGGCACCCTTCACCCCACCAAAAAAACATCACAGCCCGCGCTCGAAAAAATCGAGGCAGATGCACACGCCGCACCTTCCGGAGCGGAGGATTCAAATCGCAATTCATGGTTGGCAGGTGCCGTTCTGTAGGCGAGGACTGTGAATAAGTAGGGAGTTATTAACAAAAACGCCAGTTTAAATTAACAAAATTATCCACACAAAACGCCACCTGTTGCATAGAATTTCTTTTTTTCAAGTTCCTGATAGGTAATTTTTTAGTTCGCTTTTTTTATTTTTGCCGTATTCTTGTTGCATGGCTCGGAAACACGGATCTTGGAGGAGTCGGGGTTTCACCTTGGTGGAAATCCTCTTGGGCATGGCAGTGATTTCCGTGCTCTCATCCGTCGGGTACTTTACCGTCACGAACATTCAGGAGGGAGCGAAGGAAAACAAACTGGGCTCGGATGTCGTTTCGATGAATGCAGCCGTGACATCCTATGTCGCCAACGGCGGAAGTCTCCCCACGGAGGGGGCCGTGGCGGATGTGCTGGCCAAGCTCAAGACCCGTGCGAATGTGGCATCCGCCGCGAAGTCCATTGGGATGACCGGCAGTTTCATTGACCAGCGGATTGAGCCGGAGTGGCAGACTGTTGACGAGGCCGGGACTTCGCAATTGCGCGCGGTCTGGAATGTGGCACAGGGCCGCTTTGTTCTCACCCGCGAGGGCGTGGCGGGCATCAAAAACTTCCGGGTGAATAATGCTTTGGCGTTGGAGGCACCAACGCTCGAGGCCCGCACGCAAAATGTGGCGGGATCGGACGTGAAGGCAGGCGCGCCCGTGTGGATCTGGGATTATGCCGACAACCGGGCCAGTTCTCCCGATCTGGGTGCGGCCCCGACGACCACGGCGGGCACCGCCTACACTCCAGCCGGGTCGCATGTGACCGTGCCACTCAGCCCGCCGATCTTCGGCGTCTCAGGTGGTAGCCGCACTCTGGCGCAACTGGCCAGCTTGCAAAACATCACCAGCAGCGGGGCTTTCCCGCTTAGTATTACTAATCCGAACACGGGCGACATCTCACATCTTACGACCGCAGGCGTGGTCGTGGTCGCACCAAGCGCGGGAGGAACAACGATTTCCTCCCAAGCCATTTCGGATGATCCGGATGATTGGTCAGACAGCCCGGTTGTCACTAACACCTATAGCGTGACGGCTCTTACCTTGGCGGTCGGCATCGTCGCCTCAAGCCAAAGCGTAACGCCGTTCCAAGTGGGCGTCCCGCCGGCCAGTGGCGTTGCTGGCACCGGCATTTCGGTCACAGCCACCATCACGAACTGGGCGACTATTCCCTCTGTCTTCAGAGTCAGCACCAACTTCCAACTCGTCATGGCCGACAGCACGCAGACTCTGACCAACCTCAGCGGATCGGCCCTGCAACAGCTATCAGGCACGCTCACCCCAAGCAGTGCCTGGAGTTTTGCCTCGGGTTTTCCCGCCATCACGATGAACGCCATGGCCAGGTCTCTGAATGCGGCGCTCTTCACCGCCTCTCCGGTGGCCACAGCCACCATCGTCTCTTCCAGACCAACGATGGGACTGACGTTTGCCCCGGTTTCGGGGTCAACCCTCAATGCCTCGGAAACCATCACCATCACCGTCAGCGACCTCACGCAGTATCCCGCAGGCTACACCATCAGGTACACCACGGACGGCAGCGTCCCGAGCGCAACCAATGGGACAACTTACACTGCGGCCATCATCCCTCCGGCCAGCGGAACCCTTACCCTCAGAGCCATCGCCCTGCCGCCTGCAATCTATACCAATTGGTTCAATTCTCCGGTTTACACCGCGACATATACCGTGAATGCGCCCGGATCCGCGACCCCGGTCGGTGCCCTGCTCGCCTTCGCCGAGCTGCAAAATAGTGTGCAATTCAGAGGCAATGTGATCCTTTCCACCCAAGCCACCCAGACCAACGTGACCTTCTTCGGTACTTCCCTCATCAAGGGAAACCTCTATGTTCCTGGCACACCGGATATTTACAAAAGCCACGTGGCCTCGTCCCAATGGGACAATCAAAGGTGGTCCGCGCCCGTGGATGGCAATTTCTCGAATTACATCTTGGGAAGGCAGTTTGACGCCAACGGGGTCGAGACCACTCCGGCCACGATAGCGGCCAATCCGCGCGTGGTGGATTTGAATGGAACCACCTCGCCGTCCAACTACTACATCCTCATTCAGGATTCGGCCAAGATTGAGGGCAAGATTTACCGCCGGAGTACGCCTCCGTCCCTGCCAACCGTCGCGACCCCAGGCACCAAAAACAACACGAACACGTTTCGGTACAGCGGCTCATGGGATGTGGATCCGAACAATCCCAATCGCCTGCCTTCCCTGACCGTCAATCCCGCCACGAGGGCGAACGTGGATATCACCGCCTCGAATGTGTCCGTAAATTTGACGGCGGGCAATTATGGAAACGTCACCGTTTCCAACAATTCCAAGATCGTTCTTGGGGACGCGGCCAATCCCAACAGCGTGAGAAACTATACCTTTGAGCGCTTGAATTTGAATGGTGGAGCCGATCTCGAGATCGTGGGCAGAGTGGTGATCACGGTCAACTTCTCGGTGGGGAATTCCGCCGTGCGGGTTGACAACGGAGGGATTTTTGGCAACAGCCTCCGTCCGGATTGGCTGCAATTAAACGTTTTCTCCTCGGGTGCCGCCTCGCAGAATCAACAGCAATTTCTTCTGGCGGCAGGCAGCCAGTTTTATGGCCAGATCGTTGCGCCCAAGGGGCTGGTGACCTTGCAAGAGAACAGCCGGTTCACGGGCTCGATCTCCGCCTTCAAGCTGCAAATGACAGGCGCAGCCGGTGCCGACGGAAATATCAACTTTACCCTTCCGCCCGTCACTCAATAATCTAGCAAGGCTCTTTCCTTCCCGGAGCGGTCCATTTTCCCACACTTCATGCGCCTGCTCGATCTTCCTGCCGATTCGCCCGTTGCCCTTCGCATTCATGAGCTGGCTGTCTCGGAAGGCATCAGTGACTTCTACCTGACCCCCGGCGATTTTCTTTCCTACAAATTTAATGGCGAGTTGATCTACGACACCATGGTTTTCGAGATGGCCGTGCCTGAGCGCTTGGAGCCGGGTTGCGACGACAGCGCGATGGATCTTCTCGGCCATCGCTTTCGCGTGAGCCAGATGGTCACGCAGGGCCGCTTGCGGTGGGTCATGCGTCTGCTGCCGGATGTGATTCCCGAGCCGCACCAAATCAAGGTGCCGCCGCCTGCACTCAAGGCGATTCTGGAAGCGCGTTACGGGCTTTTTTTGGTTTGCGGTGCCACCGGCAGCGGAAAGTCCACCACCATCGCCTCCATGGTGCTGCATCGGGCCAAGCGGCGGCGCGAACACGTGATTTCCTTCGAGGATCCCATCGAGTTTGTTTATCCCGACGGTCTGCCTTCGCTGATTTCCCAACGGGAGATGGGCACGGACGAGGTGGATTTTGCCAAGGCCCTCAGATCGGCCCTGCGTCAGGCCCCGGACGTCATCATCGTGGGGGAAATTCGCGATGGTGAGACGGCCGAGATCGCCTTGCAGGCGGCCGAAACCGGCCACGCCGTGGTGGCGACCCTGCACACCTCCTCGGCTTCGCAAACCATCCAGCGTTTTCTGAAGCTGATTCCCTCGGACCGCTTGGAAAGCGCGCAGGAAACCCTGGCGGACACGTTGCGTCTGGTTCTCTGCCAGCGCCTGCTGCTCGACCAGACCAAAAGCAAACGCTTTCCCATTCACGAGGTGCTGCTACAATACGATGGCGTGGTCAACATCATCCGCCGCGGGGATTTCAAAAAACTCGATCAGGAATTGGAGACCGGCTGGAAACGCGGAATGTATAATTTTTATAAGAGTGTCGAATTGCGCGAGGCCGAGGGATTCAAGTCCGCCTCGGGTGCCCATTTTGCTGGGAACTCCTGGGAGGAGATCGAGGACTATCTTGATCGGCAGCCGGAGGTGACCCGATGACCACGCGCGACATTCTGTCCGTCCTGAATTTCTCAGCCTTCCGCCCCGAACCCGATGATTCGACTGCAGCCTGGAAGCGGCGTTTCCCGAGTAAGCGCAGCGCTCTGATCAGCATCGGGAGGGCCACTCTGATCTGGCGCGGCGTCCAACGCAACGGCCGCCTCGGCGAGGGCGATTTTCTGCGCGGTGAACCCAAGGAGTTGCTCGGCCAGGCCGCCCTGCCGATCAAAGACGCAGTGGATGCGGGCTGGTGTGCCGTCTCGCTCAACACCCGCTACGTCATCAGCCTCGAGACAAACCTGTCCCGCCGCCCGGGCAGCGAGGAAATCATCAAGTCGAATCCGCGCAGCGTACTCGGCGCGCGTTACGAACGCGGCAAGCGCTATGCGGTCACCCACAGCCCGGAAACCAACTCCAGCATCCTGGTCGCCTGCGACGAGGAAAACATCCGTAAGACGGAAACGATGATCAAGGAGGCGGGCTTGCAGCTTGGACGCGTTTTCTGCGGCACCTATCTCCTCCTGCGGCATGCCCTGGCCCAAACCAACACGGCCAAGGGCGGAGACAAACCCACCAGTATTTTTTATGTCATTTGCTGCCAGGGTTCGGTCTGCGCCATGGTGCAGGATCAGGATCGCTGGATGGAGTTGCGCTCCCGCACCGATGTCTACGAGGACACGGTGGATCCCGCCCTTGAGTTGCTCGCGCCCTTCAAACTGCGCATTCCCGAGGAAAGCCAGATCGTTCTCGTTTGCGACAACCTGCTGCCCGAGATGGCCGAGGGGTTGGAGCGGATTTTTACCGGACGCAAGATCACCGACTTGTCCCAGGCGGATTTGCTGTGGACCCTGGCTGCCCAAAATTAAATGCAAATTTTCGCCAAAAGCGTTGACGATTTCAAGACGGACCGGAAGGGCATCAGCCCGCCGCTGCCGATCTATCTGCGCATCGTGCCCATGGTGTTTTATCTCACAATTGCCGCCTCCATCCTGCTCAACGGGCTTTTCTTCGTGCGGTACAGTCAGGCCGGGAAGAACCGGGAAATGGCCATGATCCGGGATAAACAGGTTCAGGCCGACCTGGCCGGCGCCCGGAAGGAGCGCAAAGATCTGGAAAATGAGACCAAGCGGGCCTCCGACATCGTGGCCTGGCTCGATGCCTCCCGTCCGCTCCAGCCTCTGGTCGTCGAAGTCGCGCGCAGCATTGATGACGACTCCTCCATTGTCGAACTCCGCCTGGACCGCGATGCGGAGAACCCCGCCCAAATTCGGTTTTCCATGCGCCTGGGCAGCGATACCACACGTCAACTCGACGTCACCCTCGCAAAAATCGCCGCCCTGCGCTTTCGCACGTTTTCTCCGCAGCAAACCATGGAAAAGGGCGCGATTGACTACAAGGCAACCCTGATCTGGCTGGATGCCGCCCGCGAAAACGCCGCACTTGCAGCTCCCGGATCATGAACAAAAAACACATTGCCTGCGCCGTCGTTCTCATCGCCATCATCGGCATGGTGCAGGCTTCGCTGACGATGAACCAGCGCACTCTCAAAATGGAGGCGGATGCGGCCAAGGCCGGAATGACAGCGAACATTTCGTCCACCACACTGACGCAGGAACGCCGCCAATTGGAGGATCTGAAAAAAAGTTCCAAGCCGCTCATTGATTACCTGAATCTTTGGCAGCCGTATTTTTCCGCCGTGGATTCCCCCCAAAACGCCGAACTCAAAATTTCCCTTAAGATCAAGGAGGACGATCTCCTCACCCTCTCCCAGAAATACGATGTCGTGTCCCAGAAAAACCGTTCCCTGCCTTATTTGATGCGGGCGCAGATCACTTTTGAAGATAACTATGCGCGCCTGCTTAACTGGATCGGGCGGCTCGAGCGGGAGTTGCCCACCATCCGCATCAGCAGCATCCGCGTGGCCAAAGGAACCGGCGCAAATGATCTCAAGGTGGACATGACACTCGAACAACCCATTCTCACCGCGCAATGAAACGTCCCGGATTGGTTTTTCTTTTCGCCGCGGCGTTCTCACCGCTCTGCCACGCGGCTCCTGCCATCGGCCTTCTCCCGGAGGACAAGATGCCCGTGCAGGTGGCCGAGAGTGAGCGCAATCCTTTTGGCAAACGGGTGGCCAAGGTGGCGGCCGCCCCGGCAGTCACGGAAAGCGAAGAGACAAAAATCCGCTCAGTCATTGAAAATTTGCCCTTGGGCGGGATGACCCGCGGCTATGGTGTGGTCAAGGTTCTGCTGGGATCCTACATGGTTGCGGAAGGACAAACCCTTCCGGACGTGATCCCCAATCAGACGGAAAAAGTGAAGGTGCTCTCCGTCACGGCAGACCGGGTGGATCTGGGTTTTGTGGACAAGGACGGAACTGCAGAAACGCGCAAGATCGGCCTGCTGATCAATCTTTCCCCCTCCGTACGCTTCAAGCTTGGCGGCAAATCCGCCCCGGAAGCCAAGGGGGGCGAAGCGCCCGGCCTGGGCGGAGTAACCAAGAAAAATGAACCCGGAACGTCCAGATAATGAGAGTCGCCGGCTGAATCGCGGATTTAGCTTTGTCGAGGTGCTCATGGCTCTCGCCATTGCGGCGGGTGTCATCACCACCGCAGTGCTGTCTTATCAGGCCGCCACGCAGGCGACCAACCGCTACGGAACCTATGGAGCCGTGCAATTGAACACGGGCGTGCTTTTTAATTTTTACGCTCTGAGTGGCTTTTATGTGGATACGTATTTTGCGCCGAACTATGGGCGGGTGGCGCAAGCGGAGATGCTGCGCGATGAATTTTACGAAGACGTGAGTAGCGCCAGCGCAGTCTATTGCCTCGGCAGGAGTCTGCAAACCAGCACCTCGCAGCGACCCTCCGTGATCCCGATCAATGCCAATTACGATGCCCGGCGGCTCGACACGTCCGAAGCGTTCCGCCTTTTTTTGGCCGAGGCCGTTCCGGCCACCTCCGGATACTTCTCCTCCTATCGCGGGGTCTCCACCGCTCAGAATCTTTCGATTTATATCCTGATGCCATCCGACTCCTCCGCGCAACTCTGGGTGAGAGCCATCTACGAGGTGGACTTTGTGACCGCCGTGAATCCCGCCGGAACCTACGCCTCGGTTCGGAGGTATCAGGGAACGGTCTGCACGGATTATTACGACATCTTTTATCCTGCTTCCGACGGCACCGTCGCTTTCAGGCCTCTGGTGGCACAGTTTGAACGCAGAGCCCGCCAGGCCACGGTGGAGGGGAGCAATGATTTGTTGAAGCTCGCCGCCAACCGTCCCTTCTACTTTATCTGGTGGCCCGATCCTGCCGCGCCCGCGCTGGAAGCCCGGTCGTCCCAAAGTTTTTCCACCGGTGACCCCAGAGCGGCTTATGCGGCCATGATCGGGCGCACCTCATTCTTCATGGTTGCACCCATGTTTCCCCCGTTATGAAACGCCAACGCTCCCAATCCGGCTCGGCTATTATCTATGCGTTGATTGTCATTGTGGTCGGCGCGGTGGTTCTGGCGGGCTGGATCAACGTCCTGGCCGCGCGCGTCCTCTACACCGAGCAAATGAGCGCGGCTCTCCAACGGAGAATCGTCCTGGAAAACAGCCGCCTGTTGGCCAGTCAATATCTTCTGCAAAACGTCCTGCCCGGCTCGTACACCGGAACGTCGAGCGCGACTTTGACCGTGACGGGAACAACCTGGGCGGCTTTCCAGATCACCGGCACAAACATTGGCTCACCCCTCACCTCAACCTCCATTTCCGCAGCCCTCAATGCCTTCTCGCCCGGCGGCGGCGGCGGCTACACTTTGGACATTTCGGCGGCCCTCAATGATGGAAGTGCCGGCGCGTTCGCCTGGAATCCCTGGATGTTCCAAGCGCGTTCCAGAAGCCCGATGTACGGTTACGATCTCTTCACTTCCCAAAGGCCGACCCTGAGTCCCGGCAGTCAGATTGTTCTGGCATCCGGGCTCAACGTTCGTGGCAACACTGTCAGTCCGGCTTACGCTGGCAGTAGTTTTCTCGGCGCGAACGCGGTGCTTTGGCGGCCCAATGCTCCGAATGATTACCGCCTGACCAGCGCAGTGTCCTACGAAACACCCACCGTCAGCTTCCCCACGGTTTCCCCGATTAATTCCGGCTTGATGTCAAACTTCGTCTTCCCACCGGTCACTTCCGGCAGCGGGTACGACGGCTCGATTTCCGTTATCAATCCAAGCGGCACGGCCCCCAATTCCCTGGTGACCAAGCATAACATGACCGGTGCCGGAGCGATCTCCATTGTCGGCACCGGCACGGATACCTACACCACCACCACGCAGGATCCCAACACCGGAGTTATCACCGGAACTTATACCTATCTCTCGGCCAACGGAGCCGGAGCGGTGACCGTTCTCGTCATCGAGCCCTTGCTCAATAAAATTTATATCCCGGGAAGTACGACCACTCTTATTCTCCAAGGCCAGGCCAATGCCGCCGACCTTGTCACCGCCAACCAACGCCCGCCCCTGCTCATCGTGGTGAATGAAACCGGTGCCTCTTCGCTGACCTCCATTCAATTGCAGAATCAAAACAACCGGCGGTTTTATATCGGTGTGAAAAAAAGCACCGCCGCCACGGTTACCGTTTCCGCCACCGCCGGCAGCTGGCGGCTGGGTGGTGTTTTTGAAAACACCGCTCTTTCCTATAACGCCGGTGGGGCCCTTAGTTTGACGGGCGGACTGCGCACGGACAGCTCCATCTCCCTGGTCGCGGGAACCACGGTGAACATTACGCGGGAAAACGATGACACCGATCCCAAGCTGCTCGAACGGTACGCCGATCGTTACGGCTGGCTGGAGACCTACCGGCAATGAAAAAACAATCCGGCTACACGATAGTCGAGGTGATGGTGGCCGCCGGGATTTTGGTCATCGGCATAGCTGCCGCCGCTTCCCTCGCGCTCACCATGGTTTCCCAAGAGGAGGCCAATGCGCGGGTGGCCCGCGCGTTTAACTTCCAGGAACAGGCCGCGCGTCTCTACCAACTCGGCCTTGAGCCCCCGGAGATTCTCGCCATCATCCCCCCGGAAACCAATGTGACCGCGCTCACCTTCACCACCTCCACCACCAATGTGACCGGAGTCGGTGCAATCGAACTGGCGGCCTGCCGGCTTGTTTTTCATGCCGGCGTTCCCATGGCATCGGCGAACACAGCCACTCCGGTGGCGCGGACCAATAATCTTATGCTTGTGCGGCCGTCCATCCGCTGATTGAGAGAGGGAAGATGCTGAAGAAAGTTATCCTGACAAACATTCACACCTCCAAGTCCCTGGAAGTTGTGGTGGACACCGATGATGACGCCAAGGCGATCCTCGGGGCGGGCAAGGCTCCCAATGAGACGGTGGTGGTGACGGACATCGGCGGCCTGGACGAGGCGGTATACCGGCTCACGGGCAAGCCGCCGGGGGGGGAGGAATCGGCGGCTTTTTTCGGCGGATTGGCCAGGTGTCTGGAGCGCAATATCTCCACGGTCAAGAGCATGGAGTTGCTGGCCAGCCGACTGAAGACTCCGCGGTTCCGTGGCGCGATTGCGGACATTTCCCACCATATCATCAATGGCGACAAGCTGAGCGACTGCTTCGCCATGCACCCGGATTTGTTCACCGAGGATGTGGTGGCCCTCATCCGCGCGGGCGAGGAGTCCGGGCTGGTCCATGAGATCTTCCGTCAAATCGCCAATACCCAGCGCAAATCCCAGCGCGTGCTGAAAAAACTCAAGGCCGGGCTGATCTATCCCGTCATCGTGCTGGTGCTGGCGGTGGTGGTGACCATCGTGATGAGCTTCACCCTGGTTCCTGCGATCTCAAAACTCTACGGGGCAATGAACGCCACGCTCCCGTTGCCGACCATCGTGATGATGAAGTTTTCCGACATGCTTCTTCATCAGCCCTATCTGGCGGCGATTCCTTTTATCGCGATGATCGCCCTGTTTCGCTACTGGCCGCGCATCTATCGTGTTCCAAAGGTGCAGATTTTCCTCACCCGGCTGCCCACGGTGGGAAACATCATCCGCAAATCCGCCGCGATGGTGAGCTTCCGCTGTCTCGCCCTGCTCTTGCAGGCCAATGTGCGCATCGTGACCGCCTTGGAAATCTCGGCCAAGAGTTCCAACCACGTCGAGTTCGAGCGATTTTTCCTTGCGGTGCGGGATCACATCAATGACGGCCTTTCGCTGCCGGAGAGTTTCCTGATGGAGTCGCACCGGCTGGGACCGGATGGTCGCACCATTGCCTCGGTGGTTCAAATGGCGGGCGAAACGGGAGGTGTGAACGAAATGCTGGAGGAAATCGCGGTGGATTACGAGGAGGATCTCGATCTCATTGCCGGCCAGATTGATAAAATTTTGGAACCCGTCGTAATTGTCTTTTTGGCCGTGATCGTCGGATTTCTGGTTTACGCCATTTACGGTCCGATCTTCAATTTGAGCAAAGTGATCCTGCCTAAAAAACCCGGCGGAGCGGTTCCCGTGGCCCGACAAACGGCTCCGTGAAGTTCCTCGCCGGGACGGTCTATTCCAAAGCACTGGCCATCTTTTTGGCCGCATCCCTGCTGCTGCTTGGCGCGGTGGTCGCCCTGACCCAGTTGATTATTTTCCGGGAGTTTAATCTCACGGAACAGCGGGAAATGAAGGCCATGTTACAGCGGTTTTCCACGGTGCTGGCGAGGGAGGCCAAACCCCTCGAGGCCACCGTCGGAGAATGGGCGGGTTCGGCATCGGTGGTGGGATTTCTCGATGGGCGCGTCAAAGACCCGGACCTGGGGAAAATTACCCCGGAAGTCTTGAAAGAGCTGAACATAGACTTTGTCGCGCTCTATGACGAAGAGGGAAAGCTCGTGCGCGTGGTCTGCACCGAAGCGTCCATTCTCCAGAACGGAGAGCGCATCACCGCAGCACTCGAAGAGGCCGCGCTTAATTCCCGAAACCGGAC
>Ga0209591_10004313_pt1 | contig 16180 bp, 18 predicted proteins | sample MAT01_FD_187207 | JGI IMG/M metagenome (GOLD analysis project Ga0209591, IMG submission 187207) | Freshwater microbial communities from Lake Fryxell liftoff mats and glacier meltwater in Antarctica - MAT-01 (SPAdes) (version 2) | ecosystem: Environmental > Aquatic > Freshwater > Ice > Liftoff... | reverse complement strand
AATTGCAAAAGGTGAATCGCTGGTTAACGGAGCAATATACATTGACAGAGGATATGAAGATATAGATGAGAAGCTGAGAAATCTCGGGGCTGATATAACCCGGATTTGAACTATGATGAAATGATTGAATGATGGCTATGACTATGATATTAATTCGAATTAAGTTTTGATTTTTATATTTTTTATTTTTGAATAATTAAAGTAATGAATAACTAATGGAATTATATCAATTTTCCACTATAGTTGCTGTTCAAATTCTAATTAATTTACTATTCCATTTTTTAAAGAGCTATTCTTCTGAAAAAGGAAAGAATCTTGCTACCAAAGAAGACGTTGCTGAAATAACTGAAAAAATTGAAAGTGTTAAAAAAGAATTCACTTTATTAGTAAATGAACATCAAGTAAAGTTTTCATATTTACATATTGAAAAAGCAAAAGCAATTATAAAACTTTATAGGAAATTAACTTTATTAGAATTAACATTGAATAAATTCTTTAATCCTTTTCAACGAGCCAATCGAGATTATAAGAAAGAATTTAAAGATTCACAAAACAAAATTCGTAACTTTATAATTTATTATAATAAAAATAAAATTTTTTATTGTAAGGAAATTAGATATATAGTTGACAGTATTAATTCTGAAATTGAAAAATCATGGTTTAATTATACTATAGACCCTCCAATTGAACATAGGACATCAAATACAGATGTATATAAGGAAAACTTTAAAATGTGGAATGATGCATGGGAAAGCATTGATATGAAAATTCCGCGTTTGAAATCAGAACTTGAAAAGGAAATGAGTAAAATTATAGAACCTTAATATTTCTAAATCAGTATTTATTTATTGTTGATATAATTATATTTCAAAAAATTAATTATGGATTTTATAAAAACAACACAAAGAATTCAAAATAAGAGAGTTATTGTAAACATACCCGAAGATTTTATATCAGAAAACGTTGAAGTCATAATTTTACCACTACTAACTGATGATAATAATTTCACTCAGGAAATCACGAAAGTTTCTGAAAAATCTTTTCAAGGGTGGGATAACAAAGAAGATGAAATCTATGATACTTTATAAAAAATGGGATATTGTTTTAGTCCCATTTCCATTTACGGATTTATCTACAACTAAAAAAAGACCTTCTTTAATTATATCTCCTGACGAATTCAATAAAAATGACGATTTAATAATTGCTTTTATTACAAGTAAAATTCCCGATCAATTAAGATTTGGTGACTTTAGAATTAAAGAATGGGAAAATTCAGGTCTTCCAAAACCTTTTTTAATCAGAATGAAGTTTTCAACAATTAGTAAAACAATTAGTAAAACAATTAGTAAAACAATTAGTAAAACAATTCTTGTAAAACAAATTGGCAGATTATTAGATATTGAATGTAAATCTTTTCAATATGAGTTGATTGAATTTTTCAAAAAATAAATTTAAAATAATTTTAATTCCATAAATAATTTAAATGAATCATACATCAAAATTAGATAAGCTCAAGCAGATTAAATCTGAAGCTATGCTTGGCGGCGGACAGTTAAGAATCGATGCTCAGCATAAAAAAGGAAAACTTACTGCAAGAGAAAGAATTGATTTATTATTAGATACAGGAAGTTTTGAAGAGATAGATATTTTTGTGAGACATCAGTCAACAGATTTTGATCTCGACAAACAAAGATTTTATACTGACGGAGTTATAACAGGAACCGGGACAATAGATGGCAGAGCTGTTTGTGTTTTTTCACAGGACTTTACAATACTCGGAGGTTCTCTTGCGGAGTATCATGCAAAGAAAGTTTGTAAAATAATGGATATGGCAATGAAGATAGGAGTTCCGGTAATCGGAATAAACGACAGTGGCGGAGCGAGAATACAGGAGGGTGTAGTGTCACTAGGCGGATATGCAGATATTTTTTTAAGAAATACTTTATCAAGTGGTGTGATTCCTCAGATTTCGGCAATAGTCGGACCTTGTGCCGGTGGTGCAGTTTATTCACCCGCAATTACGGATTTTATTTTTATGGTTGATAAAGTTTCTTATATGTTCGTCACCGGACCTAATGTAGTAAAGACGGTTACACACGAGGAGGTTACTTTTGATGATCTCGGTGGAGCAAAAACACATGCTATTAAAAGCGGCGTAAGTCATTTTACTTCCGATAATGAAGTCGAATGTTTTCAAAGTATAAGAAAACTGATGTCTTATCTTCCATTGAATAATATGGATTCGCCTCCAATGCATGAATATTCAACGGATGAAAAAGATCTGGAATTTCTGAATCAATATCTTCCCGATAATCCGAATAAACCATATGATGTAAAAGAAGTTATTGCAGCGTTAATTGATGACGATACTTTTTTTGAAGTTCATAGAGAATACGCTGAAAATTTAGTAGTTGGATTTGGAAGAATTGAAGGAAGATCAATTGGTATTGTTGCTAATCAGCCACTTATGCTTGCCGGTGTTCTTGATTTAAATTCTTCAATAAAGGGAGCAAGATTTGTGAGGTTCTGCGATGCATTTAATATTCCCTTGCTGGTATTAGAGGATGTTCCGGGATTTTTACCGGGAACTGATCAGGAATGGAGAGGTGTTATCCGTCACGGTGCGAAACTGCTTTATGCTTTTTGTGAAGCAACAGTTCCAAAGGTAACAGTGATATTAAGAAAGGCATACGGCGGAGCATATGATGTTATGAATTCAAAACATGTTCGCGGAGATATAAATCTTGCATGGCCATCGGCAGAAATTGCAGTTATGGGAGCACAAGGTGCTGCTGAAATAATTTTCAAAAAAGAAATTGATGCTTCAGATGATAAAGTACAGGCACTTAAAGAAAAAGTAGATGAGTTTACAGAAAAATTTGCAAATCCTTATCTTGCAGCAGAAAGAGGATTCATAGATGATATAATAGAACCTAAGGATACAAGAAAAAAACTTATTTATTATTTCAAAATTTTAGAAAATAAAGTTGATACAAATCCAAAAAAGAAGCATGGGAATATTCCGCTTTAGTTAAAAGTTGAAAGTTAAAAGTTGAAAGTTGAAAGTTAAAAGTTGAAAGTTGAAAGTTGAAAGTTGAAAGTTGAAAGTTGAAAGTTGGAAGTTGAAAGTTGAAAGTTGGAAGTTTGAAGTTTGAAGTTTGAAGTTTGTTGGACAATTTTTTAAATAATCCTTTCGATTCAGAATTAATTTAAAGAAAAAAGTAAATTTTCTTTGAAATGCATGAAAAGTCGAATTGATTTTGAAACGTAATTTCGTTAATTTTATAAAATGTAATAATATATGGCCGGTGATGACAAAAATTCTGAAAAGAATAAAAATTCTTTATCTTTAAAAGAGATTATCACTAAGCCTTTGTTTAAAGTTGATAACAGAGTAGCACAATATTCAGGATTAGGAATAACATTAGTAGTTACGATTTTACTTTTTTTATGGGCGGGAATCTGGTTAGACGGTAAGTTTTCAACGGGGATTTTATTCACATTAATACTTACAGGAATTGGCTTTTCAGCCGGGTTTTACAGCTTTTACCTTAATATTAAAAAGCTTTCACAGGAAGATAAGAAAGAAAATCCTAAATTCAATAAATACTGAAATCAGAAGATTTAAAAAAATTCATAACAAAGATTTCCATAATCGGAATATTATTATTTGTTATAATTCTTGTTGTATTAATTTCTCTTAATTCTAGTCAATATATCCCGTCTTTGATTTCAGGCTGGGTAATTAGTTTTGTTAATGTTTTAATCGGAAGTGTAATAATCTTCAGGGCATTTCAGACAGGCGGCAAAGGGTTTTTCAACACTGTTTTGCTGAGTATGGTTGTAAGAATGTTTGCAATTGCCGGTTTTGTGTTTGTACTGGTTTATTTTTTTAAGATAGAAAAGTTCAGTTTAGCAATAATAATGTTTTTCTTTTATTTCTTATTCTTAATATTTGAAATAAATTTTTTAAACAGAAACAAAGTGATAAGTTCTGTGAAGTGATTAAAATGAAAAATCAGTAAATTAATTTATATATATTTTTAATTTTTTATAAACTAATAATAATTTTGGTTTTAAGTCTTTCGGCAATAAATTTCAAATCAGTTTTCAAAAACCTCTTAGTAATTTTCATATTATTATTCACATTTGCAATTAATAATATTGCTAATGCTGAAGAACATTCAAAAGGAAGTGACGATAAAAAATCAGAGACGACGCATGTTTCAACAGATGAAGGAAAATTTGATATAATAGACAGAGTAGTCGACCATCACTATGTTGACTTTTATTTTCTCGGTAAACTTCCATTGCCACATTTCGAACCAGTAACAATTCTGGGAATTCCATTTGATTTCTCCGTTACAAAAAGTTTGTTTATGATATTTTTAACATGCATAGTATTAGTACTTGTATTAATGTATGCGGCGTCGAAGAACAAAAAGAACAAAGTTCCAAATGGAATCGGCAACATGGTAGAATCTATAATTGTATTTATAAGAGACGAAATAGTAGTTCCTAATATGGGAAAGGAAGGATTAAAGCTTCTTCCATTTTTCCTTACAATTTTCTTTTTTATAATGTTTGCAAATCTGATTGGACTGTTTCCTTTTATGGCACAACCGACAAAAAATATTAATGTAACAGCCGCACTTGCATTAGTTACATTCGGCATGACACAGGCAAAGGGAATAAAGGCACAGGGATTTGGAAATTATTTCAAAGGTTTAGTTCCTCCCGGAGTACCGGTTTTTGTATTACCGATTATGGTTGTAGTGGAGTTTATAGGATTATTTACAAAGCCGTTTTCATTATTGATGAGATTATTTGCAAATATCACAGCCGGTTCGATAATTATATTTTCTTTGATTGGTTTGATATTTGTAATGCAATATGCCGGAGCAGTAATAGCGGTTCCGTTTGCAATATTTATTTATATGATGGAGATATTCATTGCATTACTTCAGGCATATATATTTACTATGCTTTCTGTTCTTTATATAAATATGGCAATGCATCATCATTAAAAGTTAAAAGCCTGCCCGCCTATGGCGGGTTAAAAGTTAAAAGCCTGCCCGCCTATGGCGGGTTAAAAGTTAAAAGCCTGCCCGCCTATGGCGGGTTAAAAGTTAAAAGTTAAAAGTTAAAAAATAAATAGTTATAAAAAAACAATATAAATTAATTAATTAAATAAAAAAGAAGGGAATAATAAAAATGGATTTTGCATTTTTAGGTGCCGGTATTGGAGCCGGATTAACAGTAATAGGGGCAGGAATTGGAATTGGAAGACTTGCCGGATCAGCGATGGAAGCAAGCGGAAGACAACCTGAAGCATTAGGTGAAATCAGAACATCAATGATTATCGCAGCAGCTCTTGTTGAAGGTGTAGCTTTATTCGGACTTGTTATCTGTATTTTATTAGCTACAAAAAGCTAAGAAATATCATTCAGCATTTTAAAAATCTGTATCGGAATAATTTAAAATTAATTCTCTTATTTATTTCATTTGCAGATAATCAACTTAATTTTTTTAAAAAATAAATTCAGATAATGATTTATTATCTTACATTATTATATAATCATTCATTGATTCTGTTATTCAGTGGTGGTGCAGATGAGAAGCCGATGCTTCTTTCTGTAAATCCGGGATTAATAATATGGCAGCTGTTAATTTTCGTAATACTGCTTTTCATTTTGAAAAAGATCGCATGGAAGCCTTTATTGTCCTCACTTCATTCGAGAGAGCAGTCAATCAGAGATTCAATAGATCAGGCTGAGAAACTTCAGAAAGATGCTTTGGACTTAATTGAACAGAATAAAAGGAACATGTCAGAGGCAAATGCACAGTCAATGAAAATAATAAACGATGCAAAGGAAATATCAGGAAAGATGAGAGATGAACTAATGCAGAAGGCACAGGAAGATTCGAGAAAGCTTTTAGAACAGGCAAAATCAGAGATTAAGCAGGAGAAAGAATCAGCAATGTCAGAATTAAGAAATGAAGTTTCTGACCTTGCAATTAAATCAGCTGAGAAAATAATGCGTGAGTCTCTTGATGAAAACAAGCAGAAGAAAATTGTGAATGATTTCATTTCACAAATACCGAATAATTAGTATGGCAGTTAGGCAGTTTGGCAATTAGACATTTTTAAAAGAATTTTACAAACAAACAATGCAGTCAAAAGCATCAAGACGATATTCACTTGCACTATACGGCGTTTCTGATGAGAAGGGAACATTAGAAGAAGTTACAAAGGATATAAATTTTGTAATAAGTTTAATTACTTCGAATCACGATCTCGAATTATTCTTTTCAAGTCCTGTAATTCCAAAGCAGAAAAAAATAGAAGTAATAGAAAGTATTTTCAAAAACAATATTTCTGTTAATACTTATAATTTTATGAAGCTTCTGATTACAAGAGGCAGAGGAAATCTGACTTTGGAGATTTTGAAAGATTTTATTCAGCTGAAGAAGGAGCGTGACGGAATAGTTGATGTTACTGTGAAAACGTCTGTCGAGCTTAACGATACCGAGAAGTCGAATATGAAATCAAAGATTGATTCATATACAAAACTTAACGGACATTTAAAATTTGAAATTGATAAAAATATAATCGGTGGGTTTGTAGCAAAAATAAATGATACAATTTTAGATGCGAGTTTGAAGAGGCAACTGGAGATTTTAAAGAACAGATTTAAGCAAGGCGATTATACAATGAATTAATAGAAACAGTCAGTATAAAAAAATTCACAGATTTTAAGATTAAAAATAGATTTAAAATAGATTTAAAATAAATTTTTATTTAAGATAAAATATTTTAGGAGAAATAAATAATGGCTGAAGTAAAATCAGACGAAATATCCGCGATACTCAGGAAGCAATTATCGGGATTTGAAACAGAGGTAGATGTATATGATGTCGGAACAGTTTTATACGTCGGAGACGGTGTAGCGAGAGTCTACGGATTATCAAAATGCGGAGCCGGTGAATTAATAGAATTTCCAAACGGAGTATTCGGAATGGCATTAAACCTTGAAGAAGACAATGTAGGTTGTATTCTTTTCGGAGATTCTTCACTTGTAAAAGAAGGTGACCTTGTAAAGAGAACCGGAAGAATTGCAAGTATGCCTGTTGGTGAAGCGATGCTCGGAAGAGTTATAAATCCGCTCGGACAGCCGATTGACGGAAAAGGTGAAATTAAAACAGATAAGTTTTCACCATTGGAAAGAAAAGCACTTGGTGTTATGCAAAGACAGCCGGTGAAAGAGCCGCTTCAGACCGGAGTAAAATCTGTCGATGCTATGATTCCGATTGGAAGAGGACAAAGAGAGTTAATTATTGGTGACAGGCAAACTGGTAAAACTGCTGTTGCAATTGACACAATAATAAATCAAAGAGGAAAAGATGTATTCTGTATATATGTTGCGATTGGTCAAAAAGGTTCGACTGTTGCTCAGGTAGTAAAAAGTTTACAGGATGCCGGAGCTATGGAATACACAACTGTGATTGTTGCAACTGCATCTGACCCCGCACCGCTTCAATACATTTCGGCATTTGCCGGAGCAACACTCGGAGAATATTTCAGAGATTCAGGAAGACATGCATTGGTAGTTTATGATGACCTTACAAAACAGGCAGCATCATACAGAGAGGTTTCATTATTATTAAGAAGGCCACCGGGCAGAGAAGCATATCCGGGAGATGTTTTCTATCTTCACTCAAGATTACTTGAAAGAGCTTCAAAGATTTCAGATGATTTAGGTGCAGGAAGTCTGACAGCTTTGCCGATTATTGAAACGCAGGCAGGTGACGTATCAGCTTACATTCCAACTAACGTAATTTCAATTACAGACGGACAGATTTATCTTGAACCAAATCTTTTTAATGCAGGTATAAGACCTGCTATTAATGTTGGTATATCTGTATCGAGAGTAGGTGGAAATGCACAGATCAAGGCAATGAAAAAAATTGCTGGTACATTAAGACTTGAACTTGCACAATACAGAGAGCTTGAAGCATTTGCAAAATTCGGTTCTGATCTTGATAAAGCAACAATGCAGCAGCTCAGAAGAGGTGAAAGATTAGTAGAAATTTTGAAGCAGAAACAATATTCACCAATGACAGTTGAGAATCAGGTGTTGATTATATTTGCAGCTACGAAAGGATATTTAGATGAAATTCCAATTCAGCATGTAACGAGATTTCAGGATGATTTCTTACAGGAAGTTGAAAATATGCATCCGGATATAATTAAGAGTATTGCTGATACAAAAGATCTGACAGCTGAAAATACAGAGAAGATGAATAAAGTATTGACAGATTTCTCTGAAAGATTTAAGTCAACATTGAAATAGATTTATAATTTTTGATATTATTTAATTAGCATAAAAGTAAAAACTTGGCAACACTCAAAGAACTGAAAGTCAGAATCGGCGGAGTAAAGAATACACAGAAGATTACCAAGGCAATGAAGATGGTTGCTTCTGCAAAACTCAGAAGGGCTCAGGAAAAAATTATAGCAGCGAGACCTTATGCAAGCAAAATAAATCAGCTGCTTGGAGATTTGGTAAGTGTAGCAGAGGAAGGCATTGACGAACTATTGGACACAAGGGAAATTAAGACACGCTGTTTAGTAGTAGTTTCATCAGACAGAGGACTGGCGGGGTCATTTAACACAAACATAATCAGAACTTCGAATAACTATTTGAAAACTATAGATGCAAATACGAAAGTGGTATTGATTGGTAAAAAGGCAAATGATTCGATGAAGAAATTGAAATTAAATCTGATAAACAGTTATGTCGGAATATTCAACAATCTGACATTGGAGCAATCAAATGAAATTGTAAATTTTTTGGTTGATGGTTATAAGAAAAAAGAATTTGATTGTGTTGAGATTGTTTATAATGAATTTAAGACAATAGCAAAACAGGTTACAGTCAGAGAGCAGTTTTTACCGTTGAAAAAATCTGTAAAATCTGAAAATAAAAAGACAGCAGGAGATTATATATATGAACCGACAGAAGTTGAGATTATTAAAGAATTAATCCCTAAACAATTAAAGATTCAATTTTGGAAAGTTTTGCTTGAGTCAAATGCAGCTGAGCAGGCATCGAGGATGACAGCTATGGAGACTGCGACAAAGAATGCTTCGGATCTTCTGAAAATACTTGAGCTTTCATACAATCAGGCGAGACAGGCAGCAATTACAAAAGAGATATTGGAGATTGTCGGTGGTGCTGAAGCATTAAAAGATGCATAATTAAATTTAGTAAATAGTTTTTATTATATTCCCGGTTTCTTGTCAGAGACCGGGATTTTCTTTTTTAAAAACAGATTTTATATATGAATTAAATTTAATAATTTTTAATTAAAATTAATTGCGACTTTTCTAAAAGTACTACGTCTAATTATAAAATATATATTTTAAGTTATAACTTGAAAAAAAATAACTAAGTAAAAAAGGAAATCTTGAGATTGAATGGATAGAAAAATAAATAAGAAAAAGTAATATAAAATATTCTTAACACAATAAATCCCTTTAGCAATCAGTTAAAGGGATTTTAAATTTAAAAAAATTTAAATTACTCAGACTTAAAAACCGAAGTAACAGTTGACTGCAAACCGCCTCTGACAGTGAATTCACCTTTAACTTCCATCCATTTAGGATTAGTTGATTTAACAAGATCGTCAAGTATTCTGTTGATTACATTTTCATAAAATATTCCTTCATTGCGAAAAGACTGCAGATAATACTTCAGTGATTTCAATTCAACGCATTTCTTTCCGGCAATATAAGAAATTGTAATTGTTCCGAAATCGGGCTGACCTGTTTTTGGGCAAACAGAAGTAAATTCATTTGCATGGTGAACAATAAGATATTCTCTGTCCGGAAAAGAGTTATCGAAAATTTCCAGAAGTTTGATTTTATTTGGGTCTGTTTTAACCGGATTTATTTTTTTCATAGTGATACAATTTATTCAAAGACTTTTCAAAATTAAAGTTAGAATTATTTATATCTCAAATATTATTCTGATAATGATTAAATTGAATTAAATTAAAAAAACTAATAAATGTCATTAAGCGATACATCTAAAAAGAGAATATTAATAACCGGTGCTGCCGGTTTTCTCGGTTCACATCTGAGTGACCGGTTTATAAAAGAAGGATACAATGTTATAGGAATGGATAATTTGATTACAGGTTCATTAAGTAACATCGAACACTTATTTCCATTGAAAGAATTTGAATTTTATTTTCATGATGTGACAAAATTTGTTCATATTCCCGGAAATCTCGATTACGTACTGCATTTTGCATCACCAGCAAGTCCGATAGATTATTTAAAGATTCCTATACAGACATTGAAAGTCGGCTCGCTTGGAACTCATAATCTTCTTGGGCTTTCCAAAGAAAAGAAAGCAAGATTTTTAATAGCATCCACTTCAGAAATTTACGGTGATCCGCAGGTTCATCCTCAGAACGAAGAGTATTGGGGGAATGTAAATCCTATCGGACCACGAGGTGTATATGATGAGGCAAAGCGATTTCAGGAAGCAATAACAATGGCTTATCATACATATCACGGACTTGAAACGCGGATTGTAAGAATATTTAATACTTACGGTCCAAGGATGAGACTTAATGACGGCAGGGCTTTGCCTGCTTTTTTTGGTCAGGCAATCAGAGGTGAAGACATCACTGTTTTTGGTGATGGAAGTCAGACGAGGTCGTTTTGTTATGTAGATGATTTGGTTGAAGGGATTTACAGATTGCTGCTGAGTGATTATTCATTTCCTGTTAATATTGGAAATCCTGATGAGATTACAATTAAAGAATTTGCTGAGGAGATTATAAAGCTTACCGGTACAAATCAGAAAATTATTTACAAAGATCTTCCGAAAGATGATCCGAAGCAACGACAGCCTGATATTACCAAAGCTAAAGAAATATTGGGATGGGAGCCGAAAGTTGGTCGTGCAGAAGGTCTGAAAATTACTTATGATTTTTTTAAGAATGTACTGAAGAAGGAAAGTTTAAATATAAAGTAGAAAAAAAGTCAGCTTTGTATTGAAAATTAATTCGTATGAGATTTTTTTAAAGAAATTAAAACAGAAAATCTTTTTCAATCTCATTAAATCTTTTTGCCAATAAATCTTTTTCGGAAATTTTTTCGTCACTGACTTTCCAGTCAATATTTAAATCAGGATCTTTATACAAAACTGACCTTTCATCATGCTTACTATAAACGTTTGTACATTTGTAAGAAAAAATTGCTTCATCTGACAGAACAGAAAATCCATGAGCAAATCCAGGTGGAATCCATATTTGTTTATGATTTTCGCCTGTGAGTTCGACTGCAAAATGCTTACCGAATGTAGGCGATCCAAATCTGATATCAACAGCAACGTCAAGTACATTACCTGTAATCACCTGACACAGCTTGCCCTGCGAATATTCTCCAACCTGGTAATGCAAACCTCGGATAGTACCTTTTTGTGATTTTGAAATATTGTCCTGAACAAAATTTAAATTTAATCCAAATTCATTATATTTTTGCTTATTGTAAGATTCAAAAAAATATCCACGTTCATCAGCAAAAAAATCCGGTTCAAAAACTAAAATACCATCAAGTGCAGTTTTTTCAATTTTCATTTTCTAAGATTCCTTTAATATTTTTTCAAGATATGATTTATACAGAGATTTTGGGATTTTAGAAATGACATCTTTAAATTTTTCAATATCAATAAATCCTTTATGAAGAGAAATTTCTTCAAGACATGCAACTTTCAAGCCCTGTCTGTCTTCAATTACCCCAAAAAAGTTTGATGCCTGAAGTAATGATTCAGGAGTTCCTGTATCAAGCCAGGCAACGCCTCTGCCAATTTTTTCAACATTCAGTTTTCCTCTTTCAAGATAAACATTGTTTACATCTGTGATTTCCAGTTCACCTCTTGGAGACGGCTTTATATTTTTTGAAATATTTACAACATCATTATCATATACATACAATCCCGGTACAGCAAAATTAGATTTAGGTCTGGCAGGTTTTTCTTCAATCGAAATTGCTTTTCCATTTTCATCAAATTCAACGATACCGTATCGCTCAGGATCATTTACCCTGTATCCAAAAATAGTTGCACCGTCATTTTTATTCATAGCATTATAAATAAAATCTAAATTACCATAAAATATATTATCACCAAGAATTAAAGTTACACCATCTTTGCCGATAAACTTTTCACCGATAATAAAGGATTCTGCTATTCCATTTGGAGCAGTTTGTAAGGCATATTCAATTTTAATTCCGTAATCAGAGCCGTCATTAAATAATTTTTGGTAAAGAGGAATTGTTTCTTCATTTGAAATTATCAGAATCTCTCTGATATTTGAAAGCATGAGTATTGACAGCGGATAATAAATAAGCGGCTTGTCATAAATAAGTGTAAGTTGTTTACTGTAGATTTTTGAAACCGGGTAAAGTCGCGAACCTGCACCACCGGCTAAGATAATACCTTTCAAGTGTTATGAATTTTAAAGTTTAATTTAATTGATGGCAATTTACGGAAGTATATTACAAATTTAAAGATATTAAATTTCTTCAGGACAATTTAAAAAATTCCTTAATTCCTGTAAGTATATTCTGAATTGCAAATGATGCCAATATCAATCCCATGAGTTTACTAATTACCAATATCCCGGATTCGCCGATTTTATTTTGTATTTTTCTTGCAATCAATAGAAACAGGTAAGTTACAAATAAAACTAAAATAGTAATAAATGCAGTTGTTATTTGCTCTCCTACAGTATATAAATGATTATCTGTTAAAATCACAACACCCATTATTGCAGCGGGAGAAGCTATTGAAGGAATTGCAATTGGGAAAATTGTAATGTTCTTCTGATCTTTTAACAAATGCTTCCCTTCTCCAAATATCATAGTCAGAGAAAATAAAAACAATATTACCCCACCCGAAATCTGAAAAGCTGAAAGTGAAATATTCATAGTCTCCAAAATAATCTGTCCGGTAACAATGAAGAATATTAATATTATACCTGCAAAGAAAACAGCTTTTAAGGCTATGGATTTTTTTCCTTTATCCGAAAAAGTCTTGGTTGCTTCAAGAAAAACAGGGATCGAACTGAGAGGATCAATCAAAGCAAATAAAAGTATAAAAGATTGTATGTATTCTGACATTATTCTAATTGAAATTTAAGTATTATTTACATTGTCTAATCATAATTTAAAAATTGAAATACTTAAAACAAATATAGAAATATTTTAATTTAATTTAGTGATGTTTTTTATTTCTGACACTATGGAATTCTATTTATATTTTTTCTGAAATTTGATTAAGCTATTATTCTAAAAAAAAATTATGAAAAAATTAATTACTTTTTTAATGCTATTTATTTTCGTTTCAGCAAATTATTTGAATGCTGAAGTCGCAGCAATCAAGAAAACTTTCAGTAAAAAAGATATATTATTACTTGCTGATGCATATATTAATAATAACCTAAATGTGAAGAATCCAATGATTGTTGATGTAGATAAAGACGGTGATTTTGATATTTTAAATTTCAACAATAAAGGAAATGTTGAATATTACAAAAATGAAGGTACTCTTGAAAAACCTTTTTTTGTTTTGGAAAATAAAAAATATGATAACTATGAAATGAATTCTTTTTTACCAAACGGAATTCCAATCCCGGCTTTTTTTGCAGATAAAGATGGTGATAATGACACAGATATATTCGGAATTGTAACAGAAAATTCAAAGTATAATGTTCTTTATGCAGAGAATACTGTTGATTTTGACCATTATACTCTGATTACTATTATATTAGTCCTCTTGATAATTGTTTTACTTGTTGCAATTTTATAATTTAATTTGTATTTATTTTTATATACTTCCTAATACATAAACTAAGTTAAAAACTAATTTTCAAAATAGTATTAATTCTATTCCGGAAAAAAATATTAAATTCATTATAGATTTTGACAGTACCTTTATAAGGCTTGAAGCCCTGGATGAGCTGTGTCATATTTCTCTTGCAAATAATCCCGATAAAAAAAAGATTTTAAAAGAATTTGAAAATCTTACTAATCTCGGAATGGAAGGAAAAATTTCTTTCAGAGAATCTTTGATAAAAAGAATTGAATTGCTAAATGCAGGTAAAACGCAGATTGAAGAAGTTGTTAAAATGCTCGGTAAAAAAATTTCTAAGTCAGTAATCAGGAATAAAAATTTTTTCAGTAAATACGGTGAAGATATTTTTATTATATCCGGTGGTTTCAAAGAAATTATTTATCCGATTATAAGTAAATATAATATTCCCGAAAAGAATGTTTTTGCAAATACTTTTGAGTTTGACAATGACGGAAACATTACAGGATTTGACAAAAAAAATCTATTAAGTCAGGATAACGGAAAAATCAAACAGCTTAAAAAGCTCGGTTTAAAAGGTGAACTTTATGTTATCGGTGACGGCTACACAGATTATGAATTGAAGAAAGAGGGAATCGCCCACAAGTTTTTTGCATTTACAGAAAACATTGAAAGACAAATTGTTACTGAAAATGCAGACTATATTGCACCAAGTATGGACGAATTTTTATATATCAATAAACTTCCTATGACAATCTCATATCCTAAAAACAGAATTAAAGTTTTACTATTAGAAAATATTCATTCAGATGCTTTAGAAATTTTTAAAACTGAAGGTTACAATGTAGAATCTTATTCTAAAAGTTTAAATGAAACAGATTTATCTCAGAAAATAAAAGATGTTTCGATTCTATGTATAAGATCCAAGACTCAAATCAGCGAAGAAGTTTTACGGAATGCAAACAGATTAATTTCTGTCGGTGCTTTTTGTATAGGCACAAATCAGATTGATCTGAATACATGTTTGAAAAAAGGAATTGCAGTGTTTAATGCTCCCTTTAGTAATACACGAAGTGTTGTAGAGCTAGCGCTTGCAGAGATAATTATTCTGATGAGAGATATATTCGGTAAAAGTAATTCTCTGCATAAAGGAATCTGGGATAAATCTGCAAGCGGCAGTTTTGAAATAAGAGGTAAAAAAATTGGTATTATCGGTTACGGGAAAATCGGATCTCAACTTTCTGTCCTTGCCGAAGATCTTGGAATGGATGTATATTATTATGATGTAATTGACAAACTCGCATTAGGAAATGCTAAAAAATGTAATACTCTTTCTGAACTTTTAAAAAAATCTGATATAGTTACTCTGCATATTGACGGAAATAAAAGTAACACAAATTATATTTCAGAAAAAGAATTTAAGCAAATGAAATCCGGCGTGATATTTTTAAATCTGAGCAGAGGACATGTAGTAGATATCGAAGCATTGGCAAAACATTTAAAGAGTAAAAAAGTCAAAGGAGCATCTATAGATGTATTTCCATATGAGCCGTCAGGTAATGATGAAAAATTTATTTCAGAACTTCAGAATCTTCCAAATGTAATTCTGACTCCGCATATCGGAGGAAGTACAGAGGAAGCTCAGAAAAATATCGGTAATTTCGTTCCGAAAAAAATTATAGATTTTATAAACAGCGGAAATACATTTTACAGTGTAAATTTTCCGGAAATACAATTACCGGAATTTCAAAATGCACACAGACTTATTCATATTCATGAAAATGTTCCCGGAATTCTTGCACAGATAAACAACACTCTTGCAGGTCATAACATAAATATTATAGGACAATATTTAAAAACAAATGAACTTGTAGGATATGTAATAACTGACATCAGCAAAAAGTATGATCCTATAGTAATCAGCGATCTTAAAAAAATTCCTCATACTATTAAATTCAGAGTTCTGTATTAATTAAATTTTGAAATGAAAAAAACTTTTTTTACACCCGGTCCGACTGAACTATATCCTGATGTTAAAAATTTTATTCAAGAAGCTTTAAGAGATAACGTTTGTTCGATTAATCACAGAAGTAAAGAGTTTATGGATATATATAAATTTACAATTGATTCATTAAAACAACTCTTAAACATTCCTGATAATTACAGTATTTTCTTTCTTAGTTCTGCTACGGAATGTATGGACAGAATTATTCAGAATTGTGTTGAAGAAAAAAGTTTTCATTTTGTTAACGGTGCATTTGCAGAAAGATTTTATAAAACAGCAATTGTGT
>Ga0209591_10004309_pt1 | contig 16186 bp, 9 predicted proteins | sample MAT01_FD_187207 | JGI IMG/M metagenome (GOLD analysis project Ga0209591, IMG submission 187207) | Freshwater microbial communities from Lake Fryxell liftoff mats and glacier meltwater in Antarctica - MAT-01 (SPAdes) (version 2) | ecosystem: Environmental > Aquatic > Freshwater > Ice > Liftoff... | reverse complement strand
CAGTCCTGATACACTGAGTAGGACATTTTGCTGCAAACTTATATCTGATAAATTTGACCACATGATTTTAATTGGGCAAAAAGAAGTAGAAACTAATTTCCATAATGTCAGCCTCTAAGCGCATTGCTTTTGCCGTAAGTGTTTCCTGGCTAAGTCGTCTAGTCACAATTCTGATTAATATCGGATTAATTCCAGTTCTTTATCGCTACATGGGGAAAGAAGAACTGGGATTGTTGTTTTTGCTTGGAAATAGTCAGGCTTTCCTTAGTTTGCTAGATATGGGGATCACCCCTACACTGATGAGGCATATAGCTCTAGCTAAAGGTAAAAGTGGCTCCGATCCAAACATTGAGATGAGTGCCGACAGTAAACAGCACATTGGCGATCTGATTGTGACAGGACGGACTATTTTGCAATTGCTGGCAGTAATAACTTTCTTTATTGCATGGTTGTCGGGCTATGCATTGATTGGCAAGTTAGATCTAAAAGAAGTCTCATTTCAAACAGTTTTCTGGTCGTGGACATTAATGTGTGTCGGCTACTCGATCAACGTCTGGGTTTCCTATCTAGATTCGCTGCTGGCTGGAGTTGGTTATGTGGGATGGGATGGCATTCTCAATATGATCCTAGCTTTTCTGACTACGGTCATAACTATTGTGGCGGTATTAATGGATGGAGGCATATTAGTATTATCGGCAATTTCAGTCGGTAGTGCGCTCTTCCAACGTTTCTTGCTTTTAGGTTTTATTCGGTGGCGCAATCCTGAATTGCTGCAAATTAATGGTCGTTGGAATTCTGATTATGCTAGAGCGATGATCAGACCATCTCTATATGCCTGGCTGACTAGTTTGGGTGCTTTTTTGGTGCTGCGGACAGACGACTACTTTATTGCTCTGCTCCGAAATGTCTCCGATCTTCCCGCCTATCGGGGGGCTTACCAACTTGTGTCGAATATTTACATGATCGTAAATCCTTTAGCTTATTCATCGAGTACTTTTATTAGTCAGATGTGGCAAGCAGGGGATTTAAGCGGGATTCAAAAAATTGTGATTCGCAATGCGCGCTTGACTTTATCGATCATGGCATCGGGTGTTGCGTTCATTTTGGTGGCTGGACGTGAATTTCTCAATCTCTGGCTGGGGGAGGGAAATCTGGTCGCCTATCCGATTTTGGTGGTGTTTTGTGTGATGTTGACGCTCGAAGCCCAGCATAACGTCTTAGCAACTAGTAGTCGGGCGACCGAAGATGAGAAATATGCGCCTTGGGCGATCTCGGCAGGCATTTTAAATGTCGTGTTTACTTTGATCTTAATCAAACCATTTGGGCTACTGGGTGTGGCATTGGGGACGATGCTTGCCCAGATCCTCACGAATAATTGGTATGCTGTCTATCGACCATTGGTAAGACTAAAAATAAGTTTCAAGCTATATTTTGTCAGAGTCATTCTGTTATGGGCGACTGTATTTGGGTTGAGTCTGACTGGTGCGATCTTGGCTAAAACTGCCGTAAATGTTGTAAATGGATCGCCTGTGTTTGTGCTGATAGCAGTATCGATCGCTTGTGCGGGTGTGGTAGTTCCTGCGATTTGGCTGGGCGTGCTAGAAGTTCACGAAAGACAGAAGATTAAAGCAAAATTGTCGCGGATGCTCGATCGAAGATAATCACAAGCCAATCACAAAACTGTAAGCTGCTTGCGGGTAACTAGCGGTATGGTGATCGTAAAAGTTGTACCTACTTCTAATTCACTTTGAACACTTATAGAACCGCCCATAAGCTCAACATATTTTTTCACAATTGTCAGCCCTAGCCCACTGCCAGCAATCTTGCCGACATTTCGAGCGCGGTAGAAAGGCTCGAATAGATGTTCGTAATCTTCAGGTGGAATGCCAATCCCCTGATCGCGAATCTGGAAGACAATTTTGCTCGTGACTAGATGCTTAGTGTCTTCTGCCCCGATCATTACATCTGCGGTTAAATCTGGTTTGGGAATGGGTTTGGTAGGAAGAGATACTTGAGTTTCTTGGGCTTCTGCTTCTTGGGGATACATCATGCGTAAATGGACGATTCCACCATTGGGGGAATATTTAACGGCGTTGGATAGAAGATTGCTCAAAATATAGCGCAGCACTTTTGTATCCATGTAAGTATGGCGAACTTCATGGCTCAGGCAATAGCTGATAAAAGTTACGGTGTGGTTGATCCCAGAGATCGATCTGATTTCATCCACCCGATCGTGACAAAAAGCCTCTAAATCAAACAGAGTTGGCTCTAACTGAAGTTTACCCGCTTCGGCTTTGCCCACAGACAAAACATCATCAAGCAAATCTGTCATGCGTTGAACGGCTTGTTTGATCCGCTCAAATCGTTTAGCGCGTTTCTCCTCAGACCACTGCTGTCCTTGACTTTCAAGCAAGTCTGTCGATAGATAGATGGTTGCTAAAGGATTGCGAAACTCATGCGAAACCATAGAAACGAAATCAGATTTAAGCGCACTAATAATCTCGGCTTTTTGCCGCATCTGCTCGACCTGCTCTAGAGATGAGCGCATATCCGCTTCGAGTTGATGCTTGCGGAGTGCGACCTCTACTGTCGCTTTTAATTCTTGAGGCTTAAAAGGTTTAACCAAATACCCAAATGGCTCAGTTTCTTTAACTCGTTGAATTGTTTTTTCATCAGCAAAAGCCGTCATGTAGACTACAGGAATTTGATGGAGGTTATAAATTTCTCTAGCTGCGGCGATGCCATCCATATCCCCCTTAAGCATGATATCCATTAATACTAAATCTGGATGCTTAAGTTTAGCAGCTTGGATTGCGGCTAAGCCCGTATCGACAATCCCAGTCACAATGTAGCCCTGTTGCTGGAGTCTGCTCGCGATGTTTTCTGCCGCGATCGCTTCATCCTCAACAATTAGAATCTTGGCTGTGCTCATTAGGATTTAGTCTCTCTTTGTAACTTAGTTCGGCGAAAGTAACACAAAATTGTGTGCCGTTGCTTCGATCGATCTCAATCGTCCCCTCTAGCTGCCGAGTCAGAATACGGACTAGCCTCAGTCCTAAAGAATTAGTGCTAAGCCAATCAACATGCTCTGGAATCCCGACACCATCATCACTAACGATCATCTTGTACAAATTATCCTTGGATTTGCGATCGTTGTCTGTTCCGATCGTACAAAACTGAATCTTTATTTCGCCTGCTCGACCATCAGGAAAGGCATATTTAAGTGAATTAGAGATTAATTCATTCAAAATTAGCCCACAAGGCATCGCTGTCTCAAAATTTAGCATTGCTGAATCTATATCAAGCTTTTGCTGAATATTCCTGTTGCTGTAGGAGATAAATAGGTTATCTGCCAGACTTTTAACGTATTCGCTAAATTCGATATGACCGAGGGTATGTGATTGATAAAGTTGCTCGTGAATCAGTGCCATTGAATGAATGCGGTTTTGGCTATCTGCAAATAGATCGAGAACTTGTTCATCTTCAACATATTGTGATTGCAAATCTAACAAATTCGTAATCACATGAAGATTATTTTTAACGCGGTGATGAATTTCTTTGAGCAAAATCTCTTTTTCTTGGAGTGAGGCTTCTAGTTGCTGCTGACTTTCGCGTCGTCTCGTAATGTCGCGGATCATTGCCAGACTGTACAGAGTTTTGCCGCTGTCATCTCGCACTACCGAAGCTGTGACTGTAACCCAGATTGTGGCGCGATCTTTGGTGATATAGCGTTTTTCGATTTGATAGTTGGAAATTCTGCCGTAGTAAAGCTGTTTGGATAATTGCGAGTCGATCTCGAGATCGATCGGATGGGTGATGAAGCTAAATGGCTGTGACATCATTTCGGCTTCGGTATAGCCCAACATTTGACAGAGCATGGCATTTACTTTTAACACTCTCTGGTTAAACCCTATTACTGCCATTCCGAGGGGGCCTTCTTCAAAAATTTTACGAAACCGCTCTTCACTCAGACGCAGGGCTTCTTCTGATTTTTTTCGATCGCTGATATCTTCGACCATGCCAAACCCGTAGCGGATATTACCGTTGCGATCGCGCACGATTGCGGCTGTGAGTTGAACCCAAATTTCGTCTCCAACTTTAGTGAGATAGCGTTTTTCCATGCTGTAACTATTGATCTCTTGATTGGCAATCTGCTCCAGAAAAATCCGCTCTGTGGCAATATCATCAGGGTGAGTAATTTCCTCAACTGTGAATTCTTTTAGCTCAGACTCACTGTATTTGACTAAATCGCACATAGCCTGGTTAGCTTGGATATATCTACCCTCGATATCGACTAAATTTATGCCAATCGGCGCATTCTCAAATATATGGCGGAAACGCTTCTCACTCTCAAGCAGGGCATTCTCGGCGATTTTACGGTCGCTGATATCCATCAAGCAACTAATCGTACCAATATTTTCGCCTTGACTATTTTTGAGCATAGAGAGGGATAGATTGGCATAAAACTCTCGACCTGACTTGTGTTGGAGCTTTACTTCACCGCTATAAGAGCCAACAGTTTGCCAAGAACCTTGTTTAATTTTTGTGAAGGAATCAGATCGATCGACATTGTAAATCAGCGCAATATGCCGACCTAAAACTTCTCCTGTGGTATAGCCCAAGAGTTTCTCTGCGCCTTTATTCCAGCTTGTGATCTTGTCATTTCGGTCGGTCGAAACTACGGCATCATGAATCTGATTGATAATTTGGGCTTGGAGGCCGATCGCATTTCCGTTTTTTTTTCGATCGCTAATATCACGCACGATCGCTAGTACCGTATCCTTGCCGTAGGGAGCAATCCGAGCTTCAAAATCTCGCCATCCATCGCTTTCAAGCAATGAGTATTCGATCATCACTATATCTTGCTGCCGTAGACTATCTTGGATCGCTTGCATAGCGGCAACGGCAACATCAGGTGGCAAGACATCTGAGACTTTTGCGCCAATAATCTGTTCGATTGGAACTATGGGTTGAAAGCCTTTGGCAGGAATACAATCAAGATATATACCATGTCGATCGAGCAGCAGTATCAGGTCAGGCAGCGCCGAGAGTAAGGCAAGATTTTTAGCTTCACTTTGGCTCAACTCTGTTTGGAAAGTAAGACGCTCTTGGACTCTAACTTCCAATTCTTGATTGAGTTTTTGCAAGTTTGAATTGGGATTAGAGGAAGCTTCACTCATGCTGATCCTTGATTAGATTATTTCTGGTTGGACTTCGATCGTTAGCAGTGGTGATTCGATCGACTCAGATTGTGACAGAGCTTTAATGGAGTCTGCTGCGGGAGAAATGGAGACTTGTCGATCTTCCTGTGGGAGCCAATGCAGGAAAGGTAAGGGTAAAAGTGAACTGAGATTGGCAATTACCACCAGCAGCCACAAGTTACTAAAGTTAGTTTCGTCGATCCCAAGTAGGTAAGTAAAGCCTGCACCTAATTGATAAGAGCATAGTGAAGCAATGTTGGTTACAGACATCAAGAGGGCAAACAGTGTGGCTTCGATCCCTTCTGGACAGAGCCTTGCCGCTAAAACTAGCACAGGCATAAAGGCAATTCGTCCTGCTACAGTCATAATCAAACTATCGCCTAGACTAAACCATCGATCGTCAATTCCGATCGATCGATTGGCGTGAGTGACAAGAATCAAGCTGGTCATACCGAGCAGTGTCGAAATAATTGTCATCCACAGAAAGATTTTGCGGATCGGAACGGCTTTGAGAAAACGATGAAAAATCCACACGCCAAACAGTCCTGCAACGCTTGTGACCAGTCGCACTGTGCCTAGAAATTCGGGATTAAAGCCAAGTTCGTTAGTGGTAAAGAAAAAGAAAGCCGAATCGGCGCTGGGGGTAGCTTGCCACAAAAACAAAAAGATCGTCGGCAACAAAATTTGCTTACTCGTAAAAGCTTGCTTTAGTAATTTGATTTGTTGCCAAGTCCCGACAGGACTAACGTTGTCTTGGGGCTGTTCTGGGAGTTGTGCGGATGTGTCGATTCGATCGATAAGTCGATCTGTAGTACTTGGCTTAATTGGTTCATCTGCAATTGCAAAAGCTGCAACTGCCACTAACAAAGGCAAAAACGCCGTAATCGCAAATACCGTTCTCGCTCCCCAGAGTTCTAAAAACAAGCCACTCAGATATGCCGAGGCGATCGCGCCAACCGAAACTGCTGCCCACCCAAACGACTGAAGCGAACCAGCATCTCCTTCTGGTTCTAACCGCGCCCGTTGCACCACTAGAGCATCGATGATCGCATCCGAAAACGCGATCGACAGTGAACCCAATGCAATCGCCAGAGTCGCGGTGAGCGGAGTCGTGACATACTTTGCCATCCCCAACCAAGCGATCGAACCCAATATGCTCGATAACACCAAGTAGGGACGACGACGATAGCCCGCGATCGGTAGCCCGTCGGAAATCAGACCGTAAATTGGCTTCACCGTCCAAGGCAGCATGGAAATACCGACTAGGGAGGCAACTTCGGCTGGGCTTAAGCCTAGATCGTCTTTGAGAAAGAAGCTAACTGCAAGCTGAGCTAGCCCCAATGCTCCTTGGACAAAGTAAACTAGCGCGATCGCGCCCAATTCAAGGTCAAACTTCAGCTTTAATTTCAGCTTTTGTAACCAACTAGGTAGCTGACTTGGTTGGATTAGCACGATGATTCCTAGGAATGATATTAAGAAATGTCAACTTATTTGACCATTGTAACAATAGGGTCAATAGGGGTTTCCCTCACTCGAATCTCCGCAAGTTCGGCGGTATGATCGTCTTAACTTGTTCGAGCCTAGAAAGCCAATGAAAATCTTTGTACTTAATGGCGGCAACCAACCTGAACCTAATGACGATCGATTCGCAGGGCTAAGATTTTGGCTCACGTTTTTGCTAATTGTTTGGGTTCTCAGTTCGATCGGTCTGGGCTGGGTGATTAATTCAGTATTGGTCTTATTCAGCTTGGCGATCGTGTTGCCATTGTTGGTCGCTTTGGGCTTTGGGGCTTATTACCTCATATTTCTACCTTGGTGGGTCAATCGCAACGCTGTGATCGATGCTTGTCCTGTATGCAGTCATACTTTCTCGGCAATGCCAACAGGACAGTTTCAATGCCCCAACTGTGGTGAACCACTTCAAGTCGAGCAAAAGAAGTTTGTGCGTTTTACCCCACCTGGCATTATTGATGTCGAAGTGCAAACGGTAGATTAGCTGAAGTATCAAAGTCATAAAATCATCACCATAACAATGATTTCGAGTTCTCAAGTTTAAATATTTGCATTCGATCTGCTATGTGCTACGCTTGCCAATTTCATGCATCTCTGATTCGACTTTTACGATCTCCATTTCCAATGTGTTCGGATCTAGTTGCTCCAGAACTGATTAGCTAACTGGTTCGACGATTTCTTGTTTTTTTTAAAAATCAAAACTACGCTAAAATACTGATTATTCAAGTTGGTTATTCTATAGAATGTGATTAGTGACTGTAGAGGGAATAAACCATGAATGCAACATTAAAGGTACTAGAACCTTCGGGGCTAATTGATAATATAAATGGTAATCAACTGCGCCAAGAGGTTGCTGACATACTTGAAGCAGGAGCCGAGACAATTTTAATCGATCTGACCCATATTACCTTTATGGATAGTTCGGGATTGGGGGCAATGGCGGCGATCCTTCAACGAGTTCGCACTAAAAATGCCAAGCTTTATCTTTGCGCCCTTAACGATCAACTTCGGATCATTATGGAATTAACCAGAATGGATAAAGTATTTGATATATTTCCCGATCGTACTGCCTTTAACTTGGCTATAGGAAGTTAATCAAAGCTAATTTGGAGTAAAGACACATCATCACTAAATTCCGCATCGGGGGTTTCTTTGCGAATATGTTGCAGTACCGATTCTGTACTAATGTAGCTATTGTTGGGCAATTCATTACTCAGTAATTTAATTAGATTACTAAGTCCCCAAATTCCGCCATCGGGCTGCATTACCTCAAAAATGCCATCACTAAAAACGTAGAGTTTACTATGAGGCTCTATTAATAATTCAGCACTTGTATATTCAGTCTCAGTGAAAAAGCCAATGGGAATACTAAGACTGGGGAGTTGTTGGATTTGAAAATTCCGATCCTTACCACTAGTTATAATCGGTTTAGGATGTCCAGCATTGGCATAGACGAGTTTGCGTTCCGATTTTTTATAGACTCCGTACCACATGGTAAAGTACCGCCCCCCATGGTGAATCATTTGAAAGTCATGGTTAAGTTCGGTCATCACGGCGCGGGGATCATAAAATTTATCTTTACCAAAGGATTGCGATCGCAATAAGTTCAAAATCGAAATCGAAAGTAACGCTGAACCAACCCCATGTCCAGATGTATCAATTAGATAAATTGCCAGATGATCGGAATCTAACCAATAAAAATCATAGCAATCACCGCCTAATTGACTTGAAGGAATAAACTCAGTGCCGATCTCGACATCGCCCTCTAAACTCACAGGCAATAGCGATCGCACGTATTCGCTAGCCTCTGTTAGTTCTGATTCTAGAAGTTGCTTTTGTAATTGCAAGTCTTGATTAAGCTGGTATAACCTTAAACCCGCACGAACACTAGCGATTAGTTCGATCTTTTCAATTGGTTTAGATAAAAAATGATCGACTCCACTATCCAAAGCTTTAACCTTATCTTCTACTGCATTTCGCGATGTTAACAAAATAAAGAAGGTCGAAGAAAGGCTTAGTTCCTGCTTAATTTGAGCGCAAACATCTAAGCCATCCACATCAGGCATTAGCCAATCACAAATAACTAAAGCAGGATGATGTTTCTTGGCAAGTTCTATCCCTTCCTTGCCATTTTTAGCAATGATCGCTTCGTAACCCTGCTCTTGAAGGGTATTTTTAAGAACCATTCGCATGACAAGGTCATCATCAACTACTAAAATTTGTAACATTTATCATCCCTAAAGTACTAGTCAGAATTACAAGATAGTTCTACATATCGATCTAAGTATATTAGAATTTTAGGTTGATAGAAAGTAAGCGTGTGAAGCGTTATATAATCTTCATAGTTGGTATATATTCTGGTAGGTTCTTGTGGCTCAAACTATCTCACTGCGAGTTAGCACCGATCTTAATGAGCTAGCCAAAGTATTAGATTGGTTTGAGTATCTGTCCCACGACGCAATGTCCAAGATGGATTGGCTGCGTTGCAAAACTGCCCTAGCAGAAGCATTTACAAATGCAGTTCGCCATGCCCATAAAAATATGCCGCAGGAAATGCCGATCGATCTAGAAGCAACACTAACTGAAAATACACTGGAAGTAAAAGTTTTTGATTTTGGAACTGGATTTGATTTGTCAGATAAACTTTCCGATCTTGATGATGTCGATATTAATGCCTTAGGTGGTCGAGGTTTGGATTTAATTAATCAAATTGTCGATGTGTTTAGATATGAACGTGAGTCATCAGGCGATCGCAACTGTTTGCTGATGATTAAGTATTACTGTCCTGTTGCTTAAACTAAACCCTGAATATAGTCTATACCATTGCTTATTTTCTGGAGCAGAGCTAAAGCATTGTCAGACAATTGTTTGTTTTTACCTTGGATCTCTAATCGATCGGCAATTCTCGCAATGCCTATAATTCCGATCGCCGCACTCGATCCCTTAATAAAATGTGCCTCTCGTTCAATCTGCACATATATTTGCTGGGAAATAGCGATTTTGAGAGATTCTACATGTTCAGGTATGGTTTCTAAAAAAGCACCTAATAGTTCTTGCTGAAATTCAGCACTTCCGCCACACATTTCCTCTAGATACTGCCAGTCAATTTCTAGTTCGTTACCCTCTCGATTATCTTGGTTTAATGAATTATCAATTTCAACTTGAGATATTAGTGATTCACTAGAAGACGACTCTATTGATATTTTAGGCTCTCTCTTTGCCAAAATCTCATTCCAAAAGACTAGCTTATTCCCTAAATCTTCTTTCCGAATCGGCTTGCTGAGATAGTCATCCATGCCTGCCGCCAAACAGCGATCGCGATCTTCTTTCATTACATTTGCGGTAAGCGCGATAATGATTATTTTAGTTGTCTTATCTCGATCCGCCTCCAAAATTCGGATGCACTGACTAGTCTCATAGCCGTCTAAAACTGGCATCTGGCAATCCATGAGAATAATATCATAAGGAATCTGAGCAATCATTTCTAGGGCTTCTTTCCCATTTCCTGCAACATCGACCTGATAGCCTAAATTGGCAAGTTGATTAATCGCTACTTTTTGATTAATTGGGCTATCTTCTGCTAGCAAAATTTTGAGTTTTGATAGGGGAATTGGTTCCAAATTCAAGGACGAATCTTGTGATTTTTTTCCCTCAGCTAAATTTTGGCGAATACCTGTGAGCGCGTCAATAATGCTGCTTAATAATCGGAGTTTCCTTACTGGCTTACGCAGATAATAGTCAAAACCTATTTCAAGCATTCGCTTTGCTGCACCATTTCGATCGAGAGAGGTCAGCATGATTAAATGAGTATTTTGGAGACTTGGTGAATCCTTGATTTCCTTTCCTAAGCTCTCTCCATCTAGATCGGGCATTTGCATATCTAATATAGCAAGTTGATAAGGGTCACCTACTTCCATCGCCCGATTGAGATAAGACATCGCATCAAGAGAACGTTCAACTATATCAACTCGCATTTCCCAAGCACTGAGCTGATGTGCGAGAATGCGACAGTTAGTAGTACTGTCATCTACAACTAGAACTCGTATTCCTTGTAGAGAATCAACACCAAGATTATTCACGGGGCAGTCAGATTGTTTCTCAAATAGAAGCTCAAACCAAAAAGTCGATCCATGATTCTCCTTACTCTCTAAATGGATTTTACCGCCCATTAATTCCACGATCTGCTTACAGATGGCAAGCCCTAAACCAGTGCCACCATACTGACGAGTTGTGGAGGCATCAACTTGAGTGAAAGGCTGAAATAGTTTTGATTGTGCTGCCGCAGGGATCCCAATACCTGTATCAATCACAGCAAAGTGAAGAGAGGCGGTGATTGCATCTTCTGATATTAAACTAACTTCGATCGTAACTTCCCCTTTAGATGTAAATTTAATCGCATTATTGACTAAATTTAATAAGACTTGACGCACACGACCCACATCGCCCTGTAGAAATTTAGGAACATCAGCATGAATGAATGTAATTAGCTCTAGCCCTTTAGTTTGTGCAACTGTGGCTAATATTTCGGCAACTTCTTCAATACTGATTTCTAGATCGAATTCAAGATACTCTAATTGCATTTCTCCTGCTTCTAATTTAGAAAAATCAAGGATTTCGTTGATCAAAGTCAATAAGTGGTCGCCACTACTACGAATAGTCTGAGCAAAATCATTTTGTTGTTCATTTAAGCTTGTATCCAGCAACAAGCCAGTCATGCCAATTACAGCATTCATGGGAGTACGAATCTCATGGCTCATCGTTGCTAAAAAAGAGCTTTTAGCGATCGCTGCCTGTTCAGCTTCGGATCGGGCTATCTCTAGAGCCACATTTTGTTCTTGCAAAAGCTTAAGTTGCTCTTTTTCTTGGGCAAGTAACCGTGACTGGGCGATCGCAATTCCGATTTGATCGGCGAGTTGGCTCAACAGACTAATTTCAAAGGATTCCCAATGCCTTGGAGCAGAGCATTGATGCGCGATCAACAATCCCCACAATTTCTCGTTTTCGATAATCGGAACAACCAGATTTGCTTTTACTTGGAATCTTGCTAAAAGATCTTTGTGGCATTGACTGAGATTGGATTCAGCGACATTATCGATCGCCAGCTTACGTCCTTTTTGATATGCTTGCCATTGCCCCGACAAAAAACAAGTATCTTGAATATCTGTACCAAGAGAAGATATCCATTTAGAAGTAACAGATTCTACTTCTACCGTACCATTCCAATCAGGATAAAATCGATATATAAGAACGCGATCTGCCTTCAGAAACTTGCGAATTTCGCTAACAGCCGTATTAAGGATTTCATCGAGATCTAGGGACTGGCGAATACGGAGAGCAATATCTGAAAGAAGTAGCGATCGCCAGTTTTGTTTATGAAGCTCTCTTTCAAATTTGCGCTTTTCCATAAATTGACCGATCTGTCTACCAATGGCAGCCACAACATTCGTCATTTCTAAACTAAGCTGCTGGTGATTACGACTAAACATGATAATTACGGCTAAAATCGACTTATTCTCCCCGCTCACAGGAAAACTATAGGCATATTTTAAACCTACTTTTTTTACAGCTTCTGCTTTGTGGAAATTGGGGTATTGGTCAATCTCAACCCACTTGGCTATTCCCTCTGCCCAAACCGAGCCAATCAAACCCGCACCATATTCGATCGACATGAGTTGATGGGTTTGAATTAGCTCTGTTGCTTCAATCGTGGGCATTGCATAACTCGCCATGAGTTGCAAAGTATGAGGATATGAACTGGTAAGCCATAGTTCGCCAACATCCCAAGATAATTGTTCACATAGAGTTTCTAAGATCCTTACTGCCGCCTGATTAAAACTTGATGCTTCTGCGAGAATTCGTGAAATTTGATTCTGGGTAGTTACCAATTCTTCGGTATATCTACGGCGAAGGCGATCTCGTTCGGCTTCCTTTTGAGCGGTAATATCCTTGGCAACGCACAGAAATCCCGTAATCTCACTTTGTTCATTGCGAATGGCTGTAATTGTCAACAAAACGGGAAGGCGATCGCCATTTTTACGAATGTAGGTGCATTCTTTCTCAAATACTTGCCCCAATTTTACCTTAGCAATAAACACCTCAAAGCTTGGTTCGATGGTTTGGTTTAGTTCTAGGGATAACTGCTGCGATCGCTCGGTTATTTCATTGATATCGTGAAAGAGGATAGGACTTTTACCAGTTATTTCCACTGCCTTATATCCCAATATCGATTCTGCACCTAAGCTAAAGGATTGAATAATCCCTTGCAAGTCAGTGGAAATAATCGCAGAATTAACACTATCTAAAATAGCCTTTTGGAGTATCGATATTTTTGATAGTTGCTCTTCAGATGCCTTACGAATATCATTATTGCGCCGTAACTCCAACTGACTGATTACTATGCGACTGAGTGATTCTAGTTGTTGAATTTGTAAAGATGTCAATTCTCTTGCCTGGAGATCGATGACACATAGACTTCCTAATGTAAAATTATCTGAAGTCTTTAAGGGTACACCAATATAAGAGCGAATATTAGGGTCGTTAACTACCAGTGGGTTATCTGCAAAACGAGGATCTTGGGTCACATCAGGAACATTTAAAATCGCATTATCGGCGACAATATGAGCACAAAAAGAAATATCTCTTGACGTTTCCGTTGCATCGATCCCAACACGCGACTTAAACCATTGACGATCTCGATCGATTAGAGATATCAATGCGATCGGCATACCACAGATACTTACGGCTAGTTGAGTTAAGTCATCATATTCTCGCTCTGGCAAAGTATCGAGAATGTTATAGCGCTCAAGAGCAAGTTGTCGATCGTGTTCATTTGATGGTATTTGAGGCTTCTTCATAAGATTTATTTCAATTAAAATGGTTCGGATATTTTGATTTAAAGGGAAAAAAGCTATTGATTGGATAAGGTGCAAGTAATAAATCAAAGCACCAAATGAATAGCATTATAGATATCTTACCTAAATTACTGAGCAAAGCCCAAGAGGAATCTCTTGTAACCCTGATAAGGATATACGTTATCAGTCTAGCAAACTCCACATGTTAAACAGAAAGTAAAAAGTCGCGGATTGACAGCTATTTAGAACATCCGCAAGCCACATATCCTTACTTGCCGATTTCGGCACATTACGTTGTTACTGATGGCTTTTTCGGTCTGCTCATCCTGAATTATCTTTTCTGTCGCTTCCTACAGACGCTTGGCTCTCAATCGACATTTGCTGAAATAACTTATTTCCCTGTTAGACTTGGAGCCTACACTGATTAAATCTCATCCAAACTTCTAAAAGCTCTGTTCTTATGGGATTATCGCCGCCTAAAGCGAAATAATTCTTCAAAACTAGCAAACTGGCTAGAAAACTGAAAGGTTTATAAATGGTAGATTTTTTGATGTGTGTAACATCTCTTGAATTAAACTAGCTTAATCGGTAATAATGGTGTAAGAATTGCTTGTAAATTCCTAGGCAGGTGTGATGTGAAGATTCGGTTATGGCTGATTTTTTCAATTGTCGCTGTTTTGAGACTGGTGCTGTATTCCACCGAGTCCGCCCAAGCTCAAATTAATCCTGATGGTAGTACGGCTACTCAGGTGAATGGAAATGCGATCTCACCGACTGGATCTGGCACGGTCAGAGGTGGAAATCTGTTTCATAGTTTCGATCGATTCAACGTTTCCCCCCTAGGCGTGATATTTGGCACTGGTAACTCGTCGGTAAACGGAGCCAGTATTCAGAATATTCTCAATCGCGTTACAGGTAATACGCCCTCTGAGATTTTAGGCGCGATCCAAAGTCGTCAAGCTTTCCCCAATGCTAATTTTTATCTTCTAAACCCCAATGGCATAATTTTTGGCGCAAATGCTAGATTGGATATCGGCGGGTCTTTTCATGCTAGTACTGCCACAGGGATTGGATTCGACCCTAACCAGATTTTTCGCACTGTTAAAGATAGCTCTTTCCCATTCGGAGAAGTTCGATCGATCCGTTTTGGTGTAACTCAACCCGCAGGAATTATTAATCAAGGCGATCTTGCTGTAAGTTCGGGGCAAACTCTCGCGCTTACGGGCGGCACTGTGGTTAGTTCAGGTTCACTGACTGCGCCCAACGGTAATGTAGCGGTACTCTCGACATCTGGGAATAGCATAATCGAACTGAGATCTCCTGATGCCGTGCTTGGTTTGAGTATTTCACCGAATAAAATCCCCTCAGACTGGCAGGGATCGATCGCCGAATTACCCGATCTAGCCAAAAAACTTACAGGAGCAACCACTGAAGCTAATCAAGTTGTGATTAATCCTGATGGTTCTCTAGGACTGGTTGCGAATAGTGTGGGGCTGACTAGTACGCTCACTGATGGCAAGTTTGTAACTACGGGTAATTTGCCAATTCACGCTGGAGATGTTGCAGTCAAGCAAATCTCAGCAAATAACGCCCAAGTAACTGCCATTGGTAATCTCGCGCTTTTAGTACCGCAGTTAGAGACTCAAGGAAATCTCTCGTTGATTGCTGGCAACAATCTGATTCTGCGCGACAGTATGGCAAATCCTTCTACGGTAAGAGCTGGAGGAAATCTGCTTTTACAAGGCGATCGAGGCATAGACATCTTGGCTCTGAATTATGCTGCCAGTCGGATCGAAAGTGGTGGGAATTTGGTTTTACGCAGCGATGGTATTATTTCTGGCGATGCTCATTTTGCAAGTGGCGGAAATTTCACGGTTAGTTCGATTAGCGGATCTGTTCCTAACTTCATCAGCCTCTACGATCCGATTATCAGTTCTAATAGCGATGTCTCTTTTGGTAATTACACAGGTGCTGCACTCAAGGTCGAGTCTAGAGGTAGCATTACATCTGGAGATATCACGATTACCAGTCCAGATTTGGCTCTGCCACCTGGCCCACCTGATACCGTCGATCGAAATACGCTCATAACTTCTCCTTCGCTGATCTTGCGCGCAGGTTTACCTGTCCTCGCCAATCCCCCTAATATTCCACCCGCACTACTTTTAGGCGGTGCGACATTTACGCCATCTGGAGTTACATCTCCAGGCAATATTACAGTAGGCAATATCAGTACTTCCCAAGCAGTGGGAAATGCTGGTTCTGTGACGCTACAGGCTACAGGCAATATAACTGCGACTTCGATTAATGCGGAGGCGATCGCAGGTGATGGCGGGGCGGTGACGCTCAATGCTGGTGGAAATATTACAGCAAACAATATTGATTCCTCTTCACAATTATTTCTGTTTGTGCCTGGTAGTGCGGTTGTTGGCAAAGGAGGAAATGTCGCCCTCACCGCAAGTGGTCAAATTAATATCACTACTGATATCACAACATCATCTTTTGCTAGTTCTTCTGTATCTGCTGTAGGCGACATTGTGAGCAGCAATGATGCTGGAAATGTCACGCTGAATGCTGGTACCAGTATCAATATTGGTAATGGTATATTCACTGATTCAGGAACCT
>Ga0209591_10004308_pt1 | contig 16186 bp, 20 predicted proteins | sample MAT01_FD_187207 | JGI IMG/M metagenome (GOLD analysis project Ga0209591, IMG submission 187207) | Freshwater microbial communities from Lake Fryxell liftoff mats and glacier meltwater in Antarctica - MAT-01 (SPAdes) (version 2) | ecosystem: Environmental > Aquatic > Freshwater > Ice > Liftoff... | reverse complement strand
GAGGCGTCGGCGATGCCGTGTGGCTGGCCTACACAAGGAGCCGCCAACGGCGGATGGCGGCGTGGCTCTCCCCGGCGCGGACCCAACCCAAAGCCCGACAGCCTCCTACCCGTCCTGCTTGAGCAGGGCACGCAGGTCTGCCGTCAGCGCCGGTACACCGCTACCGTAGCGGGTGTACAGACGCAACCGCCCCTGTGTGTCGTACACATAACTGCCAGCCGAATGGTCCATGCTGTAGCTGGTGGCGGTGCGGCCCTCGACCCGCTTGTAATACATCTTGAAGTCCTTTGCCAGCGCGGCGAGTTGCTCGGGCGACGCCGGTCGCAGCGCGAGGAACGAAGGGTCAAAGTTGGTCATATAGGCCTTCAGCACCTCTGGCGTGTCGCGCTCCGGGTCGACCGTGATGAACAGCCCTTGCAGCCGCGCACCGTCCGCGCCGAGTGACTTGCGGATCTCGGCCAGTTCAACCATGGACGTGGGACAGACGTCCGGGCACTGGGTAAAGCCGAAAAAAACGACAACGATCTTGCCAGCGAAGTCCTTGATACTGCGCTGCTGGCCGTTGTGGTCGGGCAGGGAGAAGTCCCTGGCATAGTCGGCGCCGGTCACATCGATCGACACGAATGAGGGCTTGTTGTCAAAGCAGCCGGTGAGCACCGTGGCCAGCAGTGGCAGGGCCGCGAGGCGACCCAGATGGCGCAGTACTTGTCTCTTGTGCATGGTGCAGGGTCCGGTCGTTAAAACAGATAGTGGTCCAGCAGCAGCGCGGCAAACAGCAGGCTCAAATGCCACAGCGAAAACCGGAATGTTCGCCGCGCCAGCGCGTCGGAATAGTCGCGCCAAAGCCGGAAACCGTAGAGGCAAAAGCCGCCACTCAAGACGACTGCCGCGACCAGGTAAAACCATGAACTCATGCCATACACAAACGGCAGCAGGCTGGCGGCAAACAGGACGACGGTGTAGAGCAGGATCTGCAAGCGCGTGAATTCGCTGCCATGGGTCACCGGCAGCATCGGAAGACCGGACTTGCGATAGTCCTCGACCCGGTACAGGGCCAGGGCCCAGAAATGCGGCGGCGTCCACAGAAAAATGATCAAGAACAGGATCAGGGCCTGCGGGCCGACGTCGCCAGTCATCGCTGCCCAGCCAAGCACCGGCGGCATCGCCCCCGAGGCACCACCGATCACGATATTTTGTGGCGTCAAGGGCTTCAGGATCACGGTATAGACCACTGCATAACCGACGAAGGTGGCAAACGTCAGCCACATCGTCAACGGGTTCACCAGCAGGTACAACACTGCGGAGCCGGACCCACACAGGACGGCCGAGAACAGCAGGGTCTGGCCATTTCCCAGCTCGCCACGGGCAGTTGGCCGCCAGGCCGTGCGATGCATCTTTGCATCGATGCGTTGTTCAACGATGCAATTGAAGGCCGCCGCCGCCGCCGCCACCAGCCAGATGCCCAGGCAGGCCAGCCCTGCCAGGCGGACGTCGGCCATCGACGGTACACCCGGTACCGCCAGCACCATGCCGATCAACGCACAAAACACGATGAGTTGGATCACGCGCGGCTTGGTCAACGCGTGAAACTGGCGCAGCTGGCTGGAAAAACCGCCGCCCGCGCGTGATGGGCTGCTCATGCGGACACCCTTGGCCCAGGCCAGCGCGCGTGCATGGCCGCGCGCGCAGGGCTGGTCCGCGACGTAGCCCATGTGAGGAGTACGACCAGCGCGGCGGCGCCGCCAGTGTGCAAGACTGCGGCCAACAAGGGCCAGCCCAAGACCACGTTCGCAAGGCCAGTGGTGAGTTGCAACACCAGCAGGGCAGCAATCCAGCCTGCAACGGGGCGCAAAGGCCCCGACGAACGCAATCGCCACACCAGCCAGGCCAGCACCGCGACCACCACGATGGCGAACGCACGGTGCACAAAATGAATCGCGGTCAGAGCGGCAAAGCTGATGTTTTCGCCATCCGGGGTCTGGCCCAGCGCGCGCCAGAACTGGAACGCCTGGTCAAACCGCATCGGTGGCCACCAGCTGCCCTGACACTTCGGGAAATCGGTACAGGCCAGTACCGCATAGTTGGTACTGACCCAGCCCCCCAGTGCGATCTGCACGGCAAGCACGGCGCCGGCCGCCAGCAGCACGGCACGCGTCAGCCGGTCCACGGTGATCTGTTGCAGCGCCTGCTCAACGCGCTGCAAGCGCTCGGCCTGCACCGTCAGCAAGACCAGCAAGAACAAACCCCCCAATAGATGCATCGTCACGATCGCCGGGAACAGTTTCATGGTCACCGTCAACGCACCGAACGCGCCCTGGATACACACCCAGACCAGGGTTGCAAGCGGCCAGCCCCAGCCCACGCCGGATGTGCCGGGTGGTGACTTGTTGCGCTGTTGCCAGCCGAGCAGCGTCATTGCCAGGATCAGGGCCCCGACTGCAGTGGCCAGGTAGCGATGGATCATCTCGATCCATGCCTTGGTATGCGTCACCGGGCCCGAAGGCATGGCCGCCTGCGCAGCGCTGATGGGCACTTTGGCGCCGACCGGGCTTGCGCTGCCGTAACAACCAGGCCAATCCGGACAACCCAGCCCCGAGTCGGTCAGCCGTGTGAACGCGCCAAATACCACCAGGTCAAAAGTCAGAAACAGCGTCAGCAGTGTCAGGCGCCGAAGCCACTGTGCCGGACTCTGCCTGCGGTGTCGCAACCACAACCAGCCAACCGGCACCAGCGCCAACAACAAACCGACCACCAGCATTTGCAGGACTGGCGAGAGATCGTAGAGGGGCTGGGACACCATGCTGGCGTAGCTCAGGAGGTCAAGGTGTCCGACCGGCGGTGTCCCACGAGGCGCTGGCCCGCAAGACGCGATCCAGGTCGCGTTTGGCGCTCGCTGCTGCGGCGGTATCGAGTGCGGCCGGGAAGCGCATCATCCAGTTGCCCAGTGGGTCCACCACATACAGGTGGTCACCCAGCATGTGGCCCGGCGCTGGCGCCAGCCAGCGCGCCAGTGCCGCCGGGTCAACCCGCAAAACCGTTGCGTCCTTGACGGCGGGCAGCAGCGCTGGCGCCACTGCGGCTTGGTCATTGATCAGCCAGACCCGATCCACACGGTCCTTCTCGCGACCCAGACTTTCCCGAATCTGCCGCTGCAGGTACAGGTTCTGCTGGCACAAGGCGTTGCAGTCTGCCGTGGCAACAGTGACCAGCAGCCACTGGCCTTTCAAGCTGCGCAAATTGACGGGCGCACCGTCCAGCGTGCTGGCCTGCAGCTCGGGCAGCGGCCGTTGCGGATCCACCAACTCGCCAAACACGCGCCGCGCCTCCGGCCGGATCAGGTAGTAGGTGACGTAGGAAGCGATCACTGGCGCGGCGCAGATCAACATCACCACGATCATCTTCCAGCGCCCAACCACGGTGCGTCGCGCATCGGGCACGGCCGCCCCCTCCACGCGCGGCAGCGAATGCACTGTCAGATCAAGGGGTTGGTCGCGGCGTTCGGCCGTGGGCGAATCAGGGGCGGGGTGCGACGCGTCGGACAATTTGAAACCAGCCATAGAGAATTGCAATCAGGGTACTCAGGGCAAACCACTGGAACGCGTAGCCGTAGTGCTTTTCAACACCGGTATGGATGCGTGGCCAATCGCGCAGCAGTTTGTCCGTACCGGGTCCGGTTTGCTGCACTGAAAACGGCAACAAACTCGCACCGATTTCGCCAGCATAGTGGTCCATGGCCAGATTTTGCCGGATCGGGCCGTCGTCCGGGCCGGTGAAGGCGTAAAGCTTCGACGGTGGCGGGGCAATTCGACCCTCGATCTGCACCAGTCCAGCGTCGGTGGGCAGCGCAGGAATCAGTGTCCGGTCCAGAAAGCTGCGTTGCACCCAGCCGCGTTGCACCACCACCACGGCTCCGGAGCCTTCAAGGCGCAACGGCGTCACGGCGTAGAAGCCGGGCTTTGCGTTCATCTGCCGATTGTCCAGAAAGACTGTGTGCCGGTCCATCCAGTTTCCGCTCAGCGCGACGCGGCGATGCAGCAAACCGGCTTGGGCGGGATCACGCAGCAGTTCCGCAGAATCCAGTGGTGCAAGTTGTGCGCGCTGGTCCATGGTCGACTGCAACTCGAGCTTCTGGCTGGCGCGCCCGAGTTGCCAGAAGCCCAAAGCGGCGGTCAGAACCATGCCCAGCAGCGTCGCGGCACTGACTATCCAGAAGCGCGCGCGCAGTTTTTGTGAACTCACAGGATAATAGTCCCCATGGTTTATCTGGTCGTTGTCGCATTCATCGCTATCCTGGGCAGTCTGGGCGCCGCCTTGTACTTCATGATGCAAGACGGGCGCGATGGCAAGGCCAAGACCAACCACATGGCGCGGGCCCTGGCATTTCGTGTGGGGTTTTCCATTCTGCTGTTTGTGTGCGTGCTGGCCGCCTGGCAGATGGGCTACATCCAGCCCACCGGCATCCCGGCCGGAAAATAAAAAGGGCCGCGTTATGCGGCCACGTCAGCGCGATGCCATCGGCCCTGCCCGGCGCAGGGTGCCGACGCAAATCACAACCAGTAGACGAGGATGTAGAGCCCGAGCCACACCACGTCGACAAAGTGCCAATACCACGCCGCGCCTTCGAAGCCAAAGTGCCGCTGCGCCGTGAAGTGGCCCTTGCTCAGGCGCAGGGTAATAACCAACAGCATCAACATGCCGATGAACACGTGAAAGCCGTGGAATCCGGTCAACATGAAGAATGTTGAGCCGTAGGCTCCCGAAGTCAGCTTCAGGTTCAGGTCGACATAGGCGTGGTAGTACTCGTATCCCTGTACGCCCAGAAACGTCACGCCGAGCAAAACCGTGATCCACATGAAACTGATGGTGCGAGCCCGATTGCCGAGTTGCAGCGCATGGTGGGCGATCGTCAGCGTCACGCCCGAGCTCAGCAGCAACGCGGTGTTGATCGTCGGCAACCAGAACGGCCCCATGGTCCGAAACGGCTCCACAATGCCGGCCGGCGAGGCGGTAGCGCCTGCAACAACACTGGGCCACACTGCCTTGAAGTCCGGCCACAAAAGGGCATGCTCCAGATTGCCGAGTGCGGGCACCGAGTGCACCCGCATCCACCAAAGGGCGGTGAAAAACGCGCCGAAAAACATCACCTCGGAAAAGATGAACCAGCTCATGCTCCAGCGAAACGACAGATCCACCTTGTGGCCATACTGCCCGCCCTCACTCTCCCCGATTGCCGCACCAAACCACCTGAACAGGATCACGAACAGCCAGCCAAAGCCAAAAATAAGGGAGTACATGCCCCAGGCGACACCGTTGATCCATTCCACCGCGCCCAGCAACACAAAAAACAGCCCGAACGCCGCCAGCGCCGGATACGCCGAAGGACTCGGTACAAAATAATACGGTGTACCACCGTGGGATGTTGCGCTCATTGCTACTCCAGACTCTCAATCAAACCGTCAAATCAGTGCTGCCAGCGTGTCGCGTCGGGCCTACTTGGCGACCACCCAGTTCACCAGACCGATTAAAACTGCCACCAACAGGCACACACCGGCAAATCCGACGACGATGACGTGCACCAAGTTCAGACTGGCACTATCGTGCTCCAGATCACGGCCCCTGCGCAGCCCGACAAAGGCCGCACCAACCGCCTTCACCGTGCCCCACACAGAGCCCCTGCGCGCCAGCCCGGAACGCTCGGAAGGCCCGGACTTGTGTTCGCTCATGGCGCGCGCTTGCCCACCACCGGCACGATGGCTGCAGCCGACTTGGCGCCTGGCGCCGCCGGGACAGAACCACCGACCTCGAAGAATGTGTACGACAGGGTGATGGTCGAGACGTCGCGCGACAATCTTGGATCGATCACGAACGCCACCGGCCAGGACTTCTTCTCGCCCGGCTCCAGTGTGTACTGGGTGAAGCAGAAACACTCCAGCTTGTTGAAGTGCGAAGCAGCCTGTTGCGGCGCATAACTCGGGATCGCCTGCGCCGCCATACGCCGGTTCTGGGTGTTCTGGAACTCGTACATCACCGTGGCCAGTTCACCAGGATGCACCTGGAGCGAACGTTGTGCCGGCTTGAAATCCCAAGGGCCGCGCGTATTGGCGTCGAACTCCACCGTGATGGTGCGCGACTTGTCGATCTGGGAGTTTGGCGCAATGTCCGATCCCGCGCCCGCCAGCTTTCGCTCAGCCAACGCCAGAATATTGATGCCGGTAGCCCGGCAGATCGCGTCATACATTGGCCCTAGCGCGTAGCCAAATGCGAGCATTCCCACGGCAATCACGCACAACTTGCGAGCCATGTGCATGTTGGCACCACGCAAGTTCATGCTTCAGCCTCCCAGGACGACCATCTTGACCACAAAGCCGGCCAGGAACACGAGCACCACCGAGACCAGAACCCAGGCCAGGCGGGCGTTGGCTCTTCTTTGCTCGGGTGTCATGGGCTGTGCAGGCAACATGCGCTCAACCGAGAACCCGGTTGGCGGCAGCGTTCAGTTTCGGTGGCGTCTCAAAGGTGTGGAAAGGGGCAGGAGAAGCCACCTCCCACTCCAGGCCCTCAGCGCCTTCCCATGGCTTCTGGCTGGCTTTCTCGCCCTTGCCCATCATGCACGGCAGCACAATGAAGAAGAAGAAATAAACCTGCGCCAGGCCAAAGGCAAAGGCGCCGACCGAGGCGATCGCATTGAAATCGGCAAACTGCATGGGGTAGTCGGCGTAACGGCGCGGCATGCCGGCCAGGCCCAGGAAATGCATCGGAAAGAAGGTGATGTTGAACGCGATCAGCGACCACCAGAAATGGATCTTGCCGCGCGACTCTTTGTACATCACGCCGGTCCACTTGGGCACCCAGTAATAGAAACCGGCAAACATGCCATACAGCGAACCGGCTACCAGCACATAGTGGAAATGCGCGACCACGTAATAGGTGTCCTGCAACTGGATGTCGATGGGCGCCATCGCCAGGATCAAGCCGGTGAACCCGCCCATCGTGAAGACGAAGATGAAGCCGACCGCAAACAACATCGGCGTCTCGAACGTCATGGACCCGCGCCACATGGTGGCGATCCAATTGAAGATCTTGACCGCCGTCGGCACCGCGATCAGCATGGTCGAATACATGAAGAACAACTGCCCGGTGACCGGCATGCCGGTGGTGAACATGTGGTGCGCCCAGACCACAAAACTCAGGATGGCAATACTTGAGGTGGCGTACACCATGGAGGCGTAGCCAAATAGCCGCTTGCGCGAAAATGCCGGTACCACCTGGCTGATGATGCCGAATGCCGGCAGGATCATGATGTAGACCTCGGGATGGCCGAAGAACCAGAAGATGTGCTGGTACATCACCGGGTCGCCACCACCGGCCGGGTTGAAAAAACTGGTGCCGAAGTGGCGGTCGGTCAGCGTCATGGTGATGGCTCCGGCCAGCACCGGCATCACGGCGATCAGCAAATAGGCGGTGATCAGCCAGGTCCAGGCAAACATCGGCATCTTCATCAGCGTCATGCCAGGCGCCCGCATGTTCAGGATGGTGACGATGATGTTGATCGATCCCATGATGGAACTTGCGCCCAGGATGTGCAGGGCAAAAATCGCGGCGTCCATGCTCGGACCCATCTGCAGCGTCAGTGGCGCGTACAGTGTCCACCCGGCAGCGGGCGCACCACCGGGCATGAAGAATGAGCCGACCATCACAAGGCCAGCCGGAATCAGCAACCAGAAGCTGAAGTTGTTCATGCGTGCGAAAGCCATGTCGGCCGCGCCAATCTGCAACGGAATCATCCAGTTCGCGAAACCGACAAAACCCGGCATGATCGCGCCAAACACCATGATCAGCCCGTGCATCGTGGTGAGCTGGTTGAACAACTCCGGGTTCACCAACTGCAGACCGGGCTGAAACAACTCGGCACGGATCAACAAAGCCAACACCCCGCCCACCATCAACATCGTCAAACTGAACAACAGGTACAAGGTACCGATGTCCTTGTGGTTGGTCGCGTACACCCAGCGCCGCCACCCAGTGGGCGCGTGGTCGTGGTGATCGCCTTGCGGGTGATCGTGTGGATCCAGAACTGCACTCATCAAGATTTCCCTCTATTTCGACGCGACCCTGTCACAGGCCCGACTTCCCAAAAACTTCGCTCCCGGTCCACATGCCGGGTTTGTTGGCGCCCGGACCTGCCCACCGTGGCAACTACTTGCGCGCCTGCTTGACCTCGGCCGGTTGCACCGCTTGCCCGGTCTTGTTCGACCAGTGGTTCTTCGTGAATGACATGACTGCGGCAAGATCCGTATCACTCAGTTGCCTAAATGCCGGCATCGCGCCATTGTTCTGGCCGTTGAGCAGGATCGCAATCAACTTGCTCTTGTCTGCATCAAGAACCACTACCGCACCGTCGATCGCCTTGATCGGCCCGGCGCCCTTGCCATTGGGCTGGTGGCATGCCACGCAGTTGGCCGCATACACCTTCTCGCCGCGTTTAACGATGTCTTCGACCGTCCAGACCTTGGTCGGATCGTCCGCTCTGGCGGCCATCTTCTTCATCTCGCCGTCAACCCACTTCGTGTAGTCCTGCGCCGACACCACTTTGACATGGATCGGCATGTAGGCATGCTCCTTGCCGCAAAGCTCGGCGCATTGTCCATAGAAGTCACCAATCTTCTCCGCCCGAAACCAGGTATCCCGCACAAACCCGGGAATCGCATCCTGCTTGATGCCAAACGAGGGCACCATGAAGGCATGGATCACGTCGTTGGCGGTCGTGATCACCCGCACCTTCTTGTCCACCGGGACGACCAGCGGGTTGTCGACCTTGAGCAGGTAGTTGTCCACCGTCTCCCCAGCCTTTGGCCCGCCGGCATCGGACATCGCGCGGTGGCCGCTGTCGATCGTGGACACGAAGCCGATGCCCTCGCCCTCACCCTTGATGTAGTCGTAGCCCCATTTCCACTGCATGCCGGTGGCCTTCACCGTCAGGTCCGCGTTGGTGGTGTCTTTCATGGCCACGATCACCTTGGTCGCCGGCAAGGCCATCAGGATCACGATGATGAACGGAATCACCGTCCAGACTACTTCCACCGTCACCGACTCATGGAACGTTGCCGCCTTGTGCCCGACGGACTTGCGATGTTTCCAGATCGAGTAGAACATGACCGCAAAAACGGCCAGAAAAATCACGGTGCAGATGATCAGCATGAACCAGTGCAGCCAGGCCTGGTCGGCCGCAATCCTGGTCACTGGCGGGTGCAGGTTGAGCTGGTTGACGGCCGGACCACCCGGCAAATCGTTTACGGCACGCGCCAGCGAAAACACCGCACTGGCAAACCACACCGAGAGGACGGAGAACGGCCACGCCAGTTTGGCCAGAATGCGCTTCATCATGTTCACTTTGTTATGCCCAAAAATTTCGCCTGTCGGCGCTGTGCCGACGATCAGGCCAAACGCAGCGCATGGCGTATCTCGCGCGCCAGCTCCGGCCTCAGCTCTGGTCGCACAAACCGGCCAACCCACACCCGTTTGCCCTGTGCGGACAACTCGATCAAGGACCGGTCACCCGCACCCGGCTCGACCCGCACCCACTCGCGGCGAAACTCGGAACGTTGCAGACGCCCGCCGTGCTCCAGTTCAACCACCAGGCTGGATCCGGCAAGGCGAATGGTTTCTCCATCGGTGGCGTGGCGCGCATATACCGCAAATGCCACACCGACCAATATGACTTCAATCCAGGCAAAAGGCAGCACCAACTTGGCGCCTTGAAACCAGAAAGCGGTTCCGATGCCCAAAGAAACCACGCACAGGGAGAGGTACAACCAACCAAGTTGCCGGGGCGTAACCGAACAGTTGCGCCGCAAGAACCACTGGATGTCGTGCCCTTGCACCGTTCCGAAGCGAAAAACCAGGTTCGTCACGCGAATTGCCACCACTGCGCCGCGCCATGCTACTGGCCGCAGCGGGAACACCGGGAAAATGCCCTTCTTTCCACTGGCGGCATTGTAGCCCACCGACCTCGCCCATCCGCGTTGCCAAAACGCATTCCAGAGCGTCATGCAGGGCCACTGCCTGCCCTGTTGCCCGCTCGCAGAATGCGCCGCATTTCATCCAGCGGCAGGCTGGTCTCGGGCTTCAGCGCAAGGCGCGGGGCGGCCTTCATGGCGTGCCCGTAGATCACCTCAAAACCCAACGACTGTCGTTGCGGCAACACCCCCTGCGCGGCGCCCACGGCCTGCAGCAGTTGTTGGTGCCATTGCCGTCCGCGCAAACCCGCAAGGCGATGGTGGTGCAGGTTGCGCCCGAGTTGGCGCAGTTCCAGCAAAGCCCGCTGCGGGTTCTCAAAAGTCAGCGTGATGTGCTCCATGTCCATCACCGGTTCGGCAAAACCGGTGTTGACCAGCATGTCACCCCAGTCATGCATGTCCGTGAACACATGCGCAGGGGGTGGCCAGCCGCGTGACTTGTAAACGTCGCGCAGTTCACGCAGGGTATCGGGCCCGAGACAGGAGAACATCAAGAATCCGCCGGTGGCCAACCAGCCATGCCAAAGACCAATCAAGGCCTGCGGATCGGCCGCCATGTGCAACGCCATGTTGGCCCATACCATTTGCACCGATGCCGCAGCAGGCTGACCGAACGCTGGGCGCGGCGCGTCCCAGGGCATCTGCCGCCACCATCGTTTGCGCAAATGCCGTTGCGACAGCGCCGCGTTCGCATCGACCTCGACCACATGGCAGGCGGCCTGCGGGTATCGCTGCACCAGCGCGTCGTGGATCCGCAATCCGCCCCGGGCGGGTTCCCAATCGACCCAGGCGCTGGGTACGAGTTTGATCCATTGCAGCCGATCTTCCATGCGCCGACCGACCTCTTCATGCAACCAGGGCGACTCCGCGTGGCGCCAGGCGTGCCAGCGCGCGGCAGCTACCGGGTCGATGGAGGGGGGCAGCTCGGCAGGCATTGGATTGTGGGAGTGGCGCGCCGCGAGTATATTGAAACCATGTTCCGCGCCCTGTTGCACAGGATATCCGCGCACCTGCCCAGCCAATGCGCCGTCTGCCATGCATGGCCGGCGCAACCAGTCTGTGAAGCCTGCGTGGTGCGGTTCGCCCAGCCGCGCCTGCGCTGTCGCACCTGTGCGCTGCCGCTCGCAGCACCGGTCGACCAGTGTGGGGACTGCCTGCTCACGCCAAAGCCGCTGGACGCGTGCGTGGCGGCGGTCGGATACGAGTACCCGTGGTCGCGGCTGCTGGTGGAGTTCAAGTTCCACGCGCGACCAGGCTGGGCTGGTAGTTTCGCCACGCTGCTGCGCAGCACGCCCTGGGTGGAGCCAGCGCTTGAGCGGGCCGACCTGGTGTTGCCGATGCCACTGTCGGTGCAGCGCCTGCGCCAACGCGGCTTCAACCAGGCACTGGAACTGGCACGCCATCTGGCGCCGGCCAAGCTGCGTGCCGACGTCCTGTTGCGAATCCGCGATACCCCGGCGCAGACCACGCTGGGGCGCGCACAACGGCTGCGCAACGTACGCCATGCCTTCGCGGTGGAGCCGCGTTTCGCGCCGCAACTGGTCGGCGCCCGCGTCGTGCTGGTGGACGACGTCATGACCAGTGGCGCATCACTTTTTTCTGCCAGCTCAGTGCTCATGGAGGCTGGCGCAGGCCATATCACCGGAATGGTGATGGCGCGCGCCGACCAGCCAGCGGCCCAAGCGGGCGTCCCCGCACAATAAGCGCCATGTTCCACATCGTCCTGGTCGAGCCCGAGATTCCGCCCAACACCGGCAACGTGATCCGCCTGGCGGCCAACACTGGCTGCACACTGCACCTGATAGAACCGTTGGGTTTTTCCATGGACGACCGGCAGCTGCGCCGCGCTGGGCTGGACTACCACGAGTTCGCGCCAGTTCAACGCCACGCCGACTGGGACGCCTTTCTGGCCACGGAGCAACCGCCGCCAGCGCGCCTCTTCGCATTAACTACCCACGCCACGCGCAGCACTTTCGCGCAGGCCTTTGCGCCGGGTGACTGGCTGGTTTTTGGCTCCGAGAGCCGAGGTTTGCCGAAGGCCTTGCGGGCCAGCCTGGCCGAGCATCAGTGCCTGCGGCTGCCGATGCGCGAGGGACAACGCAGCCTCAACCTGTCCAATGCGGTCGCGGTGACGGTGTTCGAGGCCTGGCGGCAAAATGGCTTTGCCACAGGGCCGCGTCGGGCGACTGGTCAGCCGTAACGTCGGCTGATGGACTCGGCAACACACACCGGCTTGGCCACGCCTTCTTTCTCGACACTGACCAGCCATGTCATCTGGAACCCGTTGTCGGGCAACACCTCAGACTTGAGCAGGGTCAAGCGCGCCCGCAGGCGGCTACCCACCGTCACCGGGCCGGTAAAGCGCACCTTGTTGAGACCATAATTGACCCCCATGCCGTATTGGCGAATCTCCATGGCGCTCTCGAAGAACGACGGAATCAGCGAGAGCGTGAGAAAGCCGTGTGCGATCGGTGCGCCAAAAGGGCCGGCCCGGGCCCGCTCGACGTCCACATGAATCCATTGGTGGTCACCAGTGGCCTGCGCAAACAGGTTGATCTGCTCCTGCGTGATGGTGATCCAGTCGCTGAGCGCGACTTCCTGGCCCACCAGCTCGGATAACTCGTCAAAAGTCTGGAAAATTCTCATACCGCTACCAGGTTGGGGTCAATTCGAACAACAGTCCTACTTGTCGAGCCAGCGGCAAATCGGTTGCCACTGCTCCAGGTCCTTTTCCACGCGGCCCGCGGCCACATCGAAAAGTGTCAGGCCGCGCGCCGCCAGATGCACGTAGTTTTGCGTGTCTCGCAGGTAACCCAACACCGGCAATCCAAGCGAATCCAGGAAGGAATGCAGTTGCTCTGCCGCCAGCGTGCGCGCGTCCACACGCATGCCAACCAGGGCCACCTCGGTCTTGCCGGCATGTTTGTTGGCAGCGAGTTCGTCCAGAAAGGCACGCGTGGCGAAAATGTCAAATACGCTGGGCTGCAACGGAACAATCACCTTGTCCGCCATCTTCATCACGTCGTTGAAGCGCCACCCATGCAGGCCGGCCGGCGTGTCGAGCACAACATGGGTCGTGCCTTTGGGCGGCTTGGCAATCAGATCGGCGCTGATGTCCCAGGTGTTGATGCGCCGCGCCGACGCAGGCCGCAGGCCCAGCCACAAACGCGATGACTGCTGCCGGTCGGCGTCTCCCAACATCACGTTGTGGCCCTGCGCGGCGAAGTAACCGGCAATATTCGAGCTCAAAGTGGACTTGCCGACACCACCTTTGGGATTGGCAACTACAACCACTGGCATGGCAGACTCCTGTGATTCGGACTTTGCGCTATGTTAGCGGCATGTAGCCCGTGCGCCGCAGCAAACCCCAACCAACCTGTCAGCGACCCACCGCACCATGGAACACGCACCCGCCTGGCTGGTCAACAGCCTGATCTACCTCAGCGCTGCGGTGATCGCCGTGCCGCTGTCACGGGCATTGGGGCTGGGCTCCATCATCGGCTACCTGGCGGCGGGAATGGCAATCGGCCCATGGGGCATAGGCTTGGTCAGCAATGTTCAGGACATCCTGCATTTCGCCGAATTCGGTGTGGTGCTGATGTTGTTCCTGGTCGGCCTGGAACTGGAACCGCGTCGCCTGTGGAGCCTGCGCAGGCCAATTTTTGGCTGGGGCAGTGCACAAATGCTGGGCTGTACCTTTGCCATCGGTGGCGTGGCTCTGTTGCTGGGTCAGAGCTGGCAGGTGGCCCTGATTGCCGGCCTGGGCCTTGCCCTGTCCAGCACTGCAATCGCCTTGCAGGTGATGGGCGAACGCAACCTGATGCCCACCGCCAGCGGCCAGTCGGCATTCTCCATCCTGCTGTTCCAGGATGTGGCTGCGATCCCGATCCTGGCCCTGCTGCCACTGCTGGGCAGTGTGTCGCGTGAATCTGGCGCGGACACCAATCTGGCGCTGGAGGCCGCCAAGATCATCGCCGTGGTGCTGGCCATCGTGCTCGGTGGCAGGTTGCTGTTGCGGCCCGTATTTCGCTGGATCGCGCGCTCGCGCACCCCGGAGATTTTTACTGCCGCTTCCCTGCTGTTGGTGGTTGGCATTTCGGCCCTGATGCAATTTGTCGGACTGTCGATGGCGCTGGGGGCCTTTTTGGCCGGCGTGCTGCTGGCGGAGAGTGAATACCGGCGCGAACTCGAAACCGACATCGAACCATTCAAAGGCCTGTTGCTCGGCCTGTTCTTCATTGCAGTCGGTATGGGCATCGACTTCGGGGTGATTCTCGCCGCGCCGGGCTTGATGGCCCTGGTGGTAGTCGGCTTTCTGGTCGTCAAGGGGCTGGTCATTTACGCTTTGGCACAACGCATGGGCCTGTCCTACCAGGACCGCCCGGTGTTCACGCTGCTGCTGGCCCAGGGCGGAGAATTTGCCTTTGTGGTGTTCCAGGCTGCATCGGGCAGCCGGGCGATCACGCCGGAGATCGCTTCCATCCTGATTGCCGCTGTGGCCATCTCCATGTTGGTGTCGCCGCTGCTGTTGGTGGCCATCGACAAGTGGTTGCTGCCGCGTTACGCAAACTGCGGCCAACCACCGATGCAGGAGATATCCGAACCGCAGCAGGCGCCGGTCATCATTGCCGGGTTCGGCCGGTACGGACAAATCGTCGCCCGTATGCTGCTGGCGCAGGGCATCCCCTGCACCGTGCTCGACCACGACGCCGAAATGATCGAGGCGGCGCGCAGTTTCGGTTACCGGGTGTTTTATGGTGACGCATCGCGTCTGGACCTGCTGCGCACGGCCGGCGCGGCGCAGGCGCGCATCCTGGTGGTGGCGGTAGACGGTGTGGCCCAGTCGCTGGAGATTGTGGACCTGGTTCAGGAGCACTTCCCGCAACTGGAAATCGTCGCCCGCGCGCGCGATGTGACCCACTGGAACCAGCTGCGGGAGCGCAAGGTGATGCGGGTCCAGCGTGATCTGTTCGAGTCGAGCCTGGCGAGCGCGCGCAGCGTGCTGGAACTGCTGGGCCACAGTGCCCAGGACGCGCTGGAAACTGCAACCACTTTTCGCGCGCACAACCTGGCCCTGTTCGAAAAGCTGCATCCGCACTACAAGGACCAGGCCAAGCTGATCGCGGTTGTGAAGCAGGGCCGCCAGCAACTGGAGGAGCAGATGGCGCAGGAACGCGCGCAACGCTCCGGTAAAGCACCGTGAACGATCACAGCGGCTGGGGCGAACTGCTGTGGCGGGTTCCGCAGCGGGTCGACAACTTTGCGTTCTGGCTGCGCACAGCGCTGGTTGCCGGCCTGGCATGGTGGAGCGTGGTGCTGGTGCGCATGGACTACCGCAGCGCAGAAATAATGCAGTCCTTTCTGCACCGGCCGTTGCTGGTGTTCCATGAGGCCGGGCATGTGGTCTTCATGCCGTTTGGTGAATGGATCACGGTGCTGGGCGGCACCGTGGGTCAGTTGCTGGTGCCGGCGATCATCGTGGTCGCCTTCCTGGTGAAAAACCGCGATCCGTTCGGGGCCTCGGTCGGCGCCTGGCTGCTGGGTGTGTCTGTGCTGGACGTCGCCCCTTACATGTACGACGCACTCGAGCCGCAATTGATGCTGCTGTCGGGCCGGACCGGCGAAGACGGCGGACACGACTGGATCTACCTGTTTGACAGCCTGGGCTGGCTACCGCGCGCACAGTTCATCGGGGCAATCACCCACAAGCTCGGGGCGCTGCTGGTGATGCTGTCCATGGCTTGGGCGATCCTGCTGCTGCGCCTGCAGTACCGGCAACGTGCAGGCGACGTGTTACATGAGGACTGAGCGTGGTCAGCGCAGTTGCAAGGCCATGTGGACCTTGGCAAAGTAGGTGTCGCCGACCCTGATTGCCCGCTGCAAGCGGCCCACTTCGACAAATCCGGTATTGGCATACAGGGTCTGCGCGTGGCCGTTGCCAGCCGTCACGGTGAGGTCCAGTTGCACCAGTTCGGGCAAGATGCGGGCGCGCGCGATCAGCTCCTGCAACAGCGCTTTGCCAACACCCCGGCCCGCCATCCCGGGCGCCACGAACATGCCGACCACCGAAGCATTGTGGCGCTCCTTTGGCCGGTAGCGCCCCTGCAACCCGACCATGCCGCACAGGTCGGTGCCGACAAACGCACCCGGAAAGAAATCGTGTGGACGCC
>Ga0209591_10004307_pt1 | contig 16186 bp, 14 predicted proteins | sample MAT01_FD_187207 | JGI IMG/M metagenome (GOLD analysis project Ga0209591, IMG submission 187207) | Freshwater microbial communities from Lake Fryxell liftoff mats and glacier meltwater in Antarctica - MAT-01 (SPAdes) (version 2) | ecosystem: Environmental > Aquatic > Freshwater > Ice > Liftoff... | reverse complement strand
AAGCGGCACTTACTTAATTGCGCTGGCTTTTATCCACGTATTAGTGCCAAATATTAAAATGATAAAATTAGACCATGTTCATTCTGATCCTAGAAAATAATTTGACTTATGAACAGGCTATTTTGTTTAGACAATCGGAGTTTATATTGGGCTTTTGTCTTTGTAATCTTATTCCTGCCGTCCTGCTCACGAGTAAATAAAAATTGCCCAGGCGAAGATTCACCATCAAACGATCTCTTTATGCTTGAACTTACCAATAAGAATAACATCAGGATGTCGATTACTAATTTTGGAGGTAGAATTGTATCACTTTGGGTACCTGATAAAAAGGGCGAGTTCGCGGATATTGTATTGGGATACGATTCACTTTCTTACTACTTAAAGGACAATTCTTTTTTTGGCGCTCTTATAGGCCGCTATGCCAACAGAATTGCCAAAGGGAAATTTACCCTAGAGGGCAAAGAATATAATATTCCGATCAACAGTGGTGTCAATACTCTTCACAGCGGTCCCAAAGGATTTCATAATGTTTTTTGGAATATGGAGAAAATATCCAATGCAAATGGCGAGCATGTTGTTTTAACATATGAAAGCAAAGCGGGAGAGGAAGGCTTCCCTGGCAAGCTTGATGTTAAGGTAACTTATTCACTAACTGATGAAAATGAATTGGTGATATCTTACGAAGCCGAGACTGACCAGACTACGATTATAAATTTAACAGATCATTCATATTTCAATCTCGCTGGGGCAGGTAATGGCGATATTTTAGCACATCTGTTGCAAATCAATGCTAACCGCTACACACCTGTTGATGGAACCTCGATTCCTACGGGCGAATTGGCATCGGTGGAAAAGACTCCTTTTGATTTAAGAACACCTCAGCCTATCGGAGCTAGAATCAATAATAAAAATGATCAGTTAGAGATTGGAAAGGGTTATGATCATAATTATGTCCTCAATAAAATGAATAAAGAATTATCGCTGGTAGCTCGATTAAAAGAACCAAACTCGGGTCGTGTGCTCGAACTCTGGACGACCGATATTGGAGTCCAGTTTTACTCTGGTAATTTTCTTAATGAATCTATTACAGGCAAAGGAGGTAAAACTTATGGATACCGTTCTGCTATATGTTTGGAGACTCAGCACTTTCCGGACTCACCAAACAAAATTGAATTTCCTTCTCCCACATTGAAGCCCGGAGAAGTGTACCGCAAGAAAACAATCTACAAGTTTAGAAGTGAATAGTATCATCATTAGGTTTCAATATTGTCGATTGATAAGTATCTTCTCTTGCCGACATAAATATTATTAGGATAAATCAACCTTAAAAAGTAGGTTATTTTATTTATTGGTTAAGACTTGATCTGACAGTTGATACTTTAGTTTGGCATCCTTCCTAAAAGTCAAAAGCAGCCATCATGCCAAAGAATTAAAGGGCTTCGCGAATGGTCGCTCAGGATTGGCCGTTAGATCCAAGGCCATCGTTGACTTTTTTGTCGCTTGCGGCTCTTTTCTGCCTGAAAGGAAGAAAAGGAAAAGAGTATTCATGTAGGTTGGTAGTTTTTATCTACCATCTTAACAAATGCGAGTTCTTTTGAAGCACTGAACATTTCTAATAGAGTTCTGCGGTAGCAATATTTTCCATGGTTTGTTCGCTGCTCTTTACTTGATGCGCACAAGTGTGCATGCTAAAATATATCGAAATAATAATTTTAGTGCTAGATAGAATACACCTTGCAGTCATTAGATTCAAAAGTTCTCAGTATGGAATTGATTTAAATGATTTAATAGCGTGATGATGGGTGTCAAAATCTATATAGTTTCTGATTCGTTAAGTTTTCTTGCGCCTGAATCTATTATTCGGCTGGCGGCTTCACACTTTGATGGAAATGATTTTGAAATTATTAAAATACCGAATGTAAAAAATTCTAAAAAAGCTCTTGAAATAATAAATGCAGCAAAGGAAAACAAATCGTCCCTCATCGTTTTTTCAACCATCCTGGTGGAAGTTAGGGATCTATTTATTTTAAAATGTCTAGAGTATATTATTCAATGTATAGATATACTTTCAAATGGAGTTAAAGCTTTAGGTAAAATTTTAAAAGAATCCCCCGTCTACCTATCTAAAGGAACATGGCAATTGAATGATGAATATTTTAATAAAATACATACAATAGAGTTTGTCATTAATAATGATGATGGTAAGAGTCTAAGTGCCTTACAGAAAGCCGACATTGTTTTAATAGGGATATCAAGAACTTCCAAAACACCCTTAAGTATTCATCTGGCTTATCATAATTTTTTTGTTGCCAACATTCTTTTGGTCTCTGAAGCAACTGTGCCAAAGCATTTGTTTGAACTGTCCTCTAAAAAAATAATTGGACTAACTATAAGCCCATATAGGCTTAATGAGATTAGAACAGAGCGCAATGCCTATATGGGTGTATTAGGCAATACTAGCTACTCAAGCTTAATTAATATAATTGAAGAACTTGAGTTTGCTTGTAAAGTGATGAAAAAAATAGATTGTCCTGTAATTGATGTCTCCAACATGGCAGTTGAATAAACGGCCGAGATTATTATAAAATTAGTTAAAACCAAAAATCATAAAAATAAGTATGATACAATATGTATATAAATTTTCGGAAGGTAATAAAGAAATGAAAAAACTGCTCGGTGGCAAGGGTGCAAATCTGGCAGAAATGACTAAGATTGGTTTACCTGTGCCTCAAGGATTTACTATTACTACAGAAGCTTGCAATAAATACTTTAACGATAATAATACACTTGATGAGTCGATACTCGAGCAAGTTGAACTAAGTGTATTTGAGCTTGAGAGTGCAACAGGCAAGTACTTTGACGGTTCACCTTGCTTACTGGTATCGGTGCGATCAGGCTCAGTATCATCTATGCCAGGAATGATGGATACTATTTTGAATTTGGGATTGAATGACAAAAATGTAAATGTAATAGGAGAAACTACTCGATCTATGCGTTTTGCGTTGGATTGCTATCGCAGGTTTATTCAAATGTATAGCAATGTGGTTTTGGAGATTCCAATGCATTTTTTCGAAACCATTCTTGAAGACTCAAAGGAAATAGGCAGCTTGAACAGCGACCAAGAAATGTTGGAAAGCCACTTAATAGATATTATCGCAAAGTATAAACAAGTAGTAATGAAGAAAACAGGAAAACCATTTCCCCAATCTCCTCGCAAACAACTTTATGCAGCTATTGAAGCTGTTTTCCGGTCATGGAACAATGATCGCGCAAAGATATATCGTAAGCTGAATAACATTTCTGATGATATGGGGACTGCCGTCAACGTGCAGATGATGGTGTTTGGCAATATGGGTGATTCATCTGGGACTGGGGTTGCTTTCACTCGCAATCCATCTTCTGGTCAAAAGATGCTCTTTGGTGAATTTTTAATGAATGCTCAAGGTGAAGATGTAGTGGCTGGTATAAGAACTCCAAAGGAGATTGCCTTATTGGAAAAAACAAATAACTCGGTGTTTACTGAATTAGTTAATGCTGCTAATGTTTTGGAATTTCACTACAAGGATATGCAAGACATTGAGTTTACTATTGAAGCAGGTAAATTCTTTCTACTGCAAACAAGAAATGGAAAACGATCAGCCTTGGCGGCTATTAAAATAGCGGTTGATTTTGTTGAAGAAGGTTTATTAAAAAAGGCAGAAGCTTTAGAGCATTTGGATGCAAATCAAATTGATCAATTGCTACATCCTGTTTTTAATCAAGAGAAACTAAATTTGGCAAAAGTATTAACAACAGGGTTACCGGCTAGTCCGGGGGCTGCAACCGGCCGAATTTTCTTTAACGCAAAGTCTGCCGAGAAAGCCAGTTCGGAAGGGTTGCAAGTAATATTAGTACGAATGGAAACTTCCCCTGAAGATATTCAAGGCATGATCTCTTCCAATGGTATTTTAACTGCAAGGGGCGGAATGACTAGCCATGCTGCGGTCGTTGCTCGAGGGATGGGGAAATGCTGTGTGTCTGGCTGTGCGGATTTACAAATCAATGAAGAAAAAAAGATCGCAAATATTAATGGTGAGCAGGTAAGCGAGGGTGATTATCTTTCAATTGATGGAAGCACTGGTAAAGTTTATCTGGGTAACATAGAAACAACCTCGTCTAGCATTGGTGCTGACTTTAAAACTATAATGAGTTGGACCGACCAGTATAGCCGGTTATCAGTGCTCGCTAATGCGGATACACTTGAAGATGCTAAAACAGCTATTGCGTTTGGTGCAAAGGGCATTGGACTTTGTAGGACAGAGCATATGTTTTTTCACGGCAATAGAATTAAAGATATACGGGAAATGATTTTAGCAAAATCTTATGAAAGCAGAGAACAAGCACTTAACAAACTTTATCCGCACCAGGTGAATGATTTCAAAGGCATTTTTAAAACTATGAGAGCGCGGCCTGTTAATATCCGACTACTCGATCCTCCACTTCACGAATTTCTGCCAAAAGGCAAAGATGAAATTTTGGATATGGCTACTGATTTGAATGTTACATACGAAGAGATACAAAAGATAGCGGATGAATTAATGGAGGTCAATCCTATGATGGGGTTGCGCGGATGTAGGCTGGGATTAATCCATTCTGAAATTTACACAATGCAAGTTAAGGCCATTATAAACGCAGCCCTACAAGTTCAATCGGAAGAAGGTTTTACGCCAACCCCTGAGATAATGATTCCTTTGGTAAGTATCGAAATGGAGCTGTCGAAATTAAGGGCTTTAGTGATGAGCATTAAAATTGAATTAGATCCACAAAATAAGTTGGGTAAAATAAAAATAGGAACCATGATAGAGGTTCCACGCGCTTGTGTTGTAGCTGATAGAATCGCATGCCATGCTGATTACTTTTCGTTTGGCACCAATGACCTTACTCAGATGACATTTGGGTTTAGTCGTGACGATGCAGGAACAATGATAAAAAAATATAAAGAGCAAAAAATCTTGGATGTTGATCCGTTTCAGAAGATTGATCAGGTTGGGGTTGGTGGCCTGATCGAAATGGCAATAGAGCGTGGAAAAAAGCAAGACGCTTTTTTGAAAATCGGAGTTTGTGGTGAACATGCCGGTGATATAGATTCTGTAGCGTTCTTCAACACGCTGGAAATTGATTATGTGTCTTGTTCGCCATTTCGCATCCCAAAAGCAAGACTAGCTGCGGCTCAAGCTGAAATTAGTAGCAAGCGTAAAGAAATGGAATTGGCATAGACGGCTAATAACTTCAGACATGTATCAACCAAAATCCAATGCAACAATTAATTCATTTACCCATCCTGTTGGCACGACCATAGATCGGTTCATAATACAAAGGCAAAATGAATTTCCTCATGCATCGGGCGAATTATCGCAATTATTGCGTGATCTAGTTTTAGCTTCAAAGATTATCAGTAGAGAAATAAATCGGGCAGGCTTAAGTGGAATTGAGGGGATTACGGAAGAGGAAAATGTACAGGGTGAAAAGCAAAGAATGCTTGATGTGATTGCAGATGTTCGATTTGCGAGGGCCTTGGGAAATGGTCGTCAGGTTTGTGCAATTTTATCAGAAGAACGTGCCGGAATTATTGATACGGGTCATGTTGATGCTAAATATGTAAATGCACTTGACCCGCTGGACGGTTCCACAAATATCGACACAAATATTGCGGTTGGTACTATATTCTCAATCTATAGACGTGTTTCACAAGTTGGTCATACTTTTTCTACTTCTGATTTTTTACAAAAAGGTATTGACCAGGTAGCGGCAGGGTACATTCTGTATGGATCTTCAACTATGCTGGTTTACACCACCGGGCACGGTGTTAATGGTTTTACCTACGAGCCTTCATTAGGAGAGTATTTCTTATCGCATCCAAACATTAAACAACCTGAAACTGGCACTTGCTATTCTGTTAATGAAAAATACATCGACTCTTTTCCTCAAAAAGTTAAAAACTATTTAAAGTTATGTAAGGCCAATAATATGGATACTCGATATGTGGGTTCTTTAGTATGTGATTTTCACAGAAACTTACTGAAAGGAGGTGTCTACATATATCCGCAAAATCAAAAGCACATGCAAGGCAAGCTTAGATTATTATATGAATGCAATGCGCTGGCTTTTCTTTCCGAACAGGCAAACGGATTGGCTACTGATGGAAATAAACGAATACTTGAAACCCAGGCCGAATGGCACCATCAACTAGTTCCCTTTTATGCAGGATCAAAACAAATGGTTTTGTCGCTACTAAATATATAAACCAACTTGATTTTTCTACTGTTTAAGTCTTGTTGTACCTCGTATTACTAGTCCAGGATCAATTACGATTTTTTCATTCACCATTGCTTCTTCTTGTTTTATAATTGAAATTAATTTTTGAGCGGCTAACCGCCCCATTTTTGAGGCCACTTCACCTACCGAAGACAATTGTGGTGTCATATACGTTGCTATTGGTTCATCTGAGAAACCAAAAACCGAAATGTCATCAGGTATTTTTTTTCCCAGTTTCGTTAACACATTTATTGAATAGTTGGCAACGTAGTCATTGAATACAAAAAGTCCGTCTAAGGGATATTTCTTAATTATCTTTTTTAAGAACCCGTCAATCGAAAGAGGCTTAAACTCGTAATAGTGAATTAGCGATTCATTAATTTCTATGCCATGATCTTCCAACGCGTTCATGTATCCATATAATCGATTATTGCTATTATTAAGGTTTATGCTACCCGTTATGTGGGCAATACACTGACAACCTGAATCAATTAAATACTTAGTAGCACTATATGCAGACTTGTGATCATTGGCAACCACTTTAGGTACTGAAAGGAAATTGGCAACCCGATCAAAGAAAACTAATGGCACCTCATATCTAATAAGCCTTTCATAGTGTTCAAATGTTTTTGTTTGCATGGTAATGGCGGCAAGAACGCCATCAACACGATGCTTGAGACAGGTTTCAATTGCTTGTTGTTCTTTTTCCAGCGATTCCATTGTATTGAAGAGAAGTATGCAGTAATCTTCTTTTTGGACAATTACCTGGATACATTCAACAATTTTAGAAAAGAATGAAACAGAAAGATCTGGGACAATAACACCAATAATCAGACTTTTTCCATGGCTTAACTGATGAGCCATAGAATTAGGGTGGTATCCTAATTCTTTAGCAAGTTCTTGAACCTTTTCTCGAGTGGCTTTGCTAATGCGCGGATTATTACTGAGTGCGCGCGATACCGTTGAGTGAGATAACCCCAGTTGCTTTGCAATTTCTGTTACTGTAACGTATTTGCCCATCTATGAAAAATCAAATACACACCTGTGCATAGCAAGTAAAGTCAATTGTTATTTTGATAGGTATATAATAGAAGTAATTATGTGAAAAATATTTGAATTTAAAAATTGCACGAGCGGCATATCAAAAAATAGACAATCTTGACAAGAAAGCAGTTGCTTCAACGGAGTTAGATCTAGTCGAAGTTTATTTTAACAGACTAAAAATAGCTCTGTCAATGCAGGCAAATCACAAGCATCAGTTTTTGACACACGATTTACAGAAAGGGTAAGAAGTAGTAATGTTTGAATGCCAGAGGAGAGGTGAAGAAACCAAAGCTATGAAACCAGACCAAAATGATTTTATTCCCACGAAAAGAGGTGCATGGCTATGAGTAACTTATTTGACTTAACTGAAAAAACGGCTCTCGTAACGGGGGGTGGAAGTGGTATCGGAAGAGCAATTTCACTTGCTTTGGCAGGCAATGGTGCAGAGGTTATTATACTCGATTTAAATGAAGAGCGGGCAATGAAAGTTGTCGATGAGATAAAGGCTGCTAATGGCAAAGCTAAAGGGTTTAAATGCGATGTCTCAGATCACATAAATGTTTCAAGCGCTTTTCAAAGCTCAACCAACAGCAAACCAATTGATATTTTGATTAACAATGCCGGTATAGCACACATCGGCAATGTTGGAAATACTACCGCAGAGGATTTGGATCGAATATACAATGTGAATGTGAAAGGGATTTTCAATTGCTTAAAAGAAGGAGTTGAATTAATGAAATCGAAAGGCGGGGTTATTATTAATTTATCATCCGTTGCTGCTCACGTTGGTATAAAAGATCGGTTTGCTTATTCAATGAGCAAAGGAGCTGTTCATGCCATGACGCTTTCTGTTGCCAAAGATTATCTTCATCATAATATTCGTTGTAATAGCATCTCACCAGGTAGGGTACATACGCCTTTTGTTGATGGTTTTTTAACAAAAAACTATCCAGGTAATGAGGCCGAAATGTTTGATACACTTTCTAAAACACAACCTATTGGCCGGATGGGCAGACCCGAGGAAATTGGTTCGATAGTACTCTACTTGTGCTCCAATGAAGCCTCTTTCATTACCGGTACTGATTTTTCAATTGATGGTGGTTTTGTAACACTCAATAATTAAAAAATAACAAGCAAACTCTAGTATGAAGTTAATACGATATGGAATGCCTGGTAAGGAAAAGCCCGGCTTAGAATTAGAAGGCATAAGATATGATGCAAGTGATTTAGTTGTCGACTATAATGAGGCTTTCTTTGAAGGGAATGGCATTGAAAAACTGAAAAGTACTTTTAATAAAAGTAAGGCTACTCTGATCTCAAATAATGTTCGACTTGGTGAGCCGGTAAATCGTCCAGGTAAAATTATTTGCATCGGGTTAAATTACAGGAAGCATGCTGCTGAAAGTGGTATGGCTGAACCTAAAGAACCAGTCGTTTTTTTTAAGGCGACTTCATCACTCACTGGTCCGAATGATTATATTATCATTCCAAAGAACAGCAAAAAAACAGATTGGGAAGTTGAACTAGCTGTGGTGATCGGTAAGCGCGCCAACTACATCACCGAAGCGGAAGCACTAGACTATATAGCTGGGTATTGCTTGCACAACGATGTAAGTGAGCGTGAATTTCAAATTGAGAGAGGCGGACAATGGGTAAAGGGTAAAAGCTGCGATTCGTTCGCACCATTAGGCCCATACTTGGTGACTAAGGATGAAATTGAAGATCCAAATAAATTAAGACTTTGGTTAAATCTGAACGGTAAAAAAATGCAAGATGGAAGCACAAGTGACTTCATCTTTAACGTACAATATGTGGTTGCTTATCTTTCTCAGTTTATGAGTTTGATGCCGGGCGATGTTATTTCCACGGGCACACCTGAAGGTGTAGGCTTCGGCCAGAAGCCGCAATTTTATCTCAAAGATGGGGATGTAGTTGAATTAGGAATTGATGGCTTGGGTTCATCCAGACAAGAAGTAAAGGCCTACGGTAAATGATATCAGACTCCCACCAGCATTTTTGGCAATAAAATTCTATACAAGATGGTTGCACTGCGTATGACATGAGTGGGATCAAATTGCATCTGTTATTTTTATAAACTAGATTGAGATGGATTTAAAACTTAAAGACAAGGTATTCATTGTTACTGGCGGAGCCAAAGGAATAGGTGAAGCAATCACCCTCGAACTCGCCAAAGAAGGTGCTATTCCCGTTATTGTTGGAAGGTCTGTCGATGAGGCCAATGCACTAGCAAAAATTATAAAGAAGGATGGCGGTAAATGTCTCGTAATTGTAATGGAACTAGGTTTGGAAGATGTTTGTAAAAATATTGTTGATTCCGCCATTGGTGCCTTTGGCCGGATCGATGGAATAGTCAACAACGCAGGAGTAAACGATGGTATTGGATTAATAAAGGGAAGCCCAACGGAATTCAAAAGATCGGTGCTCACAAATCTTACTCACTACTATGACTTAGTGCATTATGCCATAGAGTATTTGAAAATAACTAAAGGCTCTATTGTTAATATCAGTTCGAAAACTGCACTAACGGGTCAAGGTGGCACTTCAGGCTATGCAGCAAGCAAAGGAGCGCAGCTAGCATTAACTCGCGAGTGGGCCGTTGAATTGCTGCCCTTTGGTATTCGTGTAAATGCAATTATTCCGGCCGAGGTCATGACACCTTTGTACACCAAGTGGTTAAATACGTTTAATCAGCCAGAGGAAAAACTCGCACAAATTGTATCTAAGATTCCACTTGGAAAACGTATGACCAGCAGCCATGAAATTGCTGCGATGACTGTCTTCCTTTTATCTGAACGAAGCGCCCATACCACCGGACAGTGGCAGATTGTGGACGGTGGTTACGTTCATTTAGACCGTGCTATTTCCTAACTATACCACCAAATGAAAACTGTACACGTTATTTCCAAGGCTGTTATAATACCTTTCGCTTTGATAACTTCACTATTTGCGCTCTGGGGGTTTGCCAATGCTGTCACAGATCCTATGGTTAGTGCATTTAAAAAAGTGCTGGAGCTAAACAATTTCCAGGCATCACTGGTGCAGATGGCTTTTTATGGAGGCTATTTTACAATGGCTTTACCAGCAGCATTGTTTATTCGGAACTACTCTTATAAAGTTGGAATTATTATTGGACTATGCTTGTATGCGATCGGTGCACTACTGTTTTATCCGGCTGCGGTTACAGGACAATTCGGATTTTTTTTAGTCGGACTTTATATACTAACATTCGGGTTAGCATTTTTGGAGACTACAGCCAATCCATACATTCTTTCAATGGGCGATACGTCTACCGCAACACAGCGATTGAATCTTGCGCAGTCTTTTAATCCTTTAGGAGCAATTGGTGGTCTTCTTGTTGCCCAGCATTTTGTATTGCGCAGGTTACAATCAGACGATGTTGATTTTAATTCCTTAACAGAATCAGCGAAAGCAACTATTCGAATTGCCGATCTTATGGTAATCCGCAACCCCTATGTGGTATTAGGGTTAGTGGTCATCTTTATTTTGGTATTGATTGTTTTAAATAAAATGCCCGAAAATAAAGATGCAGAGAAGAAGTTAAGTACTTGGTCTATCATTAAACACCTGATTAGGAAATCAAAGTATGCTCAAGGCGTGCTGACGCAAGCTTTTTATGTAGGAGCACAGATAATGTGTTGGACGTATATTTACCAATATGCTGAAGCCATTGGCATTGATGCCGAAAAAGCAGGCAACTATCAGCTGATTGCATTTATTGTTTTCTTTCTAGGACGATTTATCTGCACGTTCCTATTGAAATATATTAATTCCGGAAAGCTTTTAATGATTTTGTCTTTGCTGGCAGCTGCGTTCACACTCGCCACCATATTCATCACAGGTATTATCGGACTTTGGTCTCTCGTTGCAATTTCATTCTGTATGTCACTCATGTTTCCTACCATTTATGGTATTGCACTTGAAGGCTTAAGCGAAGATGAGTCTAAAATTGGGGCGGCTGGTTTAGTGATGGCTATAGTTGGCGGTGCTCTGATGCCAACCTTTCAAGGTATGATTTTAGATATTGGCGGCACTGGCTATACTGACACGCTTATTTTCGGGGTATCGGAAGTTAATTTTTCATTTGTCCTGCCATTCCTTTGCTTTGTATGGATTGCCATTTATGGTGGGTCTGTATTCTTAAAAAGAGTCGTATCCTAAATTATAATAAATTTCTCAGCGCATGATTTAAGAAAAATAATAGTATGCTCACTGAGCAATACATAGTAAATAATAAAAATATCAGACCTAAAATTCAGAATTGTATTCTTGATTTCAGGAATTATTAATATCGAAATTCACAATGTTTATACACAACGTTTTATGGTTATGGAGTTTGAAGACAAGTTCAGTTTCAAGTGTGAAAGTCAAACAAATATTGATAACGAAAGCGCAGGAGTGGAGCGTTTGATAGAAATCTGCCGACAACGATTAGCTTTTACTAAATCAAATTAGGACTAGGTATTAATGGAAAGAATATTCAAACTATGAGCAATTCAGAAAAACTAAAATATGACAGCCGCTACCCGGCAATAGACGACCTTATAAAAAAAGCAAAAAGCAAAATTCCACGCTTTGCTTTTGAATATTTAGATGGCGGCTGCAATGAAGATGTGAACTTAGATCGCAATACACGCGAATTGAGGGAAGTACAATTAATTCCTCAATACCTATCCAAACACACTCAGTCGGATATGCGTACTGAGTTGTTCGGTCATACGTACGATGCACCATTTGGGATTGCACCCGTAGGACTACAAGGCTTGATGTGGCCAAAGGCTCCTGAAATCTTGGCCAAGGCGGCAATAGATAATAATATTCCTTTTATCCTCAGTACAGTTACTACCATGAGTATTGAAAAGGCCAGTGAGATAACAGAAGGAAGAGCCTGGTTTCAACTTTATCACCCGGCAGAAAATAGGCTTAGAGATGACATTATCAAACGAGCGAGTGCAGCAGGATGTCCTGTACTGGTGCTACTATGCGATGTACCTACATTTGGTTTTAGACCACGAGATATTCGAAATGGATTAGCGATGCCACCAAAAATGTCTTTATCGAATCTCATGCAAATCACTGGCAGACCCGACTGGGCATTGCGCACATTGATTAATGGGCAGCCAGTTTTTGAAACTTTAAAACCTTACATTCCTAAGAACCTTGACCTTAAACAACTTGGTCTGTTTATGAATCAGACTTTTTCGGGTCGATTAAATGAAGAAAAGATTGCACCCATTCGCGATATGTGGAAAGGTAAAATTGTATTGAAGGGAGTCGCTTCCGAAGCAGACGCTGAGAAAGCAATCCGATTAGGATTAGATGGTATAATTGTATCAAATCATGGGGGTCGACAACTTGATGCAGGTCAGGCAGCTATCGTACCACTGAAATCCATTTCAGAAAAATATGGAGATAAAATAAAGGTGATGATGGATAGTGGCATTCGCTCCGGACCTGACATTGCGCGAACACTTGCAACAGGTGCTTCGTTCACTTTTTTAGGTCGTACTTTTATGTATAGCGTTGCAGCACTTGGCAGTAGAGGCGGAGACCACGCCATTTCCATTCTTAAAAGCCAACTGCAACAAGTGATGGAGCAAGTTTGTTGTGAAAAAACTAGTGACTTTAAAAACTCTTTAGCTTAACAAACATAAATCATTTTGCAACACTTTTCTAATTAACTACCGCTCAAGAGTATTTCTTTATTTGATTCAAGAGAATAAATCAGAGTCTGGCTGTGAATCATGAAGCTGTTAGGTAAAAAGAGCAGATTCAATGTTTGGATAACCTATTTATCGAGAATTTTCTATACAACTTAATTCGTTCATCCTTTTGATTTTGTTTGGCAATGAACGTTGCTGATTTCTTGATTACATATTCACAGAGATTTGAGAATGTACTTTCACCTTCATTTCTTAATAGTAGTCCATTCAAAATTGGATTAATTCTTTCGTATCCGAATTTTAAGAATAAACCAACCTCATCTTCACCTCTTGGTTTTGAATCTAAGTACGCCTTCCAAACGTAACCCTCCGGTGAAGTGCATCTTTTAAGACTTGATTTTGGTTGGTAGTTTTGGCGAAAAAGAATATGGAACCAACACATCAAACCACACAACAGCTTATGGTCTCATTAATAGAAGCTTGGAAGGAAAGCGGTCAAAGCCAGATATCCTTTTGCAAAGAGAAGAACATTGCCTACCACCGTTTTCATTATTATTTAAAAAAATACAACGAGCGCACCCAACCATCTGATGGTTCTTTGTTTTCACAAGTCAATGTGCCGCCTTCTAATTTCGGTGGTGGCAGCATCGAAGTAGTTTACCCCGATGGGCGCAAAGTAATTTTTCATCAACCCATAGAGGTTTCTTTCCTTCGCAACCTTCTGGCCTGATTGTGCTGTCGCTTTCCAATTCCTGCCGCTACTTTCTTTATCATCACCAGGCCGATATGCGTAAAGGCTTTGATGGGTTAAGTGGTTTGGTACGTGATGGTTTATCGCATGATCCCCTTAGCGGGGATATTTTTATTTTCTTTAACAAACGCAGGACACAGGTAAAGCTACTGCTTTGGGAAGGCGATGGCTTTTCAATTTATCATAAGCGCTTAGAGCGTGGCACCTATGAGTTGCCTTTGCAAACTTCACACGCGTTGCGCAGCGATGAACTCATGTTGATACTGCAAGGCATATCGCTGAAAAGCGTACACAGAAGAAAACGTTTTGATATTGGTGAAAATAATTTTGAATCATCTTCAAGAAAAGTATTTGTAAATGGGTGATGTGTTTTAAATTTGCAGCGTGACGGACACGTAAACCAACTACAAAGAAAAATATGAAGTACTCTTCATAGAGTATTCAACTCTTCGTCACGAGCTTGATCAATTAAGGCGTTTAGTATTTGGTTCCCGACACGAGCGATTTGTTCCGACCACACCACAAGAGCAACTTGCTTTAGGATTAACAGTAGAGGCAAAACAAGTTGATCCCGTTGTTTCCGTTCAAACTATTGAATACACCCGCACCAAAAAAGAAGCTACTGAAAACGTACAGACGGGTAGGATGAAGTTGCCGGCAAATCTTCCGCGCGAACAAGTCATCCTTGAGCCAACTGAAGATGTAAGTGGTATGAAAAAGATTGGTGAGGAGATCACTGAAGAGCTGGAGCGTATCCCCGGCAAGTTGTTTGTCAAGCAATACATCCGCCCTAAATATGCCAAGGCTCATGGTGGAGGTGTGGTGATCGCAGAACTTCCCTCGCGACCTATCGCTAAAGGTATTGCAGGTCCAGGATTATTGGCGCAGATCATCATTGATAAATATACCGATCACCTTCCCATCCACAGGCAGGTACAACGTTTTGAACGGGAAGGCATCAAGCTACCTTCTTCCACCCTTACCGATTGGATCAGCGCTACCTGTACATTGCTGGATCCATTATATGAAGTATTGCGAAAAGAAGTCTTGGATCAAGATTACCTTCAAGTAGATGAAACGCCTATCAAGGTATTGGATAAAAATAAAAAAGCCCGTCCGAATGTTTCAGGCGTATTTGAGGGTCGTACAATAGCCTTTTTGATGCGATCTCCTGAAATGTCATTTCTGCTACTTCATTTGCTACTTGCGGGAACTCTGTATTTAGATTCCTGAAATAAACATCAATTCTACTATAATTTGATCCATCGTAGTATTAAACTTGCTTTTCAGTTTCAACACCGTTTACTGTTGATATAGCCTGTTCAATTTCGCAAGGCAAATTCGAAATATTTATAAAATTTTGACAGGGTGGCTGATCCAGAATTAATGTGTCACTACAGATATCTACGAACTTTTCTGATCGCAACCCATAAAGAGTAAAAGCAATAAGCTAATTCTTTTCATTTCTCTTAGATTTAGATTTTGTCATTTCCCCAAGCCTTCCCTACTTCTGTATACAAGTCCACAATTTTTAAATGAGTTTAACTCGACCTCAGTATTCAAATTTAATTCTTTGGGAACAAAGGTACAAGGGTATACGCATTTACTGAACACAGACGACTGGGGTTTTATCACTCATTATGCGGATTAGTTGTTCAAATGGGTGGCAGGTGATAACACCTGACACGGCATCAAATATTACCAAAATCCTACCTGTGAGACACAATTGTGGCTCGTTTCTGTGAACAATGCAACGATTTCATGGACTTCTATAACTTTTCTAAGTGTAATACTGATCACCTTCGTAGCACAATGGTCTGGTTTCAATTTCCCACAACGAGGAAAAAAAAGACTAGTTCCCCTACTTAATTAATCTACCGTATGAATTTAAAAAGAATATTTGGTGCAGTTCTTACTGTTTTAGGAATAGGCGGGCTGATTTACACGGCCGTGCTCTTTATGAATACCTCTGGGGCCAACCGAGACATTCGTGGGATGATTATTTTCGGAATTCTCGGCATTATCTTCTTCGCTGCAGGCATGAGCTTGATACGAACTACTAAAGACGAAGCTTAGAGTTGTAGCATAAAGAGCGGTGTCTAGTCTTGACGACAAAAACGGCCGTGGTTTTATCTTTCACCACAGATTATTAGTCAAATATGTGTCAGGTGATAACAACTGACAGGGCGCAAAAATCTTTCTATCTTTGGTAAAACGGCTTCTCAAGAAAATTAAGAAAAGTGAAGTAGGGTTCCTAAACAAAGAAATAGTAGAGGATGCCGCTTTCGCTAAATTGATTGATAGAGAAATGAAGGAGAAAGGAGCAGTTCCTCTTAGAAAAATTGAGGAAAAACTGATGCGGTGGAGATCATTTTCAAAGGCAGCTTTGATCGTG
>Ga0209591_10004304_pt1 | contig 16189 bp, 16 predicted proteins | sample MAT01_FD_187207 | JGI IMG/M metagenome (GOLD analysis project Ga0209591, IMG submission 187207) | Freshwater microbial communities from Lake Fryxell liftoff mats and glacier meltwater in Antarctica - MAT-01 (SPAdes) (version 2) | ecosystem: Environmental > Aquatic > Freshwater > Ice > Liftoff... | reverse complement strand
GACGTGCCAACAGAAATCCGCGCGTCCGCCGTGCCGATCGCACTGGCCAGCGCCATGCTCTTCGGGCCGATGCTCATTGCCGGGCGCGCAGTCGCAACCACGCCATCGCTTGCGCCGGAGCTGCTGCCCGCCGGCATGCTCGCACGCGCAGAGCAAGGCGTGATTGATGCCAAACGCGGCAAGGGCTACATCGAAGATCCTCAAGTGTACCGCCCGGTGATGGCGTCACGCATCGCGACGAACAATGTGCAGGTCACCTTCATCGCGTTCGCCGGCGGCATGACAGCCGGGCTGTTTACCACATGGCTGTTACTCACCAACGGCGTCAGCATCGGCGCCGCGATCGGCCTGTACATCTCGAAGGGGATTGGCGCGCTGATCCTGTCGTTCATCGCACCGCATGGCGTACTGGAGCTGTCGGCCATTGTTATTGCTGGGGGCGCGGGCTTTCTCCTCGCCAAGGGCATGCTGCTGCCGGGCAATCACACACGACGCGCGGCACTGGCGCTCAACGGCGCGCGTGCATTTCGGTTACTCGCCGGCGCCACGTTCCTGCTCGTCTTTGCCGGTGCCATTGAAGGGTTCATCTCGCCCAATGCATCACTCTCGCTCAATGCGAAGCTCGCAGTGTCGGCAACGACCGCGGTACTGCTGGCGCTCTATCTGTTCACAGGGCGTCGGCCAATGGCATCACCAATGGCAACACCAATCGAAACATCACTCACAGTGCGCCCCGCGCTTTAAGCTCGAGGTAGCGGTTGACCACGCCGGCGGTCATCGTCTGCGGGGACACGTCGAGCACGACCACGCCCGCGCGTCGCATCCGTTCCAGGACCTCATCGCGGGCCTGGATTACTTCCTCCGCCGCCGCACTCTCGAACAAACCCGATGCCGTGGCGTCCGCGCTTGGCCTGGCGGCGGCGAACAGGGCATCGTTGCGCAGTGCCACGACCAGCACGAGATGACGCGCCGCACTGCGCGAGACGTGCGCCAGCAGTGCCTGTGACGCACGCACATCGATCACGTCGGTGAAAAACACCACCAGCGCACGTTTCCCCTGGTGCGCGGCCAGAAACCGAAATGCCGTGGCGTAATCGGGCTCGCGCGACGTCGCTGTTACGGGAATGAACGCGTCGCGCACCAGGTGCAGTGCAGCGCGACTGGCTTGCGGTGGCACAAAGGCGCGCACCTCGTCGTCGAAGACCAGTGTGCCTACGCGGTCGCCTGTCGCCGAGGCGATGTCGGTGAGAATGAGCGCCGAGCTCAACGCATGTTCGAAGCGCGAGAACTCGCCCGAGAGCTGCGTCATGCCGCGTCCGGCGTCGACCAAGGTGATCACCGTTTGCGAGCGTTCGATCGTGAACTCGCGCGTGATGAGCTTACCCTTCTTTGATGTGGCCTTCCAGTCCACGTGGCGTGGATCGTCGCCGCGCACGTACTCGCGCAAGCTGGCGAACGCCTGCCCTTCCCCCTTGTGGCGCAACACACGCAGCCCCAGCGCCCCCAGGCGATTCTGCATGGCCAGCAGACGATAGCGCCGAACACCGGACAGCGACGGAATGACACGAATACCGTCGGAGGTGTTCAGCCTGTAGCGCGCACCCACGAGGCCAATCCCTGTAGTCACCCGCACACCGATCGGCCCAAGCGGCGCGACACCACGAGCCTTGCCCACAACGTGCACACGCACGGTCTGTGCGGAACGCTTCGGCACGTCGACCCGCGTCACACCGGCGCCACCCTGAATGAGTAGCGGCAACTGGTCGTGCAGCTCCACCACCAGCGTACGCCCGGTCCGATTCGTGACGGTGTATGTGCCCTCGAGTTCATCGCCGATGCCCACGGTGTTCGGCATGTCGCGCTCCACATTGAATGCGGCGCGAGCCGGCAACAACAGCAGGTCGACGACGGCAGCCACAAGCAGCAGGACCAGCGCGCCGACTCCGGCGTATGTCCCGAATGGCGCCGACAACATCCAGAGCGGTGCCGTGATGGCGCCATACAACGCCAGTCGCCGCTGCGGCGCGTAGCGCAGCAGCACGTGCATGACGTTGCCAACGGCGGCGAGCACGCTTACTTCGGCGCCGTGATGCGCAACAGAATCGCCGACAGCGCTTCGTCGGCTGAACGGCCTTCCACCTCGAGTTCGGGCGAAAGCGTGACGCGATGGCGCAGCGCGGAGAAAACGCGGTCCTTCACGTCGTCCGGCGTCACGAACGCACGGCCTTCAAGCACGGCCGCTGCGCGCGCGGCGCGCATGAGCGCGACGGTGGCGCGTGGCGACGCACCAAGTGAGAGCGATGGCTCCTCGCGCGTGGCGCGCGTGATCGCCGTGATGTATTCCTGCACGTCGGGCGCTACGCGTACGTCGTCGGCAAGCGCGCGCAGCGCCAGCGCCTCGCCCGCCGCCAGCACGGGTGCGGAGAGTGGCACCGTCGTGCTCTCCGGATTAAAACCGGCTTCGTGGCTGGCCAGCATCGCAAGCTCCGCCTCACGCGACGGATAGCCCATGATGGTCTTGAGCAGGAACCGGTCGAGCTGCGCCTCGGGCAAAGGGTAGGTGCCTTCATGTTCGACCGGATTCTGCGTCGCGAACACCGTAAACAGCGGATCGAGCGGGCGCGTAACGCCATCGGTCGAGACCTGTCGCTCCGCCATCGCTTCAAGCAACGCGGACTGCGTTTTGGCCGGCGCACGATTAATCTCATCGCCCAGCAACAGGTCGGTGAAGATCGGTCCCGGCTGAAACTCAAAGCCGCGCGATGCATCGCGCAACATGGCAATACCCGTCAAGTCGCTGGGCATGAGGTCGGGCGTGAATTGCACGCGCGTAAACCGCACAGCGAGTGCGCTGGCGAGCGTGCGCACCAGCAGTGTCTTGGCCGTGCCGGGTACGCCCTCGACAAGTAGATGACCGCGGGCGAGGAAGGTGATCAGTGCGTCGTCGATGGCCGCGTCCTGCCCCACGATACGTGCAGCGATGGCGGTACGCAGACGGCGCATGATGTCGGCGCCCTGTTCGATGGTGAGACTCATCGGGAGAGTGGTCGGGTGAGTGGTCCGGAGAGTGGTCCAGAGGGTGTTCGTGATAGTGTCATGGTGGTTTCGATATGTTGTACGGCTTTCCCGACGGCGCGGAAGTCTGCGACAGGCATGGCTTCGTTGAGCGCCCTGCGCACCGTGGCCACGTCACCGGCGAGTGCTGGCTTCACCTCGGCGACGCGCGCCAGGAACGCATCATCCGGATCGTCCGCATCGCCACGCGACGCTCCGCCGTCGCGCACGCGATCCCGCACGCGGCCACGTTCCACGCGTCGCCGTACACCGCGCACCAAACGTCGCGTGCTGGTGCGCGTGGCACCTACCTGCAAGTAGGCGCGGGACAGGGCGTCTACATGTTCCAGCGGAGAGCGACGCTCGACACGCGTTTCGTCACGCGGCGGCAGCACGCGTGGCGCGGCCGCGAGCAATAACACCAATCCGGCGATGGCGAGCTGCAGCACCGCGTGGCCGGAGGGCACGTCTGCGAGGTAGCGCCGCATGATACCGATCATGCCATTGTTCAGGCGCCGCTGATGAAACTCATCGAACACGATGCGCCGACGCGGGGCCGTGCCACCCGCTTCCAGGAAGCGCAGCGTTGCCGCCGCCGCGAGATCGAGACCATAGCTGCATTCGCGCAGCGCGTCGTTGCGAAAGATGTCCGGATCGGCCGCGACGACAATGCGGCCCGCGCCGTACGGGAAACCGATCATCGCGGCCGTGGCGATTTCTTGTTCGGTGCTATCTGCGACACTGGGGCTTGGTGCGCTGTCGGTCCCTGCCCTCCCGCTGTCTGCGCGGTCACTGTTCGCGCGATCGCTGCTCGCACGATCGCTGCTCGCTGAGGCGCTGTTCGGACGGTTCTGGTTGCTGCGGGCGTTCTTCGTACCGGAATCCGCGCGCACCGTAGTGCGTGTCCGATCGCGTGTGATGTACACGAACCCTTGCACACGATCCGCATACAGTCCTTGGCCGCGCAGCGCCAGCAAATGCGCGCTGCCCAGCCAAAGGGCTTGTCGCGTGAACTTCGTCTTGAAAGGCGTCCGGCATCCGCGCGCGACGCCGCGCGTGAGATCGATGTAGGCACTCGCGGGGCCGACTTGCAGCCGCAAGGAGTCCGAAAACGCTTTGGTCCCGTCGCCAAGGACCAGCAGCAACGCACCACCACGTCGCACGTGCGCGAGTGCAACGCCCACTTCCTCCGGCTTGATCGGCACCGTGGGGTCGAGCACCGCCTGAATCACGTTCGTCGAGTCTGGTGTGCGCCCGCGCGTATCGCGCGCCGTCTGCCATCCGAGGCGACCGGCAAGCTCGTAGAGCAGTTTCGCGCCGAGTGGGTCGCTTGAGTTGGTGGAGAGCCGTTGGTCGCCGTCGCGTCCCGTGACCGGCGTGCGGGCGAGTAGCGCTGCTGCCAGTATCAGCGCGCCAAGTGCAACGACGATGACGCCGGGCCGCGCATACCATGCAGCAGGGTTGCGTCGTGCATCGGTGGGCGATGCCGAAGCGGGCGCTTCGACAACAGGGGTCGCCGAGTCTAACGTACCCGGCGTGGGCGCGGTCATGCCGCGCGCTCCTGTCCCAATGCCTGCCGTGCGTCCAACGCAAGGGCGTAGTAGTCGCCCGCGCTGCACTGCATGTCGCCGTAGATCACCCGATCATAGCGCGAGCGAAAGGCCTGAAATGGTGGCAGCGCCGACGAACTGCGGCGGCGGAGCTCGCGCGCGTAGTCGCCGGTGGTCTTGGAGTCATGCAGGCGCACCTCGCCGCGCGCGGCGAACGTGGCGAGCAGTGCCGCGAACAGGGCATGTGCCGCCGCGGTGAAGTTGCCGGCAGCAGCAAGCCGCTCGGCGTCCAGGAGCGCCGCGGTACTCGCCGAAGTTGGTCGCCGCACACTGCGTGCGCCATGCATGGCACGCTCGGCACGGATCCCGATAACAATGCGTGCCGCGATCAACGCACCAACAAGTATCAGCGCCCCAATGGTGATCGCGCGACCGTGCTCGGTGTTCGCGATGGCCTTGAAGAAGTCGTCGAGCACATCGCCGATCCACCGCAGGATGCGGCTCCCGATGGACGACGTCAGCTCCCGCTGGTACTCCGCACCACGCGCGATGGCCGCGATGGTGTCACGAACCGCGGCGTCCCCGAGCGCGGGGAGGGCCGGCGATACTGGCTGTTGCTGCCACACCACCGGCGTCACGTGTTAGAGGCCCGGGCTACCCATGGGTGCCCCGTAGCCGTGTGTGCCGAGCGACTGCGACATATGCTCGACATCGAATCCTTCACCGCGGATACGCAGGTCGTAGTACAACACGAGGCTTACGAGGGTGAGCAGCGGATAGCAGAACATGCCGATCAGTGAGTTGATAATCGTCTGGAGCACGACGTTGCCGGCCAGCGCGGTCACCAGCGTGAGGCCCAGAGTCAGCACGTAGAATATGCCGTAGACGAGCAACAAGGTGCCGAACACGTGACCGGCACGCCCCTTCGTGAGCGCCCATGACCGACTGATGGCTTCCATCGGCGCCTTGCCCTCCAGCACCACCGTCTGGGGCACCGCGCACAGGCGAATCGCGAAGTACAGGCCCGGCACGAGCAGCAGGACGAAGCCGACGCCGATGATCAGATAGCTCACCAGCATGGCGCCGATGAGGGCGAGCACGCGCGGCAACACCTTGGACACGGTGTCCATGGCATTGGCATGCCCACCGAGGTACACGTCCGAGCCCATGCGTGCGATCACGCCGCTCACCAGCGTAAACGCCAGGATAGCGCCGAACGCCATGGCCATGACGGTGAAGGATGCACCGAGACCGCTGAGCCCCTGCGTCAGGATCGTGATGAGAATGAGCGGTGAGTACGCGATGGCGCCCACCATGAAGTACTGGAGGAAGTCCCGCCGGTAGAGCGAGAACGCCGCGTCGACGATCTCGGAGATGCTGCGGGAGCGCAGTGCAGTGTCGGCCATGGGATTCCGGGTGAAGACAATAGAAATATGCGTCGGCAAGCGGAGCAGTCGGATGCTAGCCCGCCGTGGGCCGGGAGGGAAGAGCACAGCGCGCCATGGCCACAACGAGCGGGTGGCATGATGCCTGACGCGCGCGTATCGTCACTCCGACTTCGATGTGCGCGTCATCCGCACGGAACGGTCTCGTCGCGCGCGGCCACGGAACGGGCTCGTCGCGCGCGACCACGATTGCCAGCCCGCCAACACCCGCTTCGTTCATGGATACCAAAAAAGACCTCTGGCTCCGCCTCAAAAGCTATCACTTCTACGACCTCGTTCCGGCGCACCTCACGGACCGCGTCGCCGAGCTGTTTGGCCGCACCGATGCGTCGACCCGCGCCTTCGCGAACAAGGTGGCGAAGAAGCATGGGTGGTCGACGCACTTCGCACGGCGCGCCGTCGACGAGTACAAGAAGTTCGTCTTCCTTGGGGTGGTCACCGAGGTCAGCGTCACGCCGTCCAAAGCCATTGACGTGGTATGGCACGAGCATCTGCTCTTCACGCGCGCCTACCGCGACTTCTGCCGCGACGTGCTCGGCCGCGACTTCGATCATCACCCGGAGTTGCTGCCGACTGACGAGCAGACGGAGCTGTTCGCTGCGCAGTACGACGCCACGCTTGCGCGCTACCACACCGAGTTCCACGTTGTACCGCCAGCGGACATCTGGGGCACGCCCAAGTTCAAGACCGACGGCACGTCGGCGAAGAAGGCCGACGGCGCGATAGCCGATGGCGGCGGTTCCTCCAGCGGGGGCGGCGATGTTCCGCTCTACTCGTACTTCAGCACGAGTGGCGAGGCGTCATACATGCCCGAGTTCGGCGGAGGTGGCGGGTTTGGTGGCGCGGGCGGCAGTGACAGCTGGGGCAGTCACGATTCCACGAGCGGCGACTCCGGTAGTGCGAGCGGAAGCAGCGACAGCGGATCAGGATGCTCGTCGAGCTGCGGCGGGGGATGCGGCGGCGGCGATTAAGTCGCTGAGCGCAACGCCGATGCGCCGCTACGGAGTGACAGCCAGCGCGTCGAACATCGGTTGGTCCGCGATCGCCGTCATGCTGTACGTGAGCTGGATGTCGAGGCTCTTCTTGAGCCGTTCCGACATGGTATCATCGAAGATGCGCAGCACGAGCCGGAGATTAGGCTTGAAGGTGCGCGCATTCAGGCCGACTTCGAGGTTGGCGAAGTCGTTGTTGATGACGGAATACAGCGCCTTCGCATGCATGACGCCCACGTCCTGCAGCACTCGAGGAAGGCGCGCATCGCCGATGTACACGTCGGCCCCAAGGGAACGGAAGTGCTCGACGGTCGCCGCGTCCTCGTTGCGTTCGACGATCAGCACGCGTTCTCCGCGCTGCAGCAACTGCTCGGCGATAAAGTATCCCAGACGGCCGAGTCCGCACACGATCACATGATCGCCTCGAAGGTGGATTCCTCACCACTGTCGGCGTGGATCGACTCGCGCGTGAGTCTCACGATGTCGCTTCCGCGCGACGTCGCCAGTTTGCCGATACGGTACGCGAGGTGGCCGGAGCCGATCACGAGCGTCCGCGTGGTGGTGATGACGTCATTGGTGCCGAGTGGAGTCGCGTTCATCACGCATACCCTGCCCGCCCTGACCATATTGCGCAAGGGAACGGTACGTTGAACGGTGCCCGTTGCCAGTTGGATCACGGCTCGCGCGGAGCTACCGTTTACCCAGCGCCTCGTCAAAGTAGGCTACCACGTCGATGCGCAGCGCCTCGCGCCCGCCGGCTGGCCGCCGCTCCAGCACCGACTCGGCGACAAGATCGGCCGCGTCGCGACGCACCACGCGGACGCTCCGACGCCAGCGGTCGACCATCCAGTACTCCTCGACGCCAATACGCAGATACAAGTCGCGCTTCGGTGCCTCGTCGCGCACACGTGTCGTACGCGAAAGTATCTCGACAACGAGCGATGGGGTGGGCATGTGTTTTCATTGCTCCGGCATCGTGAGCGTTGCGGGACGCACCATCAAGTCTGGCTCCACCTCGGAGCCGCCTGCCCGAATCACGGCGCGCGGTCTGTAGATGTTCCCCAAGCGTTCGGCGCGAACGAACCGGGCAAGTATCGCGTGAAGCACCGCTGCGAGCTGCTCATGGGCAGGCGAGGGGGTCGGCTTCACGAACAGTTCGCCGTCGACAATCTCGTACTTGTTGCCATCGTCCGGAAGCCGATCCAACTCGGCCAGCGTCCAGACACGCGTCGAAAGATCCATGAGCATGTTCCGTAAGTCCTCGGCGATTGGAATCGGTAGCGCATGGGAGGAATATGCGTACACTCGCCGATCTATCCGTCGTCATGCCCGCTCGTCACGTACCGTCGCGTTACGCGCTCCTGCACCGTACGCTCGGCGTCAGCGCCGAGTCAATGCGGCTGTGTGAGAAGCTCGGGGTGGAGGACGGGCACGGCCGTTTCACGCAATACGGCCTTGCCTCCTCGACAAAGCGAGCGCACGCTGTCACAATATCCCGCACATCGTTGTCCTCGGGTCCTCTCAGGAGGTTGTCATGGGCATCGCGCGAAAGCTGGCGATCGGCGTGGGTGGGTTGGTCGGACTGATGCTGGTGACCGGCGGCGGCGTATACGTGTGGGCGTCGAGCACGGCAAGTACGAAGCTCGCGAACAGGTTTGACGTGCATCGGGTCGACTTTCCAATCCCCTCCCCGTTGAACGACGAGGAGCTGTCCGCGTTGCGCGCGGAACGCATCATGGCTGCAACCGGCGCCGGTGCGAACAGCGTCGGTGCGAACAGCGCCGGTGCGAACGGCGTCGGTGCGAACAGCGCAGACCCACTCGCCGGCGTCGACCTGAACGCCGTGGCGACCGAGCGTGCGGTCGCGCGCGGGAAGCACTTGGTGGAAGCGATCTACGCGTGTCGCGAGTGTCACGGCGCGGACTTCGGCGGTGGCACCATGATTGACGACGCCGCGATGGGGCGCCTTCTCGGTCCGAATCTCACACTCGGCACGGGTTCACGCACGCTCGCCTACACCGCCGCCGACTGGGACCGGATGGTGCGCCACGGCGTGAGGCCTGACAGTACTCCGTCGCCCATGCCATCGAAGGATTTCTACTACATGTCCGACCGCGAGCTGTCCGACGTAGTGTCGTACATTCGCGCGTTGCCAGCCGTGAACAAGGAAGTGCCGTCCATAACGTTGGGGCCTTTGGGCAAGGTGCTGCTGGCCACCGGGCAGCTGCAGCTGTCGGCCGAGACACATCCCACCAAGCACGCCATCAGTCATGCGCCGCTTGCACCGGCGGCGGTCGCCGATGCGTCATTCGGCAAACATGTCGCGCAGACGTGCACCGGTTGCCACGGCACCACGTTCGCCGGTGGCCCGATTATTGGTGGCCCACCAGACTGGCCACCCGCCGCCAACCTCACGCCGATCGGACTCGCCGGGTGGACGTACGACGATTTTGTCCGCGCGCTCAAGGAAGCGAAAAGCAAGAACGGCGTGGCGCTGCGCGTTCCCATGGCCGGCTTGCCCAAGTTCGCCAGAAACATGACCGACACCGAGCTGCAGGCGCTGTGGGCGTACATCAAGGATCTGCCGCCGCAGCCGACTGGCAAGTAGCGTTGGGCGCGCTGGCCATCCAGACGCTGACCTGGAGCCTTGCGCGCACGACGCCCCGTACACGTCGTTGTTGCGCAATTGGCCCCTGATCGGCGCCCGCTACGCGTGAGAGAGGGAACCCTCTGATCCTCTCGTGGAGTAGCCAGTGCACCCATCCAATACGCCCGCCCGGACCGGCATGCGCAGCGCACCGCGACGACGTGCCCTCCTTGCACCTCGCACCGCCGAGCGGTACGCTCCAACGAACCTTCTCGCGACCACGGGCTCTGACGTCAGCGTCGATTACCGACCTACTGCTCAAGATTCAGCAAGGCAAAGCGGGCGCATACGACGCGCTGCTCCCGCTTGTTTATGACGAGCTGCGCCTCATGGCGTCCCGTTCTATGCGGCAGGAACGCGACGGGCACACGTTGCAGCCCACGGCGCTGGTTCATGAGGCGTTTCTGCGACTGGTCGACCAGCGGTCGGCCAACTTCGAAAGCCGTCGCCACTTCTTTGCGGTGGCCGCGACGCTCATGCGTCGCATCCTCGTCGACCACGCGCGGCGCTCGCAAGCCGACAAGCGCGGCTACCACATGGTGGTGCCGTTGCAAAACCACATGGATGCTGCCGCGCCGGAAGCAACGCATGAAGTGCTGGAAATCGACGAAGCACTCAAGCGGCTGGCGACGCTCGATGCGCGGCAGGCGCAGGTGGTGGAGTTGCGCTACTTCGCCGGGCTGTCGGTGGAGGAAACGGCAGCTGTTCTTGACGTCTCAGAACGGACGGTCAAGCGCGACTGGGCGGTGGCGCGCGCATTCCTGCACCGCGCGCTCGATCCCGCGCTCGAGCGATGAGCGCGTGACGCCATGACCACGAGCGAGCCGCGCTGGGAGCACGTGTCGACGTTGTTCGCGTCGCTGATCGATGCGACCGACGACGAACGGGAGCGCATCCTCACCACACAGAGCTCGGACGAGTGGGTGGTGAGCGAAGTCCGCTCGCTCCTTCACGCCAACGACGCGGCCGACGGGCGCTTCGATGACACTGCCATGTCACGGCTCACGCCCGAGCAGCGCGCCGGTCTGGCGCCGCCTGATGCGCTGGTGTCGCGGCGTCGGGTTGGGGCGTACGAAGTGATTCGCAAGGTCGGTGAAGGAGGGATGGGCGCGGTGTATGAAGCCGTGCGTGCCGACGACGCCTATCATCAGCGCGTCGCCATCAAGACCATCGCACGGGGCGCTGACAGCACGATCATCGCCGCACGCTTCCGACGTGAGCGACAGATTCTGGCCGAACTGCAGCATCCCAATATCGCCGTGCTGCTGGACGGTGGAGTCACCGATACCGACACGCCGTACTTCGTCATGGAGTACGTGGAGGGGGCGCCGATCGACGAGTGGTGTCGCACGCATCGCCTGTCCATCGCGCAACGACTCGACTTGATGCTGCAGGTGTGCAAGGCGGTGCAATACGCGCATCAACATCTTGTCGTGCATCGCGATCTTAAACCACAGAACGTGCTCGTCTCAACGGAGAGCGTGGTGAAGTTGCTGGATTTCGGCATCGCAAAACTCGTCCAGTCGACTGGCGACGAGCTGCAAGGCGCGACGATCGTGACGCAGGATGGCCTCACGCCGATGACGGCAGCGTACGCCAGCCCGGAACAGCTGCGCGGTGAGTCCGTCTCCACGAGCGGCGACATTTACTCGCTGGGCGTGATGCTCTATGAATTGCTGGCCGGAGTGCCTCCGTTCCCGTCAGCTGGTCGCAGCCCCGCGCAGCTGGCTGAAGTGGTGCTGACGGAGATGCCACCGTTGCCCAGCGTGGCCTGCACCGACCTTGCGGCACGCGATACGGGGGAAGGCACGCGCGGCAGACTCGCACGAAAGCTCGTTGGTGAACTCGACGCCATCGCGATGATGGCCATCCGGAAGGAACCATCGCGTCGATACAGTTCGGTAGAAGCGTTGAGTGAGGACATCCGACGATATCTGCGTGGCATGCCGATCGCGGCGCGCGCCGACACAATGGGCTACCGCGTGCAGCGATTCATCACGCGCAATCGCTGGCCGGTCGCAACCACGGCTGCGCTTGCGCTGGTGGCCGTGATCTCCGGTGCCATCATTGCACGGCAGGCAGGCGTCGCACAACGCGAAGCCGCTCGCACGGCGCGCATCTCGGAGTTCTTGCAGGCGGTGCTTGGTGCCGCAGATGTGAGTTCCGCCGGTGGCATGCTCCCCCGCCTGGGACCGCGCGCGTCGGTCGGCGCGCTGCTCGACTCGGCCTTGCGCCGCGTACCGTTGGAATTCGCCGACGATCCTGCCGTACGCGCGCGGCTCTATCTGACGATCGGATCGAGTCTGATCTCGCAAAGTCGGATGCGCGATGCGTCCGTGGTACTCGACTCGGCGATCGCGCTTACGCGTGCCGCGTACGGCGCCACAAGCGACGTGTATGCGCTGGCCTTGCTGGAGGCGGGGACCGCCGCGATGCACCGGAATCAGACTGGGCACGCGCGCGAATTGGTGTTGCAAGCGCAGTCGGCGCTGTCGGGAGACGATCGGGCCGACACTGAACTGACAGGACGGGCGTTTCGCGACCTGGCATCGTTGGCGTTGATCGATAACGAGTACGACACGATGGTGCAGTATGCGCAACGTGCGCTCGCGACGGAGACGCGGCGCACGAGTGCTGCCACGCTCAGCAAGGTGGTGGCCTTGAACCGGCTCAGTGCCGGCGCGATGCTGCAAGGCCGTACGGCCGAGGCAGATTCGCTGCTCCGAGTGGCGTACATCGATCTGCTCGCGATGGGTGCGGGGAGCAATATCGAGATGCTTGATGTCCAGTACAATCGCCAAGGCGTTGCCATCGAGCGCGGCCGTCTGGCCCTCGCCGATTCGATCATCGATGACGGCATGCGTCTCTCGCTCCAGACGTTTGGCGCCAACAGCCGTGAGCGTGCACTGTTCTTGAGCGCGCGTTCGACACGCGCGCTCGCGACCGGCAACCTTCCCGCCGCACAGTCTGCCAGCGACACGGCCATCCACATAATCGACTCTATACCGGACGTCGTCACGAACGTGCGCGTGACGGTACACTTCACGCGCGCTGCGATCGCGATGCATGAGGGCCGGTGGCCAGCGGCGGACAGTGCGATGCGTATCGTGCTGCAGGACATGCGAGAGACGCCCCGGGGCATTCAGCTCGTGCAGGCGCTCATGAGTCACGGGTTTGTGCTCTCCCAGTTGAAGCGGTACGCACCGGCTGACTCGCAATACGCGCGTGCGCAGGAGGTGTATGACGCCAGCGGCCTGCGCCTCGTGTCGCTCGCCCGCGTGCTGCATGCCTCGCGCGGGATGGCCTACGGGTTTGCCGGTAACCTGGCTGCCATGGAACGTGAGTTCGCGACGCTGCCAGCCGAGCAGTCCACCTGGTATCGAAACTTCGTCATGAAGACCATTCGCGACGATTCTGTCACCACAGCGCGTGCGCGTCGCCAGCACTGAATCGACAATGAATCGCCGACGTACGCTGACGCTCTACACTCGCGGCAACGCGGTCGAGCAACGTGTTCAGGTCTCCAGCGATCCCGGCGGCCTACGGTCGCGCTGCCCCCGCCCACCCCGCCCGCAGCGCCGCCAAACAGAAAAGACTTACGCCGCTGTGCTTTCCCGCTCGGTCATCACTTGTTGGCCGCGCCCGATTGCATTTTCCATACTGGGCTATCTATATCCACGGATTGAGAAATCTTGTCCGTTCCTGCCATTACCGCACGCTGGCAAGACCGGTCAGGCTCTGGGCCTCCACGAAGGACATCGACGATGAAAGCCATTTTAATCCACACCTACGGCGGGTCCGAGTTGATGCAGCTCGAAGACGCGCCGGTACCCCCCTGCGGCGTCGGCGATCTGCTGGTGCGCGTGGTCGCGGCCGGCGTCAACCCTATCGACTGGAAGATGCGCTCGGGCGTCATGGCCGCGCAGATCCCCAAGGGCTTCCCGATCACGCTCGGCTTCGACGCCGCAGGCATCATTACCGCGGTCGGCAGCGAAGTGGCCGGCTTCGAACTCGGCGACGAGGTCTGCTTTTACGCCGAATTCGGGCGCGGCGGCACCTATGCTGAGTACGTGGCGGTGGAAGCGAGTCAGGTGGCGAAGAAGCCGCGCACGGCCACGTTCGCCGCCGCCGCGGCCCTGCCCATGGCGGGCCAGGCCGCTTGGACCGCCTTGATCGAGACTGGACAGGTCGAACGCGGCATGCGCGTGTTGATCCACGGTGGCGCAGGAGCGCTCGGCACGACCGCCGTGCAACTGGCCAAAGAGCACGGTGCGCATGTCACCGCCACTGCCAGCGGCGACGATCTGGCCTTGGTCAGGAGCCTGGGTGCCGACGAAGTGATCGACTACCGCACGCAGCGCTTCGAGCAGGTTGCGCGCGACATGGACATCGTGCTCGACACGGTGGGTGGGCCGACGCAAGAGGCCTCATGGACCGCGATGCGCAAAGGCGGCATTCTGGTCGCGACTGCGATGCCGCCGTCGCCCGAGCGCGCGGCGGCAGCTGGCGTACGTGCCGCCTTCGTCTTCACGCAGCCGCGTGGCGCGGTGCTTGCGCAACTGGTCGAGCGGGTCGATGACGGGCGCTTGCGCATCGTCGTCGGCCAGGAGTTCGCGCTCGCCGACGCGGCCCACGCGCACCGCCAGGGGGAGGGCGGCAAGGCGCGAGGAAAGATGATCCTCCACGTCGCCGTACCCAGAGAAGCACCATGACTTCAACGAAATTTGTGCTGTCGATTGGACTGCAGCCGCAACTCATCAACTTCGCAGATCCGGCCTACGCCGCCTTTCCTGGCATGACGGCCGAGAAGGTTCAAGGCGGGCTGGACAAGGACATCGCGGCACTGAACGCCTTGGGCTACGACGCTCAACTGTGCCTGACCGATTTTGGCGAAACTGCCGAGGACGTGATCCGAGCGATTTTGCAGAAGCGCCGCTATGACTGCGTCGTGATTGGTGCCGGTGTGCGCACCATCAGCAAAAATTTTCTCCTGTTCGAGAAAGTGCTGAACGTGGTCCATGAACACGCCCCGCAGGCACGCATTTGTTTCAACACTGGGCCGTTCGACACGGCCGAGGCGGTGCAGCGCTGGTGCCCAGTGACGGAGCTCTGACTTTCACGCGCGTCAACGCGATGACACACGCGACGATTCGGCCAGCGCAGCGCGCTCGCGTCGACAGCCCTGATTCGACGGCGTTCGAGACCGCTCGGCGGACTGAGAGCCAGCCGCCGCTTCTCACCAACGTTCCCATCAAGGCAAGGTTTGCTGGTGGGATGACGCCACGCGCGCTACGTTCACCGCTTCGAGTTTGCTTCCGCCTTGACTTCGCGAGGTACGACCATGCCGGTCACGCTCTTCCTCACGCGCAACCCACTGAAAGAATTCCTCTTTCGTGGCGTAAAGAGTGGACGGTTCGGCGAACTGATTGCCGTCCAAACCGGGAAGGTTGCATCGGCGCGCCTCATCGCTGGTGGCACCATGCCAATGCCCGCGTTGACGAGCATGGGCGGTGGGCAGATGCCTGTCATCAGTCGCACGGCGCAGATGCCCGCCATCAGTCGCACGGCGCAGATGCCCGCCATCAGCCGTACGGCGCAGATGCCGGTAGTTTCACGCGCTGCGGTCATGGAGGCGATGCCACGCTTGGCGTTCACGCCAGACACCCAAAGCAAACAATATGTAAGGGTCGAACACGGCGTATTGGAAATCACGTTCGCGCCGCTGTACGGCAACGTTGCCGGCCCAACACCGCTGTTAACTGCTGTGAAGCGCTTCACCACGATGGAGCGTTTCAAAGCTGATTCCGGATCTGGATTTTATGTGCAGCTGCGCCCGAGACCCACGCCATACTGGATTTCGCGTGAATCGAACAACCATGCGGTCAAGGGCATACGCACCGGGCACGACGGTCGCTGCTTCCGTGTGCACGGCGGTCGTTCAGAAGCGGAGAAGGGTATCCTCATTCATGAGGCACCACACGTAGGCTGGGTCATTGGTTGTATCGGTCCGCGACCGCTCAAGAATTTCGCTTTGGAGTTCGCGAACACGACAGGCAACGAATCATACAAATCGATGGACGAGTTGTTTGCGTTCGTAGGACACGATCGCGCTGATTTGTTCGTGCTCGATTGGTGATCGCGCAGCAGTGGGTTGATGGCGCTGGCGGCACACGCTACACACGCCGTGTCGAATCCCCATGACGTGACCTTGCCGAGCGTCGACGGTCGGATAGGTTCACGGTCGACGCGGTGGCACGCGGGTTTGGATTCGAAAACCCACCGGTGAGCCAGAGCGTCGCGAATGCACCGCTCCCGCCTCCCCTCCACAGGAGCTTTCCGATGTGCGCACGTCGATTCACGATACCGATGCTGTTCTCCATGATGCTGGCTGGCACGGTGTTGCAGGCGCAGTCCACCTCACGGACAACGTTTGGGCTGCTGATTGGTGGCACGGCCGCGAAAATCACCGACATCGATCTGGGATCTGCTGACGTGTTCAAT
>Ga0209591_10004302_pt1 | contig 16194 bp, 12 predicted proteins | sample MAT01_FD_187207 | JGI IMG/M metagenome (GOLD analysis project Ga0209591, IMG submission 187207) | Freshwater microbial communities from Lake Fryxell liftoff mats and glacier meltwater in Antarctica - MAT-01 (SPAdes) (version 2) | ecosystem: Environmental > Aquatic > Freshwater > Ice > Liftoff... | reverse complement strand
GTAGGCGATTTGACGATGGCACCTACTGCGCCTTGTTTCCAAGATTTGTCTCCACCGGGGTTTTTGACCTCAATTTTGGTGACGATTTGGGTTCCTGCGGGCACGATTAGGTTGAAATTTTGAGGAATATTGGCATTTGCCATGAGGGAACCTCCTGCGGGGGCACGAGCTACATTCTTGTTGTAGCATATTTGTAGTGGAAAATGGGTGTTTTGGGCGATCGCGTCCCGCCCCGCAAGCTACGGCAATTTTGGCCTTGTTGAACATAGTCTAATGCACGCTCAAGGAGGAATACCGCCAGCGGTTTGAGGGGAAGGTGTTGGAGATTGTTGAGACTCACCAGACAATTGCAGCAATTCGCAATGGGGAAGCGGTGACGGACTTGCAACTGGTGGCGTTAGAGCGTACACTGAGGCAAGAGTTGCGTGGGGGGAAACGTGCAGTTGTCGGAGTCGAATATTCGCAAGGCGTTTAATCTGAATGTGAATAGCTTCCTGGCGTTTCTGGGATAGTTGTTTGAGATTGAGGCATTGCCAGATTATCAGGAAGCGGTAAGGCGGAATTTTGAGCAGTTTATACAAGAGCGTCAGTTTAATGCGAATCAGATTCGGTTTTTACGGGCGGTGCAGAATGTGGTTTTGAAGAAGCGCAGGTTAAAGGTGGCGGATTTGTATGAGGAACCGTTGGATAGGTTTGGGGAGGATGCGGTTGAATGGTGGTTTAGTGAAGAGGAAGTAGATGAGTTGATTGAGTTTACCGAGCAGTTAGTAGCGTCAGAAATGGAGGAACATTTTGCAATCTCTAGTCACAGTCCTTAAACCAGTATCTAAGAAATCATTGATTAAGTTAATTGTGGTACTCTTTTTTCTATTTGGGACATTCTTTCTCGGAGTAGAAACGTGGAATATTCAACAGTCTTGCACCCCAATGTTCGTATCTAAAGATGCTTCGGTGTTATCTGAAGGTTGTTCTCCACCTCCACCTCCACCTCCACCTCCTGCAATAGTTCATGGAGATTCTTCTCCACCTCCACCTCCACCTCCACCTCCGCTTCTTGCAATAGTTCCTGCGGCCATCACTATGACTGCTTTGGCGATTACAGGCGCTCCTGTTGCAGTGGTAGCTGGAGTAGGTATTGCAGTTTGGTTCATATTCAGCTCGGCTATCAAAGCTATGAAGGGCAATTGATCTAAATTTCTAGTTGCATTATCAATTGAGAATTAAACCAAGGAGAAAATAGGTATGAAATTATCGCCTGAAGAGAAAACATCTTTTTGGAACCAACCATTGATCAAGTCTTTTTTAGAAACAATGGGACAAAGTATAGGGATTGGGCTGGTGCTGGTAATTCCCATACTTGTTTTTTTTTATCTACCTAAACTACCTGGCGGCGGGTTTGGTGAGGTAAAGTCGGTAGTATTAGGCACAACTGCTGCTGCTGTATTAGCCGCAGTTATACAAGCTCCTTTAATAGTAGCAATTGGAGTGGGTGTTTTAATTTGGTGGCTCGCCACTACATTACTTTAGTTTTGAAAATTAAGGGAAAATACATGAATCTAATTGAACTGAACAACATTTCTAAATACTTTCGCACAGGTTTTACACAGAAGAAGGTTCTCGATGAAGTCAACCTCATCGTTAAGCCGGGAGAGTTTGTTGTGTTGCGTGGAGCCAATGGTGCTGGTAAGACAACTTTGCTCAATATTGTCTTGGGTCTTTTGAAGCCTGACAGTGGAGAAGTTCAACTATTTGGTCACTCTCCGCAAAATCCCGAATCTAAAACTCGTGTTGGAGTCGTGTTGCAAAAAGTAGCCGTTCCTAAGAATCTCACGGTCAAAGAATTAATTGATTTGCTGCGGAGTTACTACCTTAATCCCCTTTCTACTGAAGAGATTTTAAATACAGTCAATCTTAACGGAAAACATGATGCTTGGGCTTCCAATCTCTCAGGCGGTGAAGAACAAAGGCTCTATTTTGCCCTAGCTCTAGCTGGTAATCCAGAACTTCTAATTCTAGATGAGCCTACAAGGAATTTAGATAGAGACGGTTGCTCAGATTTTTGGAATCAAGTTAAAATTTGCAGAGGAAAGGGCATAGCAATTCTGATCGTTACTAATAATCAATCAGATTGGGAAGAACTTAACCATATAGCTACTCGCTCCATTACTATTTGTGAGGGCAAAATTAGTGAAGACAAAGTTATTAACAATGGCGAAATTGAGTCCACAATAGTGCCAGTAGCCAATCAAATCCAGAAGCATAACTCCACAAAATTACGATGGTTGTTTCCACTTTTTAAGCAAACTTGGGTTGAGTTAGTTCAACTTTGGCGGACTCCTCTTTATCTGTTAGGAATTTTTATATTTTCGAGTTTAATTGGCTTACTTCCATCCAATGAGCCTAAAGAATTAAGCTTGCTGTTTTTCGCCGGCATTAGTCTACTAACATTTGCTATTGACAGGCTTGGTAAAAGGGTGGCTGCTGAAAGAATTGAAGGGTGGCTTAAACTTTTGCGGGTGACTCCTCTCCCTCCTGCAATATATATAGCAGCCAAAATAATTATGGCTTTGCTAGTTTTGGCAGTTAATCTTTCGTTAGTCTTTTCATTAGGGGCTTGGAAAATGGGAATTGAGGAGACTCCAATGCAATGGATAACAATGTTTTTAAGCTTGATTTTAGGTATAGTTCCCTTTGCGATTTTAGGGTTAGCACTAGGCTATTTGTTTAAACCTAAAAGCGTTGACTCAATCATTGGTCTATCTCTTCCATTAGCTTTATTTACCTGTGGTTTGCCACTTCCTTACCCCAAGTTTGTTCAAGATTTAGTTACATACTCTCCTTTTTATCACTACGGTCAGTTAGCACTCTGGTCAGCAGGGCTAGATTATGACAACAAGCTTGTGCTGCATATGCTATGGTTAATTTGGGCTGGGTTTATGTTTAGTTTTTTAGCAATTTGGGCGTATCGACGCGATGAAGTTCTTCAGTAGATCACACAAATCAGCTAACCAAAAGACCGGAGTAGTTGTAGGGTGCGTCAGGGCTGAATGTGACGACAACAAACTAAGAATTTCCCCCTGACGCACCCTACTGTTAGCTTACTTACTCATGATTAGCTACTCTAAATCTAGAACTAAAGGTGGTCTGACTTCGCTAGGTAATACGCTACCAGTAAGTAATCCTAATTCTTGAGGTAAGGTAGTTTGTCCTAAATCAGACCCACAGTCACTATAATATTCCACCATGCGTTCAAGGACTTCAGATGCTTCTTGCAATCCTTCTGGAGTATTAGCAAAAAGTAGATTGAGTAGCTTTAAGCACTTAATCCAAATGAGCGTGTTTTGATTGAATTGACCAAACCATTCACCACTAAAAGGTGATTCGATGGAAACTTCGATTTTTAAGCTAGGAGTTCCAGATACTAATGTTGGTAACAGTTCATATCTTTGTCCAATTATGTTTTTGGTTTGAGTGCTACCAGTTGTTATGTGCATAGGATTATATTGGTTGAGGCTGCATTGCTCTGTGCAATTCTTCCGTGATGCTCCAGCGAAAGAGATTTCTGGCTGTATGGTTGTAGGTATCAAGTATTTTCCAGATATTTTCACTTTTTTCTACTTTATCCTCAGTAAAAAAATCAGTATCTAATAAATAAGCTGTTTCATCTATACCTCTTTCTGTGTCCCTAACGTTAACAAGTCCATGATTAAAATTAACTTGACCTAATTCAGTTTTTAGCTGTAAATTTTTGACGAAGTTTTGAATTGAGTCTGCTACTTCTGGTGTATAGAGTTCAGAAGCAATATGTTGGGGTATTAATTCATGCCACTCTTTGTCCTTAATATTTAGTTTTGACCTAATAATTAAATCGCGATATCTTAGTCCTGTTCGTGAATAAAAAGAGGGATTATATATTGTTGCAAAAAGTTCTACAGCGGTTTTAAATTTATCAATAAAGTTTTCATATCTTTCATATTTTGTCGTAGCAAGCGTTATAGAGTTTTTGTCTAAAGATATCTGGCAACTCAAGTCTTCTGACTTAAATTGATAAGTCAAGTCACTTGCTGTCAAGTCACTTGGAAAATTTGAGCTGAATTGGGTTAAAAGATTAGATAGTTCAACTGGTATCTGGAAATTTCTAGAAGTTTCAAAAATTGGGTATTCAAATCTGATACTGTCTTGAAAGTCTACAGGTTGTTGGCTGGGAATTTTTAGGATAGTTGGAAATCTCAGTTGAGCAATCACCTCAATTAGGGGGCTGTCCTCATAAATTACTCTTTCATAGTTTGGGATCTTCATTTTTTTAAAGTATCCATATAGAAAGATGAAACTCTACGTTATATCAAAAACTTGTAACTCTTAACAGATCAGAGAATAAGTTAGATGGGCAATACAGGATTTGAACCTGTGACCCCTTCCGTGTGAAGGAAGTGCGCTACCACTGTGCTAATTGCCCGTAGATAACCAACATACCATACTAAGTCCAGATTCGCAACTAAAATTTCCAAAAAATTCAGTTGCACTCGACACAATGCCCATAAGACAGGCATTTGTCGAGCCTAGAATCAATCAACCACCCACCAGCCCGCCGCTGGGCCCACAAACCGCACTACAATCCACCAACCAACCAACAAACTAATTCCCGTCCAGCTTCCGCGACTTGTCCATTTCACAAAATCTGCGCTTTGGGTTTTCGTGATCGGCAGCCACGGATAGATACGCTCTTCTGTACCGTATTTGTCGCCGATCGACTCTTTGCGACGTTTAGATTCGCCCATAATCTTTGTTTACTAATTAAATTTCAATTACAATACCTAAGAAAATTATAGGCTAATAGGTCATCTCAAGCCTGGGTCAGCCAAGTTGTATCGAGATAGTCAATCCTCGCAAACGGACTCATCGCCGCCAAAACCTGCTGTCCATAACTGCGGTGAAGCACCCTGGTGTCGAAAATCGCCACTACGCCCTGCCTTTCTCGCACAGGCCCGATCGCCCTTTGCAACTCATTCAACGCCGCCGGCAACAAATACAACCGAAACCAATCCCGACGCTGCTCCTTATAATAAGCTACCCGCGCCGTCACCAAAGGATTTTCCATCGAAGGAAGCGGCAAAGTGGCGATCGCCAGCAAGTGAGGCGCGCTCAATTCCCCCTGATGTTGGCGCCAAAACTCCCATCCAGTCACCAAAATCGCATTCTCACCCACATCGGTTTTTTCCACCTGCACCCGAGAACCGAACTCAGAAGCCAAAATAGCGGCCAGCCTAGCCTTCAGCGGTACATCACCCACAATCAACACCGTTAAACCCGCCACCGACACACTCATCAACAGCAAAGTCCGAATTTCTTCAATTAAAACACCCTGAAATTCCGGTGTATTCGGCAGTGGCAGCCAGTTGGGAATGTACAGTTGAATTAGTTCACTTTGTCGATCGGGCGAAAACTTCACGCTAGTCAATTCTGGAAGTCCCAGCATTTGCCGGAAAATCGGAGCCGTTTGTTCCACATCCACCGCCCCACCAATCAACACCACAGCCCGATCGTCCCAAATTTTGCTCAAAACCTCCGCCACCTGAATCGGCGCGCAGAACAGAGAAAAAGACCCAGCCGATCGATGAATTTGTGCCCATCTCAGTTTTCCGTTGCTTTTCCACCGCCGCCAAAAATTGCTCCAAGCCGCCGGAATCAGCCCGGAAGGCTCGATTTTTTCAAATAGCCCCACCAAAATATTTTGCTCTGCGGTTTCCAACAAATAGCAGTCATCAGGTTTCGCTGGATGCTGAAAGCAAGCCCGCGTTAACAGTACCCGCACTTGCAGAATTGCATCGACTTCCTGGGGTACAGCCAGCATCAAGTCATTCCAGTCTCCCGGATGCAAACTCGCCGTCAATTGCTCGCGAGTCCAAGATTCCAAGTCATCCACACCATCAATAATTGTCGGAATCTTGCTGTGAAATTGTGCATCAGTCCCCAAGCGCGACGCCAGCCAAGATTGCGGATCTGCTAGCATTAGTCCTGGGAAATTGGTATTTTGGTCATAAGTGGCGATCCTCTTCGTTGGCGCAGCCCCCGTAGGGGCGGGCTTCGCTAACGGGCGATCGGTTTGCAGCCACTCTTGCAATCGGGGAATTTCCACTGCTCTCAAATGCTCGATCGTCCGTGTCGGCGCCACTAAAATCACAGGCTCCGGCCACATTAAAATCGGCATCAAATAACTGACTCGATACCGCCGTTGATAAACTCCTGCGGTAAGCCCTGTTTGAATCAGAGCGCTGCGCCCCAAACGCAAAGCCCGCGCCACGAGACGCGCCATTGTCAAATGATGTGGCCACTGCGGCTCCGAGTTCGATCGCAGGAAACGGAGCAGCGAATTATGGACTTCTACCTCAATCAATCGATTTCACATTTATGATTGCTCAATCAAGATAATCAAAACTTGCCAGAAAATCAACTACTTTTTGACCGATCGGCAAACTGAACTTACTTTCCTGACTACTAGCATCTCGCCTACCAAAACTCGGATGAGAATTCACCGTCAAAGTTTCCTGGCCCGAACTAATTAAAATAGTCCGGGTAGGTGACTGAAAAAACTTGATTTTTTGACCTGGATTTATTGCTATTAACAGCATTTTTATCACCTCATTTAAATTATCCCTCGCTGCGTTCAATGCTTTACACAACTGCACTATCCGTTTTTTTTCCAAATTTTGACTTTCGATAATTTTGCTGAGCGCCACAATATTTTTCTGAGTTTCTAAGGCATCATTAAAAGGAAGAATCGCCAAAAAAGCTGCTGCCAATAAATGCTCGTCGCTATCAAATCTAAAAGTGAGAGTTGTCCGGCGGTAGCCGACTTCAATATTCGGAGGACAGCTCATTGGCCCGTAATTTTCAGCTATTTCGCTGTAAGCTGTCGCTAAAGTGCTGTTTGCTGAGTGGTCTAAAAGTGCATCAACCACAATTTGGACTAATCCAGGCGTGTAATTTAAAAATCTTCTCGATTCTGATGGCGAATTAAATTGTTGAATCTGAGTGCGATCGCCTGCGGGGCTGATGTCAACCCACTGACAAGTAATATCATCTGCGATCATCCCAAACCGGGGAACCAAATATAGTTTTGCCCCTGTTAAAGTTGCCCTCGTCAAATCAGCGCCTACCCAATCTGTATTAATCAAATTGGTTTCCGTCAAATCAGCGTTAATCAAACTAGCATTAGCTAAATTAGTATTTCTTAAATCTGCTTCCTTGAGGTTAGCTCCGCTGAATTGAGCACCGCTCAGATCGGCGCCATTGAGGTTAGCTCCGCTCAAATCAGCCCATTTAAGGTTAGCTCCGCTCAAATTGGCACCGCTCAGATTCACCTCCTGCAAAGAAGCTTGTCTCAGATCGGCATTGCTCAAATTGACGCCGTTAAGTTCTGCTTTTGTCAAGTCCGCGCCGTGCAAGTTAGCTTCAGTAAAGTTAGCTGATGAAGCCGAAGCACCTCTGAGATTTGCACCGGAAAGATTAGCACCGCACAGGTTAGCTTCTGTCAGTTTTACCTCTCTTAAATCTGCTTCAGTCAGATTAGCGCCACTGAAGTTAGTTTGGCTGAGTTCGCAGCGGACTAATTCACCTCTAATCAGGGATGCTCCGATTAATTGAGCTCCCGTTAAATCGGCTTTCACTAAGTTTGCTACGTTGAGAGTCGCCCCGTTTAAAATTGCCCGCGAGAGATTGGTGTTGCTGAGTCTCGCCACATTCAGATTAGCTTCGCTCAAGTCAGTTTCGCTCAAGTTAGCGCCACTGATGTTGGTAACAAATAAGCTAGCCTTTCTTAAGATTGATTTGCTGAGGTTGATGCGGCTGAGATTAGCTTCATTCAGGTTGATTCCTGTGAAATTTCTATCGCCTTCTGTGTATCTTTTGACGAGTTCAAATCGTTTGAGTAGTTCTTCAGCTTGCATTGTTTTTACCTAACTGAATCGGCTAACTTTTAGGTGTCACGAATAGCAATTATCTAAAATTAATTTATTGTAGTATTTATTCACCTAGTTGATAAAAGCTTTTGACAAACTCAATCACCGTATTTAGCGGTGGGGTTGTGAATCTTTGGGCTTTAATTGCAGGACTAATTGAGGTTTTGTTGACTCCCGGCAAATTTGTCAAGTTTCTGCCAAAGTCTGGGTGATAGTGAACCATCAAACTTTCGCCACTGGAGTTGGCTAGTACAGTTTGGGTAGGAGATTGGAAAAAATTCGACGCCGATTCGCGATCGAGCCGAATCGGCTGGATTTTTATTTCCCCTATTTTTCTAATTGTTTTGGTCAGGGTCACGTTCAATTGCACTACCAGATTTGAGACTCTGACGCCTAGATTATTGCCGTTTTGGGGTTGAATCATCTTGATCAGAGTCATGAGATTTTTCTGAGTAAATGCCGCGTCGCTAAAGGGAATAATGGCAACAAAAGCTGTGGAAAATAGTTGCTCGTCTTGGTCTATTCTAAACGAGATGACTGTGCGGCGCGAATTAACTTCTATGCTGGGAGGATGGCTCAAACCTGAGTATTGATTGGCAATTTGGCGGTAGGTAGCCGCGAGGACAAAGTTAGCGTCGGGGTCGAGGGGTCGATCGACAATAATTTGTACTGTCGGCGGTGTAGCATTAAAAAACCGTTGAGATTCTTCTGGCGTAAAGCGCTGAATTTGACTGCGATCGCCGTTTGGGCTCAGATCAACCCAATCGCAGGTAATATCATCCGCTTTCAGGTCAAACCTGGAAACCGCGTAAATTTTTGCCCCCGTCAGCGCCGCCCCCGTCAAATCAGCGCCTACCCAATCAGCGTGAATCAAATTCGCTTGAGTCAAATCCGCGTGTACCAGAGTAGCGTTCAACAAATTGACATTGCTCAAATTTGCCCCGTACAAGTTGGCCCCGCTCAATCTCGCTTCATCGAGGTCAGCACCCGTCAGGTTAGCCCCGCTGAGGTCAGCCCACCGGAGATTAGCACCTCGCAAGTCAGCGCCACTGAGGTTGGCCTGAGACAGATTAGCTTGTCTGAGTTCGGCATTGCAGAGGTTCACACCTCGCAAGTCTGCCCTGCTGAGGTCGGCTCTGTGCAAGTTAGCTCGTTCCAAGTTAGCCGCTGTCAAGGAAGCTCCTCTGAGATGAGCCCCGCTAAGGTCGGCTTGCTCTAGATTGGCTTCTCGGAGCGTTGCTTCTCTCAAATCTGCTTCGCTGAGGTTTGCACCGCTCAAGTTAGCACCGCTGAGGTCGGCTCGGATCAGTTCGGATCTGATCATTGTCGCTTCGACGAGTTGGGCTTCGCTGAGGTCGGCTCGAATCAAGTTAGCGACGTTGAGGATAGCGCCGCTGAGGTTGGCTTTGTTGAGATTGGCACCGCTGAGTCTAGCAACATTGAGTTTGGCTTTTCTCATGTTGGCGCCGGACAGATTCGTGCCGCTCATATTGGTGAGGCTCAAGATGGCCTCGCTGAAATTAACCCCCTTGAGATCGATCCTGCTGAGATTGGCTTCGCACAGGAGGATGGCAGTAAAGTCTCTTTCTCCTGCGGCATATTTAGCTATGAGTTCTTCGGCGTCCATGCTTTTCACTTTCCCTGATGTGTTAGCTAGAACAAAGCTTTGTTGTGCCAACTTTTAAATAGAATAAGCATTTGTGTAACTTGATGCAATATGCTCAGACATCGATATTGTGGAAGCCTTTTATAAAATCCAAAATGCTAGTGATATTAGCTTGACCCAATTTGGTGATTTCGGCTAACTTCGCCGCGCCAGAATTATTGGGGTCATATTTTTTGATCAGCCGTTTGCCAAAGGCTGGATGGTGATAGACGCTGAGTTTTTGATCGCGGGAATTAATTAAGATCATTTGTGTAGGAATTTGAAAAAAATTGATGCTTTCGCCGATTTTGGGAAAAGAGCTTGAAATTTTTATTTGGTCTACTTTGCTGATAGCTTGGTTGAGAGCTTTGGTGCATAACTGGACGTGTTTGGATTCTTTGACGCTAAGTTTGCCTGCATCGTGGGATTGCATCATTTTCATCAAAGCTATCAGGTTTTTTTGAGTTGTGGCGGCGTCGTTAAAAGGAATTATGGCAACGTAAGCGGTGGCAAATAATTTATCGTCGCTGTCCATTTTAAAGGCTAGTACGGTACGCCTGGAGCTGACTTCGATCGTCGGTGGCTGACTTAAACTCGGGTATTGTTGGGCAATTTGGTAATAAGTTGCAGCTAGGGCAAAATGAGCGCCTTGGTCTAAGGGCGAGTCAATCACAATCCGAACTGTGGGCAAAGTTTCGTGAAAAAATTCGTGGGTTCCTCCAGAGTTCAACCAGTAAATTTGACTGTGGTCGCCGTTGGGACTCAAATCAACCCACTTGCAGGTCATGCCTTCGGTTTTGATGCCGAGCCGCGAAACTGCGTGGAGTTTGGCTCCAGTTAAGGTGGCTCCGGTTAAGTCGGCTCCAATCCAGTCGGCACGGATCAGATAGGCATTTGACAGGTCGGCGTGAACTAAACTGGCATTGAGCAAGTTGGCGTGGCAGAGGTCGGCTCGGCTGAGGTCGGCACCACTCAATTTGGCTTCACTCAAATCTGCCCAGCGTAGGTTGCACCCGCTGAGGATGGCCCACCGCAAATTGACGCCGCTGAGGTCGGCGCCGCTGAGTATGGCTTGAGTGAGGTTGGCTTGTCGGAGTTCTGTGCCTCGCAAGTCGGCGCCGCTGAGGTCGGCTCGGCTGAGGTCGGCACCTTGCAGGTTGGCTTGTTCGAGGTTGGCTTCTGTCAAGCACGCGCCGCTGAGGTGAGCGCCTCGAAGGTTGGCTTGAGCGAGGTTGGCTCCTCGGAGGGTGGCTTCGGTGAGGGTGGCGCCGCTGAGGTTGGCCCCTTGCAGGTTGGCACCGCTGAGTTCGGCTCGAATTAGCTCGGCTCTGATTAGTTTGGCTCTGGTGAGTATGGCTCTTTTGAGGTCAACTCGCACTAGGTAGGCGACGTTGAGGTCGGCGTCGGTGAGGTTGGCGCCGCCGAGATGGGCGCCGCTGAGTCTGGCAATGTTGAGTTTGGCACCGGTCAGGTTGGTTTTGCTGAGGTTGGCTCCGCTCAGGTTTGCTACACTCAGATTCGCACCCTTGAGGTTGGCTCCGCTCAAGTTGACGCCGCTGAGGTTGGCCTCAGTCAGGTTGATTCCGGCAAAATTTCTTTCTCCGGCGGCATATTTTTTCAGGAGTTCCTCGACTGTCATTGGGGCGGCACCGTATCAAATATCCCCATTTTATTGCTATGAATATCGGTATTGTCGGACTTGGTTTAATTGGCGGCTCGATCGCTCTGGATTTACGATCGCGCGGGTTTGATGTTTTTGGGGTTTCGAGTCGCCAGCAGACTTGCGATCGGGCGCAAGAAATCGGTGTTGTCTCTGAAGCTAGCATACACCTTTCTGACATGGCAGCAGCCGATTTGATTTTTATCTGCACGCCGTTAGAAGCGATCGAGCCGATCGTCCAAAAATTGATTCCCCATCTTTCGGCTGATACCATTTTAACGGATGTCGGTTCCGTAAAAACACCGATAGTAAAAGCTGTGTCTTGTCTGTGGCAGAATTTTGTGGGGGGACACCCGATGGCGGGGACTGCCGAGAGCGGGATTGAGGCGGCGGTAAGGGATTTGTTTGTGGGGCGGCCTTATGTGGTGACTCCGACTGCCGAGACTCCGGCGCATTCGGTGGAGCAGGTTGAGGAAATTGCGCGATTGCTGGGTGCGTCGGTTTACCGGTGTGGGCCCGAAGATCACGATCGAGCTGTGGCTTGGATTTCTCATTTGCCACTTATGGCTAGCGCGACGCTGGTTGCTGCGTGCGATCGAGAGGGCGATCGAGATATTGTGAATTTAGCCCAACATTTGGCGAGTTCGGGTTTTCGGGACACGAGCCGCGTTGGGGGCGGCAACCCCGAGCTGGGAGTGATGGTGGCCAAGTACAATCGGGTGGAATTATTGCGATCGCTCTCTATCTACCGCGACAGTCTCGACGAGTTGATCGGCGATATCGAGACCGAAAATTGGCAAGCTCTCGAACAGAAGCTGAAGCTGACTCAACAAGCGAGAGAAAATTACAACTTGTGAGTCAAAAATTAGTTACAACTGTCTCCGTCTCGATTATGATTGTGGACGCCTATATTTTGAGTTTCAATGTACACTTATTCTCGGCTCAAGCGGGTTTTACTGGGTGAATCTCTCCCCACCAGTGCATCTATTCACGAACGGCTAAGCAACGCTACAGGACTAGCTGTTCTTGCTTCCGATGCACTGTCGTCTGTTGCCTACGCTACTCAAGAAACTCTACTGGTACTATTACTAGCTGGGAGTAGCAGTTTGAGTTTATCGCTGCCTATTTCTGGCATTATTATTTTACTATTGGCGATCGTGGCACTGTCTTACCGACAGACAATTAAAGCATACCCCAACGGCGGCGGCGCTTACATTGTGGCGCGAGAAAACTTGGGTACTTATCCCGGTTTGATTGCAGCAGCTTCGCTGATGATTGACTACATCCTCACCGTAACTGTGAGTATTTCGGCTGGCGTGGCGGCCTTGACTTCAGCAGTTTCCTCGCTGCTACTCTATACCGTCGAACTGTGCTTAGTTTGTATTGTCCTGATCATGTTTGCCAATCTCAGGGGATTGCGGGAATCTGGCAAGATATTTATGGTTCCCACCTATGCTTTTATCGTTGGCATTTTTATCTTGATTGGCTGCGGTTTATTCCAACAAGCAACAGGTCAAGTTTTGCCCACATTAGAAAATATTCCAGCTAAGGAACCTTTGGGATTATTTCTGATCGCGCGCGCTTTTGCGGCGGGCTGTACTGCCCTGACTGGAGTTGAAGCCATATCGGACGGGGTGTTGGCTTTCAAGCCTCCTGAATGGAAGAATGCTCGCCTAACTTTGACTTATTTGGGAGTAATTCTGGGATTTATGTTTTTGGGCATTAGTTACTTGGCCCATATTTATCAGGTGATTCCTAGAGAAAATGAAACGCTGCTTTCTGTGTTGGGAAAACAGATTGTTGGCGACGGTATATTTTATTACTATTTGCAGATCGCAACTCTGTTGATTTTGCTGTTGGCTGCGAATACGAGTTATGCGGATTTTCCGCGACTTTGTTATTTTTTGGCGCGGGACGGGTTTTTACCGAGGCAGTTGTCGCTGTTGGGCGATCGGCTAGTTTATTCTAATGGCATTAATCTGCTCAGCTTCTGCGCGGCTTTGTTAATTATCATCTTCCGAGGCGATGTCACTGCAATAATTCCGCTGTATGCGGTTGGGGTTTTTACTTCTTTTACTCTGTCTCAATCGGGAATGGTAATTCACTGGTTTAAAGAGCGAGGTAAAGGTTGGCAAGCTAGTGCTGTGATGAACGGTATTGGTGCAGTGGCAACCACGGGAGTTTTGGCTGTAATTGTCGCTACCAAATTCTTTTTGGGTGCTTGGGTTGTTGTAGTAACTATTCCGATCGTAGTCAGCCTCTTTTTAGCTATTAACCGACACTATCGCTATGTAGCGGCTCGCTTGAGCATTCAGGGAATAGAACCTATATCTTATCCTCCTAGACCTAAAGTTAAGAAGGTGAAACATCCGGCAGTTGTATTAGTCGGGCAGTTGCACCGGGGAACTTTTGATGCGCTGGATTACGCTCGTTTAATTGCTGATGAAGTTGTGGCGGTTCATGTGGATATTGGTTTGACCGATCGCGCAAAATTGCAAGCAGCTTGGCAAGATTTGCAATCTGACATTCCTTTGGAAATTCTGGAATCGCCTTACCGCTCTGTTGGCGAGGCGTTGACTCACTTTTTGACTTTGTTTGAAGAACAACGTCCGGGAGTATTCTTAACGCTGATTATTCCGGCTTTTGTGACGCGAAATTGGTGGGAGGGACTGCTACACAATCAAACTGCTTTCTTTTTGAAGGCGGCTTTGCGGGCTAAAAGAAGTCTGGTGGTGACGACAGTGCGCTATTTTCTTTGACATACTCACCGACCTCTTATGTGCGGTGATTCTTGACGCTTCGCTTACTGACGCGACCAAAGCCGTCTTATTCTGTCTCTGCGTCCGTTTTGAATCGAAGCAGCACCGACGGCGTACAAGCCGATTCAACCGGTGATTGACGTACAAGTTGAGGCGCAAATGGTGGGGATAGTCGCTAAAATGAAGCCATTGTTAACGTTTAAAGAAGACGCTCGCGGTTGAAACCGCGTCTTGTCAAACAAAACCCGGATGGTGCGCGGGTTAAAGAGTAGGCGGTTGAAATTACGTTATATTCTTTACACCGCGTCGGCGGACTACCCTTCGGGAAGGCTAACGCCTACGTTTTTCTAGGCGCGGTTTCAACCGTACGTCTTATCTTGTCCAATTATCCCCGTCCTCAATTGTCACCAAATCCATCAAAACCTGTCCATCCCCTGAAGCGGCTGCTAAAATACAGTCGCCGCTACCGCCTGAAAACTTGGCTGGCAAGTATTTGCTCGCTGCTGAATAAATTCTTTGATTTAGCGCCGCCAGCATTAATCGGGATTGCCGTTGATGTGGTGGTGAAACAACAAGATTCTATCCTGGCTCAATGGGGCATCAAAGATGTCTTTTGGCAACTGGCAATTATCACTATTGTGAGCGCGATTGTTTGGGCCCTGGAATCTATTTTTGAATATGCCTATGATTATTTGTGGCGCAATTTGGCTCAGGATATTGAACACGATTTGCGTCTGGAAGCTTACAGCCATTTGCAGGAATTAGAATTAGCTTATTTTGAAGAACGTAGTACGGGCGGTTTGATTTCTATTCTCAATGATGATATTAATCAACTCGAACGTTTTTTGGACGACGGTGCTAATGAGGTGATTCAGGTAATTACCACTGTTGTTGTGATTGGGGCGGCTTTTGTTGCTGCCTCTCCTGGTGTTGCTGGGCTGTCAATGTTGCCGATACCTTTTATTATTTGGGGCTCGATCGCCTTTCAGAACCGCCTCGCTCCCCTCTATGCTGATGTGCGGGAAAAGGTGAGTTTTCTGAACGGGCAACTGTCGAATAATTTGACGGGAATTACTACTATTAAAAGTTTTACTTCTGAGGATTATGAGACTCAGCGTATAGAAACACAAAGCCAAGCTTATCGCCAAAGTAACCGACGGGCGATCGCACTTTCGGCTGCTTTTATTCCGCTGATTCGGGTGGTGATTTTCTTGGGGTTTATTGCAACGCTATTTCTGGGCGGCTTGCAGGTGGTAGCGGGCCAGTTGTCGGTGGGGACTTACAGCGTTTTGGTGTTTTTGACTCAGCGCTTGCTGTGGCCTCTGACTCGCTTGGGTGATACTATGGATAGCTACCAGCGGGCAATGGCTTCTACTAATCGGGTGATGAATTTGTTGGATACGCCGATCGCCATTCGCACCGGTGATATTCGGCTACCAGTTAGTTCGATTAAGGGTGAACTGAAATTTAAAAATGTGACGTTTTATTATAATCAAAGAAAACCGATTTTGCAGTATTTTTCGCTGACTCTGGCGGCGGGGAAAACTACTGCGATTGTTGGCGCGACTGGTTCGGGAAAAAGTACACTGGTAAAACTCATTTTGAGGCTGTATGAGGTACAGTATGGCCAGATTTATCTCGATGGTATAGAATTAACTAATCTGAATTTAAAAGATTTGCGGAGAGCGATCGGATTGGTGAGTCAAGATGTGTTTTTGTTTCACGGTACGGTTGCTGAAAATATTGCTTACGGCAGTTTTGAGGCTAGCAATCGAGAGATCGTAAATGCTGCTAAAATTGCGGAGGCTGACGAGTTTATCGCGCAATTGCCGGATGGTTACGAGACTATTGTAGGGGAACGCGGTCAAAAATTGTCGGGGGGACAGCGGCAGCGCATTGCTATTGCGAGGGCTGTTTTGAAGAATCCGCCGATTTTGATTCTAGATGAGGCTACTTCAGCGGTGGATAACGAGACGGAGGCGGCAATTCAGCGATCGCTGGAACGAATTACCAAGAATCGTACTACAATTGCGATCGCCCACCGTCTCTCTACTGTCCGCAATGCCGATTGCATTTTTGTCATGGAAGAGGGGCGAGTGGTAGAATCGGGGCAGCACGAACAACTTATCGAGTACGATGGAGTTTATGCGTCGCTCTGGCGCGTGCAATCTG